>Ga0307512_10001581_pt1 | contig 31762 bp, 29 predicted proteins | sample 14_EM_MG_FD_200267 | JGI IMG/M metagenome (GOLD analysis project Ga0307512, IMG submission 200267) | Populus trichocarpa ectomycorrhiza microbial communities from riparian zone in the Pacific Northwest, United States - 14_EM | ecosystem: Host-associated > Plants > Roots > Unclassified | place... | reverse complement strand
GTACGATCCCGCCGCGCTGTCGGGGAACGCCGCGGCGACGGCGCGGTCCTGGTACCGGCTGAACTCCGATCCGGACAAACCGATGCTCAACCGGGCGGTGCGGCAGACGTATCCGCCGGGCTCGACATTCAAGGTGGTCACCGCGGCGGCCGCGCTGGACGCGGGTGTCGTCACGGACCTCGACAGGGCGACCGACTCGCCCGACCCGTACCGGCTGCCGGGTACGACGACCTCGCTGATGAACGAGGGCGACGGATGCCAGGACGCTCCGCTGCGGGACGCCTTCGAGTGGTCCTGCAACACCGTGTTCGCGAAGCTGGGCGTGGACGTGGGCGTGGCGGACATGGCGGCCACGGCTCAGGCCTTCGGCTTCAACGACGCGCGGCTGCGGATCCCCTTCTCCGTGGCGCCGAGCACCTTCGACAGCTCGGTCGACAGGGCGCAGCTCGCGCTGTCGTCGATCGGGCAGTACAACACCCGCGCCACACCGCTGCAGATGGCGATGGTCGCGGCGGCCGTGGCCAACGGCGGGCAGGTGCGGACGCCGTACCTGGTGGAGCGGACGACCACACGCGATGGCTCCACGGTGGCCACGGCGGGGTCGCGTCCCGCCCGCGAGGCGATGCGCCCGGAGACCGCCGCCCGGATGAAGGAGCTGATGGAGGACGTCGTGACGGAGGGCACCGGCACGAACGCCGCGATCCCCGGCGCCGTCGTCGGCGGCAAGACCGGCACCGCCCAGCACGGCCTCGGCAACGCCGGGGTGCCGTATGCCTGGTTCGTGTCGTGGGCGCAGGGCGACCGCGACCTGAATCCGAAGGTCGCCGTCGCCGTGGTGGTGGAGGACGGCTCGGCTGACCGGGGGGACATCACCGGGGGCGGGGTGGCGGCGCCGATCGCCCGGTCGGTGATGGAGGCGGTGCTCAACTCCAAGGAGTGAGACGGGGGGTTACGGACGAAGAGGCTCCCGACCTAACGTTCGGTCCATGAATTCTGCCCTCGCGTACGAACTCGCCCAGGTGAACATCGGCCGCCTCAAAGCCCCGCTGGACTCACCGCAGTTGAAGGACTTCGTCGACAACCTCGACCCCGTGAACGCCGACGCCGACACCGCCGACGGTTTCGTCTGGCGATTGGCGGGCGAGTCGGGCGACGCCACGGACGTGGCCGTCCTCGGCGACGAGTGGCTGATCATCAACATGTCGGTGTGGCGGGACACCGACTCCCTTACGGCATACATGTACCAGGGCCGCCACCGCGAGATGCTGGCCCGCCGGCGTGAGTGGTTCGAGCGGGTGCAGGAGGTGATGGTGGTTCTGTGGTGGGTGCCGACAGGCCACCGGCCGTCGGTGGCGGAGGCGGAGGAGCGGCTGCTGCACCTGCGCGCGAACGGACCCACGCCGTACGCCTTCACCCTGCGCACCTCCTTCCCTGCGCAGGGCGCCGAGCCGGTGCCGCTGGAGGTTCCGGACGGTCTGGGCTGCTCGGTCTGAGCCGCGGTTCGACCGCGCCCTGAAGGGGCGCGGGGCTGTATCCATATGCGGCTCCGCCGCGTGGGCGCGACCAGCCACGACGCACCCGCAGACAGCTCACCCCTCGGTCATGCCCGCCTCGACCGCCTCCGTCACCTCTGCCACCCGCTCCTGCTCCTCCGCCGCGAAGCGTTCCGCGTCCAGCTGCTCGGCGATCTCCTCGTCCTGGGCCATCAGCAGATCCAGGTTCGAGTTGCCCATCTCGAAGACGCCCATGTCGACGTACGCCTGCTGGAGCCGCTTGCCCCACAGGCCGATGTCTTTCACGCACGGGACGATCCGAGAGAACAGCAACTGCCGGAAGAGCGCGAGGAATTCGGACTGCTCGCTGTACTCCTCCGCCTCCGCCGTCGGGATGCCGAAGTTCTCCAGGACCTCGACGCCACGCAGGCGGTCGCGCATCAAGTAGCAGCCCTCGATGACGAATTCCTCGCGTTCGCGCAGTTCGGCGTCGCTGAGCTGCTGGTAGTAGTCGCGCAGCGCCATGCGCCCGAAGGCCACGTGCCGGGCCTCGTCCTGCATGACGTAGGCGAGGATCTGCTTGGGGAGGGGCTTGTCGGTGGTGTCGCGGATCATGCCGAAGGCGGCGAGCGCCAGGCCCTCGATCAGGACCTGCATACCGAGGTAGGGCATGTCCCAGCGGCTGTCCCGCAGCGTGTCTCCCAGCAGGGCCTGGAGGTTGTCGTTGATCGGGTACAGCATCCCGACCTTCTCGTGCAGGAAGCGGCCGTAGATCTCCGCGTGCCGTGCCTCGTCCATCGTCTGGGTCGCCGAGTAGAACTTGGCGTCGAGATCGGGGACCGACTCGACGATCCTGGCCGCGCAGATCATCGCGCCCTGCTCGCCGTGCAGGAACTGGCTGAACTGCCAGGAGGCGTAGTGCCGGCGCAGTTCCCCCTTGTCCTTGTCGGTCATCTTCGCCCAGTGCTTGGTGCCGTACAGGGACATCGACTCGTCGGGGGTGCCGAGCGGGTCGTACGGATCGACCTCCAGCTCCCAGTCGATGCGCCGCTGCCCGTCCCACTGCTTGTCCTTGCCCTTCTGGTACAGGGCCAGCAGGCGGTCGCGGCCGTCGTCGTACTCCCAGCCGAAACGGGCGGCTCCCGTTGCCGGCACCTGCCAGTGGGGGTCTCCCGGGTCCGTGGCGTACAGGTCGTAAGTCGGCATGTCTCGCAGGCTCACACGTGGTAGACGCGGGGTCAACAAGTCGCGCGCAAGGGATTGACGAGCTTGCTGACAGGCAGTCTCATAAGCGATGGAGGATGTGACCCCGGGTAACAAGGTGGGACAACGATGACGATCCTGACCGAAAACGACGCGCTGGACGGTCTGCGTGACGCGCTCGGGCTGCTCAAGGACCGCGAACAGGTGGCCGAACGGCTCCTCGCCTCCTCCGCCAGGCACTCCTTCGACCCCGACAAGGAGCTGGACTGGGACGCGCCCTTCGAGGAGGGCAAGTGGTTCTGGCCGCCGGAGCTGGTGTCGCTGTACGGGACGCCGATGTGGAAGCGGATGAGCGAGGAGCAGCGGATCCTGCTCTCGCAGCACGAGGCGGCGGCGCTCGCCTCGCTCGGCATCTGGTTCGAGCTCATCCTCATGCAGCTGCTGGTGCGGCACATCTACGACAAGGCGGCCACGAGCGCGCACGTGCGGTACGCGCTCACCGAGATCGAGGACGAGTGCCGGCACTCCAAGATGTTCGCGCGGCTGATCTCACGCGGGGACGCGCCCTGGTATCCGGTGGCCCGCGTGCACCAGAACCTGGGCCGGCTGTTCAAGACGATCTCGACCACGCCGGGTTCCTTCACCGCGACCCTGCTCGGCGAGGAGGTCCTCGACTGGATGCAGCGGCTGACGTTCCCGGACGAGCGGGTGCAGCCCCTGGTCCGGGGCGTCACGCGCATCCACGTCGTGGAGGAGGCCCGGCATGTCCGCTACGCCCGTGAGGAGCTGCGGCGGCAGATGGTGACGGCGCCGAAGTGGTCGCAGGAGTTCACGCGGGTCACCTCGGGTGAGTTCGCGAGGGTGTTCTCGGTGGCGTTCGTGAATCCCGAGGTCTACACGAATGTGGGGCTGGACCGGCGGGAGGCAATGGCGCAGGTGAGGGCGAGCGGGCATCGGCGGGAGGTCATGCAGACGGGGGCCAAGCGGTTGACCGATTTCCTGGATGACATCGGGGTGCTGCGGGGGGTCGGGCGGCGGCTTTGGAGGGCTTCGGGGCTGCTGGCCTGATTTTCAGGCTGCGGGCCGGTGGGGGCTGGTCGCGCCCCGCGGCGGAGCCGCATATCGACACAGCCCCGCGCCCCTCGAGGTCGGCTACCGGTGCCCGACGATTACGCTGCAACCCATGACCCCCGCCGCCCCCGCGTACCGTCGACTCAGTGTCGAAGAACGTCGCAGCCAGCTTCTCGAAGCCGCGCTGAACCTCTTCGCGCACCGCGCTCCCGAGGACGTTTCCCTCGACGACGTGGCGGAGGCGGCCGGAGTCTCCCGTCCCCTGGTGTACCGGTACTTCCCCGGTGGCAAGCAGCAGTTGTACGAGGCGGCCCTGAGGTCCGCGGCCGACGAGCTCCAGCAGTGCTTCGACGAGGCGCGCGCCGGCCCCCTCCTCCCCCGCCTGGCCCGCGCCCTCGACCGCTACCTCGCCTTCGTCGACCAGCACGACGCCGGCTTCAGCGCACTGCTGCAGGGCGGCAGCGTGGTCGAGACATCTCGAACGACGGCCATCGTGGACGGCGTGCGCCGGGCCGCCGCCGAGCACATCCTGAGGCATCTGGAGGTCACGGACCCCGGGCTGCTGCTGCGCATGACCGTACGGATGTGGATCACGGCGGTCGAGGCGGCCTCGCTGATCTGGCTCGACGAGGACAAGCAGCCGCCCCTCGACGAGCTGCGGGACTGGCTGGTCGAGCAGTTCGTCGCCGTGCTCTCGGTGACCGCGGCCCGGGACCCGCAGACCGCCGCGCTGGTGCAGGCGCTGGCGGAGAATGGCTGAGACTGGTGCCGTGAAGAGCGAAGACACCCCCTTCGAGGGCGGCCCGATGGACGGCCGTGTGCTGCCGGTCCTCGTCGGCCCCACCGGGCAGCCGCCCAGGACGTACCGCATTCCGGTCCCGGACACCGCCGGCGGCCCGCCCACCGTGCTCGTCTACCGGCGCGTGCCGCGCGGCCACAGCAAGCGGCTGGGTCTGCCCCGGGGGTGGAAGTACGCGTACGACCCCACAGGCAAGGACGAGAAGCTGAAGTGGCCGTGGTCCAAGCCGGACGCCATGCCGGACGCCACGCCGGGCGGCAAGCCGGACGACACGGACGGGTGACGCGGTTGCGCCGAACCGCGCACACCCGGCGCACACCAGCGGCACAAGCGTCAAGACCTCACCGTGCGGAGCAGAGGGGCTGCCCCGCACCGGAGGTGATGACGTGTCAGGAAGGCTTCTTCGTCTGGTGTGTACGGCGGCGGTGGCCACCGGCGGCGTCCTCGCACCGCTGCCCGCCGCGGCCGTGCCCGAGCCGGGGCCCGGCGGCGAGCGCACCGTCGCCCAGCAGCTGACGGACCTTCAGGGGCTGTACCGGGAGGCCGAGCAGGCCACCGAGACCTACAACGCCACCGCGGAGAAGCTGACGAAGCAGCGCGCCGAGGTGGCCCGCCTGGACCGTGAGCTGGCGCGGGCCCGCCTGTCGCTGCAGGACAGCCGGGGCGCGGCGGGCCGCCTGGCCAGGCAGCAGTACCAGAACAGCACCGACATCTCCCCGTACGTGCGCCTGCTGCTCGCCCGCAACCCCCAGCAGGCGCTCGACCAGGGCCATGTGATCGGGCAGTTGGCGCGGGAGCGGGCCGATACGGTCGGCCGGCTGACCGGCAGCGAGAAGAAGGCCGACGAACTCGCCCGCCAGGCCCGCAAGGCCCTCGACGGACAGCTCTCCCTCGCGGGACGGCAGAAGAAGGACCGGGACAAGGTACGAGCGCGGCTCAAGGACGTCGAGGTACTCCTCGTCTCCCTCACCCCCGAACAGCTGGCCGCGCTCGCCGAGTTGGAGAAGAACGGGGTCGACAGGGCGCAACAGCGGCTCACGACGTCCGGCGCACTGAGCTCCGAGCGCGAGGCGTCACCGGAGGGCGGCCGGGCGCTGCGGTACGCCGTACGGCAGCTGGGCAAGCCGTACGAGTGGGGTGCTCAGGGCCCCAGGACGTACGACTGCTCGGGGCTGACGTCCCAGGCCTGGGACCGGGCGGGGCAGCCGATCCCGCGGACCAGCCAGGAGCAGTGGGCGCAACTGCCGAGGATCCCCCTGAAGCAGCTGCGCCCCGGTGACCTGGTGGTCTACTTCCCCGAGGCGACGCACGTGGCGATGTACCTGGGCGGAGGCATGGTCGTACAGGCCCCGAGAACGGGCGAGAAGATCAAGATCTCCCCGATCGCATCCAACCCGATCCTCGGAGCCGTACGTCCGGACCAGCCGGCCCAGGGGCGCGGGCTGTGACATATGCGGCTCCGCCGCATGGGTGCGGCCAGCCACAACCGGCCCGCAGCCTCCCGCCGTCATGAACCCCTACGGCGCAACAGCCCCTACGACCCAGCCACCGACGCAAGGTAAGCCCCGGTCTTCTCAGGCTCATAGAAGAAGTTCTCGAAGTCCGCAGGGTCGTTGAAGCCGTTGGCGAACCGGTCGGCCACCGGTTGCAGCTGACCGGCCGCACCGATCAGGTTGAGGATGTGCTCCGGCGGCGGGGCCAGCATGGCGTTGGTCCACTTGGTGACGTGCTGGGCGGTGTCCCAGTAGCGGTCGAACGTCGCCTGCATCCAGGCCTCGTCGAACTCCTTCTCGCCGTGCTCGAGGATCGAGGCGAGATACGAAGCCGCGCACTTGGACGCCGAGTTGGAGCCCTGGCCGGTGATCGGGTCGTTGGCGACGACGACGTCCGCGACGCCGAGGACCAGGCCGCCGCCGGGGAGACGGCCGATGGGGTTGCGCACCGTGGGGGCGTAACGGCCCGCCAACACGCCGCACGCATCGGTCAGTTCGACCTTCGTGGCCCGCGCGTACTCCCAGGGCGTGAACTTCTCCATGAGTTCCAGGGTCAGGGAGAGGTGCTCCGCCGGGTCCTTGACGCCGTTGAAGACGTCGAGCGGGCCGCCGGGTATGCCCTCCCAGAAGAGGATGTCCGCGCGGCCCGAGGTGGTGAGCGTCGGCATGACGAACAGCTCGCCCACGCCCGGGACCAGGTTGCAGCGGACCGCTTCGAGATCCGGGTGCTCGGGACGCGGGCCGAGCCCGTGGACGTATGCCACCGCGAGGGCCCGCTGCGGCTCGCTGTACGGCGAACGGGACGCGTCCCGGCCGAACATGGACACCAGCTCGCCCTTGCCCGCCGACACCACCACCAGGTCGTACGTGCGGGAGAAGTAGTCGAGGTCGGAGACCGCCGCGCCGTGGATGACCAGCTGACCGCCGCGCTGCGCGAAGGTCTCCATCCAGCCGGCCATCTTCACCCGCTGGTCGACCGACTGCGCGTAACCGTCGAGCCTGCCCAACCAGTCGATCGCACGCTGGGTCGGGCCCGGGTCGTGCGAGCCGGGGGCGGCGACCGAGACGCCGAGTCCTTCGATCTTCGGGGCCTGGGACTCCCAGAAGTTCAGCTGGAGATCGCGCTCGTGCTGCAGTGCCGTGTGGAACATGCACTGCGTCGACATGACCCGGCCGGAGCGGATCTCGTCGGCCGTCCGGTTCGACATCAGGGTGACTTCGTACCCCTGCGACTGAAGGCCGAGGGCGAGCTGGAGGCCGGACTGGCCGGCTCCTACGACGAGTATCTTCCGCATACGGGCTGTTCTCCTACTCGGGTGTTTCGTCCAGCGCATGGCCGACCAGGGACAGGAGGGTCTCGATCACCGATATCCGGCGGCGCGCATCCATGATCATTACAGGTATGTGCGCGGGGATCGTCAATGCCTCCCGCACATCCGCCGGTTCGAACAGCTCGCTGCCGTCGAAGTGGTTGACCGCGACGATGTACGGCAGTCCGCAGCTCTCGAAGTAGTCCAATGCGGGGAAGCAGTCCTTCAGGCGCCGGGTGTCGGCCATGACGACGGCGCCGATCGCGCCGCGCACCAGGTCGTCCCACATGAACCAGAACCGCTGCTGGCCCGGCGTGCCGAACAGGTAGAGCACCAGGTCGTCGTCGAGCGTGAGGCGGCCGAAGTCCATGGCCACGGTGGTGGTCAGCTTGCCTGGCGTGCCGGTGAGGTCGTCGGTCTCCTCGCTCGCCTCGGTCATCAGCGCCTCGGTCTGCAGGGGCGTGATCTCCGAGACGGCGCTGACCAGGGTGGTCTTACCGACGCCGAACCCGCCCGCCACGACTATCTTCGTGGCGATGGGCGCGCGGGTGCGATCCGTCTGCCAGGGCTGTACGGGCCCCTCTTCGTCGAGGAGCGGGGAGACGCCGCGAGCGGCGTCAGAGACGACGGAGTCCACTCAGCACCCTTTCGAGCAGTGCGCGGTCCGGGCGGCCCGTGCCGTGCCCGGTACCTGTTCCGTACACGCGGATTCTTCCCTGGTCCGCGAGGTCGCTGAGCAGCACGCGGACCACGCCGAGCGGCATCTTCAGCAGCGCGGCGATCTCGGCCACCGTCCGCATGCGGCGGCACAGTTCCACGATGGCCAGCATCTCGGGCATGACCCGGGTGCCCAAAGAACCATTCGTCAGCTCTTTGCGCTCCTCGGGCGCCTCCAGCGCCGCCACGAACGTCTCCACGAGAAGGACGTGGCCGAAGCGCGTACGGCCGCCGGTGAGCGAGTAGGGGCGGACGCGGGCGGGCTTGCGGTCGCCGCCGCGCACGGGGAGCTTCTTCGGCGTACTGCTCATCGGGTGCTCCCCGCGGACTCCGACTCCAGGGATTTTCGTAGCTCGCTGCGGAGTTCGGGCGTCAGGACGTGGCCGGCGCGGCCGACGAACAGTGCCATGTGATAGGCCACCACGCTCATGTCGCAGTCCGCGGAGCCGTGCACGCCGAGCAGTGAGCCGTCGCTGATCGACATCACGAACAGGCTGCCCTCCTCCATCGCGACCATCGTGTGCTTCACCGGGCCGGAGTCCATCAGCTTGGCCGCGCCGATGGTGAGGCTGCCGATGCCGGAGACGATGGTGGCGAGGTCGGCGGAGGAGCCCCTGGGCCCGGTCTGCTTCCGCTTGGCCTTGGCCTTGGCCTCGGCGTTTCGGCCCGGGTCGGAGGAGAGCAGGAGCAGGCCGTCGGAGGAGACCACCGCTACTGACTGGATGCCCGGCACCTCCTCGACCAGGTTCGTCAGCAGCCAGTGCAGGTTGCGGGCTTCACTGCTCAGTCCGAAGGTACTGGGCGCGGTCAACTGCTTGCCTCCTCGACAGTGCCCCCCGTGGCTTCTTCGGATACGGCTGTTTCGGTGGCCGGCACCTGGTTCTGGGCCGTCTGTTCGGCGATCTCCGCCTCTACGTCGCGGTAGCCGGCCTGGGCGCCCTGGCGGAAGCCGCCGAGTCTCCTGCGTAGTGCTTCCGCGTCCACCGAGCGGGTTCGCTGCGGGGGGACCTGGGTGGGTGCGGTGATCCTGGGGGTGCGCTTGGGGAGGCCCTTGTCGGTGAGCTGCTCGTCCGCGGCGCGTTCGTGTTCCGTCTCGGCTTCGCCTTCGACGGGTTCGATCCCACCAGCACCATCCGTGTCAGTTTCGTCGTGGGGTGCCGGTGGCCCCTGTGGGGGCTCCTCGCCGTCGGCGGCCGCAGGCTCGGTGTGGATCCGCTCCTGCTCCGGTGGTTCCGCCTCCTGTACCGGGACCAGGAGTTCCATCGTGGTCTCGGCCGGGGTCGGCTGAGGCTCCTCGCCGTCCGTGGAACGGCGTACCGCCTTCTCCGCCAGCGCCACCAGCGGATCGGCCGTCTTCGAACGAGCGTGCAGCTCATTGGAGTTGACCTCGGCGTCGGCTCCCGGCAGGGAGAACGCGAGGGTGGATCCGGTCACCGGTGACGACGACGGGACCGCGGCGGAGGGCGCTGCCGCCAGCAGGGCCTTCGGGAGGACGATCACGGCCGCGACGCCGCCCTGCTTCTGTTCGCGCAGCTGGACGCGGACGCCGTGGCGCTGGGCGAGGCGGGCGACGACGTAGAGGCCGAGGCCCAGGCCCTCCTCGCCCTCCTGGTCGTAGGGGGATTCGGGGTCGAACTCGGCCAGGCGGGAGTTGAGGCGGGTCATGCGCTCGGCGGTCATGCCGATGCCCTCGTCCTGGACGGAGAGCATGACCTCGCCGTTCTCCAGGAGCCAGCCGGAGATCTCGACGGGCCGATCGGGCGGGGAGAACGCGGTGGCGTTCTCCATCAGTTCGGCCAGCAGGTGGGACAGGTCGTCAGCGGCGAAGCCCGCGACATGTGCGTGCGGCGGCAGCACGGCGATGCGGACGCGCTCGTACCGTTCGATCTCGCTGACCGCTGCGCGGACCACGTCGACGAGCGGGACGGGGTGGGCGCTCTGCTGGACGTGCTCGGTGCCGGCGAGGACGAGGAGGTTCTCGCTGTGCCGGCGCATCACCGTGGCGAAGTGGTCCAGCTTGAAGAGGGTGGCGAGGCGGTCCGGGTCGTGTTCGCGCTCCTCCAGGCCCTCGATGACGGCCAGTTGGCGCTCGACGAGACCCAGGGTGCGCAGGGCGAGGTTCACGAACGTGCCGCCGATGCTCTCCCGCAGCCGCTCCAACTGGGCTGTGGAGCCGACGAGTTCGGTGCGCAGTTCCTCCCGGGCGTCGGCCATCTTCTGGCGCTGGCCGACCAGGTGCTTGCGGTCGGCCTCCAGGGTGGCGATGCGCTCGTGCAGGGCGGCGGCGTGCGCGTGCAGGGTGTTGACGGAGCGGACGACCTGCGCGAACTCGTCGTTGCGACCGGTGAAGGTGACCGGTTCCTCGGCGGCGGGGTCCGCCGCCTCGGCAAGGCGGGCCGAGCCGCGGCGCAGGACGGAGAGCGGACGCGTGAGGGTGCGCGCCATCGCGGTGGCGATGCCGACGGCGAGCAGCATGAGGGCGCCGAGGACGGCGATACGCAGTTCCAGCGTGCTGACGTCGTCGTCGCGCTGCTGGGCGAGGTCCTTGGTGCGGCGGTCGTAGAGGGCGGACTCCGCGCCGCGCATGGCGTCGATCCGGGCGGAGAGCGCGGCGCCGGCCTTCGTGACGCTGGTGCCGAGTTCGGACGCGGAGAGCGTCGGCTGGTCGGTGAGCGCGGCGAGGTACGTGTCGGCGGAGTTGACCTCGGATCCGGTGACGGTGGAGTCGTACGACGTCCGGGCGGCCTTCGGCGCGGAGTCGTGGAAGTCGGCGAGGGCCGCGTCGGAGCGCAGGCGGGCCTGCTGGGCGGCCGCGGTCAGCGCGTTGCGCTGTTTCGTGTCGGCGGCCGAGGAGGTGGTGGAGGTGGTCGGCAGGCCGGTGGTGGTGCTGATGACCGTCTGGGTGGACGTCGGCACGCTGAGGGCCGCGAGCAGGAGTCCGCGGGCGGCCGCGGACTGCTGCACGGCGGAGTCCAGCTCGGCGAGGGCATACGCGCCCGAGCCGGCCCGGGGCGGCATCTGGTCGGCCAGCTGCTCGCTGAGCCGGTGCAGCTCGGTGATGGCGGCGGAGTAGGCGAGGTGCGCCTCGAGGGCGCTGCTCTTGCCGGTGAGCGCGGACCGGCGCAGGGCGGCGATGCCGTCGAGGTCGCCGCGGAGGGAGGCGGGCGTGTCGGTGTTCTCCCGCAACTCCTCGACCTGCCGGTCGACGCGGGCGCTCGCCTGCTCGGCGGGCGCCTTGGACTTGGGCCGGCCGGCGGCGATGTACGGGGTCACCTCGTCCCGCTCGTCGGCGAGCGAGTGGGCGAGGGCGAGGGCGTCCTGGGTCTGCTCGGCGAGCGTCACCAGGTCCTGGGAGTCCTTGAGCTGCCCGGAGGCGGCGAGGACGGAGGGGACACCGGCCCCGGCGATGGCGGCGGCCACGACGGCCACGGCGACGACGAGCCGGTTGCGTACATGGGTGGGGCGGCCCTTGCCGGTGGTGGTGCCGGTGCTGCCGGGCGTGCGCTCCGCGCCCGCTGCGGGGTCCGTCTGCTTGCCTGTGCGACGAGGCCGCATCTTCTGCACCGGTGCTCGCATTCCTGACTCGTGATACTCATGGGCCCGGGTGACGCTCCGTCAACTGACGCCGACCGTGCGTACCCCCGGTACGGTCCCCGACCCTCCCAGTGCCGGTGGGCGGCGGCCGAGCATCACCTGACCCGCCACCCGAAGGAGTGAACCCCGGAGGGGAGTTGGCGAGCAAGTTCCCCGGGCGCGCATTGCGGCCTTGCGCGGTAGGCCGGTTGGACGTCTGCGCCATGCGGTGGCACCATTCGCCGACACGCGTTCCCGGAACAACGGATTCCACCTCAAAACAGGCGTCTGACCTGCGCGAGTGCGTCAATTCGGCGACCGATGCCAGCCTTTGGCGAACCTTGTGAAGACGTCGTGCAGACTGGCCGGATGCGTACGGAACTTGCCTCGGAGCCCGGCAATCCCACCCGCCCCAACGAGGACTTCGCCGCGGTGGCCCTCCCCGCTTCCGGCCAGGGCGGCGCCCTGGTCGTCCTGGACGGAGTGACACCCCCGCGCGGTGGGACGGGCTGTCTGCATTCCGTCCCCTGGTACATCGCACGCCTGGGCGGCGCCCTGACCGAACTGACCGTTTCCCGCCCGGATGTTCCACTGCCACAGGCCCTTGCGCGCGCGATCACGCGCACAGCCGAGGCGCATGTCGAGACTTGTGACCTTTCTCACCCACGCACCCCACAGGCAACGGTAGTTGTGGCGCGGTGGTCGCAGGAGACGGTCGAGTACCTGGTCCTGTCGGACTCGGCCCTGCTCATGGAGTCCCCGGAGGGTTCGGTGACGGCCGTACTGGACGACCGCCTCTCCCGCCTGCCGCGCTCGGCCCGGGCGACGGACGCACTGGTGGACTCCACGATCCGCAACAAGGAGGGCGGCTTCTTCACGGCGGCGGCGGATCCGTCCGTGGCGGGGCGGGCGGTGACGGGGGTCCTGCCTCGCGGGAAGGTGCGCGCCCTGGCCGCGCTGACCGACGGTGCCACCCGGTGGGTGGAGAAGTTCCGGGAGGGCGACTGGGCGGACTGCTTCCACCTCGTGCGCAAGGAGGGGGCGGGCGCGCTGATCCAGCGGGTGCGGAGCCTGGAGGAGGCCGACAGCGAGGCACGGGCGTTCCTGCGGCGGAGCAAGACGCACGACGACGCGTCGGTCGCGTACGTGGAGCTGTGACGCGCCCTCCGCTCCCCTACCTCTCCATGCCCTACCTCTCCATGCCCCGGTTCAGCTGCCCCAGCAACCGCGCCAGTTCCGCCACTTCGCGCCGGTCCCAGTGGGACAGCTGGCTGACGTACCGTCCCCGGCGGGCATCACGGACCTTGCTCACCCGGTGGTGGCCCTCCTCCGTGAGGTGGACCAGCCACGCCCGGCCGTCGGCGGGGTCGGGTTCGCGGGCGACCAGGCCGAGGTCCTCCAGGGCGCGGAGCTGGCGGGACATGGTGGCCTTCCCGACGCCGATGTAGCCGGCCAGTTCCGTCGCGCGCTGGCGGCCGCACTCGCCGAGGCGGATCAGCAGGCCGTACGCCGCCGGCTCCAGGTCGGGGTGGACCTCGCGGGCCATCTCGCCCTGGCTGGCGCGGGCGCGCCGCAGCAGGACCGTCAGTTCGCGCTCCAGGGACAGGTACTCCTGGTCTGCACCACTCGGCGAGGACTCCGCCGGGAGCATGTGCTCGTCCCCGTTTCCGCCTTCGTGCACGTCAGCCCCTGCCTCGGTTTTTCCCGGTCCTGAAAGTTTCCGCCACACCCCGTCATTGCCGCAGCTCCCCAAGTATTTCGCAGGGCTAGACCAACGGCAGCTTCCGGCCCCTCTTCCCAGCGCTCTTCTACGTGCGTAGCTTCACTTGAGTCAATAGCTGGCATGCACACGCCATCTGCACATGTCACCTCAGCGTTTCCCCACCGAGCATCACTGAGCATCACCGAGCTTTCGGAGGCACGCCATGCCCGTGCACAGACGCGGATCGGTACGCCCCCGGCGCCTCTTCCCCGCCGGGCTCCTGCTCGCCGCCCTCTCGCTCGTCCTCGCCGTCCCCGCCGTCCCCGCTTCCGCCGCCTCCGCCGCCTCCGCCGCGGACGCTCCCGCCCGCGGCTCCGCCCGCATGGGCATGGGCGTCCTGGCCCACGACGGGCAGAGCGGCACCCCCCGCACCGGTGACGCCACCCAGACGGAAGGTGTCGACGTCTCCGGCTACCAGGGCAACGTCGCCTGGTCGACCCTGTGGAGCAGCGGGGTCAGGTGGGCGTACACGAAGGCGACCGAGGGGACGTACTACACGAACCCCTACTTCGCCCAGCAGTACAACGGCTCGTACAACGTCGGCATGATCCGCGGCGCGTACCACTTCGCCACCCCCGACACGACCAGCGGCGCGACCCAGGCCAACTACTTCGTCGACCACGGCGGCGGCTGGTCCAAGGACGGCAGGACCCTCCCCGGCGCCCTCGACATCGAGTGGAACCCCTACGGCGCCGAGTGCTACGGCAAGTCGGCGAGCGCGATGGTCGGCTGGATCGCCGACTTCCTGAACACGTACAAGGCGCGCACGGGCCGGGACGCCGTGATCTACACGGCCACCAGCTGGTGGACGGACTGCACGGGCAACTACGGCGGCTTCGCCTCGGCCAACCCCCTGTGGATCGCGCGGTACGCGTCGGCCCCGGGGACGCTTCCGGCGGGCTGGGGTTACTACACGATGTGGCAGTACACCTCGTCCGGCCCGACCGTCGGTGACCACGACAAGTTCAACGGCGCCCTCGACCGGGTCGTCGCCCTCGCCAACGGCTGATCATCCCCCGTACGCACAGAGTGAAGGCCCGGGCCTCCCTCACGGGACCCGGGCCTTCCCCTATCCGGTGGCGTCCGTCACGCCGCCACCGGAACCTCCGACTCCGCGCCGTTCATGGCCGGCGACAGGGCCAGTTCCAGGACCTGGCGGACGTCCGTGACGGTGTGGACGTCGAGCTTGTCCAGCACCTCCGCGGGGACGTCGTCCAGATCGGGTTCGTTGCGCTTGGGGATGATGACGGTGGTGACGCCTGCCCGGTGCGCCGCGAGCAGCTTCTGCTTCACGCCGCCGATCGGGAGAACCCGGCCGGTCAGCGAGACCTCGCCCGTCATCGCCACGTCCGTGCGGACCAGGCGGCCGGACAGGAGGGACGCCAGGGCCGTCGTCATCGTGACGCCGGCGCTCGGGCCGTCCTTGGGTACGGCGCCTGCCGGGAAGTGGATGTGGGCTCCCCGGTCCTTCAGGTCCGCCACCGGCAGTTCCAGTTCGGCGCCGTGGCTGCGCAGGAAGCTCAGCGCGATCTGCGCCGACTCCTTCATCACGTCGCCGAGCTGGCCGGTGAGGGTCAGGCCTGCCGCGCCCGTCTCCGGGTCGGCCAGCGAGGCTTCCACGAACAGGACGTCTCCGCCCGCTCCCGTGACCGCCAGGCCGGTGGCGACACCCGGGACCGCCGTACGGCGCTCCGCCGGGTCCTGAGCGGACTCGGGGATGTGGTGCGGCCGTCCGATCAGGGACCGCAGGTCACCATCCAAGATCGTGAACGGCAGCTCCCGGTCGCCCAGTTCGTGCTGCGCCGCAACCTTGCGGAGCAGTCGGGCGATCGAGCGCTCCAGGGTGCGGACACCCGCCTCGCGCGTGTACTCGCCGGCGAGCTTGCGCAGGGCGCTCTCGTCCAGGGTCACCTCGTCCTTTTCCAGGCCCGCCCGCTCCAATTGGCGCGGAAGCAGGTGGTCACGGGCGATGACGACCTTCTCGTCCTCGGTGTAGCCGTCGAGACGGACCAGCTCCATACGGTCGAGCAGGGCCTCCGGGATGGCTTCCAGGACGTTGGCCGTGGCCAGGAACACCACGTCGCTCAGGTCGAGTTCGACCTCCAGGTAGTGGTCGCGGAAGGTGTGGTTCTGCGCCGGGTCCAGTACCTCCAGGAGCGCCGCCGCGGGGTCGCCGCGGAAGTCCGAGCCCACCTTGTCGATCTCGTCGAGCAGGACGACCGGGTTCATCGAACCGGCCTCCTTGATCGCACGGACGATACGGCCGGGCAGGGCACCGACGTACGTACGGCGGTGGCCGCGGATCTCCGCCTCGTCGCGGACGCCGCCGAGGGCGACGCGGACGAACTTGCGGCCCATCGCGTGCGCGACCGACTCGCCCAGCGACGTCTTGCCGACGCCGGGCGGGCCGACGAGGGCCAGCACCGCGCCGCCGCGCCGGCCGCCGATGACGCCGAGGCCGCGGTCGGTACGGCGCTTGCGCACCGCCAGGTACTCGGTGATCCGCTCCTTCACGTCATCCAGGCCGGCGTGCTCGGCGTCCAGGACGGCCTTGGCGCCCTGGATGTCGTACACGTCCTCGGTGCGTGCGTTCCAAGGGAGTTCGAGGACCGTGTCCAGCCAGGTGCGGATCCAGGAGCCCTCGGGGGACTGGTCGCTGGACCGCTCCAGCTTGTCGACCTCCTTCAGCGCCGCATCCCGCACGTTCTCCGGCAGGTCGGCGGCCTCCACGCGGGCGCGGTAGTCGTCGGACTCCTCGCCGTCCTGCTCGCCGTTCAGGTCGCGCAGTTCCTTGCGTACCGCCTCCAGCTGGCGGCGGAGCAGGAACTCGCGCTGCTGCTTGTCGACGCCCTCCTGGACGTCCTTGGCGATGGTCTCGGCGACGTCCTGCTCGGCGAGGTGGTCGCGCAGCTGCTGGGTGGCGAGCTTGAGGCGGGCGACCGGGTCGGCGGTCTCCAGCAGTTCGATCTTCTGGTCGGTGGTGAGGAAGGGTGAGTATCCGGAGTTGTCGGCCAGGGTGGAGACATCATCGATGGCCTGCACCCGGTCGACGACCTGCCAGGCGGCGCGCTTGCGCAGCCAGGCGGTGGCGAGGGCCTTGTACTCCTTGACCAGTTCGGTGACGTGACCGGGCAGCGGCTCGGGCACGCTCTCCTCGATCCTCGTCCCTTCGACCCACAGCGCCGCGCCCGGGCCGGTGGTGCCGGCGCCGATCCGCACCCGGCCGCGGCCGCGGATCAGGGCGCCCGGGTCGCCGTCGGCCAGCCGGCCGACCTGCTCGACGGTGCCGAGCACGCCCGTGCCCGGGTATGTCCCGTCGATGCGTGGCACCAGCAGCACCTTGGGCTTTCCCGGCTCTGAGCGGGCAGCGGCCTGGGCGGCCTCCACTGCGGCGCGTACGTCGGGGTCGTTCAGGTCCAGCGGAACCACCATGCCGGGCAGCACGACCTCGTCGTCGAGCGGCAGTACGGGCAGGGTGAGCGGTGTGGACGTCGAAGCCATGATCTACCCTCCGGCAGTCAAGTTGAGTTACGTCGACTCAATGCATGGCGCTCCGCGGATGTTCCCGGGACCCCGTTCGCTGTCAGCGATCAGGCGTTGAGCTGGGCGTCTACTGGGGGCTGCCGCCCCCAGACCCCCGCTTCGGCCTGAACGGCCTCGTCCTCAAACGCCGGACGGGCCGAAGGATGCGACCGGCGTTCACAGGAACGGGTTGGACACTGCAAGCTCGTTCACAGGCTGTGAGGGCGTCCAAGGGCGTTCATACGGGGCTTTACGGGGACTTGGGGGAAGCGGATGTCCGAGGGACCGCGGCGGGGGCCGGGACGGCGTGCGTTGATCGCAGGAGCCGCGGTGGTGGCGGCGGGAGCCGCGGTTCCCTTCGTCTCGCGGGCGGCGGGCGACGGCGGGGCGGAAGGCTCCCGCACCGACGCCGGGAACACCCCCGCCACCGACGAAGCCCTCACCGCCGCCCCCGCCGCCGGCCGGGTCGTCTCCCCTACTCCGTACCGCCGTCGCCGTTCCGACCACCGCCCCAACATCCTTCTCGTCCTCACCGACGACCAGCCGAAGGAGACGGACTGGGCGCTCCCCCAGACCCTCGACTGGCTCGGCGGACACGGCGTCTCCTTCGGTCGGGCGCACGCCAACACCCCGCTCTGTGCGCCGTCCCGGGCCTCGATCATGTCGGGGCGGTACGCGCACAACCACGGTGTCCTCGACACCCGGCACCCGTACCACCTGGACCAACGCACCACCGTCCAGCGGCAGTTGCACATGGCGGGCTACCGCACGGGCCTGTTCGGCAAGTACCTCAACCTCTGGCACACCGGCGACAATCCGCCCCACTTCGACGACTGGCTGCTCCAGGAGCCGGTGGCGTACTACAACGGCCACTACAACGACAACGGGACCGTCCGGAACATTCCCGGCTACAACACCACCGTCATCAAGGACCGCGCCCTCGCCTTCATGGAGGCCTCCCGCGTCGACGAGCGTCCCTGGTTCGCGTACGTCGCCACGCGCAGCGCACACGAGCTGAACATCCCGGAGCGGCGGTACGCCCACGCGCGCGTGCCCGACTGGGAGGGGCGGCCCTCCGTCTTCGAGCGCGACACATCCGACAAGGCGGACAAGCCGCCGTTCCTGCGCAGGGCGCACCACTCCTTCGCCCAGGGGAAGGCCCTGCGCGAACGCCAGTTGCGCACCCTGCTCTCCGTGGACGACGCGATGCGCGACATCCGCGAGAAGCTGCGCTCGCTCGGCCAGCTGGAGAACACCCTGGTGCTGTTCACCAGCGACCACGGCCTGTGCTGGGGCGACCACGGCTGGCTGCGCAAGTCGGTGCCGTACCGGCCGAGCCTGGAGGTGCCCTTCCAGCTGTCGTGGCCGGCCGGCGGCTTCGGCTCGGGCAGCGTCGACGACCGGCTCACCGGTCTCGTCGACATCGCGCCCACCTTCCTGGCGGCGGCCGGCATCACCCCGGACACCCCGCACGACGGCCACTCCCTGCTCGACCGGCACAACGACCGCACCCATCTGCTCGCCGAGTGGTGGTGGAACCGGCAGGACAAGCAGCCGATCCACACCTGGGCGTCGTACATCGGCAAGTCGGAGCAGTACACCGAGTACTACCGGACGCGCCTGGACAAGAGGGGCCGTCCCCGGGGCAGCGGGAAGGTGCTGTTCCGGGAGTACTACGACCTCGCCGAGGACCCTTATCAGCTCGGCAACCGGCTGCACGGGGCGAGCAAGGAGCAGGAGCGCAAGCTCGGCGTTCCGGAACTGGCCCGTCAGCTGGCCGCGGCCCGCAGGGCGGGTTCCTGAGCCTCCCGGTACCAGCGCCTGATCACCGGCCAGGTCGCGATGCCTATCGCCAGCGAGATCAGATGACCCCAGTTGGTCATCGGGTCGGTGAACTCGATCAGGTCCTCGACCAGCATGCCGCCGAAGAGCGCCAGCAGGGGCCAGCGCAGCCACGGCGTGAGCAGCCCCGCCAGGGCGCCGACGCCGGCGGCCACGCCGAAGCTGATGCCGTAGTCGAGGCGGTGCAGGGAGCTCTCGGGGAGGTGGCCGGCCAGGACCGCGAGGCCCACCGTGCCCTCGGTCGCGAGGGTGGCCAGGACATGCCCGAGCAGGAAGACGACGGCGGCGCGCGCGCCGCCGATCCGGCGCTCCAGCGCGGTCAGGACGAGCAGGAAGCAGACCACGTACGGCGACGCGATCCCGCCGGCGACCCACAGCGCGCTGGCCAGCAGCACCAGCACGGGCGTCTGCACGAGGTGCGCCACGTCCGTGCTGGAGGCCTGGTGCAGGGTGTGGACGAGGGAGGGCGCGGCGTATGTGGTGATCAGTGAGGTGAGGACCAGGACGGCCGCGTAGCCGAAGGTGAACGGCGTGCCGGTGGGGGTCGGCAGGAGGCGCCAGGGGCGGAGGATACGGGCCCCGGGGACGGGCACCGGCACCGTGGCCGTGGCCGTGGCGCCGCTCGCCGGGCCGCGCTGCCGCGGCATGCCGTCAAGGAGCCCGGACACGCCGGGAAGGGGCGCGAGGGAGGGCTCGTTGTCGGCCGTCGCGGTGGGTTCCACGGTGAGGCGCTCCTTCCGTTGCGCTCCACCCTTCGCAACCACAGGGGTCCCTGTCTGTGACCGACGCCACGCGAGAGCCGATTCACAGCAACCTCTCAAGCTTCCAACGCGTCTGCGGGCGCAGTTCGTGCAGGATGGGGCCATGACCGTCAGTTACGACACCCCTGTGGTCCTGGACCGTCGCGTGGGCCCGTACGGCGAGGTCGTGCTGCGCCTGCACGGCGAGCTGCTGCAGATCATCGCCAACGGCTGCTTCCTGATGGACACGTCGGACGGCCGCTCGGAGCGGCGGCTCATGGACGCCGCCCGCGAGGCCCTGGCCGCCCGCGCGCAGCCGGACGTGCTGATCGGCGGTCTGGGCGTGGGGTTCTCGCTCACGCATGCCGCCGCCGACCCGCGCTGGGGTGCGATCACGGTCGTGGAGCGTGAGCGCGCCATCATCGACTGGCACCTCGACGGGCCCCTCGCCGCCCTGTCGGCGCAGGCAGTCGCCGACCCGCGCACAAAGATCGTCGAGACGGATCTGATCGCTCACGTCAATGAGACATCCGCCACTTACGACGCCCTGTGCCTCGACATCGACAACGGCCCCGACTGGACCGTCACCGAGGGCAACGACGATCTCTACTCGCCGATCGGACTGACAAGCTGCGCAAGGGTGTTGAAGCCGGGCGGGGTGCTGGCCATCTGGTCCGCCCAGCCCTCTCCGGATTTCGAAGAAACCTTGCGGAATGCCGGGTTCAAACAGGTGCGTACCGAAGAGATCCCCGTTGCCCGGGGCGTTCCCGACGTCGTACACATCGCCGTCCGACCTGGATAGCCGAGGCACGGTGACTCCCCGTACTCTGCTTCCCTGGCGCAGATCATTCAAGCGTCAATCGCAAGCATGCGCAGGCATGCTGCAGTAAGCGGATCACCCCACGGATTCCGGAAAGCAACTCAGGGGCGGGCGATGGAGCAGACCCACACATCCCACAACGGCACGACGGCGACCCCGGGCGCCCAGCGCAGGGTCCTGGTGGTCGAGGACGACGCGACCATCGTCGACGCCATCGCGGCCCGCCTGCGCGCCGAGGGATTCCTCGTGCAGACCGCGGGTGACGGCCCGGCGGCCGTCGACACCGCCGAGGCCTGGCAGCCCGACCTGCTGATCCTCGACATCATGCTGCCCGGCTTCGACGGGCTGGAGGTCTGCCGCCGTGTGCAGGCCGCCCGTCCGGTGCCGGTGCTGATGCTCACCGCGCGCGACGACGAGACCGACATGCTGGTCGGGCTCGGGGTCGGCGCCGACGACTACATGACCAAGCCGTTCTCCATGCGGGAACTGGCCGCACGTGTGCACGTGCTGCTGCGCCGGGTGGAGCGGGCGGCCCTCGCGGCGGCCACTCCGCGCTCCGGCATCCTGCGGCTCGGCGAGCTGGAGATCGACCACGCCCAGCGGCGCGTGCGCGTGCACTCCGAGGACGTTCATCTCACGCCCACCGAGTTCGACCTGCTGGTGTGCCTGGCGAACACCCCGCGCGCGGTGCTCTCCCGTGAGCAGCTGCTGGCCGAGGTGTGGGACTGGGCGGACGCCTCCGGCACCCGCACGGTCGACAGCCACATCAAGGCGCTGCGCCGGAAGATCGGTGCCGAGCGGATCCGCACGGTGCACGGCGTGGGCTACGCACTGGAGACCCCGACGCCATGAGCGGCGGGCCGGCCGCACGGAGAAGCCCCGGGGAGCCCTGGGGCGGCGTACGCCCGTTCTCGATCAAGACCAAGCTGGGCGCACTCGTCGTCATCGCGGTCCTCATCACCACCGGGCTGATGATGATCGCGATGCGCACCGCGACGGAGCTGCGCTTCATCACGGTCTTCTCGATGATCGCCACACTGCTCATTACGCAGTTCGTGGCCCATTCCCTCACCGCACCGCTGGACGACATGAACGCGGTCGCCGGCGCCATCTCGCACGGCGACTACACCCGCCGGGTGCGCGAGAACCGCCGCGACGAGCTGGGTGACCTGGCACAGACGATCAACCGCATGGCCGACGACCTGGAAGCCCAGGACCGTCAGCGCAAGGAGCTGGTGGCGAACGTCTCGCACGAGCTGCGCACCCCCATCGCGGGCCTGCGGGCGGTCCTGGAGAACATCGTGGACGGCGTCTCGCCCGCCGACCCCGAGACCATGCGCACCGCCCTGAAGCAGACCGAGCGGCTGGGCCGGCTGGTGGAGACGCTGCTGGACCTGTCGCGGCTGGACAACGGCGTCGTGCCGCTGCGCCGGCGGCGTTTCGAGGTGTGGCCGTATCTGTCGGGCGTGCTGAAGGAGGCCAACATGGCCGTGCCCGCGCGCGCGGGCATCGCCTCGGGCTCCGGCAGCCACACGCGTACGGACGTCCATCTGCACCTCGACGTGTCCCCGCCGGAGCTGACCGCGCACGCGGACCCCGAGCGCATCCACCAGGTCGTGGCGAATCTCATCGACAACGCGGTCAAGCACAGTCCGCCGCACGGGCGCGTGATCGTGAAGGCCCGGCGCGGGCAGCAGCCCGAATCGCTGGAGCTGGAGGTGCTGGACGAGGGTCCCGGCATCCCTCCCTCGGAGTGGCACCGGGTCTTCGAGCGCTTCAACCGGGGCGGCGCGGTCACGTCCAACGGCCAGGGCGGCGACGGCGGTACGGGGCTGGGGCTCGCGATCGCCCGCTGGGCGGTCGACCTGCACGGAGGCGGGATCGGAGTGGCCGAATCCGACCGGGGCTGCCGGATTCTCGTCACCCTTCCGGGAGAGACATCCCTTCAAAGTTGACGTAAGGTCCGATCCGGAGCCTCAAGATCCACGGGCGTCCGCACCGGCGGACACGTGTGATCAGGAACACGCCCGCCGGCCTGGCCTGCAGGGCTTGTGTCGGCGCACCCCCAGCACGCCCACTTCATAGCGGAACCACGCTTGTTTCCCGCCATTTCCTCGCTCGAAACACACTTTCCGGTGTGACTTACACGACGATGAACCGGCCCGGCCTGACCTTCCGGGTCTTGGGGGCGTAGCCTTAATTCCCGCTGTCCATCACCTTGTGAAGCGGAAGAGGGCGGTTGCCGCCGTGTCGCCACAGTCCCCCAGTAACTCGAGCATCTCGACCGACGCAGACCAAGCGGGCAAGAACCCCGCTGCGGCGTTCGGCCCCAATGAGTGGCTCGTCGACGAGATCTATCAGCAGTACCTCCAGGATCCGAATTCGGTAGACCGAGCCTGGTGGGACTTCTTCGCCGACTACAAGCCCGGGGCGGCCGCCCCGGCTGCGGCGGGTACTGCGGCCGCGGGGGCCGCAGGGACCACCACTCCGGCACCTCCGGCGCCCGCCCCGGCTGCGCAGGCTCCGGCCGCCCCCGCGGTGCCCGCGCCGGCACCCGCGGCCCCGAAGCCCGCTGCCGCCGCTCCGGCGAAGCCGGCCGCCGCGGCCCCGGCCCCGGCGAAGCCCGCCGCTGCCGCCAGGCCCGCGGCCAAGGCCGCGCCCGCGACCGAGTCCGCCGACGGCCCCGAGCTGGTGACCCTGCGCGGTCCCGCCGCCGCCGTCGCGAAGAACATGAACGCCTCCCTGGAGCTGCCCACGGCCACGTCCGTGCGCGCGGTCCCGGTGAAGCTGCTGTTCGACAACCGCATCGTCATCAACAACCACCTCAAGCGCGCCCGGGGCGGGAAGATCTCCTTCACGCACCTGATCGGCTACGCGATGGTGCAGGCCATCAAGGCGATGCCGTCGATGAACTGGCACTACGCGGAGAAGGACGGGAAGCCCACCCTCGTCAAGCCGCCGCACGTCAACTTCGGCCTGGCCATCGACCTGGTGAAGCCCAACGGCGACCGCCAGCTCGTCGTCGCCGGCATCAAGAAGGCCGAGACGCTGAACTTCTTCGAGTTCTGGCAGGCCTACGAGGACATCGTCCGCCGCGCCCGCGACGGCAAGCTGACGATGGATGACTTCTCCGGTGTCACGGTCTCCCTGACCAACCCCGGCGGCCTCGGCACCGTCCACTCCGTGCCGCGTCTGATGCCCGGTCAGTCGGTCATCATGGGCGTCGGCTCCATGGACTACCCGGCGGAGTTCCAGGGCACCTCCCAGGACACCCTGAACAAGCTCGGCATCTCGAAGGTCATGACGCTCACGTCGACCTACGACCACCGGGTCATCCAGGGCGCCGCCTCCGGCGAGTTCCTGCGGATCGTCGCCAACCTCCTCCTCGGTGAGAACGGCTTCTTCGACGAGATCTTCGAGGCTCTGCGCATCCCCTACGAGCCGGTCCGCTGGCTCAAGGACATCGACGCCTCGCACGACGACGACGTCACCAAGGCCGCCCGCGTCTTCGAGCTGATCCACTCCTACCGGGTCCGCGGCCATGTCATGGCCGACACCGACCCGCTGGAGTACCGCCAGCGCAAGCACCCCGACCTCGACATCACCGAGCACGGCCTCACTCTGTGGGACCTGGAGCGCGAGTTCGCGGTCGGCGGCTTCTCCGGCAAGTCCCTGATGAAGCTGCGCGACATCCTCGGCGTGCTGCGCGACTCGTACTGCCGCACCACCGGCATCGAGTTCATGCACATCCAGGACCCCAAGCAGCGCAAGTGGATCCAGGACCGCATCGAGCGCCCGCACTCCAAGCCGGAGCGCGAGGAGCAGCTGCGCATCCTGCGCCGGCTGAACGCGGCGGAGGCCTTCGAGACCTTCCTGCAGACGAAGTACGTCGGCCAGAAGCGCTTCTCCCTGGAGGGCGGCGAGTCCGTCATCCCGCTGCTGGACGCGGTCCTCGACAGCGCCGCGGAGTCCCGCCTGGACGAGGTCGTCGTCGGCATGGCCCACCGCGGCCGGCTGAACGTCCTGGCGAACATCGTCGGCAAGTCGTACGCCCAGATCTTCCGCGAGTTCGAGGGCAACCTCGACCCGAAGTCGATGCACGGCTCCGGCGACGTGAAGTACCACCTGGGCGCCCAGGGCACCTTCACCGGCCTGGACGGCGAGCAGATCAAGGTCTCGCTGGCCGCCAACCCGTCCCACCTGGAGACGGTCGACCCGATCATCGAGGGCATCGTCCGCGCCAAGCAGGACATCATCAACAAGGGCGGCACGGACTTCACGGTCCTGCCGGTCGCCCTGCACGGTGACGCGGCCTTCGCGGGCCAGGGCGTGGTGGCCGAGACCCTGAACATGTCGCAGCTGCGCGGCTACCGCACCGGCGGCACGGTCCACATCGTCATCAACAACCAGGTCGGCTTCACGGCCGCCCCGGAGTCCTCGCGCTCGTCGATGTACGCCACGGACGTGGCCCGCATGATCGAGGCCCCGATCTTCCACGTGAACGGCGACGACCCGGAGGCCGTGGTCCGCGTCGCGCGGCTGGCCTTCGAGTTCCGCCAGGCGTTCAACAAGGACGTGGTGATCGACCTCATCTGCTATCGCCGCCGCGGTCACAACGAGTCGGACAACCCGGCCTTCACCCAGCCGCTGATGTACGACCTGATCGACAAGAAGCGCTCGGTGCGCAAGCTCTACACCGAGTCCCTGATCGGCCGGGGCGACATCACCCTGGAAGAGGCGGAACAAGCCCTCCAGGACTACCAGGGCCAGCTGGAGAAGGTCTTCACCGAGGTCCGCGAGGCCACGTCCCAGCCGGGCGTCGCCCCCGTGTCGGACCCGCAGGCCGAGTTCCCGGTCCCGGTGACCACCGCGATCTCCTCGGAGGTCGTGAAGCGGATCGCCGAGTCCCAGGTCAACATCCCCGACCACTTCCACGTCCACCCGCGTCTGCTGCCGCAGCTGCAGCGCCGGGCGACGATGGTCGAGGACGGCACGATCGACTGGGGCATGGGCGAGACCCTGGCCATCGGCTCGCTGTTGCTGGAAGGCACCCCGGTCAGGTTGTCCGGCCAGGACTCCCGCCGCGGCACCTTCGGCCAGCGCCACGCGGTCCTCATCGGCCGCGACACGGGCGAGGACTTCACCCCGCTCCAGTACCTCTCCGAGGACCAGGCCCGCTACAACGTCTACGACTCGCTGCTCTCCGAGTACGCGGTCATGGGCTTCGAGTACGGCTACTCGCTGGCACGTCCCGAGTCCCTCGTGATGTGGGAGGCGCAGTTCGGCGACTTCGTCAACGGCGCGCAGACGGTCGTCGACGAGTACATCTCGGCCGCCGAGCAGAAGTGGGGCCAGACGAGCGGCGTCACCCTCCTCCTCCCCCACGGCTACGAGGGCCAGGGCCCGGACCACTCCTCGGCCCGTATCGAGCGCTTCCTGCAGCTGTGCGCCCAGAACAACATGACGGTCGCGATGCCGACCCTCCCGTCGAACTACTTCCACCTCCTGCGGTGGCAGGTGCACAACCCGCACCACAAGCCGCTGGTGGTCTTCACCCCGAAGTCGATGCTGCGCCTGAAGGCCGCCGCGTCGAAGACGGAGGAGTTCACGTCGGGTCAGTTCCGCCCGGTCATCGGCGACTCGACGGTCGACCCGGCCGCGGTCCGCAAGGTCGTCTTCGTGTCGGGCAAGCTGTACTACGACCTGGAGGCCGAGCGCACCAAGCGCGGCGCCACGGACATTGCGCTCGTCCGCGTCGAGCGGCTGTACCCGCTGCCGGGTGCCGAGCTCCAGGCGGAGGTCAACAAGTACCCGAACGTCGAGAAGTACCTGTGGGCCCAGGAGGAGCCGGCGAACCAGGGCCCCTGGCCGTTCATCGCCCTCAACCTGATCGACCACCTGGACCTGGCGGTCGGCGCGGACGTCCCGCACGGCGAGCGACTGCGACGCATCTCCCGCCCGCACGGCTCTTCGCCGGCGGTGGGGTCTGCGAAGCGGCATCAGGCTGAGCAGGAGCAGCTGGTGCGCGAGGTGTTCGAGGCGTAGGCCTCGGCTATACGGCGAAAGGGGCCCGGTCCCGAGTCTTCGTGACTCGGGACCGGGCCCCTTGTCCGTCGGGTCAGCCCAGGAAGGGCTCGAAGTCCCAGTAGGGCCGGGTGCGTTGGCGAGCCGAGATGGTTTGCGGGTTCTGCGCGCCCACCGTGCGCGTCAGGGCCAGCAGGCCGTCCTCCTCCAGCTTCCCGGCCTCCTCCTGCTCGCGCGCCGCACGCAGGTCCGCGGCGAGGGCCACCTGGCACGACAGCGTCAGCGGATGCCCATCGCCGAGTGCGTGCCGGGCCGGCACAAGATGTCCCGGCTCAACTCGGCGGCGTCACCGATACGGCCGTTGAAGCTCCGCCCGCTCGCCGTGTTGAGGGCACAGCCCAGGACCCACGGGTGATCCGGACCGAGCGTGGCGGTGAGGCCGGCGAGCGCGGACTCGAACATCGACATGGCCTCGGCACGTTCACCGGCGGCCTGCATGACGAGGCCGGTGTTGGAGAGCATGCCGGTGGCGCCCGGGTGCGCGGGGCCGAGCAGGGCGCGGTACCCGGCCTCCGCCTCGTCGATCAGGAGGAGAAGGCCGACTCCGTCTGAAGTGGAGTGCGAGAGGCCCCGGTTGGGATGGGAATGGGGAATGCGGGCAGGCCGGGGCTTTCCGCCCCGTCAGCCCCTGCTCGGCTACTGCTCTTCTGCTCGCCTGCTCTTCTACGTCTGCTCTTCTACGCCTACTCGTCGTCCTCGTCGTCCAGCCGGGCCAGCCACGTGGCCAGCCGCTCGACCGGCACCTCGAAGTCCGGGTTCAGATCGACGAACGTACGCAGCTGCTCGGCAAGCCACTCGAACGTGACCTCTTCCTCGCCGCGCCGCTTCTCCAGCTCCTCGATACCGCGGTCGGTGAAGTACATGGGGTTTCTCCTGCGTGCGTCGGGTTTCGCGTACAGCCTATGCAAGGGGGTGGGGACACCCGCCCGCCCGGCCCGTGGGCGGGCGGGCCACGCGGTGCGGGGCGTCAGTCGCGCGGCCTCATCAGCTCGTACGCCACCCCCACCGCCCCGTGCGCCAGCAGCAACGCTCCCGCCACGATCCAGCCCCCACTGCGGCGCCGTACCCCCCACGCCGCGAGAGGGAGGCCCGTCACCACCTGGGCGAGGGCCAGCGCGCGTGACCTGGAGGTGCCCGACCAGGGCATCCAGGAGGCGAGGCGGCCGCTGTCGAAGGTGTCGAGTTCCGTCCGGGCCTCCTCAGACCGGCCCGGCCTTTCGACCGCCCGGGTGTCCGGCCTGCCGCGGGCGGCCTCGCGGAGGCGGTCGGTGGGTTCGCCGGGGGCGAGGCCTGCGGGGAGGGAGACTCCCGCGCGCATGAGGACGGCGAGCAGGGCACGCAGGCGGGCGCGGGCGTCGGTCCCGGCGCCGGGTTTCGTGAGCTGCTCGAGGGACTGGAGGTCGAGGACCGGGTCGAGGCCGAGCCGGGCGGCGAAGGTGCGCATCGCCTCGTCCTCGCCGGCCGGTGTGCCGTTCGCGAGCCAGACGTAGCCGACGGGACGGCGGAAGCCGGACGCGAGCGTGTAGCCGGCACGGTCGGCGTCCCACCACAGGGCGAGTACCGGCCAGGGGGCACCGACGGCGAGGGCGGTGGCCCAGCCGGCCAGGACGCGGTCGACGGGTTCGTCGCCACGCAGCCACGGCCGGCCCTCGGGAACGAGCACACTCCAGCCCTCGCCGGCTCCGGTCAGCAGCATGTGCTCGCGCAGCAGGTGGGCGGCGGGGGCGACGGACTCGGGTTCGGCCCGGCAGAGCAGCACGGCGCCCACGGGTCCGTCGGGAGCGTCGGGACCGTTACGAGGGGCATCCGTCGACATGGTCACAAACTAGGGTGATTCGGATCCTTGGTCATTTCCGGGGAGTCGCAGGTCACCGAAATGGGTGTCTTGACTTTCGACAGCCGCGATATATCGTGAATTGCAGGAGACGCGATATGGCGCGTTGCGACGGGGAGGTCTGCACCATGTCCGAGTGGTCCGTCACGGAACCCAGGAAGCTGACGTTCGACGAGCCCGTGCGGGAACTGCACGTCCGCATCGTCAACGGAACAGTGAACGTGGTGGGGACGGAAGAAGGTTCCGCCCGCCTGGAGGTCACCCAGATCGAGGGACCGCCCCTGGCAGTGACCCAGCAGGGCGGCACACTCACGGTGGCGTACGACGACCTGCCCTGGAAGGGCTTCCTCAAGTGGCTCGACCGCAAGGGCTGGCGGCGCAGCGCCGTCGTCTCCCTCGCCGTCCCGGCCGATACCCGCGTCGAGGTCGGCGTGGTCGGCGCCGCGGCGGTGGTCTCCGGGCTCGACGGGCGTGCGGAGGTCAAGGGGGTCACCGGCGACACCACACTGGTGAGGCTCACCGGCCCGGTCCGCGCGGACACCGTGTCGGGGAACGTGGAGGCGCAGGCCCTCAGCGGAGACCTGCGGTTCAACTCCGTCTCCGGGGATCTGACCGTGGTCGAGGCGGGTTCGTCCGTCAGGGCGGACTCGGTGAGCGGCTCGATGATCGTCGACCTGGATCCGACCGGCCGCGCGACCGCCATCAGCCTGACGAGTGTCTCGGGCGAGATCGCCATCCGGCTGCCCCACCCGGCGGACGCGGAGGTGGAGGCGAACACCGCGAGCGGCACGGTCTCCAACGCATTCGAGGACCTGCGGGTCAGCGGCCAGTGGGGCGCCAAGCGGATCACCGGCCGCCTGGGCGCGGGCAGCGGCAGTCTCAAGGCGACGACGGTCTCGGGCTCGATCGCCCTGCTGCGACGGCCCCCGGCGGAGGACGAGCCGTGGGACGTGGAGCCCGAGGACATCGGCCCGGAGGACATCCGCGTCGAGGACATCCGCAACCAGGACATCCGACCGCCGGCCGAGGAGACCGCCGCGGACCCGGCAGCGGAGGCCGGCCCGGCAAGCACCCCGGCGGCCGAACCACACAGCGACTCGGGGGACAATTCCGCTTCCGGCCCGGGTGACGGTTCGACCGGCACCCCGGCCGACGGCACGACCGACAAGAAGGTGCTCTGACATGCCCCCCGTCTTCGCCCACGGCCGCCTCCGCCTCTACCTGCTGAAACTGCTGGACGAGGCCCCACGCCACGGCTACGAGGTGATCCGTCTCCTCGAGGAGCGTTTCCAGGGGCTGTACGCGCCGTCGGCGGGCACCGTCTACCCCCGTCTGGCCAAGCTGGAGGCCGAGGGCCTGGTCACCCACACCACCGAGGGCGGCCGCAAGGTGTACGCCATCACGGACGCCGGCCGCGCCGAACTGGCCGATCGCAGCGGCGAGTTGGCCGATCTGGAGCTGGAGATCCGGGAGTCGGTCGCGGAGCTGGCCGCCGAGATCCGGGCCGATGTGCGCGGCGCGGCGGGCGATCTGCGGCGCGAGATGCGGGCCGCGGCCAGCGAGGCGCGCCGCGGCGGCGGCACCAAGGGCCGTGGTGAACAGGACGCCCCCCTGGGAGACTTCGCGGACTCCGCCGACAAGGAGGCGTGGCGCACCGCCAAGGAGGAGATGCGCCGCGTCAAGCAGGAGTGGAAGGAGCAGGCCCGGCGGGCCAAGGACGAGAGCCGAAGGTCCCGCGAGGAGGCCCAGCGGGCCCGGCGCCAGGCCAAGGAGGCACAGGAGCGGGCCCGGACCCAGGCGCAGGAGGAGCTGCAGCGCATCGGCCGGCGGGTGCAGGAGCAGGTGCAGGACCACTTCGCGCGCGGCGACTGGCCGACGGGGGTGCGCGAGGGCCTGACCGAACTGGCCAAGGAGTTCGGGGACTTCGGGAAGGACTTCGGCAAGGAGTTCGGGAAGGACTTGGGGTTCGGACGGGGTTCGACCGGCACCTCGGCACCGCAGCCCGAGTACTCGCGCACCCAGGAGGACTTCCCCGCGGAGTACGAACCGTCCTGGGCACACGAGGACACCACCGGCGACCCGACCCGCGACCTGGACCGCCTCCTCGACCGCTTCCGGGACGACATCCGCGACGCGGCCCGGGACCACGGGGTCACGGACGAACAACTCCGCGACGCCCGCCGCCACCTGTCGACGGCGGCGGCACACATCGGCGCGATACTGCGCAGGCCGAGGGTCTGAGGATCGGCATCGGGGGCCGCTGCCGGCGGTGCGGCCGGCGAAACCTCAGGCGCACTGCCAGAGGAAGCGGCCTTCCTCGCCGTCCGGCGGGAGATGGGCGTAACCGCCGACGCCCGCATCAGCGAAGTCGACGTGGAAGGGCAGCTCGCAGGAGTCCAGCTGGACCGCCGGCCGCCACCCCTCGCGGGGCGTCTCCTCGCCCTGAGCCGGTGCGGTGGAACTCCGGGCCCACCGAGGAACTGCCGGGGCCGCCGTTCCTCCGCCTCGCCGGACGGCCCTGCGGAACCGGCATCCGCGCCCGAGCCGGCGTCAGGGGCGATGTCGGCCGCGGCCGGCAGATGGCCGGCCCCCGCGCTCGGCCCGCCGCCCGCCGCCCGCCGCCCGCCGCCCGCCGCAGCCTGACGCGACCGCCGCCCGGCGTCCGCGCTCAGCCGGCCGCCGTCAGCCGGCCTTCGCCTCTCCGCTGCCGTACAGCACCCGTATGAGCGACTCCTGGGTCACCCCGTGGTCGGCAAGGATCTCGGCGGGCAGGCCGGGACGGACGGTCAGCGCCAGGAGGATGTGCTCGTCCCCGATGTGCCGGTCGCCACGGGCGAGGGCGACGCGCAGCGACTTCTCGAGGATCTGCTTGGCACCCCGGCCGAAGGTGCGGCGCCCGGACCACCAGCCCTTGTCCTTGCCGTCGCCGGACATCGCCCCGACGCCGTGCACCTCCTCGACCCGGGCGACGATCTCCGACACGTCGATCCCCAGCCCGGCGAGCGCGTCGGACTCGGCCTGGGAGAGCCCGGCCCGCCGACGGGCCTCGGCCACCGCCTCCCGTACCGACTCCTTGCGTTCGCCGGTCACCCCGAGCGAGGTGAGCGCGAACGAGCCGCGGCTGACCTCGCGGTCGAGCATCGCGAGCAGTATGTGCTCGGCGTCGACGGACGAGGCCCCCGACCCTTCCGCGTGCTCGACCGCCCCCTGTACGACCTCACGGGCGTCTTTCGTGAACCGCTCGAACATCAATGCCTCCCGTACTTCTTGTGCACGGCCTGCCTGCTCACACCGAGTTCCGCGGCGATCTCCTGCCACGACCAGCCCTGATTGCGCGCACTGCGCACCTGCACCGCCTCCAGCTGCTCCAGCAGCCGGCGCAGCGCGGCGACGGCGCGCAGCCCGACCCGTGGATCGCGGTCGCCCGCTCGCTCGGCGAGATCCGTTGCTTCGGTCATGATGTCAACTTACGTTGACAGAACGAGCCCGTCAACCCCGG
>Ga0307512_10001580_pt1 | contig 31764 bp, 30 predicted proteins | sample 14_EM_MG_FD_200267 | JGI IMG/M metagenome (GOLD analysis project Ga0307512, IMG submission 200267) | Populus trichocarpa ectomycorrhiza microbial communities from riparian zone in the Pacific Northwest, United States - 14_EM | ecosystem: Host-associated > Plants > Roots > Unclassified | place... | reverse complement strand
AAAGATAGGTCATCCCTCTCTATCTCTCCATGCCATGATCGAGAGTTAACACAGAGTACAGCATACACCATGTACAGCGTACACCGAGTACAGCATACACTGAGTACTGCATACACCGCGTGCTGCATTATCCCAAGAGTGACTTTCTTCCCGCTCTCAGCCGGTCTAAGCTGTCAGCGGACCTTGTTTTTCCTGACTTCTCTACATTCCCACAGTCACGAGTTAACCAATGAACAGAGTCTCAGTTTCCATCGCAGATGCCTCCCGATTCGCCGCCTCCAGATTGACCGCCTTCAGATCAATCGCTTCCACATCGAATGCCTCCAAGTACTCCTCCAATCTTGTTCGATCATGGCCTCCATGTGTATCTCCCAACACGCTCAATTACGGCTTCCAAGTACATATCTCCAAACTCGCTCAGTCATGGCCACCGAGTGCATCTCCACACTCGCTCGATCACGGTGCTGGACTGAGGAGTGTGATCGAGTAGTCGAGTGTGCGCGGGCGTATGCGAGGGTGTGTCTGTTGTATCGTGTAACGAGACATGTCCCATCGACATAAGGTCGATCGATCACTAATGGTGCTAACTACAAAAGAGGCAAGTTACATCACAGTCCTTGGCATAGTGATATTCATACTTCCAATCAGATGAACACTCGTCCAGGACGGTTATCACGTCCATTTCAAACCAAACAGTGAACAAAGGAGAAGAGGACCCAATCAAACATTGTGAATCTCCTTGAAATAAATGTGCTCGATGAATTTACTTTCTGACGGCCTTCCCGATGGCTTTCCAATTCCAATACAGTTCTCGCGACGATTGTGGGGCATACCAAGGCCATTTCCGACGCCATTCCTGAGTCCAATTCCGATCATTCCCATCCCAGCACACTGCTTCCAGAAGGCGGGCTTTGGCAGTGACTTTGTGAAGCAGTCTGCGAGCATCTCAGCAGTCGGTACGTAGCTCAAGTTGATCTCTCCAGCTCTAGCCATATCTGCAGCAAGATAGTACTTGGTCGCAAAGTGTGCAACTCCAATTCCGCGGTAGATTGTGTTCTTGATGCTCGCGATCAGTGACTGTGAGTCGGAGAACACGTCAGGGATAGTCGGGATGCCGAGCTCGTACACGAGATGCGAGATCTGTGTGAGTCTCATGCAGCCTACTTCGAAGGCATAGTATTCGGCATCGGTCGTGGACTGGGCTGTCTACTTCTGTTTTCTCAATTTCCAGTCGACCGCTCCTCCGAAGGTGATGACCAGTCCACTTGTCGATTTATAGTCATCCGTAGTGTTAGCAAGGGGTACAAATCCCCTGGTCGGTTCCGGGTCCCGTTCCAACCCGGAACTGAACCAACTCACAGCGTTTCCACACAAAAGCCGCTTCTCAAAAGTCAACATTTCTTGCTCCAATTAAGTATTTGAGTTCTGACCATATGACAAGATGCACAACACGTAGATTGTGCACATTTAGTCGCTCCTTCACCTCCCACTTTCAGATGTGCGATCCGACAAGGATTCGTTGAGTCGCGATCGAAACCCCGCCAATTTCGCTTCAATTCAGCCTTTATTTCACAGCCACTCAACGAATATCAGTCGGATCGCAAATCTCAAAGCGGGCGCTGAAACAACGACTAATGCTGCACAATGTACGTACTGATCATGTCATGATACTATCAGAACTCAAATACTCAATTGGAGCCAAAGTTGTAGGAACCATAAAATGGAACCGCGATCCAGTTCTTACCCGTCCCCGAACCCGGTGGGTACCCCTGTTTTCCGGGTAACAACCCGGACTGGACCATCCGTTCCGGTTTCAAACCCTGACCGCAGCCGGGTAACCCCAAACCGGTGCTAACAATAGTCATCCGGGCATCCAGTATAGTCCGAATCGACATAACATCTAAGTGTGCCTTCTCCTCCGAAACGCAGACGCCAGTCCATCGTGCCGTGAAGGTACCGAAACTTGCGCTTGAGAGCTACCATATGGTCATTGCTCGGGTCGTGATTATACCGGTTGAGAACTCCGATGGCATATGCGATATCGGGCCAAGTGGCGGTAATCACGTACATGAGGCTTCCGATCATGGATTGGTATATGGTCGGATATCAGGCCTCTTCGTCGGGCTTCCTCTTGTGAAGCTTCATTTACATTGGCGTGGCAACTGGCCTGGACTCATGCATTCTGAACTTCGCCAAGATCGTCCGAATGTAGCTGTGCTGATGCACATCGATCGTGTGATGCTCCCAAATGCGTTCGATGTTCATGCCGAGATAGAAGGAGACACTCCCGAGATCATGTATCTGGAACCTCTTCTTCATCTGATCCTTGATCTGCCCAATCAAGCCCTCGCTAGCAGTGATAAGGAGATCATCGACGTACAGAACGACTGCGGCAACGACTGTGCCTTGATCCATACCTTGGAGCACGAACAGTCCTCCGTCGAGACGTGATGGCTCGAATCCAAACGAGATGGCGAAGCCCTTAAATGTGCCATACCAAACGTGCGAAGTCTGCTTCAGGCCATAAAGAAACATTCTCAAGAGAAGTACCATTTTCTGTGAAGTCTTTGACTTTGGATCGTAGTATTGGCTCTCAGTTTGGACCAACTGAAAATATCCCTGCGCCGAGTTCAAATAGATCTCTGCCCCCAAGTAAACTCCCAAGAAAGCCATGCATACGTCCATGTGATGGATCTCGAGATCGTACTTGGCGGCCATCGCGAGTGCCAGCGAGACGTGGCCCAAGCGAGCAGTCGGTGTATACGTAGCCTGCTAGTCGATGCCTTCGATTTGGTGATATCCTCGACAGACTAGCCTGGCCTTGAACCACTGCACATTGCCTGCTCCATCGCGCTTGATCTTGTATACCCAGTGACTTGGTAAAGCCTTTCTCCCTTCCGGAAGCTCCACGAAATATCCACAGACTTGATGATAACCAGTTGCATCTAACTCTTCATTCATCGCCATATCCCATTTCTCGGCAAGCGGAGACTCGGTTGCTGCTTTGTAAGACATTGGATCGTCGATGCCAACCTCGTGATCGTGATCATAGGAGATCGCAGCTGCAGCGTGGATTCGAATCACATCCTCATATTCCTCATCTTCGAGAGCCAATTGTGCAGACTCTGCCAACTTGCCAGCGCGATTCCGGCGACTACCTTCGGCCAGAGGCTTCCCTGCATCTCCGAGTGACGTCTCAAGCCCAGCCAGTTCACTTGACTTCTTCTTTGGCTTTGAAGGATCCGGAGGTGAATGTTCGTCCAATGACTCCTCCGTTTGACGTTCGGTTCGTTGCTTCTCTGTGGGTTTGGGTTCCTCAATGTCATCTCTGTAGAAGTGCTCGTTCAAGATTGCTTCATCTGCAGCATTCGACGCTGTATACTGCTTTCCTTCTCTGATTACCACATCTCAGGAGCGGTGAGGCGTCCTGGCCAATGGATTGTATACGAAATACTGCTTAGTCGGTGTGCTGTACCCAATGAATATGCCGGGAGTGGATCGGTAATCCAGCTTCTTTCATTTCCCTTTCGCAATGTGAACAAAAGCCAAGAATCCGAATACGCGGCGATGCTTCATAATTCGCTTCCTCCTACGCCAGGCCACGTACGGAGTCTTGCCGACTACCGACCGCGTAGGAGTGCTGTTCTTGAGATAGACCGCCACTGAGACTGAAAAGGCCCACTACATCATCGAAAGTCTGGCATCGTCCAGCATGCATCGTACGCAGTCCATGATCGTGCGGTTCGCCCGTTCGGCGACTCCATTTGACTGAGGAGTGTAGGGCATAGTCGTTTCCTTTAGTATGCCCACTGATTTTAGGTATTCTGCGAATTTCTTGGAGGTGTACTCACCGCCTCCATCAGTACGAAATCGCTTCACTTCCTTGCCCGACTCCTTTTCTCTGAGAGCCATCCATTCTTTGAATTTCTCCAGGGCTGCCAACTTGTACTTCAGTATGTACTCATCTGTATGCCTTGTGGCGTCGTCGATGAAGAGCAGCATATATCGTCCTCCTCAGATGGCTGTGTCCAATGGACCGCATATGTGGGAGTGCACTAGCTGCAGTGGCACAGTGGCACGGGAAGTTGTATTCGGAGTAAAGGGCTTTCGAGCCAATCTGCACTTGATGCAGCTCTCGCAATCGCACTTCCTGGTCATCTTCGGAGTGTCGGCAATGACCTTCGGCAAGATCTCCACAGCCATGAGACCGACGTGTGCCAGGCGGTGGTGCCATAACATCCGCTTCTCCGCATTTTCCCGAGATGCATGACCAGTTGTCTTAAGTGCCAGCAGGCAGCTGTCGTCGATATCGGTGTATTCGGTCAATTCCGGAGCTCAATCCCGAATGAATCGCCCATCGACCCGAGGTGCAGTGGCAATCAACTTGACATGGCGAGTGTAGAGGTTGAGACCGTAGTGATTCACAGGTTCGACTTTGACGTCCTTGTCCATGATCTGAGACTGTGATATGAGATTGAACGATCCCGGCAAATGCACCACTTCTTGAAGTAATATCGTTTCCGCCTTTCTATCTGGCAGCTGGCCAATGAACCTAACACTCCCATAGCCAGATGCAAACGATGTGACCCCATTGTATCCCTTCACCTTCTTTGTATTGGGAGGATATTCTGTGTAGGTGATGAACATTGATCGACGGCCGGAGATGTGAGTTGTGCATCTGCAATCGATGAACTAATGACTGGATGAAGCATTTGAGCTGGCCACCATCCAATGGTTCTCGATCGATGTGGTGAGAGTCGAAGAAGTCTCAGTCGATGCTTTTGCTGCAGTGTCGGCAGCCTTTGGTGGATCGGCGCGTTGCTTGCTAAATCAGTTCTCGGTGATATGCCCTCACCGCTTGCAATGAAAGCTCTTCTGGAGATCCTTCTCTCTCCTATCATCCTTACTCTCTCTCTTATCATCTCTCTTATCCCTCTTTGGACTTCTGCCGCCTTTACCGGCTTTACCGGCATTACCACCTTTGCCACCCTTCGGTCCAAAAAGCAGAGCTTCTGGAGCGAGCCCATTCCATCTCTTCATTACAGCGTGCTTGTCGACGAGCTTGGTGACGATCTCATCGGGCGTGGCAGTCATCGTGGCGTTTTTGTCAATCATGGGCTCCAGGAAGACTTTCCACTCGTCGTTCCTTGGGATCCCGCGAAGGAGATAGATGATGTGCTCCTGCTCACTCATCTTGGCGATTGTCTTTGGAGAGTCCATATCGGCAGCATCTGTGTCCGTGGTCGATGGTGCTGTCGGTCCTGCTCAGAGATTGTAATCCTTGACTTTCCGATCGATCCGCGATGCGTAGTTGTCCACATCTCCGCAGTCCTGTAGCTTGATGCTCCAAAGGTCTTCTCTAATCTTGAAGATGTTGAGCTTCAACTTTGACCTGTAGGCTGATGCTAGCTTTTCCCAAAGCATCTTCGCATCGTCGACAACGGTAAATTCCGCCTGTATCCTCGGTTCCATACTGAGTAGGATAGTTGATCTGGCAACACCATGGCGATTCATCCAGTCTTTGAGAGTGGCCTTCTCTGTAGCGGTCATGTTTGCCGCTGGCTCTTCCGGCTTGTGGTCGTATCCTTTGATCATACCATACACTTGCTTGTGCTTGAGAAGTAGTGCCGTCCCGGTTGCCCATTGTGCATAGTTCGTGCCATTGAACTTGGTGATGGTGATTGTTGTCGAACTCATCCTGCGTGATCCTAATCTTGTATCGCAATCGTCAGTTTTCGTAGTCTCTCAGACTGTGAGGGTGACCTGCAGCAGCTGCTGTCAGAAATTGCGCGGGGTGCGGGGTAATTGCTTAGCTTGTGGAGACGCTTCTCCGTGACGATGTTGACTTCCACTCGACAAACGAAAATGGAAGTGTTGATCGTCAGTTCCCTATTGAACACAAGGGCTTATAACCTGTTGTACGGTGGCGTGTGCGCGAGTAGTAGGGTGTGCGCGGGTGTATGCGAAGGTGTGTCTATTGTGTCGTGTAACGAGACATGTCGCATCGACATAAGGTCAATCGATGACTAATCGTGCTAACTACAAAAGTGGCAAGTTACATCATAGTCCTTGGCATAGTGATATCCGTACTGACAATCAGCTCATCACACGGCCTCCAAGTACATCTTCAAGGAGCGACGGCGGGTGTACAGAGATACGGCTGTAACAGAGGTGGACAGAGTGACGGGGAGAATATATTCTGCAGACAGCGGACTACATAGACATCATCTCATTTTCATCTCATCTTTTCATACAATGAAAATACACAGTCTATCTTTCCCAACTTTTTGTCTCACTCGCTCTGTCCGAGATTTCATTGATCCGCACAATTGCGTGGATCCACAATGCCGGGTAGTATCATATGTTCTCACCTGATTCCTACGCTCTTCAAACCAGAACCGCTCATTCTCATGAATTCTGTTTGGATGCTCAATGGGCATATCCAGGTGCTCCTCCGATTATGCTCGAGTACTATCTGTGGCCAGATTGGCTGTATGTATATACATAGAGTGACTCAAATAATGAATGACATATTATGATGTAACAAAGACGAATATGATAAAACGAAATGCCTTGTGGTGATGTAAGAACCACTGCTGTGAGAATACAGCACCAAGTGTTCCACAGAAGCTGCGCAGCAGTCTCGGCTGCTCTCGAAGTCTCCTGAAGGGCATGGCTGCAGTCTCAGCTTCTCTCGAAGTCTCCTGCAGATCTGTGTAGAGGTCTCAGGAGCTCCAAAATTTGACCATTCTATAAGTCAAATCTCGTAGCATCCTAAATGTACCTCCATAACTGCAGGTGCTTCCTGGAGCACCTGAGAATTCTCTTGCAGAGTCTGAGAGCACTTTGCTCAGCTCCAGGGGGGTCTGGGAGCATCTAGAAGTACCTCGAAGCACTGGTGAGGTCGCCTGGAGTGTCTGGGAGGATTGTGTGTTGCTCCCCGACCGATTTACATCTTCCTGATGAACTTCATGAACATTGTGCCATAGCTCCTTTGGAAATTTTGCCATGGCTCTCATAGACTACTGCAACTCTGTGACCATCGTACCATAGCTCCACTGGGATATGTACCATTAACCTCATAGATAACCGCAACTCTAAGATCATCGTGCCATACCTCAACTGGAAATCATGCCTTAGCTCCACCAGGACACCATTGACCATTGTGCCATAGTTCATGCAGAAATTCGGTGAATATACCAATAGCAGCATATGATGCCCCTTCAAGGCATTCATAGCTTCAGTGTTGCCTTGACTCGTAGTGGCCACACGCCCATTGTGCTGTCATAAAATATCCATCATTCTTCCTGCGGTTAAATCTAATCCTATAGATTTAGCATAAGCTCGACTTGTAGTTTCCGCGCACTCATTGTGCAATCGTAGGATATCAATTGTTCATCCAGCAGCACTGCGGCAATTTCTGTACACGTAGCGGACAAATACAACGAGTCATATTGGGACTTCCAGAGCTCAGTACATCCACCAGATATCCAGAAATCCATTCTACCAATGCCTAGCGCCTGCCGGCATGCTCAGGATAACATCAGTCCTGGTGGAGTCGACTCATAGACCCAGCGGTCGTAAATAGATCTATTGTCCCACGCGCTGGTGTCCATGGACCTACTTGGGGTGACTATAGGCTGGGCGTCTTCCAGGGGTCCAAGGGAAGCTGGCTATGAGCTGCGAGTGTGAGAGTGGGTGGGTAGTGTAGTCTATAGTCGATTTGCACTTTTGCCAATGTAGACACATTCTTCAACCTTGAGATGTTGTGCTGTTTGGTCCTCTTTCACACTGCTACAGCAATGAATGGGATATAAGGGTGAGAAAAGGAGGGACTGCAATTAAGAAAGGACAGTTTTATAGGTAAGCCCACCTGCTATATCACTCTATACTGCACGCTAACTCTTTCCTACAGACTTGTCACACATGCTAGATCTGCAGCATATACCAAGAACAACATCTTGAGTACCTTTGAGGCAACTGGGAACTGGCCTCTTAACCCACGCAAAGTTTTTCTTCGGCAGTCACGGAATACCACTCGATTTCAATCTCCGCCAGCTGTTGCATGTGTACTTGGATCGTGAGTCTCAGCGCTGTCTGATGTCTTGTATGAGGATAACGACCTGTATGAAGAGTGTGGCTGTATCAGGATATGCATCAGAACCAGTGTGATGCGTCTCAGAGCATACGCGTAGGCATATTGGAGAGTGAACATATATGGGCCTTTGGCCCTCGAGACAGAGAGAACCAATGAAGCCAATCTACACTGAAGGCAGCATCCAAAGTAACAGGTTATGAGCCCGGCGCTCGCTCTCAGTTGAAACTCCATTTTCACTTCATCATCATGATCTTTCAGAGTATTGCAAACGCTAACCCTCTCCGACTTGAAACTCAACACCTTCGATCAAATCTCACAATGTCTGCTCCTGAGCCTGCTTGCGCCCTCAATCAAACCGCAAGGGATGATAGTTCTCAACTCACCTATCTCAACCACAAAACGTGGAAAAAAACTATGAACCTGATTCTGGAAGCTAGGGACGCATACAACATTGTCCCCGTCAAAGAACCTGAACCACCTCCCATTGACATTGATTACCACGACTGGAAAATTTGTTCCACCAAAGCCAGGACAACAATTCATCTTTCATGCTCTCCCGCCATACCGTTTCTTCTCAAAGGTCTTTGCTTTCCAGGAGCAATGTGGACCACAGTGCAAGCTCGCCAGGTGAATTCCGCAACTCATGTCGGCAGCACTACTATTCAACGTAACTTTTGAGCATGCCACCTGCAGACGAATCAAACAGTTAGAGAACACTTTATATTACTTCGCAACTACCGTCGCCAGTTGATTGGTACACCACAAGATATTTCCGACAACGAGATGCATACACACACCAATATTGACCTACCAGAACTGTACTCGACCATGATCGAGATCCTAGACGATCGAATTCCCTGTCCTACAGTCGAACAAACCACGGATGCTCTCCGAAGCGATGAGCAGGCCGCAGGCCTTTAGAAGGCGATCCGAGATGAAACCACCAGATCAGCCCTTTCCACTCGGGGTCGCTACAACGGACGTGTGGGCTACCAAGGACATGGAAGTCATTGCGGACGCGTAAACAATGGTGGAGATTGCAATGACGCTAAAGAATACACCTGCACTCACTGCAAATTGAACTAACACACTACCCAATACTGCGGAATTCTCAAACGACTCGACAGCAAAGAGGAAATGCTATGATACTATTGTGGAAAACCCGGTCATATACGGCCCAAAAGCCAATCACGCCAACACGGCTTCGAAGCCCCAAACAGGGTCAACAAACAAAGCAACCAGGACTCAAGTCCTGATACGAAGGCATCGCTCACAGGGGAGACTGCATTTCAGCCAGAGCACGAGATTGCGGCCTGAGACTGAGATCTCTTTTCACTACGACGCAAAGCGACTCACGCCGCATTCACATCGTCAGCTCCGGCATCTCTGACGTGGGTGGTGGAATAGGGAGCATCGCACACTATGTGCAATGATAGGGATTGCTTCATGTCATTCAAAAGACCACTATCTCCCATCATCATCAAACCTGGTGATGAGACTACAGTACCTACCAGGTATCATGGGCTCGTTAACATATCACAGGACTTACAATTGAACCTATCGTATACTCCTATGGTCCGGATGTCTCTACTCTCTGTAAACCAACTTCATCTTGCTGTATATACAACGACTTTGCAACATGGCATATGCTCCATAGTCGCCGACTAATCTAATCTTATTGCATATCGTACTGGTGGTCTCTATATACTCCAATCAGGTCATTCTCAGAACTCCGAGACTAGGGGATGCCAGTTCACGCCTACAATGATATCATCATCGACGATGGAACTTACGTCAACCTCCATGATTACTGTGAGGCTCTGGCACTGACGACTTGCACATCTACATCCAGCGGCAATGCGATCTCTAAGAGACAGATTTAACGACCTAGATGCTACCGGAATGTGTGATGTCTATCTTCAAGCGAAATAAAAGCAAAAATTTATTTGAACCAATCTCAAGGGAACTACTCGACCATTCGAGCTAGTACACTCAGACACCTGCAATCAATCATCTACATTGACTAAAGGTGGCTATCTGCATTATATCGTATTCGTTGACAACTACGCCCGATGGACCATCGTATACCTCCTTGCAGATAAGAAACAAGAGACTTGAATCGCCGCCTATCAGCACTACCTAGCCAAGGTTGACCCCAGAGGTCACAACATTCAGTGTTGTCGGTGCGGCACCGGCACAGGAGAATTTGACGATCGGCTCTTCCGACTGCTTTTGGCCACACATGGTATATGTCTCGAGTTCAGTCCACCTTACACCCACTGTACAAATGGAGTCTCAAACACAATGATTCGTACGATTCCAAAGAAAGCAAGAGCTATGATACTTGTCTCCCAGGCACCACTTGTGTTCTGGGGGGAAGCAGTGAACACTGCAGTATATCTCCATCAATGCCTACCAAACGCAGGACTCACCAAAACAGATGATCACAACAGATAGAAAGCTCCCTACGAAACTCCATGAAAGATGCTGCATTCATATCTCAAACCAGAATACAACAAGCCGCCCGATGATCCCACAAAAATGAAATACATTTTCAAAGAACAACCTCCTCATCTGCCCCGATTTGGATGCTACGTCAGCCGACTTATTCCCGACAAGCATAGAACAGACACAAAGCTTGGGGCAGGATCACCGGCCTGTATGATGGTTTGCTACGTACACGACTCGACAACTCGGTGGAGAATCTGGGATCCAGAGCACTACACCGTAAAAGCCCAATCGGATGAGATATTTGACCCAGATAGATATGGTTACATGTCATGCCCTCCGTCATCAAAACGCATAGAGTCGAGCGGAACCGACAACCTGACTAAATCACTGTAGAGATCACTGCAATCGCCTTATTTGATCTACCTCAAGAAGAATTACATACCGAAGAACTTGATACAGTTTAGAGTGGAACGGATGAGATCATGGACCATGGCTGCACTGGCTCTATGAGTGGAACGGAGGAATGCACATCTCATGGCCACACTGAAGAAGCTCACCCAATAGATGATGGGAATCCCACAGCTAGAGCAAATCCCAATCGTTCTTCAACTAGCCATACACATACTGGGCACGATGATCGAAGACCGCCTGACACAGGTCAGACAGATGGCCATCACATATATACATATATAGCTCCTGACGAGGACCCTGACAAATATACAGAAGGACAAAGCAGTCACCATCCAATCATCAAGTCTCATACACAAGTCCCAAGAGAGGAGGTTATTACCAATAGTGACACGCAAAGACAATTACTCGGAGTAGCCGCTGCTACCAAGAGAGTTCCCAAGAAAGCTTCCAAGGAAGAAAAGATAGCCTCAGTACCTACAGATAGATTTACACAAAGCGCAGGCAGAGCATGGGAAAATATCACCGAACTGATGAACACTGCCTTAGCATCGACTACCATCAATGACAATCCCCGCACCTACAAAGAAGCAATGCTCAGCCCACTAAAGAAGAAATGGCATGCTGCGATCATGGATCAATACAACTCTCTCATACAAAATGAGACGTTCTCACCGGCACAAGCACAATTCAGATATAAGTCAATTGGATCAAAATCGGTGTTCAAGACAAACAGAAACCCCGATGGCTCAACACAGTACAATGCCAGGCTTGGGATCAAAGCATATGAACAAATGGACTATGGTGAGACGTATGCACCCTTCAGCAAACTTACTATCTTTCGATTGCTAATAAGGTTTGCCGCACAGAATATTTGAAGAATCAACCATCTCTAAGTAGTCACGGCCTTTTTCAATCCCGATGGCAACAATGACACTCCATTCATGGAGCAGAAAGAAGGCTGGCCGGAGCATGGACCAAATGATGGACCGGATGAAGTCCCAGTCGTTCGACTACAACACGCACATTATCGCCTCAAACTGGCACCACACCTTTGGTAACAAGATATCAATGCATTTCTTCTATCCCTATGCTTCATCCAATCAGAAGCCGATCCCAATCTCTATATCCGAGAACTCAGCGAAATTCACCTACTACTCGATCCTGACGATATCCTCTTGGCTTACGCCCCCACTGCAACAACAGACGCGGAGGGAATGAAGCAGGCTTTGACTGCAACTCACGAGATGACCGATCTCTGAACTGCTCGCCAATTCCTCAGCATCGAGGTCCACTACTCAAAAGATGGCTCATTCAGCCTCAGTCAAAAAACGTTCATTGACTCCATTCTCAAACGATTGCATACGGAAGCAGCTGATGATGCTCCAACTCCACTCGACAACCAAGTTAAGTTAGATATGGCAGAAGAAGAAGAAGATGGACAAATTTACCCCAAACTGTACCAAGCAATCATTGGATCCCTTATGTACATTGCACTCACCATGAGACCGGATATCTCATTCGCAGTCACAGCACTCAGTCGATCCAATTCATGGTATATTGCCAGGGACTTAACAGCAGCACAACGCGTACTACGATATCTGAAAGTCACGAAAGACTACAGCCTTCACTACAACTGCAGCACTACTGGTCCAAACACTCATATTCGTTATACAGACTCCAAATGGGCCAGCGACAGCGTAGATCGAAAATCTCAGTGACACACATTCATCTCGAATGGTACCATATCTTGGCAGTCGCGGAAGCAAGACTTAGTTGCAACATCGACTTTGGAAGCAGAATATATCGCATGCACGGAAGCCTCGATAGAAGGATGATGGCTGGTACAACTTTCCAAAGTTACCAAACAACACGACAACGACAACGATGACGATAATCACGATGATAACGATAACAACAACGAGTACCATAAACCACTCCGAATTCTCGGCGATAACGAGGTTGCACTTACTCACATCATCAATGGAACAATCAAGGCACGGACGAAACATATAGAGGTTTGTTACGACATCAGTCGAGATCTACATGAGCGCGGTATAGTCAAGTACTCCTGGGTACCAACACAAGACAACGTTGCCTATATCTTCACAAAAGCACTACCGAGAGAGCAGCACGAGAAATTCACGAAGGCTACCAGTTTATGGTACACTGCAACAATATGCAACTGGTCAATATTTGGGTATATTAGAATGGATCTTATTGTGCGTGATAAAACTATGGACTGCACTCTTTCCCTACCTACCGCAGTCAATTAGGAGGAGGGCTTTAATGAGGCACCAGAAGACAATTCACATGGACTGTGTTTGGATTTTGTTTGTATGGACTCACGGAGATATGGTCTTGCTACGGAATGCAGCAAGAGGGGGAAGTGTTGCATGTGTACTTGGATCGTGAGTCTCAGCGCTGTCTGATGTCTTGTAAGAGAATAGAGACTTGTATGAAGATGGTGGCAGTATCAGGATATGCATCAGGACCAGCGTGATGCGTCTCAGAGCATACGCGTACGCATATTGGAGATTGTACATATACGGGCCTTTGGCCCTCGAGATAGAGAGAACCAATCAAGTCAATCTAAAGTCAAAGAAGCATCCAAAGTAACACTAGCCACTCCCACTCTACTCCTCAGTGCAACCCCCAGACAGCCCAGAGCTGTAAGCCGATTAGCCCGCAGTGCACTTCACCTTGTCACTCGACAATCACCTTCCTCCCTCAAGCGGAAGGCTATTGTAAGACAGCTGGGAAGGTCAGCTCAGGGTGCACTTGCTGATAAGGAATCAGGAGATGAAATGCTGAGAACACTTCGCTCAGGGGCCAAGGACACCAATGTAGTAGCAGCCAAGGACCGCCGCCACCTTGGTAAAGCTCGTGTATATGCAACTGAGGATGTGGTTCAGCTCAGGGAAGCAAGAGAGAGGCTAGACAGAGAAACAGTGACCAAAGCCACAATGCGGCAAGAAAAGGCTGCAGCAAAGGTAGTATCATCTGGAGAGGGGTCAAAGAGCTCTAAACATGTGGAAAAGAAGATCATAGGTACAAAGAAGGCACCTGTAATTGTGCTTAGTGATTGGGAGGATGAGGAAGAAGATATGGTGGGTGGAGTGGGGTGGGATGAGGAGGAGAATGGGGGGGAGGAGGACTCTGTTGTATATATTGGTGATATGGTGGACCTAGAGGATGCTATGGAGTATGGAAAAGGGAGAGAAGGGGTTAGTAGTCAACCCCCAGTAGTGACTAGGTCAGGGAGAGTGGTTAAGACAGGTCATTTGGGTCAATAAATACCGCCCGCGGGTGGTCGGTTTCCCAGTCATGGGCGGTCACCTGGTTAAATACGTTAAGGCAAGCTGAAAGAGGAGGTCATTGCCCAGTTACTAAGGATTGAGACTGTAGAATAGCAAACATGCATACCCTGTCGCTCTTTGTCGTATTCAATGCACAGCATCCCGTCAGGTACATTTTGGAGTGAGTTATGTTGACATGTAAGCAAAACCTTGAATAGCAATTCTGAATCCATAATATGCCGAACAAAGCAACCGGCAACGCCCTCCCACAAGCCATCGACTATGATCAACAACTCTCGAATCCCTGCTTTCTGAAAGGCTTCCTCTAAAGCTTCTATAAGCTCATTATCCAGAGCACGAACAATCTTCTGTATTATCGTGTCCACCGGACTGTCTTCCATGAAATATGGCGAGGGTCGCTGGAAATGTCGGTCTACCAGGGTGCCGAGGAATGCAGCTGCAATAGAGTTGGCTTTTTCAGTGCTTGAACAGCTGACAACCTGGCGAAGTAGTGTGTAAGTGAGACTTGTCACTCGCTGAGCTTTTCGCGCAGTTGAGCAGAAAAAGTACAACACAGCGCTGTTCGCCAAAAACACATCCTCCTTAGTCTGGTGGATGATGTGCGAGAAAACCTCCGTCATAATGTGGCCAAAGGGCGCAAAAAGCAACAGCGCGCGGGGTTCGTTAGCTGATTCTCATTGGATAAAATCGATGTTCCTAGAGATCCAAAAATTCTTTCCCTCGCCACGGTTAAAAGGAGGGATCGTAGATCGATAGTTGTCCTGATCGACGACTAACAATTCACTTGATAGAATTTACCAACCGATCGTTTGAACTGGAGTCAGTACAGTCAGTTAGGACAGTCATAATGTATATTTACTGCTTCCTGTAGGGTTATTCACCTAAATTTTCCATGTCTCAATAGGTTTGACCACGTAATGGAGGGGCAGTTTGTGGGGAACGGTAAGTGATATCTCCTAAATGGGGTATGTCAGCTAAAAGTGTACCCCATCGCAGCAGAAGAATTTGCCGCACCAAATTGTACGGGCCCGCAGAATTTCGAGCGTTTGATTTCATTGTGCTTGGCATGTTTGTAGGTACGTGAGTTGTCCATAGTATTATTGCTATTGGTTGTTGTCGTATGCCCGCGGCTTCGGTTGTAGCTAACATTGGCGTAGCGGCTGTCGTGCTCCTTCTGTGGCAGATCTGACTGCTTCCGTTTCTTTCCACTTTGTCCCGAAGAAGGCATAGTGTGATATAGCCGAATGTCGTTGAAATAAGCTAAGATCAAAAGGTAAGTTGCCTTTTCGTGATTGTGTGTTGAATGTTCTTGGAAGAGGTTTTAAGAGAAGGGAGGGACATTATACTACCCCGGTCGCGAGGGACAACTAGCGCCAGCGAAAAATAGCCGTATGACAGACTAACAAAATGGTGCGGTTGCTCAAACACGTGGACACTGATTATTGGACTGAGAATTTAGCAAATGGCGTGAAGCGTCAAGGAGCCAGCCTGGCCAAGAACAGTTCGGCAGTAATCGTAAATTCTTGCATGCACACATACTTGTCTTTGCGGCTTGGCAGCGAAACGTCACAACATTGGGCATCGGTGTGGCGTGACTATGAGGCAAGGATGTTTGGCTGAACACAGCGGCCACGAAAACCAACCCTCTAACTTCCTCTCCGAGATCAGTCTTGGGGGTAAGGCACAGCTTCCCTGAAGCTGCATCCATTTGCTGTCTCTATTCATCAATTCTCCAGGCTGCACTCGGGCAGTGACTACTCCTGAATGGCCAAGCTTGTTGGAAGTATACACTTCGAAAATACTTAACAGCGCGATCTAGATAGAGTAGAATCACGTTCAGCTGCAGCCGATACTAGAAAATACAGTACCGGTTGTTCGTGCGAGGTTAAGAATGGTATCAAGTCATGCTAAAAAAAAGATCGAAACTGGAACTGCAAACGCAGTTCTTGTGATGGGTTTGGGAAGAGATGCCCCTGGGATAAATCTCGAGCGTTAACCTCAAGACATAATTTTGCCGAGAGGAGTGATGCGCACTTACGATGTCACATGGCATTGCTAGAGTCATGGAGCTGTTTGTGCAGTCCTTCAGAGGTACTCGGCTAAATGCATCCAGTTGAAGTACCATCACCAGCATGGTCTGGCAGCAATCACAATCAAGCGCCAAGGGCAAATGGAATGATTACAAAGAACTGGAGTTGTAGGTTACCAAGACGAGAAAGACAAATGGGTATACTACATATATACCGGGGGATCTGACACGAGTGATTGTGACCGGGCTGATGATGAGATACCCGGGGTTGTATATATCTTGTGTCTTTACCTTCTGTTTTCTTTGTTCCTTATGTCTGTACAGGCACACGGTTCTCCCCACCATATTTACAACAGGATACTCACAAAAAAACCTTAACTATCATGAATAACCCCGTCTCGGCATTTTTTGATTCTGTGCTGTTATTTAATTTGGGGTCAAGAGGTTGAATGATAGTTACTCTACAATCTCACATAAGAATGTGAGATTTACATTTTCATCCTTTTGCGACCCTTCATGTGGCAGGTATGGAGAGCACATCAGCCTCCGCGAAAGATCTCCCAGTGTTATACTTTGTAACTTTGCCGGAGTTAATTCCCGACTTTCACCAGAACGAAAGACTAAAATGGGTTGATACTTTCAACGCTACATTGAAAATGCCAGGTCATTTTTAACATTCGGAGGTTCATCTAGCGGTCTTTTCTGCTTTCTAGCAGACTGGATTGTAGATTAGTAGTACGCTCACCAACTACTGAAAATTTAGGTTTACGACACGGTAAACTCCAATTCAGAGTTCGGCACGAAATCCTGAAGGGTATTCAGCACAGTGAACTTTAGGATGACCAGCTAGCCAATCTCGAGGTTATTTGACGATGGTTCTGGCCATGTTTCGGACTCGTGCGCGCAGGATGGTATGCCAGTGAGCCTGAGGTTTAGGTGCACGGAATCTATGGGGTGCAGCAAGCTCTGGGAGAATGCTCTGCACGATTCCAATTGGCCTATATGTTGTGCGGAACCTGTTGTGGACTCTCTCCATGTCTTAGTCTGAGTCTAAGATGACACATCATATACAAAATTTACAAGCTGACGATCACCATATAACCCTAACCCAAGGGCGTATGATTACATACTTTAACAGCCGATCCAACACTAGCTACTGTACTCTATCACAAACCACTGGATGAGTGCTATAACGCAACTGACGGGCAGTTGCCACATCCCCAAGCCGTCCCTTCTATCATGGTCCATCACACGTCTAATGTCTTGCCCGGTGTTGCATATATGCATGGATCAGGATCATCTGTTACCACCTTGAATGAGAGCATGGCTTGTATCAGGTCTCAGGTGATGCGTCGCTGATAAGTATGTATGCATACGCATACGGGAGACAGTGCATTACGGCCCTCGGAGCCTCGGCTAGATAGACAGCCATAAAGCTTCTCCATCTTACTATGTAACACCCTGTCGTCCCATAGTCCAGGTAATCCCTTCCAGGAACGTCACTCTCCAGAGATAGTCACCCTGACTTTCTATGCAAGTGTTCTTCGGTAGATTTGTGCTACCCGAGCGGTTGGAGTGTGTCTACCGTTATGGATGTTCTTCCCAGATAAACTGGAACTTAATGTCGTACATAACAGTGTTTTCGAGATTAATTAAGGACATAACCGCAATACAACGAAGTCCCAGAACAGTACCAACAGTAGCACAATCTTATTCAATGAATACAGAAACAGAAGACCACAACTTTATGTTAACCAAAGTAAACAATGATGACCAAATTCAATCCACACGATGGACAAAAGCAATTGAAGCATGGCCGTACGTGCCCAGCACAAAGGGTCTAATTCAGAGCTCACTATGAGTACGGAAGTTAGCACAACAGCAGATGTTACTATTAGATAATATTCACCTTTCCAGCTTTTCTTTCAGATCTTTTAATGCATCAAACTGGGCTTCGGTCGCTACGAAGTTGGCTTTGAAGTCGGCATGGCATAATCGTCGGCCGCTATACAGCTGCAGAGCGGAAACGGCTATTCCAGTTCTCCCATGCCCGTAGCCGCTGTATACCAGGGTTGTGTCTGAATTCTTAAAGCTGGAATTGATCGCGTCGAACTCATCAGGAGTAGGTGAGTGGTAGTCTGCCACGGCAATGTGGGTGTATGTAATTTCGTGGCATGAGAGTAGGAGTAACTCTCTCTTCGATAACGGCTGAGTGTTCAAGCTGATTATGTTGGTTATGCCATAGCGGACAAGGAAATTAACGGCTTCCATGTCCATGGTCTGATCTTCGTCACTGGATACATAATGTGGCGCAGAGGAGCGGGCGAATCGACCGTGGATCACCCATTCAAAGCGACTGAACACTGGTTCATCGAGCTGATGCAGACCAATCGTTAAGCTGCTTGCTCCCACCCTTACGAGTTGAATTGCGTCACTATCGGGTTTGAGCTGCACTTGAAGGAGTCTCGCGTCGACGGATATAGACAGTTTGTATCCACCAGAGCCCAGTTTGATAAACGTGAGATACTCCATCTCAGTTAGCATTCCGGCGCTACAGAGAAGGTCGTTGTTATAATCTCTGCCGAAAAACTTTGCGGTTCGTTGGTTGATGAAGCCAAATTGGTTGTTATTATCCCGCACACAGGTCCAAATCTGTCTAAGGTCGCGCACATACGTTCGAACATGAACACAATCGTCAACCGCCGAGAAAACTCTCTCAGTACCGTAGATACTGATTATGAACCGTTGGCCGACCTCTGCGCAACTGTTGCCATTCCCAGGAGGATGCATTGCGTTTAATCTAGTGGAAGGAGGAGATGTATGCGTACAGCAGTAGTGGGCAGACGGGCGCGGTGGAGGCGGTGGGGGCGGCGGCGGCGAAGGCGATCGCGGTGGCGGCGGTGGTGAAGGCGATCGCGGTAGCGGCAGCGGCGATGGCGTTGGCGGGGGTATAGCCATGCTGAGTTAGGGGGAAGGACAGCCTGAAAGTAAAAGAACCCTTACGACCGGAAATTAGGTCAATTTTATAGTGCCACAGTTTTAAAAATCGCTCACTATTTGCGCAGCGCAGCATCGAAGACCAATAGCGAGCTGGCCCCCGAACTGCCAGTCTTCCATTCGTTGGAATCCAGCCGCAACACCACTTCTGTTCTGCAATTAACCCTGCAGTATGTGCTGGCAGCCAAGTAATCCCTGTAACTCTTGGCATACGAACATTTCGTTTGTGCGAGTAATATCCTTTCGGCTATATCATCTACCGATTTGATACTTGTTTCAAGAGATTTTGGGTCCAATAAAAATAGTGTATGCTCTTGGGGTATCAGGCAATCATTTGTATAATCCTGCGTGCATAACTCCTTAACAAAGTTTTTGAGGCATTCCAAAGCGAATCAGCAAGTGCATATGGCTTTCCTTTCTGATGAGGATACCCATCGTACGGTAACGCTACTGATCTCGGTTGCGAGCTCCATGTCAGACTATTCGCATTGCGTCATCCTGCTGATATACTTGTAATGATAAGAATGAATATGCATATTCGTCTCATATGATGGGTCTCGTCTCTACTCCTCCTGCTGCTTTCAGGAATCATCTTCAATAATGATCTTATCAATATAACTTCTCAACAAATACCTCAAGCTAGCTGCGTCTCAGCAATAAACCTCCGGATCTTTCTTCTCGGTAGCTTCGTTCTTCGCTCATGTTTCTGGATAGAGTTATTTTCCATAGCGTGTGTCTGATTTCTCCTGAAGGATGAGGAAAACAAACTGGCGTTGCGGATTCAAGTGTATGAAAACAAGGTCAGCTTGACGGGTACGTGAGAGTGAATCCGACGGCAAAGGTGAGGGCTGTGAGGCGAATGTGAGTGTGGGCAAAAAAGACAGGCGTTAAAGTTGGATGATGTTGTAGAAGGGAGATGTTAGGCTTCCACGTGGGGTGTCAGTACATTGCCATGATCCGTTAGACCGGTGAAATCTCGGCTAAGGCCACTATTACACAGGGTATCCAAAGCAGAAGTGAGGGAACACACGTACCTCACAAAACAAATAATCCACAGAAAACATTAATTGTTGCTGTAGTACTTAGGGGAGAAATGCGTTGATTATATGATATATTGAAGAGAAGCAGAGAAGGAGAAAGACTCGATTTATACACAGAGGGTCATCGGAGAAAACCTTGATGCTTCGCCACTCGCCATTCTGAGTCACTCGCCACAGGATATGTAACATTAGTATAACGGTGATGACCGAGTGAGTGGCAGTGATGCATCCCCGATTGGAAAAGTGCATGCACTCTTCCGAAACCCCAATGTTGAAACATAACTGTCGCCGCCCTATTCAGCCTGTGCTCATAGGTTTGTCTCCGTCTTCTCTTTCGATTCCACTTCTTCGACCTCCTTCACAACAACTTACCACTACGAACACATAAAAATTCGCGTCTCTCTTCGATCCTTTCGCAATATATTCTGTCATTTCGTACTCCATGCAGTATTATAGGTATATCGATGCTGGTGCCTAAACAGCAACCGCTCATATCAAGCACTGACCATTTGTTTAGGTCTACGTTGTACTACGTTTAAAGTTCCTGCGAGCTGTTGTTGGGTGGAATTACGCTAAGCGACTTTGCGTACATGGTTCCCAGTTCCGAAACAATTGCATACCAGTCAAACATAACCATCGACATCCACGGGATGTCGGTATCTGAGCTACAGCAAGTTGCTCGTCTTTATGGCGTTGAATTCGACGACAAATATGTGCTTGCGCGCAATTAGTTAGCGTGGCTGACGGCGGAAGTCTAGGAAGTTCATGCAGCTTGGTTTCTGGTGCGTTCACTTAAAGCTGAAGGCTTGATCGAACGCGCCCAACAACGATTCATAGTGTTACTGCAACAACCTGCTAGCGTCCATAGCCTCTCCTTATCCACACTCCGCTATCTGTACTGTCAGCCAAGCCCAAAGCTACACTTGCTGACATTATCTTCTCTAGACGTATCCTTGCACGCAGTCGCGAAGGCAAAAAATATTCAGAAGCAGCGCTCGCACGCGCAGTTAGATCTTGGAGTATGACGTACATTTATTTATTGATAGCGGAGATGTAAGTAGTAGCGCAACATCTTTAGCACTTTTAGAAGGTTTTTCTAAGCCTTTCTTAAAGCTCTCGACATCATACACATAATCGTCACGACCGATGATCTTGGCGGCGAAAACAATAACGACTGCTATTCGCAGAAATCATACGCAGCAATGGTTCCACTAGTCCTGATGATTCCGGTCTGCGGTAGAGCTCACTCCGGTCAAGTCCAAAAGAAATGTCAAACTAGACTGCCCTAGAGCGGAATCGGCTCAGTCAAGACTGATTCACTCCCGGACTCTATATTGAGAGCGAGAAAGTACACGATTCGCTGTGATTCACCTCCATAGGCGCCTCTGGAGGAAGTAACTTAAGGGGGGCTATGAAGCAGAGATGGAACGATCAACACAGCGTCGACAGATCGAAAGGGACTACTTCGAAAACCAACAACTTCCAAAAAACTGGACGAACTTCTACTCCGGTTATAATCTCAGGAGGTTGTTAGGGACACGGTGACGGGAATAAGTTCTTGCTGGATTGAGAAAGCCGTGCTCAGGAGAAACAGCGTCGTTGGAAACCATAAGTCCTAGGACTCTGTTCATCATGAGAATAAAATAACCCACCGTGCTTCAACCCGTGAGAACATGATTCATGCCAGGACTGGGAGAAGTAATGTAATAACAGTTCCCATTGTTGAGAAGGTATATGGTCTCTCAGATGGAGATAGGAAGTGCGCTGCCAATCCCGACGGGAGTGACAAACTGAATTGTAATGTGCAATTTGGTGGATTGAGATCCGAAAGCTGCACGCTGAATGGCACATTGCGCTATTTGATAATACGCTGCAGAGTTGGCTCGGTAGGAAAGAATTGAAACTCGTCACGGGTTTTTTGATCAATACACTACATGTTGCCATTTTCGTCGAGTGATTGTCGGTGTATTGGGATCGAGATTGTGGCGTTGGAATACATGTGCAGTTTCGTTGATATGGAGGCTTCAGTGGCTGAGGACTGAGGAGCTGGCAGAGCTCGACTGCCTGCGGACGTTGGCTCTGATCCTAACAGCTAGGCCTACTGTTTGTCAAGAGCGATGCTGGAAAGTTGAACGTTTGCGACCTTGACAGACAGTGTACTGTGCTAACTCAGGCCTGTACGCCATTTGAAGGATAGTAATTGACATCTGTATTACGATGCCCAATTCAATCCTATGTATCTTCCTGCCCCTATGTCAATTAACATCCCTCAAGTCGAAACTAATCTTTCGATACAGTCCGTCTGCTTATTCTCCGCCTGTCCTTCTCCGCAATTCGTTGCTCGCCGACTACTTCTCTCTTCAGAAAGTATGTGGAAGTGCACAAGGAGTTCGATGGGTTTCGTGAGAATGTGGATGGTCAGTGTTTTAACTATGAAGGATGGGACGTTGCGAAGGTGCTCATGCAATTCAGCCAGGCTTCCCAAAGTCCGTCCGGAGCGGCTGGGTGTCTACCCGATCCCAGACTACGATTTGTCTGGCAGAGAGTTTTTGGACTAGGGAATACTGGATGTTGCATGTGTACTTGGATCGTGAGTCTCAGCACCGTCTGACATCTTGTATGTGAATGAAGACTTGTCTGAAGATGGTGGCTGTATCAGGATATGCATCAGGACCAGGGTGATGCGTCTCAGGTCAATAGAGCATACGCGTACGCATCGTGTCTTACGTAGTTCGATAACTTAATTGAGTTCTTCTGGGCGACCGATGCTACGGTGACGGAATCACAAAAACATCTCTTGACATTTAATTTTATCTGGCTACTCTAGATACTATAGCCTTCAAGTGGCAGACGGATGAAGATTCCCAATAAATTCCAACGCAGCCGTCCGAACATAGTTTACAGATCCCAATCAGGCTTAGTTTGGAGGCCACTTGTTGAAGCGACTCGCAGAGGAATCCCCAGGCGCAAGTTTCGACAGGCTGTTGCTGTTAAACTCCAAGCTCGAAATGCTTTCAATATCACTCACGCTGCACACACTTAGCCATCCAATTGTTTCTTTTGGCTGTGTTATATCGGAAGCCCTTGGCTGAGATCGGGTACGTGAGGTAGTGGACGACGCAGCCTGAGCTAGTCCTTTGGATGATAGTCGCCTCAATCTTTCGTGGCTTGGGCATCGTTGGAAAAAGCGTTAAGCGGTGTTCTCGGGCGTCTCGTCCGGGAATCCGAGAATCTGGGATCACTCCATCACTCAGGACTTGGACAGACGGATACGGCGGCCGGGGCAGCTTTTCGCCATCACCGTGCGAAAACGGGTATCCAGACATCATTGAATGCTAAGAGGGGACGGGCGGATTCGGCGCCGTCCCATCTGTCCTGGCAAGATCATGGCGACAGGACTGTCCTCAGACGGTTGACGGGACGGTCGAGAACACTGGTGGAATTTAGAGGTAGAGAAAGCAATTTGCATGGTAGGTATAAAGTAACATATTGAAGGTGGAGAAGCTTGAAATAGCCACACCCTATGAAAAGCTATCTCTGGGGGAAAGACATACGACTACACCCATCGTCAGGCACTTCAGCTACAGACTCAAGGGCAAGGCGGGGACCAAAAGACCTATCCCGATGACAAGCGTAAAGTCGCTGGCCGCCACGTTCTACCGACTAAAGTCCGGGCATGCGCCCACTGGAGTCTACCTAAAACTGTTCGGCCACCGAGATGATGACAAATGCTGGTGGTGTGGAGGGACAGTGTCCCAGACGCGGGAGCACCTCTGCCACCACTGCAGCCGGGTGGAGAGACCACCAGAGAGAGTTATGGACGGCGGTGGGAAAGGTGACGGGCTGGAAAGCGGGCAGATGCCAACACGTGCAGATCTCTGAGCTCTTTTCCATAGAAGAGTGCGACCAAGCGGTGATGGACTTCCTGGCGGCCACTGAGGTCGGGAAGTTCCCGCCCAAATGAAGAAGTAGTGGTATGGAGCCGGCTCAGGGCTTGGGGCTCAGGAGCGGTATTGGCGGTAACGGGATTATACCTTTCTCTCCTGCTTTCTTTCTTTCTTTCTTTCTGTCTTTCTTTTATCTGTTATCTTTCATTTGTCAGCGGGGACGAAGGGTAGCGGGGGGGGAGCTCCGCCATCTAGCCGGCTCGCCCGGAGGCAGAGGGGATTATCAGGGTCCTGTCATACTCTAATTAGAGTCAATACAGTATGATTAAACAACAACAAAACCCATCATCAGTTCATTGCGCCGACACAGGATTTAGCCCAAAGGCCCTGGAAGCTGTTGGAAAGCACTGGAGAGTGGTTTCTGACACTATCGAAGTTACTAGAAGGGACTGGAGACTGACTGCTAATGCTGTAAGTCATTTGTGTGGGCTCGTTCACGAATTCTCACTCGCCACAGGTTCCGCCATTCTCTACCTTCTGTATATAAAGGGATACTTCTTCTCTTTGATAGATTTTGTTCTTTGAGGGCAATCACCCCCATAAGATAGATAATTCCGCCTCTTGTGCAAAGTTATTGTTATATATTATTGCCATAACGTTGGTTGATTGTTCAGCCATGGATAATTAATTTGCTTTTCTTCCACGTGGCGTAGTACAGGGGTAAGGTCATCCGGACTTGTTCTTACTAGGATCGTCTAACGTGGGTCTCCATGCTGGGGGATAATTCAGCCATTTCCCATTTGAGAGTTCATCTTGGTATTCCCTGAATCGTGCCGCGATTGGGTGCCGTTCTTGGTGTTCATCAAGATATCGCCAAGTCAACTGTAGGTACTAAGTCACTGTAAGATGCTTACTAGTTTCCAGGTGTATCACGACTAGTCTAATTATTCCAATGATGAACGAAGTCTGTAGAAGTTTGCTTGCTGTCTTCGTGTGTCTTATTCCTAAGGGTCGTTGGCCATATCAAAGCTGATCACACGTACATACGGTCTTGTAACTGTGGCTCGGAGGTGTACACAAATTTTTTTCTCTGGTACTCAATGTGAAAATATAAATCTAACAGTTTAGTGTAATAGAGCTAATCTAACTCTTGTTGGCTTGCTTCTTCGTCCATCTACTCGTCCATGACCGCCGCTCCCCTTTGAGGATGAGATTCACGACTGTCGATACTATCGTTATTCACGGTATACGTCGTATATGCCTTGCGGCCAATCTTGTTTTGTGTAAAACATTCGAATATCTTTCTCATAGCCCATATTTGGTCGGGATGAATTTTTGTCGAGGTTCCGCACTCACCGTCCACCCCGCTGTCCGTTACGCACCTCCATGCCAAGTCTACTTTGCGCGATGTCGGTCATAGTATTCAACTGTAACTACGATCTGTCTTGCAAGCTTCTGCAATTGTCCTCCCTCACCTGCTTCCTGCAAATGATGTGCACATTGAATCGAGGTAGTCTGAGACGGTGCATAACGTCAAGAAGCGCTGTCCCCTAGTTACTCACGAGTCTTTCAGCATTTGGAACCCTGCCACCGCCGTTCCTTGCTATTAACCCGCCTCCCATGGTGAGATTATTTGGTCCAGAACTGGCGTTGTCCGCTTCTCTCGGTTTTTTCCTGAGCTGCGCTAGTTCAGTAGTTTGCTGAAAAGTAGGAGGTTTGTTGGATTGGAGTCTTTACCGCAATGCAGTGCGATATGTCTGCGGTTCACTTTCACGGCAACGGCCTGCTCCACATCCGTAGATGCGCCTGCACTATTAACTCCTGAATCTTCTGAGCCCTCAACATGAGCAACCACCGCCTCCTTAACGTCTGCGCTGGTAGCGCTGTCGTCGACGAGATTCACGGCTGTTAGCATTGTATTAGGAACTCGGGGAGGAGGTCTGCGTTAATACTGTGCACGAGTTGCACTGCAGCTTACGCGATCCTAGTTATCGACAAATAACTTTATGAGAAGTGCACCTGCTGAATAATATAGGGCAAAGCGGTGGAGGACGCGATGCAGGTGTGGTAAAGTAGCTGAGAGTGCCATGACTTCGCGGCGCTGGTGTGTCGAGCGGTCAGCGAAGGCGGTGCAGATATCACATTTGGGACTAACCGGCACACGACAAATATATCTGGATGGGGCCCTGCAGCTGGCTTGAACAGGCAGTCGAGGATCGGTCAGGGTTCAGCGGAGCCGTCAGAGAAGCGGTTGATCGGTGATGGGACCAGAACACTGCAGAACCAGTTGGCGGTGCATTGGTTGTGGTCGTTATCTGCGAATAATATTGTTTGGTATGAGACCGAGAGCACTATTCTTAGCTAGGCTAGTTGTGTCGAATGACAACCCGCATCACAAGTTATCAATCGTTCGGTGTCTGCAATTTTTTTACAAAAATATGTGTATGGATCCTTCCTAATAGTTGTTACGGACGGTGCACATATATTTATGCCAAAATCTCGGATCACCCGCATCACAGTCCCGGAGCTCTCTACATATGCAACACTTCCCTTCTTGCACAGTAAGATGGCGATAGATCATGACCACCAAAGAAAGTGGAACGAGATCCGAAACCGCGAACCGATGCTGCTCCACCTAACGTTCAGCTAGCGTGCACCGGTGGCTGCCTCGTACAAGTAGAGGTATATTTAAGCAGCCGGCGGGGGTGATGATTGACGTATTCGCTTCCTAATTTGAGATATTATTTAGCTGATTGCGCGTTCGTTATCTGTCTAAAACACAGTGCGGTATCGGTGTGGCTTGTGCCATAGAGCTTCTTGCGCATCGCAAACAGTAGGTATATTCGTTGCAGTCAGTTTCAAAAATCCCTCATTCCGCAAGTTTAACTACCACTGCGATGAACACATGCACAAAACACCTCACACATTATCGAACAACGCTATCGAGACATATGATGAACCATAAATCCAAGAAGCATCCGATTCCTAAGCATTTTAACGCGGCATGTCGTTCTTCACAAGCACCCTGCAATCTTCAGAATCGATGCGACTAATCAATTGAGGATGTTTCTGTGCAAATCATCAGTCCAGGACCCGATTGATAAGTGTCTCAGACGAACCTTGGTGTGCTAGCTTAGCTCAATGTGAATGATCACGAAATACAAGGAAGTATGAAGCGGCGGTCGCGAGGATAGAGGCACGCCGCCGTTGAGGTGGTTGACGAGGTAGAGGCGGAAGGCAGGCGACAGTGAAGGCTGTCGGGGAAGGCGAGGGCTGGTGTGACAAGGCGTAAGAGGCGGTTGGCACAGGCGAACCTCAATCCTGGAAGTGCCAAGGTGTCAAGGCGCGGTCAGAGACGCGGCCGAGCGCTGAAGAGGCCGTCTAGCACTGCGGCGCGGATCCCACGACAGCGGGTAGGAAATCGCCTGATGTGATGAAGTGTAGAGCAAGAGGCGCTAGTAAAATGCCATGCAACATGGTGTGAGGAAACGGTCGAGGAAGGCGGCGCAAGCTGTCGACAGGTGCTACGCTGGCATGAGGACACGGTGGTGTACATTGCCACTGAGATCGCCTGAGGTGGAGCACGTAGGATGACATAGTCGGTGAAGCGTCGCAGGCGTGAGGAGGCGGTCAAAGAAGAAGGCGCAGGCATATTGCGGCGGTCGAGTGCAGCAAGTAGGTGCGCGACGTGGCGTGGGATGCGGGGTACCTGTGACCAATTCGCCATTAGCATTGACGAGCGTTTCAGTGTGGGGCTGGCCAGATGTTCGTATATACAAGGTGTGGGTATACCAATTAAGATAGTGAGGAGAGAGTTGCATCATTGGGCCTAAAAACGTGTTGTTCGGTCTGGAATGTAGTGTAAAATCCGAGAGCGGGTAGAGGAATGAGTGCAGGTGAGTGCGTTAGGTCGTGATAGGCAGTGCATCTAAGGTCGATCGGTTGGCGCTTCCTCGCGCTACATAACTGGGACAGAGGGAGTCATGACGGCGATTTTTCAGGGTGTCGATTGGAAGGCGTGGGAAAGTGCAGTGATTGCCAGTAAAGTATACGGTGACTGCTGTAAATGCGGGTGGCGACCAAAGCTCTGCACGCCACCTCCTGTTAACCCGTGCGCTTAGCGGTGGGGTGGAAACTCGTAGATTGTCTACAATCATGGAAAGAGAAGAGGAGAAACTTGTAGCTATGATAACCAATCACGTGATCTCGGTCCTAAGTCCTCCACATGTAAACATCTCCCACACCGCGTATGCAGCTGGCATGCCTAACGCCTGTCTTGGATGTTCGAAATAGTGAATGATGGCGTACGGGCGTAGGAACGCCCCCGTTCGTTTGCTTGAGGGAAAGGACTTTCGCGACGGCGAGAAAGATCACGTAATGTTCCAGTGCGCAGGGCCATGAGAGATTCAAGAGCGACTCGTTGTTTCAAGACTATGATGATGTTGCGGTTCGAAAGTCCCTAGAGTTGTGAATGGAAAGGAATAAAAGTTTTGGTCTGAAGCAGGTTGGGTTATCACGTCATAGTGCGACTGGGTGGTTACATAGTTGGAGGCTCAAAGTTACTTAAAGGTTAACGTAGGCATTAGTGCACCTGTATCAAGCGGAATAGATACTCAACAGCTATTGCTCCTTCTCTCCAACCCCACGTCAACAGCTACTGCTCTTTCTTTCCGTTCACTCCGTTCATCAACATACATCATTTTACCCCGATACTGCGACTTTTCTTTCGCCACACCACAGTTCGCAAACGTCCGTCCGGACTACTCTCCTTCAGGGCTCAACATTGTCGTGCCGTCTTGGGCATTACCATTGAGGGACTGGTCCGTCCCGGGCAGAAAGCTCCAGGACCAGGGCCCAGTACAAATGTCCGTAGCCTTCACCAGGATCGGACATAATGTATCTAGCTTGTTACTGGGAGATCCGTGATATCACACCCCCACACCACTCCGCAGCCGAGACGAGACTAAGCCCTCACCCGATCAGACGAAAAGGAAACTTTTTGATATGTAGCAGGGGTTTTTATGTCCGTAAGCGTTCTTAGAGGACAACTATCTGATTATATAACCTTAATTGCCTGGCGTACCTCACTGTCATGTTGATGAATAGCCAATACAGAATCATCCGGAGGAGCATTGAGATAATAGATTTCGAGTAATTCCCGTGGAATACCCCCGAAACGTACATACAGATAGTGCAATCATTCAACCACAGCAGGGTAATCATGTCTACATAACAACCCAAAGTCTTGTCCACTAACTACAAGCAGGCCACAACAAAGCATGCCGCCAGCAATCATAGCTTGCCTTAAAGATGCAACCAGACCCGCTCATTTTCCGAACCGATGCCCATTGCTGCTTACACTATCTACTCTACCGACCCAGAAAAGCTGACAGACAACCATCCAGTTTCAGGCCAAATATGAATTGAATTCATTGACTGGTTCATCATCGGCCAACACCCAAATGATCGTATCTTGACAAAGTTCTGATTCTTCAGAATCTGAGTCGGCAGCGAAAAACTGTACCTCCTTTTTAAAAAAGAGAAATTATCTTTTCCTCTCTAGCTAATATAGCTAGCATATAGTAATTTAGCTATATGTTAGGCGATGGAAGAGTAAGACGCTTTGGGCATATTTTTCACTATGAATATATCTATATCAGCACAGCCAATGTTGAATATTCAGCAGCGTACCGATTCGAGGGATGCCGGTCAAGATGAGGTGTCTAGGTAAGGGCTGGCAGCCCTGTTCGCGGCCTGGTTAGAATAACTGCAACAGTTCGTTGAGATGTTTCGCTCACTCTACACCTTTTGGTAAGCAGGCAACACCACTATCCAGGTGTTTCAGTCTTAACGGTCAGGGGCGACTGTAGTCTTCCAGGTGCCGACGTCACTGTCTCATCCCGGGCATTATTTAGTGGACTGGTCCATCACTGGTTGGTTAGGCTGCCCTAGGACCTACGCAGGTACCTATAGGGGACAGACGTCTACTGGAGTGGACATTCCGAGGTGTTGCCGGAGGATGTGCCGATTCTGAACCTTGAAATTAATTGCAGCGAGTGCGGTAATGCTGTCATATACGTAGCGGCGGGCCTTAAAATAGCTGTTTTGGGTGCCGCAACCCTAGTCGAAGGCCTGAATACGAAATATCGTACAGAACACGATTTCTACCACTTAACTTCTGTATATCATGCTGGGGTAGGTATGTAGTCCAAGAACTATTTGCCCTGGTCTTAAACGGTCTAGAATTATCTGCCACGAAAATCATTGTCCAGTCTCGCGTAGAGCGTAGCCCGGACGGGAGAGACTGTTGAGATTCCGGCCGCTTTGTGACGCATGAGGAAAGCAGGGGTGGCGTGTCAGATCTAGTAATAGTTGCTCATCCTGTTCCTCTGGGACATCCGGCATTGTCATCTCCATCTCCACAGAGTTTCTTAATCCGTGACATAGACAGGGACTTGGGGATTCGAACTTTCTTAGTGATTACCACCTGACTTTACTCATCTTGCGGGTGACTGATATCCTAAACCAGGTCCCACAACATTTGGAGTCTTAGATAATTGTTAACGAGAACGGAGACACTATTTAGTCGGAGGACACGTGCTCTCAAGGTGGACCCGGCTGTTAGCTGTCGCCCGGGGATTCAGCGCATCTCGGATAGCCTGAAGGGCAATCTTCATCTGTTCGAAAATTGTGAGGTGTTGAAAGAAGAGAAACTGCGGCGGAGGCAGGACGGCGGCCCAGACGCGGGAACATCTCTTCCGCCACTGCAGCCGATGGAAAGACCAGCAGAAGACGCTCTGGAAAGAGGTGGGGAAAGCAACGGGATGGAGAGCGGGCAGATGCCGACACGTGCAAGTCTCTGAGCTGCTCTCCACGGAGAAGTGCGATACAGCGGTGATGGACTTCCTGGCGGCCACTGATGTCGGGAAGTTCCCGCCCAAACGGGCGGAGGAGTAAGAGCCGGCGGGCTCTCCTTGATTTCATCGCATTTCTTTTGTATTTATCGACCGCTTTCAGATACTTTCTTTTGTCAGAAGGGGACGACGGATAGCAGGAGTGGAGCTCCGCCCTCTAGCCGGCCAGTCCGGAGGCGCAGGGGATTAAGGGGCTGTCATACTCTAAGTAGAGTGAATACAGTATGATTAAAACAAAAAACAAAAAAAAAGGAGAAACTGTAGTGTCGAAATTTTGGTCGAGGTCGCGGTTTGGTTAGGGATTAAGGATTACCGAAAGATTTCATAATTGTGGACATTAGTCGACAAATTTTCAAGTCACTAGCAATTAGTTAGGGCTTATCACCTAAATTGGGCGTGAAACCCTAACCCTCTGCTAGTAGTTGCAAAATTTGTTGCCATGTATACTACTCTCGGTGGGTCTGGAGACAACAGCGAACATCAACAACCACATTGTCAGGAAGCAATGGGCAACGTTCTCGACGCCACGGCAAAGAAGATCAGGATCTGCGCCAAATCGAAGAGGTGGTGGAACGCCGACATCAGGGAGAGAAGGAAGGCGGTCGGAAGGGAAAAGAGGA
>Ga0307512_10001579_pt1 | contig 31793 bp, 32 predicted proteins | sample 14_EM_MG_FD_200267 | JGI IMG/M metagenome (GOLD analysis project Ga0307512, IMG submission 200267) | Populus trichocarpa ectomycorrhiza microbial communities from riparian zone in the Pacific Northwest, United States - 14_EM | ecosystem: Host-associated > Plants > Roots > Unclassified | place... | reverse complement strand
CGTATGCCATAAGATTCCAAAAATCGAGGTAATGGTCCATTTCAGCTACGTGCAGTTTATGGTAGTTCTGTGGGCCACAAGGCGCGGCAATCTGTACAAACCAAGTTAAGAGGAATGTCAATTGTGGACAAGGAAATCACAAATACCGTCAACAAGAAACGATAGCCAATGTCCTTCTTTCGCTGGTGCTCATCCAGTGCATGGCGGAGTTCCTTCAGGAGGTGGGTGTATCCTCTTGCTTGTTCGTCGTTTTGGGGATACTCGTAGTCGATGTCCAAGCCGTCGAGACCGTAGTCTTCCAAGAGTTTTACGGATGATTCGACAAACTTCCTGCGGAATGCTGGGGAGACAACCACAGGATGGAATGATGGAGAATACGTCCAACCACCTATGCTCAGTCGGGGTAAGTCCGCAGTCTGGTTTTAGTCTGGCAGATGTGCACTCGCCTATAGAGAGGAGAAGTTTAAGGTGCCGGTGCTGCTTCTTAAGCATGTAGATGGCCTTGAAATTCCCAAAGAGGCCCTTGTCATCCCACGAGTCGCCAGGGTAATGAATCTCTTCATCAGCCCATTTATCGGACAGGAAGACTTCTCCGGAATCAGCCCGGACGTTTGCGAACGCATAGAGAATGTGTCTGATGGTTCAAGTAAGTCTCTTGCGCTTCACTGTGGTCGAATGGGAAGACTTGCGTGAGGTCTTCCGTCGGGATTAGGGAAGGCGGGTACTTGCGCCCATAGATACCCCTAGAAAGGCATAAACGATGAGACATGGATTGCGGCGCTGGATATCTTGTACTGGACACATACCAGTTAACGAAGCTGCCCGCACGAAACGATCCGTTCAGTTCGCCAGAAGGAGAAACTGAGAGCTAAGGATACGCACTATCCAACGCTGTATTTTCCGTTTCCTGGCATGGTGGGAGTGTCTGTCGAAGAGTTGTCTGGTTTGTTTTCGGGTATTCCTGTGCTGATGTCGTCACCACCGGGTTGCTGCGGGTGTTGGCCGGACCACTGGCCGGCCTTGAAGGAGCAGAATGCGACGACGACGAAGGTGAGTGCCAGAAGCAGATACTTTGCGAGAGGGCTGTTTCCGTGCGACCTCGACCTGGACGAGTTGTTGTCGTTTAGGGGTTCGTCTGATGTTGAGAGCCTTTCGTATTGTAGATTTGGCATGGCGGAGCGGGACCAGGCGGTCCGGAACCCTGATCGGTCTTCAAATCCAGGTGAGGGCGGTTACGCCTCTCGACCTGAGACTTCGAGGATATCCACCTTGCTGCGAGGAACTGATACTTCCACAGACGGCGGGCTCTCTCGGATGGATCAGATGCACCCTCCCTCGGATATGCAGGGTAACTTGAGCGTTTTTTTGGCGAACTCCGCTATTCCAGCGTAGTTTCCTTTTCGAATATGATTTCGAAACTGACGGGGACGCGTCGGGCTGGTTTTTGGTTTACCCGCCCCTCCCCTTGGACACCACTCTCGTAGGTCACCCGACAAACCCTTATATTCCAAATATTCAATCGCGACGATCCAGAGCGCATGAAACGGCCTAGTACAATCAAGCGGAAGGTCTCTGTTTGAGATTACAGCCTCGCATCCATGGAATCCGGATAACCGGAAAACCGGAAAACGGAAAAACGAATGGCAATGCACCCGATCGGGCGTTGATCGAGTCTTGATTTTGTGGTTTTCTGCAATAGGGGAAGCCACCCTGCAATGCTATATCATCACGACCATCCTACACCTCACTTACCAGCTTTTCTCATCGCTGGACCACCGAAATGACACAAACCTCGACTATCGTCTCCCAAGTTACTCTCATCGCGTGTGGCATGTTCTTGTAAGTTCCCAGGCTCATCGGGTTTGTAGCCACCAACCTCAGCCTGTTTTCAGATGGGACTATTCGGCCACTCTATGGTTCGAGCTTAAATTCATAAGCGGGGAGCTGAAACTACGATGGACACTGGTTTGTCCTTTTCCCCGCGTATTCTACGTCCGCGCTCAGCAAAATAGGTCCCATACTTCCTCACTCGTTATATCGCCTCGGGGTTTGTAGTTGGATGGTGAGGTTTGTCTCACAGGTTATCATCGAACCGCTACCAATAACCTCTAGTCTACTCTTTCATACGTCGAGGAGACCAGTAAACTGTGATGGTGAGTAATTTTGTACCGGAAGCCGCTCCATTCACACCTAAGTTTCCAGCGCTATACATCGGTGGGAACGTGTGTCTCCGCCCTCACTTATGCATTCGAAACCCGTTTCTCACTACAACTTCAGCTTCTAGGTAAAGCTGCCATTGCCTCTGCATCTGCCAATCTGGCTGTTCGCACGTAAGCTATCTACCCCATCCAGCCCCACCTTTCTACCTTTTAACCAGAGTGAATGCACAATAGGGCAATCATCTGGAAAGACCATCGGTACATCACCATTTTACTAGTGGGACTTGTCACCGTGCAAGTTATACTCATTGGCGTAGGTGCGTGATTTTATCCGTGCTACAGCCTAAATCGATTCTGATTCGTTGTGTAGGAGTTGTGGAGAGAGGATTCTTTGCGACCTGGAGCTATGAGCTTGAGCAGTGCATTGGCTTCAGTGGTTCACAAATGAGTGACCTTGGCTTTTTTGCACCTTATGGTCGAGTGACAAAAAACAGAATCAACTTTACCTCCTGACCCCGATCCCCTCAGCTCTGTGTGTAGACTTTATAATCGTCGTTCTAACGATTGTCGGTCTTCGAAAGTCCGAATCTACATCGAACCTCGCAGCTGCGCTCAAACGTCAAGGTCTCACCTTTTTCTTTTTGGTTCTTCTCTTCCAAACACTTGTCACCGTGAGTCGGATCCGACGCGTCCAGAATATTGACCGATACTAAATTTGCTCGTTGCCTAGGTAGCGGTATTCGCTAAAGATGCTGGTACGGGTCATCTGCCACGGAGCACATGGCACAAGCTGATTCGATTCATTCAGATGTCTTGGTTTCCTCGATCAGTGTCCTGTGTGCAGTGATCGTGTGCGGCCCTGCGTCCATTTTTTTTTTTTTACCTTCTCGCGATCTCATGGCTTCTCTTAGTCCTATGGTATCTTGCCACATGGTCAGGTCTATCCGCAGCGACTCTTGCAGGTTTGTTCAGACAACCAATCGGTTCACTACCCTGTAAGACTGATTTCACACGCTTCCGACCAGTACTTCCGGACTGCGTACCCCTTCGCAGGGGTGTTCGACGACGGCCGGAAGGGATTCCCGAGATGGGGCCCAATTCACCTCCAACTTCGACGCGGCGAGTTCCCAGACGTGCTGATTCGTGGAGATCACGTTCCACATCCACCCCCGGCGATAAACTGCTCACGGACTACAAGCTCATAGTATAGGCAGAACTAAGTACCTGTGTATCATTACGACGTATACCCAACTTAAGGTACGGCTACCTCCGGACCGTACATCACGAAAACGGGGGTCGCTTCAAAGATCTTCTGAGTGAAAGTGTCGAGTGCCTAAAGTTTCATGCCGCTCCTGGAGCACTTGAAAGGAATCTATCAATCTCTAAAACGCTTCAAAGATGACCAGAGTGAACAACAGTCACTGCTTGCCTTTCACCGCTTTCGATCGCTTCAGGCCTTGGGAGGGCGACCATATATATATACCATGGGAAAGCCGGCGTAAGTCCGGAGCAGAACCTCATGGTGAAGTCAGCTAGATGGGTCCCGTGCGAAGTTCCGCCATTGAGTGGTATTTCTCAAAGCCAAAGCGGGCGGGGATTCTAGTGATGAGAGCTATTTGAATGAACTGGCCATTGAGAAACAAGAATTGACTGGGATGGCGAGCTCGGTTGAGGAGGGGAGGAGGTTATCTTCTAGCTAGTGGAGTTGAATGTGAACTCACGAGGCCTTCTGACACACGTACTCGGAATCACATGCGCGTCCGCTGTATATATTGGTGCTCAACTGCATCAAGGCTAAGGTGGGTTTGGTCGCGGTCTCGGATCCTTTCTCGTCCATTGCGGCGTGCCTAGGTAGTGAGCAGGCAGATCGGACCTATCTTCGCACCGGCCATTGTTCAGCTATTTTTTCGCTCATTCGTATTTGCTCCCGACACCACGGTTGGATCACTTCAAAGTTCTCCAGAAATAGGTCCTCGAAATAGCAAAAAAAAAAATTGCAGTAATTACACGCCGAGCAGTTCTGGTGCTGAAAATTTGGATGCAGAGGCCCAAAAACATGGCCAACGTGACTTAAGACTCGCTTAGCCGCTAGTCTCGTGCGGAATTTCAGCCGTGGCCATCCCGACTACCGCAGATGTTACAGGATGGCGATGTTATACCCGAGGTTGCGGACATTAAAACAACCATAGCAAGATTATGGGAAAAGGGACGGTCGTCGCACGAGGTAGAGGAACAAAAGGTTGATTCCAATAGAATTTCGCGACATTACTGCACCTGGGCCTCCTACGGAGAAGTGACACAGAATGTCAGCGTGGATCCTATGGTATTAGTGGGCTCTTGGGCTCCGTGCTTACCTGATCGACGAACTCCTGGGCTTCTTCACGTTTGATCGTCCGGATTGAGCTCACTTTTTGGTTGTCAAACAAGACCCCATAGAATTTGTCGGCTGTCACCAGCATCTCTGGTCTAAACGTTGTCGTGATGAACTGGGCCGTCTCGGAAAGCTCATGGATCATCCCTGCGGGTTGTTCGGACCACCGGTTCGATCACCGTCAGTCATCATGCCATGTCTGCAGTTCGCTGTCGAGGAACTCACCTGCGACAGCAGTTCGGTACTGTGCATCAAGATTGGCATCGATCTTTCGGTGAAAAACTGGGTCAGATGATACTGAAGGAGCGGGAAGACCGTTGATCCTCACCTCGTCGAACAGATAGAACGGCGCAGGATCGCATTTCTGGATGGCGAATACTGATGGAGCGGGGTTTCCGTCTTTACCTCCCGTGATGACGAGTTAAATGGGGTCTTACCTGTGGCAAGTGCAACGAGGGACTTCTGTCCTCCAGAGAGTTGCTGGATCCGTAGACCTTCATCAACCTTAGAGTTGAACGACACCTACCCGAAGGGTCCCCATTAACATCGCACAGTATCATTGGGTCAAATAAACCGTTGCAATGACACCGACCTTTATCGCAACACCGGTATAGTTTTCAACGCTACTCTGTTGCGTCTCTTCGTCTTCGTCCATCTCGTCCTAAAAATCCGCGGGTTTCGTATGGGTATTTACCGACAAATTGACCTATCATGAGGTCACGAAACACTTACCTGATCAATTTTCCGCTGAATAATCAACCGCCCACGACCGGCAGGAACAAGCTTCTCAAATACCTCCTCGAAGTTCTTCGCGACTTGTTTAAATGTTCTTTCGATCGCTTCGTCCTTGCGTTGATCCAAAACTTCGACAAGCTCCTGGATCGACTGTGCGGACGTATCGAGATCTTCACGACGTTGGATTAGTTGATCCCGTTGTTTCGTGAAGTTATTGTACTGCTCGAAGGCCTTCTTATTGACGTGCGCAAACTTTTTAAGGCCATCGTTAACTTTTTGTAACTTCTTGACCAGCTACATTGGGTAATCTCGTCAGTTTGAACCGCACATGCTCGAAAAAATGAATACCTTGTCGAGTTTCTCGTTTATATACTTCCCAAAGGCTTCTTCAGGGAGTACCCCAAGGTCCCGAATGTTGCGGTTGACATCATCCTTCCTGTTAGTCAGAAGCATCTTCCTGGTGTGGTATTTCTCGTCATTTTTCTGTTGTTTCGAGAAAGCCTTGTTGTCCTCCGCCTGCTGGGATTGCATCTTTTCCAAGGCGGTTCGGAATTCTTGAAGTTGCTTGCCCAGGGCATCGTGTTCCTTCTCCGCCTCTGCAACTCAATTCAGTTAACTGAAAGGATGTCGATTTGCTGATTGCGTACCTAGAGATTTGGCCTTCAACGACTCAATTGCGTTTTTGAGTGTCTGAAGCTCCCTTCTTCTGGAATCCAGGTCCTCTGCAGCCGCGGTATCCGCGTTCTGAGGTTCACCCAACCTTTCGATCACACCCATGACTTCGGCTTTCCTCCTCTTGAGGTCCTCGTTCAACCTGATCTCGACCAAGCTCTTCCTTCCTCCGATCTCGAGTTTCTCGCTCGTCCTTTGTGTTAGACTAGCGGTCCGTTGGTCAACTTCCCTATTAAGCCTCTCGATGGCAGTCTCCTCTTCATCCGTAAGTCCACGGACCATAGGTGTCTGGAGCTCGTCTCGAAGGGATCGAATTTGGGTATCCGACTCCCGTAATTCCCCTTCCGTATCCTCGACCTGACCCTCGAGCTTCTCGATTCTCTCCTTTGCTCGCTCCCTCTCGTTTCTCAAGACACCAACGGTATCACCCAAGCTATCCCTCGCATGCTTCTGCTGCACCAGCTGGGTGGTCAGCACCTGGATCTGCCCGGCGAGTCTTGCAATTTGCTGGTCCAACTCCAGGATAGTCGCTTTGACTTCCTTGTACCTATTCTCATCTGCCTCGGACTTGGTACGCCAGGTGGACACGGCTCGGATCGCGTCTAACCTAGAACGCCTAACGTCGTGGTACCCTCCACTTAAGGCGCCCTTATGATCGACTTTATCTCCGTCTAGTGTGATGGTGTTGATGCCGTGGCTCTTGACATAGGCTGCAGCGAGCGTGAGATCCCGACAAACGCATGTCCTGCCGAACACCTGCTGGAAAGCTCTCGCGTGGAGAGGGTCGTAGGTGATCTTTGACAAGAGTGGAATGGCATCTTGTGCATTGACGGATGGGGCGGCCTTTGGTCGCAAACGGTTCAGAGGCATGAATGTCACTCGGCCGGTCTTTTCTGCATTCATAATCTTGAGCAGACGAGAAGCAGTCTCATCGGTATCAACGACGACGTGCCACAGACTGCCGAGGAAGCTGGTCAGAGGTAAATAACCCTATAAAGATTTTGTTACCTGTTGCCCGCAGTGAGCTCAATGGCGGTGTTGAACTTGTCATCGGGGATCTCGAAGAGATCGTAAAGAGGACCGTACACGCCGGTCAATTTCTGGCGATCGGTGATATTTTTTACAGCCTTCAGGCCCATGCCCGTGTCCTTCACGGAGAGCGGAGTCAACCGTAACGCCTCCTTCAGACAGATGCGGAGAAGCGTACCTTGTCCATCATGCTTGCCAAGTTCCTCTCCGCAGACCTGAGTTCCTCCGAAGCCTGGCCGATTTGACTGGCCAACTTGGTCTCTTCCCTCCACAACTCCTTTCTACGTTCGGCTAGTTCGGCTGATTCGTTTTTCAGAGTTGCTATCTGAACGCCCAATTCTTTGACCCTCTCCCTCCCGTCGTCAGCCTGCGTTTCAGCATTATTGATCCTTGCCTCGATATCCTGGAGTGATGTCCGGCTGGAAGCAAGACCCTGTTGGGCACTCTGCAGAGCGGCGAGTTGATTCTGCCTGAATGCTTCGACAGAGGCGATTTCCGATCTGAGGTAATTATCCCGTTCCCCCTGGGTTCTGAACTTGGTCAGTCTCCCCTGCTTCGAGTACAACGCGCTCAGTTGTCCCTTCGCCAACTCCAAGCTCCTCTTCTCGTTCAGCTCGGCCTCTTTCCTCTGCTCCCATTCTGGTATAAGTTGGGACAACTCTGCTTCTGTCTGGGCGATCTCTGAATTGAGGTTGGAGAGATCAGTCTCGAGTTCTTCTCGGCGACCACTGGAACGCTCCCCGGCGGCTGTGAGGTCTTCAACAATGCATTCCAACTCTGTGCAGGACCGAATGAGATCGTTCAACTCGGATTGAGAGCTAAGTTTAGAGAGGTTGGCGTCCCGGAGGGCATGGCGCGTTTCTGTGATCTTTCGCTCGAGATTCTAGGTACAACTGTCAGCAGAGATGGGACCATAAGAATCGCTGGTAAACACACCTGAATTTCCTTCTCCCGGTTGTTATAGGTCTCCTGCCTCTCGTTCGCATTGTGTAAGTCATTCCTCCTGCCATCTTCAATGTCGTCCAAAGCGTGCGTGATATCCTCTAGTTCGCTCTGGTACATGGCGTATTCCAGACATCGCCTCTCCTTGTCCTTCTCCTGGAATTCTTTGAGTTCCTCTTTCTCTTCCTCGAGCTCTGTCAGGCGGTTCTCGATGTATTCAAGAAGTTCGGCGATCTTGTTGCGCTTTGCGTCGGTTTCGGACATAATTCGAAGCGATTCGGTACGTCGCTGTTCGTATACTTTCGTACCGGCGACTTCCTTGAGAAGAGCGAGACGTTCGTGGTCCTTTGCGTTCGTAAGAGCGGTGATTCGGCCTTGAGGGACGATGTAATATGGGTTTGATTTACTGAAACCCGCAGACTCGAGTAGGTTCATGACGTCGGCCTTGTTTGCGCTCTTCTTGTCAAGACTGTAATCATCTTTTTTCACACCGATGGTTCGACGTAGGATAACTTCGTCGCGGCCGGTTGGAAACCGGTTGTCAGAATTATCAAAAACAATTTCAACTGGAACACGCGTGAACGGCTGTTTCAATATCTCGAAAGACAAATCAATACGTACCGTACGCTGACAATGTAGTCGATGTCGAAGCCCCCTCGTGCAGAAGTGATTGCCTCTCTTCGTGGCCCATGGAAGTATAGGCATCCGAGAGCACGAACCGAATGGCTAGCTCTGAGTAAGCAGTGTGTTGAAACCATTAAAGCAGGTGGATTACCGGCGAAGAAGTTACTCTTCCCTGACCCGTTTCTCCCCACAACCACATTGTGCTTTGGCGAGAAGGGATCGACGACGGTCTGGTCTCTGTCTTAACCTGCAATCAGCATCCAGCTTGATGTTGATTGTGGCAATAAACGCGTACGCACATGACTTGAACCCTTGGATGGTCAGGGTCTTGATATACATCGCTGGTGGCTTTGGTTGAGAACAAGTCGCGATCTGGTGCAACGCGTGACACAAGTGTGATCGGACGCGTTAATCGATTTGGAGCGTGATCCAGTTGCCCGAGTTTGTAGTCTGGTAAGTAAAGATATTACGGGAATTATCTAGTGTTTTGTAGTTGGATTAGATTAAGGCAATTAACAAAGATTGTGACCCGTAAGTCGAAAGGTCTAGTCGAGACACATCAGAGACTTACGTGGCAAGTTAACCGCCTGTTCATCTCGATTGGTCATGCCCGCTCAAGACCGAGGTTGCGGATACTCTCTTATTCCCGACAAGTTGCATTGGACCGCCTCACCCAAAACCATTGACCCCACATTACCATGGTTTCTGCTAGGCGGGCAGCTACGTTCCTTTCGTTGCTCTTGAGCTCGGGTGTCCTCGTCGCCTCTTCCCAAACCCCCTTCGAACGGAATTCACTGCCACAGGTTTCATCAAGTGCCATCTGCAAGGATGCTGTATGTCCCCCTCGTCGTCTGCTGTTGCGCTGGAAAGTATACTAATGGTTCCTTCAGTTAACAGGTCCGATCGAAACGACGGAATGCAATTTCGAGGCTGTGGACAGCGTTGGTTCGGAGTTGTTCCAACAGCTACACGAGTTGGTAGAGACACCATTCTTTAGGTACTTTAGAGTGAGCAATATCCGTCATTCCAGTGAGACCCGCTTAACCACCTCGTCAGGTGGATCTATACCGTGAATGTCCATTCTGGCAAGAGAACGGGTTTTGTATGAACCGGGAGTGCGGAATATCCACTGTTGACGAGGCACGTCTGTTCTCCTTAGATGCTGCAGTGCGACTAACTTCCGGACAGAAAGACATTCCTGAAAGGTGGAGGGCGAGTGCCCTCAGCAAGATCGAGAAGCCTCCTGAGAATGAGGTGTGCATCTGCTCATACTCGTTACCACATCCATGATTGAACCGGGATTAGATTAACAAGTTGCCGGGGTGCTACTATCGGGATTCCGACTTTTGCTTCCTGGACTCCTCCACCGACGGTGAATATGTTGACCTGATCGAAAACCCGGAACGCTTCACTGGTTATGCTGCCCCTACCGCCCACCGAGTTTGGAACGCCATCTATCAAGAAAATTGTTTTGGACAATCTGAGGCCACTTGGTCGCCGAGCAAACCCGCAATCTCCATCCCAGATACACTATCATCCAAACCCAACACTGCGGAAGAAGGTGTATGTATGGAGAAGAGGGTATTCTACAGGATCATCTCGGGCTTGCACACGTCAATATCCACACATATTTGCATGGAGTACTTTAATCAAACTACGGGGATATGGGTATGTGAATATTTTTGGCCTTGCATCTGCGTGTTCTCAATCAGTTTGTACCATACAGGCCCCAAACCTCCAATGTTTCATAGATCGCGTTGGTGCACATCCTGACCGATTGCAACAGATTTACTTCAATACTGTTCTCCTCTTGCGGGCAGTCTCTCGCCTCGGTCCCTATTTGTCAGAATACGATTACTGTTCAACGGGCACGCACGAAGAAGATGCTCAGACCAAGAGCCTTCTCGGAAACATTCTTGATATTGCTCACCAGGTGGGTAAGTTTGATGAAAAGTTGATGTTCGTCGGGGAGGATGCCAATGTAAGCCAAGCGCCATCCGTATGGATACCGTCTCCCTCACGGATATACACAGGTCTTGAAGCAGGAATTCAAGGACCACTTTAGAAACGTTACAAGGATCATGGACTGTGTCGGCTGCGATAAATGCAGATTGTGGGGAAAGGTTCAGACCACGGGGGTCGCAACCGCGATGAAAGTCCTCTTTGAGCTCGATGAGAAGGCACTAGAGTGAGTTCTTCACTATGCTTGCGCCCGCGTTTCGCAGTTGATCGTTTGTAGTCCCCATTCCAATAGGAATCTACTGACTCGCTCAGAAGTGGTCGCCCTGATTAATACTCTTCACCGATTTGCGGAGACTCTATACGCTGTCAACCTCTTCCGGGGTATGTGGGCCGTAGAATATGAAACGCACTCAATGAACGACGTAAGTTATTCCTGTCGATTGAACGACGATGGACACTTGATGGTTTGATCAGACTGAATTCATCAAGCCCTCCCCACTTATTGAAAGCCTCCGAACCCGCTCATCGGCGTTCTACGAGTACTGTAAGGCGGGTGCTAAAGACTGTGCTGCAACCATCGCATCAGTAAAGAAGAGTTTTGCATCCGTGTTTTCGAGATCGCGACGGAATTTGGATGACCCATCACACATCGAGCTCTGAGAGAGGCTTTAGACGGGAGGATGTTCGTTCATTGGGGCTATACACCATGTAACATACCATCACCCTCGGCAATACCCAGTACTTAATATCCCATCTGATATCGGATACAGTTCGGAAGCGGATGGCGCATAAAGTGTAGGGCAACTAAGCGCCAGCCTCTCTTCCGTTAACACGTCTCATTCTTACGAACGCGACCAGCAACGCGACTCGTCTCATCTCCAGGTTTTCCCGTCACCGGCTCCATCGCTATTCGGACACCCATATACTCTCCTCAAACCGGTTTTTCTGTCTGGATCAACGAACGATGGCATTGTCTGCCAATGAGCTTCAGGTCAGTCGTCTGTGGGTTGGCGCATGCGTCGTGAGATGTCAAATGTTTCTGACTGTATTTTCTACTGGGATTTTATCCCACCTTTTCTGCGGACGTCAACAGAAGAGGCATGAACTCGAGGGCGCCCCGGATCCGTTTCCCGGCTTGTCTGGGCATACGGGTCCTACTCCCGCGGCTCCGCCCCGATCCCGCCAGTCTCCTCAGCAGGAACTTGACACCGACTCCCACGATGCTTTCCCATCCTTATCTGCTTCTCCAGTTGTGACAACTCAAACTAAGCTTACAACCTCTGCTTGGGCCTCTAGGCCCCGCATCAAGCCATCCGGCGTAACCGAATCCTTCACGCACCAAGATATCGACCTCTCGGGTGCCGGGAAGGATGGACATCCTGCAACACTCGGCGAGGTTACTAGAGGCATAATGCAAAAGTTCAAGGTTAAAATCGAGGCTTCCACGAACCACAGGAAAGAAACCACTTTCTACTTGAAGTCTGAATCCCAGAAGGAGTTGGACAAGGCAAAGAAGGCACTCATCGCAGCCTGTTCCCCCGTGGTCACTCTGACCGTCCTGGCCCCTGCGTCGACCATATCTGCTATCATCGGAACTAGGGGTGCGGCCTGAAGAACTGTCTTTTGATCTTCACCACTGAGTTTTGCATTTTAGGTGCGACCCTAAAGCAGATTCGGGAAAGGACTGGTGCTCGTGTAGACGTCCCTCCTAAGGATGGGTTGACCCCCTCCTCTTCCAACGCTGTCCTCACTGCAAATGGGATGACTCCCCCGGCATCTGGCGCAGCTACTCCATTGATTATCGAACAAGATGAACAGGAAACGAATATTCCGATTACCATCAAGGCTGCCCGTCCTCTCGCCGAAGAGGCTCGTCTCATCATCAACGACATCATCGCGTCGAGGACCTCGAAACTTACCCAGAAGATCCGTGACATTCCTCCGCATATTTTATCATTCCTGACTCCTCGTCGCGCCGCTTTTGAGGCAGCTGCTGAAGGTCGCGAAATCCAAACCTTGTTGAACGCCGCTGCAAGGGAGATTACAATCACTGGCGACAGGGAGGGAGTTACAAGGGTCGTGGAGGCGATCAAGTCCACTGCGGAGAGCTTGGGAACTATGCTCACCTCTATTTCAATGAACTTTGCCAAACGTCAGCACAGGTTGCTCACCGGCGAGACCGCAGAAGAGATCATGGCACAGAACAAGTGCGCAGTCATTGTGCCGGAGCCTGAAGATCCCAGCGAGGCGGTTTTGGTCTGGGGTGCGAGCGAGGACTTGCCCAACTGTCTTACCGCTATCATCACAAAGGTTAACTCGGTATACATCCACGAGTTCCCCCTCCCCGGCCCGATCCAAACTTCGAAAAACATCTTGACGTACATCCTCCGTGTCGACTTTACCGAGACCCTCACCACGACGCATCCCGGTCTTAATGTCTTCACCCCACCTCCTGCCTTGTGGGATTCCGCCACTACTCTAAACCTTGAGCTCAGCGGGAGTAAGAATGTCGTGGATGAGGCAATTAGGCAGACCTCGGAACTGATTGGCAAGCTTAATGGTGCAACGAAGGATATAAACGTTGATTGGATCGTACATAAGATCATTTCCCACAAGAACGCGAAAAAGTGAGGTGGTTTTTGTGAAGCAAGTTATGGATTCTCATCGATCTTTCTTAGGCTGAAGCAGTTCCACGACGTACACAATGTTCTCGTGTTTTTCCCACCTGAGTCCCTCGAGCAGTCTTCCCTGCTGTTGGTATACGACCCCACTTCTCCTTCTGCCTCCCCTTCACCACTGGAGAAGAGCAAGAATTTGGAAGATATCGCGAACGAGGTCCTCAAGATGGCCAAGGACGCGGCAGATGTCAAGAGCCAGTTGATTGAGGTCGAGAAGAAATGGCACTCTGCGGTCGTTGGGAAATCTGGTACTACCCTCAACGCGATCATTGGCGAAGATACAACACTTTCGATCAAGTTCGGCGCAGATGCAAACGAAGCGACGGAGGACGTCATCTTGGTCAGAGGCGTGGCTTCAGAGGTCGATCGTGCTACCAAGGAAATCAAAGCTATTGTCGAGAAGGCCAAGAATGATGAGATTGACAACAGCTTCGTACGTAACGCTCCTCCGTAATGGTTTGGGAAACTGACTGACACTCATCGACTCCCCTCCAGTCCACTGAATTCGAGATCGATCAGGAATACGTAGGTCGCGTTGTGGGCTCCGGTGGTGCACAAATCAACAAGATAAGGGACTCGCTCGGGGTTGCCATCCACTTCGACCAAGAGCCTGAATCGGTCAAGGAATCTTCGAGGAAGAAAAAGGAGAGGTTTCCATACAAGTCCCGGGTTAAGGTTTGCACTCGAAGTTTTTCACGAGGTATGCTGGTTGACGCTACAGCGACAGATTGCTGGTCGTAAGGAGAACGTGGAGGAGGCCAAGAAGCGTATCTTAAGTCAGGTCGAGCGATACGTGAGTACACCTTCCCCCTGCCGTAGAAAGTGAAAGCTGGAACTTGATGTGCATAGGCCGACGAGACCTCCGAAGTCCTGAAGATTCCCCGTCAGTATCATTCATCACTCATTGGTCAGAACGGTAAATACGTCACGAGGCTGGAGGATAAATATGACGTCAAAATCATTTTCCCTCGCGAGACAACTGGGTCGGGAGGCAAGACTCGTGAACCATTGACGCCAGAAGAGGTCCTCGTGAAGGGTGGTAAGAAGGGTGTTTCTGGCGCCAGGGCAGAACTCTTGGACGTGAGTGGTTTTTATCTCCTAGACCACAGAAATGTCAATGACCATCTCCCCAGGCTCTGGAGTTCGAGAAGGAAAACAACCAAACGGTCGAATTCACGGTCCCCGCTCGTGCCATTGCTCGAATCCTTGGCAAGGGAGGGGCAAATATCAATGATATCAAGGAAAACACTGGCGCCCAGATTGATGTGGACAAATCCTCCGAGACCGAAGCCATAATTACCGCCCGCGGTACCAAGCAAGCCATCAAGGAGGCACAAACTTTGATTCTAGAGATCGCCAGCTCCGTTCCAGAGGAGACGACCGTGGATATAATGATCGAGAACAAGTTCCATCGATCCTTGATTGGAGCTGGAGGTCAAGGGTTGAAGGACTTGATCGTTCGTTGCGGAGGCCCTACTGACTCTAAACTCCAGGCAGGTCTGGTCCGCTTGTGAGTATCCCTGACTGTTGCTTGCTGCGGCATGTGTTCGGGACTCATCGGCGTACCTTTGTCAGCCCACGCCAAGGCGAACTCTCGGACGATGTCAGGATTCGTGGCGAACCCAAGCTAGTGCAAAAAATTAAGGCTGAACTCGAGTCTTCCGTTGCGGCTCTCCGTGATCGGGTCGTGTTGGGTGTAGACATTCCTGCAGTCCAACATCGTGCGCTTATCGGTCGCGGAGGTCAGCACTTGAACGAACTGCAGAACAAGTATTCGGTCATGGTCCAATTCCCAGGATCCCGGTCGTACTTTCAGACTGGAGAGCCCGAGAACGCTGCAGAATTGGTGGATGCGGACCCAGCCAACCTAGTCAAGGTGTCTGGTCCCAGCGCAGCGGCCGAGAAGGCAATTAATGAACTCAAGGTGGGTCATCTTCCCTAGCTGACGTGAAGTTGATGGATTTGGAGGTCTGACTGTTGTTTTTGTCTCACGTTTGGAAACAGTCGCACATCAAGGAACCGGCTCCGGAGTTAGTCACAACAGTCATCTTGGTTCCGGCAAAGTATCACCATGCGGTTACCCAGCAGGGCAATATATTCCGAACGCTGAGGTCATTCGGTGCTAACGTCGAGCATTCGAACGTGCCGATGAAAGCTCCGGTCCCGACACCGCCCCCTGGTGCTGTTTCGGCTCGAATCGATGAAACTGGAGAGGACGAGGGGGGAATCCAATGGCATGTAGAATTAAACCAGCCTGAGGGAGAGGAAGGTGATGTGGAGTGGACAGTGAAAGCTCGTGACCAGGATGGACTAGACCGTGCTCGTGAAACCATCGAAGAGGCCATCGGACATGCCAAGACGATGACCCATGTTGGGTTCCTGACGATGCCTGACCGGAGACTGTTCCCGAGGATTGTTGGTTCTCGCGGGTCCAACGTGAGCAGACTCCGGGCTGAGACGGGCGCCGACATCACAGTGAGCCGGGAAGTCAGCTTGATCGTGATTGTTGGTGAGTCTTATTTCTCGTTGTGTGTGTTAGGATTGCTCATTAGTGCTCGTCTGCCAGGTTCCGAAAAAGCGGTAGAGGCGGCAAAGGAGGCAATTCTTGCGATCGAGAATGGAGAGGGAAGGGGTGGGCGTGACTAAAGTACTGCAGGGAATCTAGGAGGGGCCGCAGCGTGTTATAGGAGGAACAATGAAAATTCTTTTTCACCATGACTCTGTAGTATGTACGTGCGGATGGGCGCAAGGTCCGATGTGGGTCGGAGGTAAGGGCGTGGCTGGCTCGGGCTGTGTGACTCAGTGGGATTGCCATAAGCGGTTGCTGACTCCTCGTGGTCTCAAGCAAGTCATCCGAACAGCCCTCCACCCCTGCCCACCTAAAAGCTCCCTCTCACTTTCGCCCTCTCTCCGCACTGGAACTGCACAGAAAGTCTCTCTGAACCTTCTCGAATTTCCTCCTTTTTTTTGCCCGGTTGTGTAGCTGAAATTTCAGCTGACACACCCATATCTGGATCGTCCTAGGTCGTCGACTCTAGGGACAGTCCAGCCGACTCTCCACCTAGTCAGGATGTATTCCTTGCAAATATCGCTGCTGCTCCGTCCGAAATCCTTCTCCGTCTCTCCCATTTCTCCTAGTCCCAAGTCCGAGTCCGAGTCCAACATCCAACAAGAACCTGTCACCATCGCCTATGCCACTGTATTTTAGATAACCTCTTGCGCCCGCTATTCTACACCCCCACTCCGACTATTTTCTCTCTGCCACACCCTCGATTCATCCCAAGAACCATGCTCCACACGATGGCCCAGCGAAGTTCTGGCGCGGGTTCCCGTGCCAGATCGCGCTGGCAACCTTACAATCCCACCTCGATCGCCTCGACCTCAACGTCTCCAGCCCCCTACCTCAATACCCCCGTCTCTGCTATATCAACATCCCCGCCCCATTCAACACATCCGAATATTCGTCATATACACACCCCGCCCGACGCCACCCAGCGCAAACCCCGCCAGGCCGCGAGCCTCATCGGTTAGTACCGCTTGATCTTTCATCCCGTTCGAAATTCCGACGAATTGCGTTTTCGTGCGTAGATCATGCTGTCAGATCTCTCTCCGAGATCTGGCAGGATAATTATCTTTCAATTTATACGACGACTAAGGTTGCAACCCAACCGCCAAAGGCTCTTGATCCCCAGGAGACTGCGTGGCGTGTTTGGAACCCTGCAATACAGCGCCGTGTACGACAACTCCCTTCCCCTGTTTCTCCCTCCACCATCGAAACACCCCCGCTCTCTCCTTTGGCACCATCTCTCAACAGTCCCACTCCTGCTTGTGTCTCTGGGAAGGCCGATGTCGCTCCGCTCCAAGGTTTTGTACAGGAGCTCATCCGCCGTTCGCGTACCTCTGGAACCGTTCTTCAGACTGCCCTGTGTTATATAGAGGCCGTCCGTCGAAAGCTCCCAAAGATCACGAGCCCACCCGTGGCGCTGGTGAAAGAAACCACACCTGAGGAATCCTCCCAGGATGGCGAACTGGCTACCCCAGAACCGCTCGTCCCGTCACCGCTTCTCTGTCCCCGCCGCACCTTTCTCGCATCCCTTATCTTGGCGTCAAAATTTCTCCAGGATAGGTGCTACTCCAATCGAGCCTGGGCGAAGCTCTCTGGTCTCAGCCCTCGTGAAGTTGGCCGGTGCGAGAAGGCGCTCGGCGATGCCCTGGAATGGAGACTCTGGGTTGGCAAACAATCTGGGAAACCATTGGTCCGATCTAGAAGTTACGCTGATCTGTCGTTTGGTACGACAAATCCCTGCGGGGCTTCAAGTAGGACAATTGGAAGAAGTAGGACGTTCCCTTCGATTGGAACAGAGTGTTCAAACGCCCGAACATTCCCTGTGGCTCTGACCCCACCAAAGTTGGACCCCTACCAGGAGTGGTTTATCTTGAACCAAAGTCGTCTGGAGGCCGAAGAAGAGGAGGAAGAGGAACCTACGCCCATGGCCGTCGAGTGCATATCTGTGGTCCCAATGACAGAAATTCTCACTCCCGCTACTCCTCCCCTTGTTCAGTCCCCAGCCTCTTCCATTTCTTCAGCGGCATCCATCGCCTCTTTCGACTCGGATGATGGCGAACGGACGATTCAGGTGACGGATATTAGTGAACCCCTGCAACAGAAACCCTCTGGGAATCTAGACGTGTGGTTCGACTCGGCGGCCCCTGCTCCGAATGTCTCGGTATGTGGTGTGTATAACGCGAAAGCGTTCGAATATTTTGAACTGGCGAACTCGTATCATTTCGAATAATCAGTGTTGGTGTCAGGTTCTTGCTGGATCTTGGATATTTTCTTTTCCCTTTCTCTCATCTCTTTCCTCGTCTCTTCTCTCTCGATGATTCTGCCTCTCTTCCCTATGATCTATGTACTCCGATGTTCCAGGATGACCTGGTCGGTAAATCGGAACACCGTTCCTCCTTTCCCCCTCGTCTGTCTACGCTATATATCATCGTGTACGCTGACTCCCCATGTACATAACGAATATGAATCTTCTAGAGAAGATTTTGAGAAGCAACGACCGGGAGCGCGATGGGACCGATTAAGCGGATGGATGGGAAACAATATAGATTATGTACTCTTCTTCGTCGAAGATTCTTATTATAAGGGTCCCAACGACGACCACCCTTCCTCAACCTCCCCCACCATGAATCACCCGCCGTCGTTGCAGCCAGGCCCACGGCCGGTAGGTCCTAGGAGCATAAACAGGTCTGCGTCACCGGCAGCGGCCCTCCCGCTTCCCCCCACCGCACCGCTGAATATCCGGAAAGCATCACAGTTACAACAAACTAATGGTAACGGTATTCAAACTTCATCATCGCCCAACTCTTCCACTTCTTTCCTATCCCCCCATCCACCAGCGAATAGAGGACAGCCCGCCCCATCCTTATCACTCAAGATCCCAACCCTTGGTCAGCAAAAGCCCGGAAAACCCAAGCTTAAACTCGCATCCGGTTTCGCTAATGGCGGCTCTGGCGACTTTGACGATTCTCTGTCTATCGATGGGGCGTTCTCTGGAGGCTATTACGGAGGTGCTGCTTTTCAACCCACCTCTCTTTCCGTGGACGGCCCGGGCGAGGCGACTATCAGACCAAACAGTGCCGAGACACAGACGGTGGATGATCTGCGAGCCACTCTACGCAGTCTAGACATCAGCCCCACCCCGCCGCCGAAACTATCTTCTCTATCTTCGACGAGCATCCATCAGGTACTGTCAAACAGCAGCCAGGTTGACGAGTGGTCGGACGAGTTCTTGCAGGAGTTGGATCGATTGGGCGAAGGTGCGGGCGGGGCTGTTCACAAGGTTAGAGACAAACGTACGGGCGTGGTGATGGCCAGGAAGACAATCACAACCAGAGAGGCGCCAATGAAGCAGCTTAACAGGGAACTGTCCTTCATGTCTACGACTTCGCACCAGAACATCATCAAGTTCTATGCCGCTTACATCTCACCATCTTCGAGTGAGATCAAACTCCTGATGGAATTTGGTGAAGGCGGGAGCCTGGAGGCGGTCGGGAAACGGATAAGGGAGAAAGGCTGGAGAGTCGGCGAGAAAGTCGCCGGTAGATTGGCGGAAGGAGTAAGTTTTGGTTTCCATCTTGCCAGTACTTTTCTGTCCCGAAATCCGTTATGTTGACCCATGAAAGCTGACCCGCCCAACCCACTCTCGCTTCTTGGCGTTCTAGATCTTGCAAGGATTGGCATATCTACACACGAAAAAGATAATTCACCGGGATATAAAGCCCTCAAACGTCCTCCTGTCCCGTGAAGGGGTTGTCAAACTTTGCGATTTCGGAGTGTCGGGTGAATTGATCGGATCTATGGCTGGTACCTTCACTGGTACCAGCTACTACATGGCCGTGCGTATTTCCACCCTGTCTAATTGATAGCATCCGCCTTTTGTGAAATTTCTGCGACACCTTACGTCTTGCGTCCTCCTACGTTTCGACCCATTGTTCCTTGCGGGCTATTCTTTCATATCTAGGAACTGACCGGCCGCTTTTTTGATTCAGCCTGAACGCATCAGTGGCCATGCCTACACTATCCGGTCCGATGTGTGGTCTACAGGCTTGTCACTGCTGGAGTTGGTTCAGAATCGATTCCCGTTCCCCAACGATCTTCCCGCCATTGAACTTATGATGTATATCTCTGCCTCGGAGGTGATTATCTGCTCGCAGTTCTGACATGTGACTAACTGGTATTTTTCTCATTTCCCATGCTCCTTGTTATGTCTTGCACTTTCTTCTCCGACGTCATCCTTTTTCACATCCCAGCCCCCGAGACTGGAGGATGAGGAGAAGGTGCAGTGGAGCAGCGCGATGAAGGATTTCATCAAGGATGCGTAAGTTTCCGAACCCCGCCCCAATTATTGGGACTTCCATTGTGTATGGGCTATCTTCTGAAATTGCGTTTCAGTCTCATCCACGACCCAGACACACGGCCTACCCCTAAGGAGATGTTGGAACATCGTTGGATAGTTAGAATTATGAAAACCGAAGTGCCGATGGCCAAATGGATTGCGCAGGTGTGGGGGTGGTCCTTCCCTGAGGGCCGCAAGTCAATATCAAAAGAAGAGTGGGTTTTCTTATACCTGACAACTCGCTGATGCTTCTCGTGCGGGAACGCGGGTCCATGAGAGGGAAAAAGCTGACCGATACTTTATTTGGCAGGTCATCCCGGCCAGGGTCAAGTCGCCGAGATCCGTCGACGACGACTTCGCCAGGGTTTGAATCACCAGCGCCAGTTAGCACATGAAAACCCTAACGTGAGGGCGTGGTCTAAATTCTGATGGGCCCGGGCCATTAAATGCAAATGTCGTTCGTGCAATGTAATTGCATCCCAAGCCCGGGATCGGAGCAGCTGCCTTGTGCCACAATCTTGTCACCTTTCCACCCCCAGCTGGTTCGCGCGAGCTGGGGTTGGAATGTTCTCTTTCATTCTCGTATGATGTAACAACCCCACTGTGTGTGTATCGTTCGCATGTGCTTGCTGGCTTGTCTCTCCTATTGTGTCGTGTTGTCTGATTTTACGTGTATATAAATCCCGTTGTTGCGTTGTCGTTGGCGTCCAACTTGGATCACTGGGGGGATCTGGGGGTCTGGACAGATTGTGAGACGGCGGCCCTTGCGTGCCTTGCGAGAACTCGGGGGGGGGGGGTGGTTTGACTTGCTTTGATTTTTTTCTTTCGAGCGCGATCGATGAAAACGAGAGCCGGAAACGCCTCTGGAGGTTCGGTTCGATTTTACGTGAGAGACAACTGAACCTGTCTTCCGCGGTCGGAGTGCGACGACATTCACCACAATAAAACTCATCGTTAACGTTGTGTAGTCACTGAACTTCGGTCTGGAAGCTATACCGTATATGACACACGTCGATGATGATGATGATGATGACTTGATAAGAAAAAGGGTAAGAACACGTTCTTGATGACCCCGGATTTGTTAATAGTTTCAAGATACGAAAGCAGGTGGGCAGGTCCCAGCTGCCTGCAAGGGCACCCATGGTCGTCTTCGGAATGCAGACACCGACAGGGGTGGTCACAACAACCTCCTTCCACTCGGTTCCCCGGTCAGCCTTTTTCCGCCCCTTCAGCGGGGCGGTCATCTCACGGGAGCGTGCGTTAACGGTTTGCGAACCGGTCGTCGAGCCTGTCATACGACATCCCCCTTGTACCGATGACAGCGGGGAAAGTGAGATCTACGAAGGTCATTTTGCGGCTGAGTTCGATCCGGGTGCAGCGATTTAGCATTCAGTCCAACTTGGCGATCAAACAGACTCGGTCATGATGCATTCTTCCCGTTTCCATTCCCTACTCCCTTTCTACCCGAATACCCCTCGATCGCCGCTCACGGATACCGTATTTGACCTGTTCTCAACGACGGCCATCTCTCTAATGGGTGGTCTCCGTGATCGCAAAGCGTCTCCACTCTGACACAAATCACGACCGGCGGCGAAAAGCTGTGCACGTGAGGTCATCGGTCTTGGCGTATAAGACTGCACTGTGTTGTGTCCGAGAACGTTTAGATCTGCGGTGCTCGCCGTCCGACATAGTATCACACTTGCACTGCCACCATGGATGCGCAGAGATAGTTTACCCCTATCCCTTGAGATCTGGGAAACAAGAGGAGGGGGATCATAAATACTGCCGCTATTCCGTCCATTTCATCCCCTTTGACATCCTCACATTCGACCAAATATGGCTCGTTCACCCATACCGAAGCCCACACAAACAGACTTTGACCTGGGCTACAACCCTCAACAAGACATCAGAAGCGCCCTAGGATTGCCGCCCCGCATATTTCTCGGCAAGTTCGACAACACCCCTATCGATGCTAATCGGGAGTTCGAATGTGAAGATGATAGCCTGACAAGTGCCTGGAACAAGGTATGTTCTGGTAGTAATTGCAACAATGAGATTGATCTTCGAACCCGCAAACCGTCCAGTTTCAAGCGGATTGGGATCTGCGGGAGGAAAGTTGGGGGTCGAAAAGTCGCCTATCTGCACGTCCACACGAGAGCGGCCACGCCACCACATCTAGTTTAGATGAGGTACGTTCCCGTCTTGAATTCGTTGTTGGTTAATTAACCCGTGTATTGACTTGAATACAGATGAGAAATCGATTCAGTCACCCCATATCATCTCGTCCATGTCAAGATGCTGATTCCGTCGTAAGTCCAGTTGTCGCTCGTTGCGGTTCATGTTCTGAGCATCTATCATTTCGTACGTTTCAGAACATACCCGAGGCTGGCTCGTCAAGGGTCGGCGCATTGCCTCGCAATCGTCAATTATACCAACACCACCTTTCCTATCCCACACCCTCCTCTTCATCATCGAACCAACAAAGGAGATACTCAGAGAGAGCATACGAAGATAACCGCGAATCCGCACCCCCCTCCCTCACCAGTGGCGCCGAGCGTTTCTTGCAGGACCGATCGGTTTGGTCCTCGGCACAGCCGTGGGATCACTCAAATACCCCGACATATCACCCATATGCTGGATCCCCCCCGGACCCCTCGGGGCACAAGCTTCGTGGTCTCACGCGTCGTCCTCGAGTGCAAAAACCTCACAAGAGAGCTTCCCTGTTGCAGGGGGACGTGTCGAAGCCTGTCGATCTCGAGGCTCCTCGAGCGACGGAAATGGACTACTCCGTGATGTCCGTGCGTCGTTCGAACCCCGATGGATCGGGATCCAGCTTTAGTTCCCGGCGTTTTGTGCTCCCTTCCAGCACAACGCGTCAGATACCAATTAGGGGTCCTGACTGCGGGGCGCGCCGTCTGGGTACATCTCCATCGTCTCACGTGGATCCGGAAACGGAACGACCTCAATCCAGGATAAAGGCACGAGAAGGGGCGGGGTCGGCATCCATAAACATCTACTCTATCCCCAAGAAGGAACCTCATGCATTTGCCACCCCTTCCTTGATGGACTGTATGGAAGAGCAATCTTCCTCATTATCACCAGTATCTACGCCAAAGGCGCCAGCTCTTGATCAACATTCCATGATACGCGAAGATCTGCAACCCGAAGGCGAGCGTCCGATTGCGAGCTGTCGAACGGATCTACGAATCTCGTTTCGCGAGCCAGCGGCAGTCGAGGATAGTAAATCTTTGGACCCTGTTCATTCGACATGTCCTCCCCCCGAAGTTTCACGTTTTCGAAGTCACGGGGTACCGGCAAACAAAGGCGACGGCCGAAAACAGCAGGCGCTATTTCAGGAGCTGTATCAGATGCTTGAGCCCCCAGCGCACCCAGGCTCTGATACGTTACATTCTAGGATGGAGGTACGCAGGGACGAGAACTCAGGGGAGGGGATCATCTGTCCGGGTTGTACCGTTGAAGAAAAGTCAAGTCTGGACACCCCACGTGGACCCAAAGAGCCTCAACAGACACTGCATGTCGATGTTCTTCTGGCCCAGAGGGTGGTCCGTGATGCAATGCAGGAGGACGGAGAGGGTGTTGGATTCTCAGACCAGTTGTGTATGCTGTCGGCGTCGGAGTGTGGGGAAGAGGCGTTGGATTCGAATCCGAATTGGTCGGAGTGCGGGCTGGACAGAAACAAGTCCACTCGTTCGGTTTTTGATTGGGGATATGCGTAGATCATGAGATGGTAGGAGGTGATCTTGTTATTGTACTCGGGGCAGATTCATGTACAACAATGGGGACGTTTGACTTGGTAACTCGTTGAGAAGGCCCGTGAAAGCCTGAACACGCAGAAACGTCGCACAGACGAGTGAATGAGTTGGGTGTGAACATCGAGTGATGTTTGCGGTGGGCAACGAAACGAGATCAAAAGCGAGACGATGACATAAGTGCAGGTGTACTGCAGATCGCATTGAACCCAACTGAATCAATTGGCCCGCATACCGAGGAGAATAGGTTTTCTCGACGTCTCCATTGTACACTTTTTGGCAGTCTGAGCAGGATATTTTATTTGGGACGGGCAGCTCCAAGGACTGCCGGAACAAGTCGCCGTGATGGGATGAGAAGCTGATGGGTGTGTGGTGATCTGAAACGAACCGGTTCGGGCCGTAACGATCCATTCCCAAATTTCAAATTAGGCTGATGTCCACACTGGGGTTCTCAACGGGTTTTGTGCCACCCAGGCGTTGGTATAAGATCCAACGCGACGTTTGACTTGTATCCCTCCGCAGGTTACCTCCATGTCTCAGTCAGTGTTTTCTCCGCCCCTCCGTCTTTTTTTTACTCATTGGCTAATCTTACACCCGTTTCCTTCGTCCCCTTCAGTCCACCTACCGCTGAATATCCCTCCTACGGGTATACCAACCCCAACAACCATTCCCAGAGCCACGTCCATATCGTCTCCCCTTCGTCCAGGGTTGAGAACGGTCAACGGAAACGTCCAAAGTACACTCGCAGCAAGACCGGATGCATGACCTGCAGGGGGAAGAAAATTAAGGTCCGTTGCGCGCGCTTCCCCGCCGTTCACTTTCATAGATTTTGCTCATCCGTCTCCCGCCTCGGTTAGTGTGATGAAACTAAGCCTAATTGCTTACGGTGCACTCACGGGCAGAGAGAGGCGAGTAGACTCATAACAGACGATTCTAGGCCATTTTGGCTGACCTCCGCTTTCCAACAGTGCACATGGCCTGAGGGTGTCCCGACACGGAAGCGGTCTTCAGCCACGAGGGTAGCCCCCAGTCGAGATGCCTACGAGATCACGAGGCCCTCGACTGCTGGCTCGTCTGAACAATCCGGTCCCCCTACACGAGACGCCACCCCCAAGCGAGAAAATATCGAGCTTGCTCTGCCCTCACAACCAGTTCGCCGTGCTACGTGAGTCCTCTCATGTGGGCCCATTCCGGCCCAATAGTTGACCCTCTGGTCGTCTAGTGAACCTTTAATTCAAATGCCGTCCACCATCGGAGAAGACCTATCTGTAGATAGGCGCGCCAGGCACGTTTTGGACTGTTTTCCTCCCACGTTCTCACCGTCCTTAATTTCGTCTCTCAGCGTGCATGTCTCATCCTCACAATACCCTTATTCTAATGGCTTACCATCACTACCACCTTCAATGCCCGACCGATCCTATTCATACCATCACATATCTAACGACAATTCCTATTACGATCCCCGTGTTCCCCGGCAACTTCCAGATCATCGTCAACAACAATACCATCATCATGTACCGTCAATCCCTAATCATATTGATCCTATCGATTCTTTTGTAAGTCTTCCCGTTCTCCTCGCTTGCGTTTATTCACGCGCACTTACTCTGCAGTCCACAGTTCCCTACAGTTCAGGAGAGAAACCTGGTACATTCCCCTTTTAATGCATATTCTAGATACCCTTGAACAATGTCACCTTTCTAAGATCCGTCATTATTGCGACCATTCTATGAACTTCATGGCCGTGCCCCTTGAGAATCCGATGGTTGCGTCCATTCTGCCGCTAATTCTCAGTTGTGCACCTGGTGATGAGCCGGCCATCGACGCACTTCGATTGTCCCTACTTGGAGTTGCATCGTCCCAACAGTCGTTCGTTCTCTCCCGGAGCCAGGTGTGCTCTAACAGCGCCAAAGAGTATATGCTTCCCGCCAGTACGTCCAGATTGAAATCGAAGCAAACCCTGGCCAGAGTTTGCGCCACTCCTATGGTGCTCAGAGTGATGCCGCCCCTGGAGCATCGTTAGCAATTTCATTGATGGACGTGAGTGTCCCTACGGTGTGACTTTTGGTGTACGTGCAGGAAAACTGAAACCTCCCCGGTCGTATTCTCGAATGCGGTGGAGTGGTGCCTCACCCAGATCTCTCCTGGCGGTCATAATTGGGCCAAAAGTCTGGTTTTGACCGAGGCGTTGGTAACCGTCAGAGGCGGGCCGGAAATACATTGATCCCAGGGTGCCACGGACGCAGCTGGTTTGGGAACATCGAACGGGGTGTTCCGCGCGAAGCTGATGCTAGGGACCCCCGCGGTGTATGACATATTCGGTGGGTGCGCGCACCGAAGGGGCGGGCATATACACCCCCGCTCCTACCTGACACCCGGGTGCTGTTATTTTTGTACACCAGGGGTGATCGCTGACGACCTGGGTTTTTTCCCCACATCTCTACAGGGTGTCTATCAACTGGCTCCGAGCCAACTCTCTTAGCTCCGGTGGTGTGTTTCGGATTTCTGGCGGGGTTTGTAAGTTTAGGCTGACATCCTGCCCGGAAGGATGGGTTTCAAAACGTTGGAATCGAACCCGTCGTACGTCGAAAATCTCTTTGGAGTATCTCGGGGACTCGTTCCCCTATTGGCTAGAGGGGAGAGATCTTGACAAGTCTTCATTGTGGAGACATCAAGTGGTTCTGATTGTTCGTCTCAGACTACACGTTTCTTGTCCAAACAGGTACCTGTCTCTGTTGACCGAGGTATCCAAGAGCGGCGAAACCACCATCGACGATGAGGCAGGATACGAAGAGCTGTACTTTATGTTACAGGAACGAGTCGATGATAGATCCTGTACGAAATCTGCCAGGGTACCAGGCCGGAAACTTGGCTTACGGATCAGCGTTTCAGGTATGTCGGTTCTTTCTCATCTGCTTTGGTGGTGGACGTAATGGGTTGCTGATCGTGGTTGACCAATGCCAAAGATAGCGCTGCTACGGGATGTCATGTGCCTGCCAGTCAACGATCCCACCGTACAGCAAAAAGCGAAGGAGTGTCTGACGCAATGCCTTGGGTGCGTCAAAGATTGTAGAGTGCGCCTGTCTTGTTTCCTTGAATTCTAACGCTTCCATTCTAAAAACATTGTGTCGCCGCATTTCATTTATAACCTGATCTGGCCTGTGATCATATCCGGCACCCAGGTTTATGGCACCAATCGGGCTGTTGTAATGAACATTTTCGATGCATTCAGAGAGCAATGCAAGTAATAATTGTGCTCAACTCATTGTCGCTAATGACGCCCACACGTCAATCCCCCCAGGCTGCTACGAAGTCGACGCGACGGAAAATATCATTGTCCAGGTAAGGTTTCTGACTCGGCTGTGCATCAAAGAAGTCATTTGTGGTGGTCGCGGTCGCGGTCCCCTTTAGTCCAGGTTTGGAAACGCCTTGATGATGAGCATCCCCATCCGGACTGGTGAATTTCAATTAAGGGTTCCCCTCGTTTGAATGAGCTTTCGCCGCTCGAGCGCGCGGTCGAGCCACCCCACCCAACGAACCCCCTAAAACGAGAGGCCCGGTCGATCTCCTCAGTCGCCTCTTACTCCTCGCATGCCCTTCCTTAGTTACTTGGCCTTGTAGCATAAATCCTGCGTAAGGCGAGCTTCGTAATGCACATATGTAATTATCCAGGGGTCTCGTTTTGATGTCCACGGCCCGGGAAGTTCTGCCGTTCAAAATGCACAAAAAATAATAAAACGTACGTAAGCCGCGCGTATTGTATCCCATATCTTACAAACACCCACATTCCCCTGAGAGAAGTTTTGAGGTGATATCGCTACTTTTCAGGTCGGAAGGGTTACCCGGAATGGGCGCTTAGAAGCGTCCCACCCCCGGACCCACCGCGAACAAGTATTGCTGTCAACTCTAACCGTCTGTCGTGGTCTATGTAAGTGCGTCAGGTCGCTGCAGGCCTCTTGCGAAAATGATCGCGGCCAGCTGTCCAGCGCCCTCCGCTCTCGCGTACTTGTGATCATCGGTTCTACAGATTAAAATTCTTAATTGAGTCTTAGCTAGGCGGTATTGTATGGTCACTGATCACATATAGGGCATAATACCGGTCGGCTACCGGTCAAATTTCGTCGGGTGCTCTTACTGGAGGGTGTCGGACGCCAGAACGACGGTCGTGTCGGTCACCGCATCTTCGGAAACTGATGGAGCTGATCGGATCACGGATCACGGATAATCCCGCCGCCCTCCGACCAGCAGAAAAGTAGCGATACCACCTCAAAAACATCTCCCAGGGGGATCTGGGATGAGCGGGAGGTGTGCGCAACGTGCGATATGGGGTACGTGCGATGCGATTAATTAATCTTTTGTGCATTTTAAATGGCACAATATACTATGGTCGACACACGCATACACTTTTAGGCGTCCCTATCTCACGATGCCGCGTCTTCCTCCCCTTTTCCTCTTTGTGACGAGAACCGAACCTAATTGCGACTGAGGCCGGGATCATTCTACGATCGCATTTCAACTCTGGCGCGCTTATACATCTCTCACACCAGGGCAGGTGATAGTAAACCGAAGTGGGTCAGAGTTTGGACCCGTACTCTAGGCTCACATGCAGCGAACCAATCCGAAGGTCCCTCAACCACGCGTCGGCGAGCGAAAGGTCACGAAGCAATTGGTTGGCCTCGTGGACGGAGGTTTCGAGGAGGGGCAATATGAAGCCGCTTTAGCCTCCCTCGACCAAATCCGCTCACCAGAATACTCACCTCTACCGTCAGTATCTCATTCACCTTACCCATATTTCCTTCTTTTTCGCATTTTTCTTTCGTAAGACTCTGACATCATGTGTGGTGGGTGTTTGGACTGTCGGTGGATCGCGTTCGTCTCTTTGTTATTTTTTTCATATGTAGAGCCCACATCCGCCAGACCACTTGTATAGCGCTGGGCGTGCCGGCCGCACTGCGCACTCCTGTGGGTATTCCAAGGAGTCAAGCGGGGAAGGGTACGGACTCTATAAGGAGTCCGTTTATCCCGGACGATCTCCCCGACACGTTCGAAACCGCCCCCAGGCACTCTCCGCTGCCCTCCCAACTGGCCATAGATGCTGCTCGTACACTTCTCTTTTCCTTTGCGGCGACAAACTCCCCAGCTTCACTCCTTCGAGCGTTGCCGAGTTATCCACTCAATCCGGATCCATCTGCAATACGTGGAAGAGTAGAGGGGGTGGATGTGGATTTTGACGGAGAAGACTCGGTTATCGCCCGCGTCGCGTCGTTGAGTGTCAAATCTGCAACCAGTGTCTGGAGCATGCTAAAGCCTGGCTTTGTACGATGGGACATCGCAGTCGCTGAGGCCGAGGGGAAGGGAAAGGGGGGCAAGCGTCAACCGGCGAAATCCAAACAGGAATCCTACGAAGACGAAGAAGACCCCACAGACCCCGTCAGTGAGGGCGCCTGGTCCGTACTAGAGTGGCTAATCTCGTTGTTCGAGAGGGATGCAGAAATGACAGAGAAAGAAGGAAAACGTGAGTATACAATTTCATCTTTCTCCCATCCATCTCCGGATGGTAACATCTCTGTTGAATACCTCGACGGCGTTTTCTATAGCCTATCACTCCCCACTCCTATTACTCACCATTCCGGGGTCTCGCAATGATGACCCTCGATGGGATGCCGGCGCAATTCTAGATGTCGTGTTGTTCTGCCTTTCCCATGAAAACAAACAACACCAAGGTAGTGGGATCAACCTGCTCTCTCAGGTGCGCAGCAATCACCCGTTCTTCCTCCTCCTGAGAGACAGCTACTTATCTCCGTCCCTCTGCAAGTTGATTAGTTTGACATCCACGACACGTTTCGACCTCCCCATGTTTGTCGGGACGCTGTGTGGGCGGGTCCCGGTTGAAGACTGGTCCTCGTTACAAACTGCACTCGAATACTTGCCAGACAAACAGGCCTATCTCCACTTCAAGCTGCTCGTCTGCATTCAATACCTCGGGCACTTCTCTCGGTCTGATGGGCCCGTCAAAACCAAACGGGCCGCACCCCGAGTGAGAGGAGCTAGAACTGAGGAGAAACGCCCGGAGGAATCAAATGTGGAGAACTCTGTCACCCGAACCTATATGATCCCAAACTGGAAAACGACCGTGGGACCGCTCGTCTCTGCTTCTCACAAAAGCGAGAAAAACGTCACGGTTTACTGCAAGATTAAATACGAACTCCTGGTTACGTATGCTGCATTGAACGATCAACGGGAGCCAAGAGAGCGCGATGCAGGGTGGGACGAAGAGTTGCATGATGGTTCCCTGCGACAGACTGTTGAAACGGTGTTCGCTCCGGCAGTCGTTCGGGATAAGGAGGAAGCAGAGAGCGTCAAGTTGCTGGGGGAGATGCTTGGGGATATCTTGTTTGAAGCTTAATATAGCCGTTCTAGACTTTGAGTTCCGTGACCGATCGGTTGGAGTTATGGAGGCGGTGATGATGAAGGGAGGAGGGTGGGGGATGGATCGCGATGCTAGACCGATAATGGCATTCATCCGAGCGGTAGTGATTACATCTAAGCTACAGTCGATACACTTTCCGACACGCCTTTCTTCTTGTTAAAGAAGTAGTCTAAGCCTGGGTCTGATCCATGAGAATCCTCCCCGCGACTTCCTTTGGTTCACTGGGAGAGCCAGACTGAAGCGCAGTCTGATACAATTCAAGAGGAATGCAACCGATGTAGTGCGAACTAATGGAAGAGGGGTCAGCCTTTTACTCTGTCATGGGACTGGCGCGGGCACTCGCCTTCCGAATCCGCCAACGAAATATCGCCTGGAGAAGTTAGCATCAATGCAGGGTCAGAATCAGCATCAGCTATCAAAAACATGGACTGCGCACATGAGGATCAAACCTCGCCCAATATGCCCAATGTATAGTGATCAACTACGTTGGTAACTGCGAAGACCACGAGAGAAGGGTCTTTGAGAAGCTAGACTCACTATGTGTGGTTGGCGTTTGTTCCTTGGCAGCCAGTGCACAGCATCAGGGTGACGCTTTAGATAACAGGCAGCGATTCCATCTTCATCTGGGGTGTTGGCGACATCTTGAAAGATGGTTACGGAACCGATTAGAGACACCCGAGGCTTCCGGGCGGCCGGGCTGGGAGAAGCGACGGACAACGAAGCGGAGTGTTTGACAGACCCGAGAATGCTCTTGCTGTGCCGAGAGATGGGGAGAAAGAGGACGGTCAAGGAACCATTACGGTGACAGCTGTTTGACGTATAAATCAAATAGCCATATGTAAATTGAACGGCACGAGGGTGGAACTTTGGTGTTGACGTTTTTCGTACCTTGCGTAATACTGCTGTAGAGAGAACGGCTCGCCTGTGAACAAGGTGAACAAAGGGGTCACAGGTGGGTCGGGACATGGCCTAGAGTGCCTGGGAGGTCCGGGTGGTCCGACGGAAAGACGCTGGCGAAGGTGCCTATGGAATCTGGAGAGAACTCGACCAGCTTCCGGCCGATGAGTGCTAGACATCGGAGGGCAAAGCGTATGTGTGAGGCTCTCGCCAAGGTGCTGGACCGATCAGGTCTGAGTTAGCGTCCGACCTGCATCAAACACAGTTTCTTCCCCTCTGGCCAGGATAGGAAACAAAGTTAGCAGTAGCCAGAGCGTCAATGCCTGCCATTTTTTAGGGTGGAGAGAGAGCATTATGGGATCAAAGAGAACGCTGGTTGCGGACGATGAACGGCAAGCCGCCGACCGGTCGGGAAGGTCCGGGGTGGGTCGCTCAGATGTACGGTTGGCTGACCAAGACGCTATTGGGAAGCACAGGAGATGCAAGGGATGGGACGAGACACTCTAGGCTTAATCGAGTGTCTTGTACCCGCGATCCCAAGTGAGGAAAACGTGGACGCCAGCTGACTCTCTACTAATTGTGATGCAACAGGACTGGCAGCAAGGGAAAAAAAAAAAAAAAAGTT
>Ga0307512_10001578_pt1 | contig 31807 bp, 44 predicted proteins | sample 14_EM_MG_FD_200267 | JGI IMG/M metagenome (GOLD analysis project Ga0307512, IMG submission 200267) | Populus trichocarpa ectomycorrhiza microbial communities from riparian zone in the Pacific Northwest, United States - 14_EM | ecosystem: Host-associated > Plants > Roots > Unclassified | place... | reverse complement strand
TTCCAGTGCCAGACGGGTGAATTCGACTGCCGCTTCTGGCCTGTCCTTTGGCTTGCTGGTGTGAAAACGCGTCCAAGAGGCCTCCAAGTCATCCCACACGCCATCAAGGCTTTTCTATCCAACTCTTACACCTTCTGGGAGGACCGCGCCATGCCATCACGAACGTCCGCCAGGTCTCCTTTTGCAAGCTGCGACGCGTCCTCGTGCCATTCAACAGGTTTCCCTTCATTCAGCAGTAATTCGATGGGATTCGATCCCAAGTATCTAATTACATCGAATGTAGTACCAGTACTGTAGAAACGAATGCAAATGAATGTGATGTAATGCGAATGAATGCGGTCTATTTAATGCGAACGATTGTGATCAAACGCGAACGAATGTGATTAGATGGGATTCACTCCCGATCTAAGGTTGGTCTCATTTTTCTAATTCTATCGAAACTCATATATACTGTATATCGACCGGATTCGTTCACATTCGATCTGATTATCACCATTTCTGGGCTGGGTTTCACCATTTGCATTTGTCACAGTTTGTCACTCTGGTCATGTGATATTAACCGTAACTTACCTTACCCACGGTCTCACGGTGGACACGACACCAATCCGTCTGCGATGAGACGTGCAACCTTCAAAAACAAGACATGGGTCGCTCCAGACCGGAGTGGCCCAAGTACTTCCTTTCAAAGTCATCTTGGAACGGACGCGCCGAGGTGGGAACGCGGTGGAGGACGCGGCGGAGGGCGTGGTCGTGGGCGAGGTAAGAGACCTTCTCCGCGGCCTGACTTTGGGTCCACCCAGCGTACCGGCGATGTCTCCGAAGTGGAAGACGATACCGAACCAGCTACGGCGGACGTCCCAGAGCCAAGCCCTACCGATGAACCCGTACTCGAAACGCTCGAGGAACGTGAACGATATTATCAAGAGGTGAGTACTCACCGCTTTCATCCGCATTGACTCTCGAAGAAAACTGGCACTTGTGTCGTGCTCAGCTTGTTAGGGCCCGCGAAGCGGAGAGAAAGAAGTCTATAGCGGAGGGCAAGATGGACGACCCGCAAGTCCCCAAGCGCCTCGACGAAGCTATCACGATGGTAGGGACGTGTATGGACATGTGCCCTCGGTTCGAACGATACCGCCGGGAGCGAGAGAACAATCTATTCAATTGGGAGGTTGTGCGTATCATTCCATGTCTTGGACGCTAGAACTTGTGCTGAGGTCTCAAAGATCCCGGGAACGAAGCGCGTAGATCATAAACGCGCAGTGAAAATGTATGAACGCGCGGCGGGCGACAAGACATTACCGTCCGACTTGCGACCGCCACCTGTCCTGAAGGTGTGTTCGCGAATCCGACGCCGCGGTCTCAATCTGACGGATCGACTCTGGACAGCGCACCCTCGATTATCTTTTCCACGACCTCCTTCAAGAGGAGAATTTTTCCCCTACATTTGACTTCATTCGCGATCGCTCGCGTGCCGTGAGGAACGACTTCACCATGCAACACGAAACTGGGCCGCTGGCCATCGAGTGCCACGAGCGCTGCGCCCGCTTCCACATCCTTGCACTCCATTTTGAACGCGATCGACAAGGCTTCTCTATTCCATTGGAGGAGCAGCAGCTAATGAACAGTGAGTGCCCGTCGATAAATTTCTTGGACATGGGGTTTCTAATCCTTAACAGCTTTACAAAGTCTCAAAGAATTCTACGAAGATCAACGTGGTCGCTACGAGTCGCCAAATGAACTCGAGATGCGCATCTATCATCGTCTCGTTCATATCCGCGACCAACGCGAACGGCATGACGACATTCCACCTCTTATACTCTCTCACCCGGTGTTCCTCCTCACCACCAAGTTTCGCTTACACGTTCAGGCCAAATCGTCGCCGATAACGAAAGTATCCCCATTGAAAGTAGATGAAGAGGGGATGGTCCATTTCGCCGAGCTTGCCGCCCTGTTGCGAGAACAGGGAAACAGGGCCATGGTCTACCTTGTCGCCTGCATCCTTGAGCGTCTCTTCGGCAAGGATACTATCGAAGACATAGAGGCTATTCGCGACGGCATCTCCATCGCTGGTATCATCGATGGGGTGATTTCCGATGATAAAGTTATTGCCACTGATGCTGATCCAAACGACTACGACGAGGAAGAGGCGTTCTTACGTGAAGACGAGTCAATAGTGGAAGAACCCGATGAGCTTTCAGGGCCCGAGCACCAACCCCAGCCGTTGAAGCCCAGCCCAACTGCATGGCTTACGGACAATTTTGGCGTACGACCCTCACCCTCGGTCATGGTTGGTGCTGGTTCATCGACCTCAGCCTTCGGGACGCCGCCCGCTTCCGCCTTTGCAAATCTCAAGACGACACCAAACGTCTTTGGGAGTCGGGGCTTCGGCCCAGGGTCGGCGTTTGGGACGTCTCCATCCGCTTTCGGCTCGACTTCCTCAACGCCCAAGGCCTCGGGTGCGATGGGTGTCCCATTGGCGGCGCAAAACCCTGCTGAGGCAAGCTCCTCCTTTTCGCCCTTTGGTGCATCTACCTCCGCACCAGTCGTGGCGAACATCGGGCACCAGGGGACGGCCACGTCTGCCTTCGGGTCGCCCTTTCCTAATCTTGCAATTCCATCGACGTCACCGACACCCGCAGCGGCGTTTGATGTACCGTCATCTTCCGCCTTCTCTACTTCGCAGAGCGCGCCGTCAGGATTTCCCAGGAATATGAATGCACCGAACATTGATACCAAAGCTGGCCTAACACTTCCCACATCAACCGTTGCCGTCTCAGAGCAGAAGCATGACCAACCCTCTACGACTGTGCTCAACCCCAATGCGCCCGCTTTTTCTCCAGGAAACCTGTTTAGCGTGGCACCATCCACAACGCCTGAACAAGCCAAGAAGGTGAATATCTTCGGCCCTTCTTCGTCGTCCCCTGCATCCTCGACATCCTCGACACCCACGCGGCCCATTCTTCCACCTATCAACACATCCCCGCTTTCATCAATCCCCTCTTCCAGTCGACCACCAGCTAACTTGACGACAAGCCAATCTGCTCCATCTTTGAATGGATCAACCAAACACCCACCTCTCGCGCGCCAGGCAACCATCGTTGACGAGTTTAGGCCCTCCGCACATGGGGTACGGCCGGGCGATAGTTCCGTTTCCTCAGATCCTAATGCTACTCCGCAACGCCCGCCTCCTCTCAACAGACCACAGCCCATCTCACTTCCAGGGACGCCGACGGCCACGTCTTTCAATTCTCCTGTAAAGCAGAGGTCCTCCAACAACTTGTTCGGTTGGCCCTCTATACAATCCGTCTCTGCGCCCGAAATCCTGAGCCCGCTAGTGATGTCTGCGAAAGGCTCATTGGCTTCGCTCCCTTCCCCACCGATTTCGGCCCGTCCTTCTGTTTCAAAGTTACCCGACTTGCCAGCTCCCATGGGACAACCTGGTCCATCTCAGCCCACGAACGGAGGGCCGCCGCCCTCGCAGAAGGCGATGGCCAAAAATGGAACGTCTCCTATATCTCCACAAGATGTCGAGATGGCATCCCCGACGGCGGCGCCGATGCGAAACGGGAAAGGCAAGGGCAAGGGCAAGGCGCCCGAGGTAGACACCGAGGACCTCGAGGCACGGGCGAGCGCCTTCGCAAAGACGAGCGCCCTGATGCGTGGCGCACTGAAGCGCTGGGCCGACAAGGCTTCAGAGCGTGTCTTGTATAACGATGCTGTGCGCCGCAGCGACGCGTACACGGGACAGAAGATGAAGAAGCGGCAAGAAGCGCGTCCGCGAGCTAATGATGAACCCGAGGCCAAACGAACGGCCAGAACGAGGGCGCGCCGTCGCATCTCTGCGAAGTATGCGCCGCCACAGACCGACGACGAACTCGCACGCCGGCTGAAAGAGGTATGATATATTTTCTGTCTGATGATGATGGGGAACACCCGCCCTAATGGCCAAACCCCAGAATCACGAACAGCACGAACGTCGGTGGGCGCCTGGCACCTTTCTTGGTGCTTTCCGAGCGCATGTGGGCATTCCGACTCCGTTCGATTACTGCCTGTGGCTCTCCCTCAACCCCGAGAATGACGGCACGGCCATTTGGGTCGAGAGAAAGTTTGACATGCCAGATAGTGGCGCGTGGGCATCCGAACGCGTTTTCTCCATTCCGCTCGCGCCACACGCAGCGTCGCATTCGCCCGGAATGGTCGTGTTTGAGAGTTCGCCGCTGCACGGGGTAGATGATGAGATTGAAAAGTGCGTCTGTCCCAAAAACAGAAACAAATGCGCTCACATGGATTGCATCAGAAAATACCGAGTTTTGGATGACTGTGCTCGATTACGTGAAGTGATCGAGACCTTCCCTGAAGATCGACATTTCATCCCTTCGATATTATTTGTCCTCTGGGGTGAGGACGAGTCCGAGGTGCTACCTGATGATTTGCGTCTTATGGTATGTTTCTTTGTGAGACTTCATCCAGGATTATCCTCACACGAGTTAGGTCGGCGATTACGAGGCAAAAGGTATCATCGGACCCCACGCAACGTTTTCCTTAACCTCAAAAACAACGGATCTCGACGAGAAGTTTCGGCAAGTGCTGAGTTCGATGGACCTGGACACGACTGGTGGGCTTGTGGAAATCCTATCCCGGCAAGGTATATATTGTGCAGCTGTGTCGGGCAGTTAGCAGGATGATTCACACGTCCTTCTAGAGTATTTGCAACTCATCATCGCCCCGTGGAAGGACTTCGCTTCGGATTGGGTGGCAAGATGCACCACGGACAATGAAGGTGTGTATTTTGTGAACTTTCGCTGAATCGTCCGGCCCGCTGATGTGACTTTCGGGCTACAGTGGACTGGGTTATTTTTAGCAAGTTGTTCGAAGTGCTGGTTGATTTGATGAATACATTGTCACGTCACTTCACGACCCGTCTCGACGAATCAGCCGTCTCAAAACCGCTCCTGGAAATTCGGCTGGATGGGGTAAAGTCTTCGAGGTAAGCCGCGTGAGGGGTATCAGCACTTTCATATTTTACTCATCACCGAGGTGCTTAGTGAACTTTATGATGCCATATTCGAGTGGCTGGAACACAAGGACCTTCGAACGCCATCGAGGGAGTTCCGAATGATGCTGCAGTCCTATCGCGCTCCGAACACCGGTATGTCAATATCCAAGTCCGCCCCTGAAAAAACAAAGTCAACCAACTGCTTTTTCAGATTTTCCGGTGCATGCTTCTGTCACTGCACTTTACGATCTATCGGTACGATGTATCGAAGGCAGCGTGAAGATCGACAGGGCAGTTCGATACCCAGTCCCGAAGCGCGATATCGAGGAAACTAAGAAGGAGACGGAAAACGACGTGGCTGAAGCGGCAGCACAGCTGCGCTCCATGCTCCTTTTCCATACACGGCCTAAACGACCCCCACCCGACGACGACGACGAGGAGGCGAGCGTGCTGAGGTGGGTTCCCAGCGGGAGTTTGAAATGTGTGGCTGACAGGGCCACAACACAGCATGTCACCGTCCTCGAAACGACTTAAGTCGACGTTCAGCAGCTTCTCCACCATCGACGACCTGGCGCTTTCTGGGAGCAATGAGCTGATGCCGCCGCCCTCTGATGCTGTATCACCGTCCACGTCTGTGACGACGATTGTGAACGAGGAAAAACCTCAAAAGGTGATCACTGTGGCGATGCTCCGGGCACTGACACAGAGCGTGCTGAAAAATCGAGCCGGAGGTGGGTATCGAGGAGACGAGAGAGATTTAAGGGTAGTCTTAGATGGAGAATATTAGAGCTTTGGACCTGAGGAGAACGATTCGGGTTCTCAAAGAGGTTGCCTGAAAAGGAAAAAGAGGGCGATACACCAAATGAGTTGCACAGCACGCAACAAGTGTTGCAATCAACGAGGGGTTGAAAGTGCAGCAATGCGCGAGCGCGAGTGAGTGAGTGGTGGGCTGTGCGGACACGAACTCAATTGGGCACAAAAAGACCACAAACTGAGTGGCCGCGAACGCAACTAAGTTATGAAGGTATAAAAGAAAACTGAGGGCTGGTAAATCTAGGGTACTCGACGGATGCAAATTCTGGGGTATGTACTATAATCGTGCGTGCATGCTGTCCATGTCAAAACTAGTCCACTGTCCATGTGGCCCGACCGCCACTTCCGCGACAGCAAGTGTCCCCGTGCTTTACTTCCAGTACGTCGGTACTGCACTACAAATCATCTTCCGCACATTGGCGACAGAGGAACACCAAGTCGGAACGGTAGTCAAGAAACGATATAAAAAGAAAATCACCAAATAACACAGATGCAGAGCGTAATATGGGTGCTCGTAGTTTCGAGAAAGCGCAATCAAAAGCGCCACCACATATAGCAGCGCCCAAGGAATTGCCTTCGTGAGTTGCAACACTATATCGAATCGTCCTAGAAGTCGCTGGAATTTGGGACGTCCTTCCATCAGTCGCAATGGTAGAGAAGCTGAAGAATATGAGGAAGGATCATACAATGAGCCACCGTCATCTAAGTACCCCGACAATGCTGCGTCACTCACCATTCTGAAATTCCACGGTCTCGAGCAGTAAAAATATGGGGGCCGTCGTCATAACATGGCCCATGGTCACCGTATCACTCATGGCGTAGCCATAGCTCAGGATGCCGTAGTTGGTGTCCAAGATCGGTACCGTGGAGACGAATTCCAGCATCACAACGGAGTTTATATATCGTTGTGATGCGGCCCATACAACCAGCAAGCTCAGTAACACAACATCCTGAGTCAGGAACCTGTGGAGCGCTGTGAAACCCGCAAAATCAACGCCTCTCATTCAGTCACGAGAGGTTGGGCGAGAAGAGGCGCCCACCTCGGAGGCGATATACCGGTTTCGTTAAATATTGCAGAGCTGAAAGTATGCCCAAGATGATAAACACGACAGCCATTATGATGGCATTTCGGGTGACAATAGACGACGCGGCAGAAGGTTCGAAAAGGATGTCCGTGAGTTTGACGCTCCTGGCTTCCCTGAAAGTCAAAGCGAACTGAAGTAGTGCCACGGCAGGTTGCAGGGGTGAGAGTGACAAGAGGAAGTTATACACTGTACGTTTCCCGCAGCTAAGTTAGCACCTTTCGCCAAAAGTGCCATGACCACAAAACAACGCTACTGCACTCACATTCAGGACTGCGCATAAATTTGAGAATAGGAGGCGCAAAATCAACTTGAAAGAAATATGGACAGATATCTGGGCGTTTGTCCTGGAGCAGTCCGACGTAGTATAATCTGAGCACCGTCAGCTTGACAAATCCAGCCTTACCCAATAACGAGATAGAAGCTCACACAGCGGCTAGGAGTGTTCCAGAAACCCAATCCAGTGTCGTTGGTGTGACTGCCTGTCCGTAGTAGGACGATATCGCCTTCGGGATTCCGAAGGCCAGTATCACAGCCAGGTTGAGTAGACGGTATCCCGTCAGTTCAACCCCCAGAGGTGGGTGGTGATCCTGCTTGTCTCCTTCCGGCGTATTACTGCTTCCGTGTGAATGAGTGACGGGGAAGTGACGATGAGCAAAATCAACTGACCTTGGGTCCAAACTTGCGGCAAGCTCAAACCGCTCGGATTCAATCTGGTCCACTATGTCAATGGACTTCCTCGACATGACGTTGTGCATAATGGGTACGAGTTGACGGGGCGTTGGGAAAGCGTTGGGTGTTGAACCCAGAGAACACAGACACGCCGATGGTGGGATGAGGAATGCAGTGCCTGGTCCCCGTGTATCGCTCGTGTGTCGTTTCCTTCTGCACAGCCAGGGGAGCGCCCATGGTATACCTGATACGACCGCCAAATAACTCAATGAACGAGTTCTGACCAGATAATCTGTCCATTTGAACATGCATAGTCAACAGTGATGGCTGCTGTATCGTCTCGAGTACAAACTGAAGCACCGTCGCCGGAGGTCGCCGAATGGAAGTTGTGTGAGCCGTGCACGTGATTACAAACGAGATGAACCGTAATCGCGTAATCTTTCCAACCTGCCTGTCTCGCCTCTTCCTTGTTTCCCGACTTAGATTCCATTTTTAAGAAACCTCTGCAAGCCTACAGGAAGTCGGGCATGATTATTCTTCAGGCTTCGAACCCGTTATACTTCCATGTCCTCTGTTTCTTGTGAGTCGTGACATTTTAGTTTTCTTTTATTGTACCAAGACGTACGCACCAGGTTCTCGTTGTAACCAGGCTCGAAAATATTTTTACCAACTCGAAACCTACGCAGGGATTCATCCGACTAGGTAGACAATACCTCGACCATTATCTTCACGATGAGATCATGGTTGAGGTATTGTCCATCCTGGCCACGGCAACGAAATAAAATAAACAAATGTGAACAAGTACGTTGACTGTGGAAGCCACATCGTGCCTGACATTAGGGAAAATATCTTCACATGCGGGTGAGGGGACAATAATGGGCATATATGCATCGGGAGTTGAACAAATTGGCACAGGGATGGTCACAGACGGACGGCGGCGGAGCTATTAATGGTGGCCCACGATGTCGGTATCAAAGCGATGGGGGGCGAAGACGATATAGTGCAAAGTAATATTGTTGCACCTATGATTGCCTTACTTTCTCGTACTCTTGGATCGCAACTTTTACTCGCCGATGATTTGGCGACCGATCGTCTGCATACATGTTCCAATTGGTCATCCATGTAGCCCCAAGAGCTGAATAGCTTGTTGGCTCACCCCCGTTGTGAGAAAGGCAGGCTTCAATAAAAGTTCAAGCTGCTACTGAGCAAGACCCGTCAGTGAGCTGAGGTGTCACACCAAATTGTATCATAATTATTCAAAGTTGCTATTGTAGACAACACCAAGAAATCTCTTTCGATATCTCGATAGCTTCGCATCCTTACACAGCTCAGGAAAACGTAAGGTGAGAGAGACCAGTCTAGCCCAATCTTGTAAGTCTTCCTACAGGAGGAACGGGACACTGGCACTGGACTGAGAGTATGGGATTCTCATCCGGAGGCTCGCAAACACCTTTCGCAGAGCGTTAGTCGTAACAATACGGACGGGCGCAGGTGATGTCTCTTCGGGCACAGCGACGTTCCCAGGCTGAGGTTGCGAGAGTTCGAACACGGCGCTCCCACGTTTACCCGTTCCCTTGCTGCCCCTGCGACGCTGCGGAGGGACGTCTCCCGGTTCGATGTTGCCGGTAATCTGGTCCAGGGATTAGTATCTTCTTATTGCTTGCGTTCTTGCCCTTGCCATGCATTGATGGTCCTGGAGGCTGCTCGGCGGGTGCGTCTATCGGTTGGACCTCGATCTGCTTGAAGCGAATGCGTTGAGGTGTGTTGGCGAGGTGGGAGACTTTACGTCTTGTTTGGTCCTGGGGGTCTGACGGCTGTGGTGTGAGCGGTGGTATTCCATGTGAATACGTGAATCAATGAGACCAACCTTTGTCTTCAGTGAAGAGGGGTCTGTTCCAAGTAATGACTTGTGTGTACCCTGGGGAATTGTTCCAGAGCTGAAGAAATGGGGTTGGCGTATCTAGGCCCTACACTGGGATGGGGAGAATAGGATGGCACATTCTACCCATGTACGATGAGACGGTACATAGAGCTGCTCGGTAGGGTAGGTTCGACAGCACCTAGGTCGACGGGTAACATAAGAGATCTCCTCGACGATTTCTCCGTTCTCACTTGCGACAATGATTTGTGCGGCGCTTGCTGAGGCCGAGGCCTGTCCTCGCGGCCAAGTCTCGCTGCGTCACATGTGATGCGGTGCTTTTTGGGTCTTGTTGACTCTCCTGGGACAGATTGGGAAGTCAAAAGTGTACACGTCTATCAGAGCAACGGATAGACAACGCACTCTTTTTTTTTTTTTGGAAAGCGCTTTATTCCTACCCCAATTACGAGATGGAAGCTCACACGGGAACTAGGAGTGTCCCCGAAACCAACTCCAGCGTCGTTGGGACGACTGTCTGTCCGCGGTAGGACGATACCGCCTTCCAGATTCCGAATGCCAGGACCCAAGGCCAGTTTGAGTAGATCGTATCCCATCACTTCGACGCCCAGAGATGGTTGGTGATCCTGCGTGTCTACTTCTGACACATTGCTGCTTCCACGTGAGTGAGTGATGGGAAGTGACAAGTGAGCGAAATCAACTGACCTGGGGTCCAAACTTGCGGCAGGCTCAAACCGCTCCAATTCAATCTGGTCTACTATGTCAAAGGACACTCTCAACATGACGCCGTGCATATTAAATACGACTTGACGAGGCGTTGGGATAGCGTTGGGAAGTTGAAACCAGAGAACATAGACCCGCCGATAGCTGGATGAGGAATGCGGTCGTGCCTGGTCTCCGTGTATCACTTGTATCATTTGTTTTGTTCTGCGCATAGCCAAGGCGGAGGCCGTGGTATACCTTATACGGCTGCAAAATAACTCAATGAACGACTTTGGACCAGATAATCTGTCCATTTGAGCATGCATAGTCAACAGCGATGATGATGGATTACAGCAATATTGCGGCCGCTGTGTTGTCGAGAACACAGTACCGCCGCACCACCGTCGCTCGACGACGCAAAGGAAGTCGCGTGGGGTGTACACGTGATAACAGTAATCAAGACGAGATGAACCCTTCGGGGATGGGAAAGAGAGGATTAGCGACCGTACGTCATACGCTTACCTGAGCCACATTACGTAGCGTGGCCGAAATATAAATTTTCTCATTTTCTCTAGACGCGCACATCCTTGTTGTAATCGGGCTCGATTACCAGCTCGAACTGAAACCTAAGCAGAGGTTCGTCCGACTAGGTAGACAATACTTCGACCATGATCTTCACGATGAGATCATGATTGAGGTATTGTCCATCCTGGCTACGGCGGCGAAATAAGCTAACAAGTATGAACACTGAACAAGACATCGTGCCTAACTTTAGGGGTGAGGGGGACAATGATGGGCATGCGCATCGGGAGTTGGACAGATTGGCACAGGGATACATACGCCCGTCCGTGTGGTAAGGGATTCTCACATTCACTATTCAACCTCATGGCTCTATTGAGACCCCGGGTGCAGTGACGTCTCGTCCGGCACAGTGACTGCTCCTTCACAGGCTGAGATTGCGACATTTGTCCTTTCCCTTGCCGCGCCTGCGACGCTGCGGGTGGACATCTCGATGTTGCCAGTAGTCTGGTCCATGATTGATATTGTCATCGTCCACAGCGGTTGGTTTCTTCTTATTGCTTTCACTCTTGCCCTTGCCTGGGTTGATGGTCCTGGACTCGGAGGCTACTCAGCAGGTGTGCCTTTCGGTAAATTTGGTTGGATATCAACTTGCTTGACGCGAATGCGTTGAGATGTGTTTGCGGGGTGGGGGACTTTGCGTCTTGTTTGGTCCTGGGGGACTGACGTGTGTGGTATGGGTGATAGTGTTCCATGTGGATACGTGAATGAACGAGACCAACCTTTGTCCTGAGTGAAGAGGAGCTCAGCTCCAAGTATTGACTGGTTTGCAGACTGCACCCTGGAAATTTGTTCCAGAGGGCTGAAGAAATGGAGTAGGTGTATCAACAAGTAGGCCATACACCGGGATGAGAATTGTGTGGAGAATAGGATGGCAGTACATTCTATCCACGTACATGAGACAGAACGTAGAACTGCTCGGTACGAGGGTAGGCTCGACAGCACCTAGGTTGAGGGTAGCATAGGAGATTTCCTTAATGATTTTCCCGCTATTGTCACGTTTATAATTTTCATCAGTCAAATGCGTCTACTTGGCGGAGTCCATTACGATACGGGATATGTGTGATTGACCACATGACCATACTGAGGCACACAGGCAGCTATCGACACCAAAAGAAGCCCATTGGTGAGCCCCAAACTGCGCGATTGACTTTGATTCAACCGACATTTCGGTCTGTACAGAATACTGTAACGCCGCTGGCTGGGTTGTCTCGAGGGTGTATCAGAGCCCGGTGATCATTCTAATAAGTGTAGTAGAGTTGCAAATGCATGTGATATAACAGCTTTAACAAGGTCCAAAAATAAATGACACCACAGCACGCAAAGGATATCCCTAAGCTTTACTTCCAATACGTCGATACTGCACTACATTTTACCTCTCGCACATTGGCGGAAAGAGGAACACCAAGCTGGAAGGGTAGTCAAGAAACGATGCGAAAAGAAAATCACCAAATAACACAGATGTGGAGCGTAATATGGGTGCTTGTAGTTTCGAGAAAGTGCCATCAAAAGCTCCACCACATAGTGCACATGAAACAGCGCCGAAGCGATATTTGCCATGAGTGGCAGCAATATACAGAGTCGCTGGAATTTGGGACGTCGTTGCAATGGTAGAGAAGCTGAAGAATATGAGTAAGGACACGGTCATCCAAGTACCTCGACCATGCGGCGTCACTCACAACCCCGAAATTCCACGGTCTCGAACAGTAAAATGATGGGGCAACCTATCATAAGAATGCCCATGTTCAAGGCACCATCCATAGTGTGATCATGGAACATGATGTAGCCGTTGGTGCGGTTCCAGATTGATAGTTTAACGGATTTTTCATGTCGTGACATGGCACGCACAACTAGCAAGCTCATTGACGAGACACCCAGTATCAGGAACGCGTCGAGCGCTGTGAAAATCGTGAAATCAACACTCCTCATTCATTTACGGGAGGTTGGGCGAGAAACTGAAATCGCTACCTGGGGGCCTATATCCAGGTTTCGTCAAACATCGCAGGGCTGAAAGTATGCCCAGGATAATACACACAACGGCCATTATGACGGCATTTCTGATGAGAGGGGACAACGGGGCGGAAAGATCGAATTGGGATTGGATGTCCATGACCTTGGCTGTACTGAGAGTCCGAGCAAATTGAAGTAGTGCTACAGCAGGTTGCAGGGTTGAGAGTGACACGAGGGTGCCATACACTGTACATTTCCCGCAGTTATGTTAGCACCTTTCGCCAAAAGTACCATGACAAAACAACGCTACTGCACTCACGTTCAGATCTGCGCATAAATTTGAGAATAAGAGGCGCAAAGTCAACTTGGAAGAAATATGGACAGATATCCGGGCGTTTGTCCTGGAGCAGTCCGACGTAGTATAATCTGAGCACCGTCAGCTTGACAAATCCAGCCTACCCCAACAACGAGATCGAAGCTCACACGGCGGCTAGGAGTGTCCCCGAAACCCAATCCAGTGTCGTTGGGATGACTGCCTGTCCGTGGTAGGACGATATCGCCTTCGAGATTCCGAAGGCCAGTACCACGGCCAGGTTGAGTAGACGGTATCCCGTCAGTTCAACCCCCAGAGGTGGGTGGTGACGCTGCTTGTCTTCTTCCAGCGTATTACTACTTCCGTGTGAGTGAGTGACGGAGAAGTGACGAGTGACCAAAATCAACTGACCTGGGGTCCAAATTTGCGGTAGGCTCAAACCGCTCGGGTTCAATCTGGTCCACTATGTCAACGGACCTCCTCGACATGATGTTGTGCGTATTGGGTAGTACGGGTACGAGTTGACGAGGCGTTGGGATAGCGTTGGATGTTGAAACCAGAAAACACAGACACGCCGATGGTGGGATCAGGAATGCAGTGCCTGGTCTCCGTGTATCGCTCGTGCGTCGCTTCCTTCTGCACAGCCAGTGGGGCGCCCATGGTATACCCTACACGACCGCTAAATAACTCAATGAACGACTTCTGACTAGATGATCTGTCCATTTGGACATGCATAACAACAGTGATGGGCAACAGCAATATTGCGGCTGCTGTGTTGTTGAGAACAAACTGAAGCACTGTCGCTCAACTCGGGCAGGACGTCGCCGAATGCGAATGGAAGTTGTGTGAACTGTATATGTCCAATATTGAGTTGAGCGAAGCGTGGCGGTCGACGAGAATGTAAGAATCTGATCGAACATCTACGGAGGGCGACCGGAAAACCCCTTTGAGCTTTAGGCACAATAGTTTTTCTTCGGCTAATAGGGCTTTCCCGAGCCTGCAAGGCTGCAAAATGCAGTTCATTTTAAATATTTTGTGATATAACCAATACTCTTCTAAGTGGCCGTGGAATTTCTAATTGTTCGACTATTCTTATTTAAGATATTGTGACATATAAGGAGAGGTCAACATATTGGAAATTAATTGAACCATAAGCCAACCTTATCCATTCCTGCCCGCCGCGGCCGTGCTACTATCGTAACTTAGTAACTTCTTTTTCCATCCTGCCCCCTTCACTTATTTTCCAACTTGGATTCCATTTTAATTTTAAGAAACCTCTGCAAGCCCACAGGAAGTCGACCATGGTTATTCTTCAAGCTTCAAGCCTCGAACCTGTTATAGTTCCATTTCCTCTGTTTCTCGTGAGTCGTGACGTTTTGATTTTCTTTAATTGTTCTGTACCAATCAGCCTCTTGTCGTAATCGGGCTCGAAACCATTTTATCAGCTTGAAACCTATGCAGGGGTTCGTCCGATTAGGTAGACAATACTTCGACCATTATCTTCACGATAAGATCATGGTTGAAGTATTGTCCATCCTGGCCACGGCGGCGAAATAAAGTAAACACGTATGAATAGGTACGTTGACTGTGGAAGCCACATTGTACCTGACTTTGGGAAAAACATCTTCACAAGCGGGTGGGGGACAATGATGAGCATGCACATCGGGAGTTTTTGGACAAATTGGCACTGGGATAGGCCCAGACGGACGGCGACGGAGCTTATTACAGATGGCCCACGATATCGGTATCAAAGAGATGGGTGACGAAGATGATGTACTGTAAAGTGTCGTTGGGACCTAATATCATTACGCCTATGATTGCTTTTTCTGTACTCTTGGATGATGAACTTGGATCGCAACTCTTACTCGCCGTTTGGCGACCCATTGGCGTCTCATGTGGCACGATTGTTCGTGATTGGGGCTCACGCTCGTCGAGTAAGGCTGGTTTCAATCAAAGTTCGAGCTGCTACTGAGTAAGAACAGATGTCACATAGCTATTCGAAGTTGCTATTGTAAACAACACCAAGGAACCTCCTTCGATATCTGGACAGTAGTACCGCACCCCTACGCAGCTCAGGAAAATATAAGATGGGGGAGACAAGTTAAGCGTCTAGCCTAATCTCGTAAGTCTTCCTACAGGAGGCACGGGATACTGGCACTTAATCGAGGGTATGCGATTCTCATCTAGTGTCCCACAAGTATCTTTCGCAGAGCGTTAGTTGTGACATAGGTCGAGGATACGGAATATACTTACTGTTAAGGATCACACAAGCCCGGGATTTGCTTCAAATGCATGAATTTGCTACCCAGAGGTAGCAGTCCAGAACATAGGCCCGTCCATGTTCGTGCGACAAGGGATATTCACCGTATTCAACTCATGGCTCCATTGCGATCCCGGGTACAGGTAGCGTCTCTTCTGGCACAGCGGACTGCTCCACGTTCTCAGGCTGAGATTGCGACGGTTCGGACATGCTCCCACGTTTGCCCTTTCCTTTGCCGCCCCTGCGACGGTGCGAGGGGATGTCTCCCGGTTCGATGTTGCCGGTAATCTGGTCCAGGACTTCATCATCGTCCACAGCGATTAGTTTCTTCTTATTGCTTGCGTTCTTGCCCTTGCCATGCGTTGATGGTCCTGGAGGCTGCTCGGCGGGTGCGCCTTTCGGTTGGACCTCGACTTGCTTGAAGCGAATGCGTTGAGATGTGTTGGCGAGGTGGGAGACTTTGCGTCTTGTTTGGTCCTGGGGATCTGACGGGTGTGGTATGAGCGATGGTGTTCCATGCGGATATGTGAATTAATGAGACCAACCTTTGTCTTCAGTGAAGAGGAGTTCGGTTCCAAGTAGTGGCTGGTGTGTACCCTGGAAAATTGTTCCAGAGAGCTGAAGAAATGGGGTTGGCGTGTCTAGGCCCTACACTGGGATAAGCCTTGTGTGGCGAATAGCACGGCAGTACATTCTATCCACATACGATGAGACGGTGCGTAGAGCTACTCGGTACGAGGGTAGGCTCGACAGCACCTAGGTCGAGGGTCACATAGGAGATCTCCTCGACGATTTCTCCGTTCTCGTCACGCTCATAATGTTCATCAGAGTCAAACACGTCTACTTGGCGGAATCCAGATGCAAGTCGCTTGTCAGACATGGTGTCCGATGCACCGCGATGGTGACGGGTTAACACAGCAAAGACTCGGAGGAGCGGCCGGCCCGGAAAGAAGTCACGGGTTGTATCCTGACGCCGCCGCTTTGCTCTCTCATGTTCTCAACTGCCCCTCGTTCTGCGGGAAAGTCTCTCTCTCCTTCCTCTAAACAGTGGCTGGCGCGCCACTTTGATGACCCATACGTTCGTCAGCGTCTCTCACATCCGGCCCAATACCGTTCGCGCTCGGCCTTCAAGCTACTCGAGATCGACGACCATTACAGCCGTTTTCTACGCGCCCCGGATGTTCGCGCTGTGGTTGATCTCGGCGCGGCGCCAGGAGGGTGGAGCCAAGTTGTCGCGGGATTCATGGGGTGGGGAGCTCGTCTGCGCACGAGGCGGAGGCCGGATCGGGGGCATGATGGACACTGGGGACTCAGACTCGGCGCGCCGAGTGAGCACTGGAGCGAGGGCGTTGAGGGTGGCGGAGAAGACGTGGACAGCGAGGGTAAAGGCGTCGTGATCGCCGTGGACAGGTTGAGGATTGCTCCGATTCCGGGTGTGCATACGCTCCAGGCGGATTTTCTTGCGCCCGAGACGGCGCCGATGGTGGAGGCTATCATACGTGCAAAAGCCAACCCTGAAGGGAAGGCCGATGTAATACTATCGGACATGGCGGCGAACGCAACTGGCAATCGAACGCGCGATATACAAGATTCGCTGGACATTTGTCACGCAGTGTGGGATTTCACAAGCAAGCACCTGCGAACTGCGCAGAGCATTGGGCGTAGGCGGGGCGGGGTACTGTTGTGAGTGTACCGTCTACATTCTCACTGGTGTGCAAGCATGAATAGGGGCGATACAGAATCAAACATTTCGAACATCCAGAGTTGCAACAATTCCGTAGATTCTATCTCAATCCAAACTTCCACAACGTCCTATATATCAAACCAAACTCAAGTAGGGCTGGCTCCAGTGAGGGTTATTGGCTATGCTTTGGTTTCAAAGGTGTAACCTGAGCGCATGGCGGGACGGGGGACATGATGGCCCAGACGGACAGTCAATAAGTACAATAACCTCAGTTAATCCGTATTTGTTGTCATGTTATCAGTTGACTATGCACGTATCGCCGTGAAGTATGGAGACGTAGCCATCTGTCGGAGATCCAAAGTGAGAGTAAGGGAAGTATATTGTGCATTACGGGCATGGTGCAAGAGGCAGACGGTAAAGACGAATACTCTGCTAGTTCTAGACAGGGCCAAATCGAGAACATCTGAATCAAGGAGCTAAATACAGATGTTCCCTACTACCCGCCGCAGCGCACCACATTCTGATTGAGTCGCGGAACTAGGAGGAAGCATCAAGAAATGTAAGGATACAGTACTCTTTCATGATCAAGCGCCGAAGCCGTAGAGTGTACGTCCAGAACGCTTGAGGGCGTAAACTACGTCGAGTGAGGTCACAGTTCTCCTGATTATCCAGAATGCGTATATGTACAGTGGTTCCGAAAGTGATGGGGAACAAGGAAACGTACCTCTTGCCATGTTCGGTGTAGGCAACGGTGTCTCGGATAACCTGCAGGTGAGTCAGTCACCGCGCAACGTCTGGAGGCTTGATGGTTTGTGCACACATTTTCCAAGAACGTTTTGAGAACACCGCGTGTCTCCTCATAGATGAGACCAGAGATACGCTTCACACCCCCACGACGAGCGAGGCGGCGAATTGCCTGCGATGATGGTTTGCTGAGTCGAGAAGGGGGAGCGAGAAGAATGCGAATGAGCGTACCGGCTTTGTTATTCCCTGGATATTGTCGCGCAAGGCCATGCGATGACGGCACCTTACACCAGCCCTGAGAGGCAAGACAAACAAAAATGCGATTATCGGAAACAGGTTTGTATGCGAGACGGCAAGACGTACAGTCCAAGACCTTTCCCGCCCTTTCCGCGTCCAGACATGGTAGAAAGTTATATAGCACGAGGAGCTATGCTGAATACTAGGAAAGCATGGCTGGATTTAATACTTTTTCGAGTGGTCAAAATCAAATTGCGCGTTAAGATTCGCATAGCACCATGGCGCTGCTGTATGGTTGCTGGTGCCAACTCGGACAGGACCTACGGGCACCGGATTGGTCAGCTACAATCGTTAAACGTTTTATAGATGCCCATACAATTTCATGTTCTCCATCATTAGACCAAACTCACAGGGACGGCACGTCCAACGAGGCAGGACAGAGACCGGGAGCGCAAAGGAAAGGTTAGAGATGCGGCAATGGACAAACTGTGCATACAGACTGTTCGGACCGATTACATAACCTAACTGTATGACTCGCGTCCATGCAGGAATTTCATTAGACCACCACAGCGCGCAAAAGGATGTCAGAAGCAACAGCAGATGAAAGGTATCACTTAATAACCCGCCGTTTGCAAGAAGTCCTCGGTGGTGAAGCTATAAAAATGTTGATCACACAGGGAAAGACGCCAAAGTGTTATTGGGGTGCGTGCCCTTCCGGATCGCATATATCCCGTAGCGAGTTCATCGTAATCAGGGACGGCGCCGACTGGCAGACGTTAGTCAGAGGTTTTATCAACCATTGCCATGACGGGCGACTAATTCTGGTTGTGCCCAGCGCACGTTGGATATTTTGTACCACTTACCAAAATTGCAGACTTTCTGAGGGCTGATGTCGAGGTGCGCGTGCCAAACAACACTCATTAATGTTTTGGAGCTAACTCCCAAGTTGACAGGTCAAGATTTTGCTCGCTGGTGGGAATTAACTTGCAATGTTTTATACTTCAGCACTTGACGCATAGTCACAGACATTCATGCGTTCCTTGACAATATGAAGGCTCCTCTCGAGCTGGTAGGGCATCGCACCAAGTACTACAAATATGTTCTCCTTGCCGTCTTCGAATCACTCGGCATTCCTACTTCGAGACTCACCTTCGTCGAAGGTTCATCTTATCAACTCACAAAAGAGTACAACCTCGACAATTATCGGTTATGCGCGACGGTCACCGAGCATGATGCCAAAAAGGCTGGTGCGGAGGTCGTCAAGCAGGTCGAGAGTCCGCTGTTGAGCGGTCTGCTCTATCCTGGTCTACAGGCGCTGGACGAGCAGTACTTGGACGTTGACTTCCAATTTGGTGGCGTGGACCAGGTGCGTAAGCATATTATCTACCCCCGCCGGGCCTTGTCACTCAACCTCGCCGACGATGGCGGTGTTCACGCGTGTAGCGGAAAATTTTCACTTTCGCAGAGCTCTACCTTCCGCGCCTTGGCTATGCGAAGCGTGCTCACCTCATGAACGCGATGGTCCCTGGCCTGGCGGGAGGGAAGATGTCTTCGTCCGACCCAGACTCCAAAATCGACTTTCTTGACCCTCCCGATGCCGTGCGGCGCAAGATCAAGAAGGCGTTCTGCGAGGAGGGCAACGTAGCGGATAACGGCGTGCTCGCTTTCGTCGAGGCCGTTCTCATCCCCATATCAGAACTCCGGCTCGAACGCGCAGCGAGGAGGGCTAACAGTAGCACCAGTCCGGACGGAGAAGTCCTCGGCGGGGACGAGCAAAAGTCGTTTGCGTCCGGGGGCGCACCCCCTGGCACGGTATTCAGCGTTCACAGGGACGAGAAGTACGGCGGGCCGATGCACTTCTCCACGTACGATGCGCTCAGGGACGCGTTCGAGAAACGTGACGTGCACCCGAAAGATCTCAAGGGAGCCGTGGCGGACGCGATCGTCAGTCTTCTCGCGCCCATCCGGAAGCGGTTCGAGGAAAACAAAGAGTGGCAGGCGGTCACCGAGCTGGCGTATCCCGCTCCTGTGCCAGAAAAGAAGAAGAAAAAGGTGCGTATGTCCATCTCATCGCTGACCGTTCGTCGACTGAGAGAAATCGGTGTAGGAGAAAGTGTATCACCCTCCTCCACCGGGAAAGGGAAAGAACGCGAACCCAGCAAAGACGGATGGAGTAACGAATGCCAGCACTACACCGGGACAAACTGACGGCCTAGTGCCTACCGGCGAGGTGGGGGCAGAGACAACGAACTAAAAGATCGTAGATCATAGATAGGCAGAGCTTTCGGGTTGTACAAAAGTTCCGACGTCTGTTACCAATCATACCTTGTACTGTGTTTGGGTGTAATATCCGAGTTTGATGTCCAGCGGTGTCATTTGGTGTCGAGTTAAGGTATATAGATAGCGCAAGCATAAGGTAGCAACAATATATGCAAGGTCATTATGCGAGTGAATATAGGCGATACATCATAGAGGCCCTCATTGGGTTTTCTTGCTTTCTTCCGCTTCCGCTTGCCGCTCTACTTCTTTCTCTGCAGCGAAACCCGCCTCTTCTTCCTCAGCAACCATCTTTTCCTCGACGGCCTTGCGTTGAGCAGCGTCGAGACCTTTCGTGGCAGCACGCATCCGGGCACGGTATGCCAGATACTTGTCATCCGTTCCGAGCATTCGATCCCACCACCGGAAAGAGGTAGAGAAGTTGTTCACGAACGCCATGTGGTGGAAGTCGTGGTGCTCAGCGCCAGACCAGAACGGAACGATGTGCTGAAGTGACCAAGGGAAATCTGCACGTGACGAAGATCAATTTCGACACTATGCAGAACATCGCGAGGTGGGGGGGTACTTACCGTATCCAGAATGAGCATCGATGGCTTGGAAAAGACGGAGAGTGATCCATATATAGACGGTGATGATGTGCAGGTTTGGCTTGAACCAGCACCAGAGCAGCGGTCCGACAATTGTTCCCGTACCGAGGATCATGACTTCGAGCGGATGGGCGTATTCCGCAGCCAGACCGAACGGCGCGGAGTATTTGTGGTGGAGCTTGTGAATGTGCTTGTAGAGCACGGGCGTGTGGAGGAGTTGATGGGCTGTGGATAATATGGGGACGCATACATCAGTAACCGTGTTTGGAGAGCGGCCGGATAGGCGAAGGAAAGCACGAACAGAAGTAATGGAACATGTCTTCGAAGACAAAGAAGAAGGCAAGTTGGGGGAGCATTGTTTGCCACGTTGGGAAGGGCACCTGCCAAGTACTCATGCCACAATTCTCGGCGACGGGGTGAAAGAGGAGTATCTTTGAAAACGAGACTGTCAAGATGGGCGAGTTGATCAACCAAGACGGCACGCTTACGGCTGGGCCCTCAACCGTGAAGTGAGAGAAGAGGACACCCTTGGTACACTCCCACTGTTCCTCCGGTGTAGGGACCTTTCCCGGTTGCAATTTCCACTTGCGGAAGTATGGGATCCTATCGATGATGATCCATGGTAAGCAACGACCGAAATAGACAGTCTGCATAGGGGGATGAGGATGCCGTTCTCTGGAGAGTAGGTAACGGTGCACAAACCTCGTGGAGGATGAAGGAGGCAATGCCGGTCGCAAGGAGTGGGTTTCCAATCCACACGTACCATGCCATCCACTGCCTCTCGAACCAATTAAGTTGGGTATAGTCTAAGTTCAAGGAAGAGTAGAGCTGAGAGGTAGTATTAAGACCGGAGGAATCGATAAAAGAGGAGTTGAAGGACATGTCGAAAGGAGGAAAGTGTACAGACCAAGAAAAGTGGTAGTACGGCATATAAAAAGCGTTTGGAATTTTCGAGTGAAGTGGTCCGATCGCGACACGGTTTTTTCGTGTGTGCGGTGGCGTGACATTACGGGACAGCTCACGTGCCAGTGGGTCTAATTTTCTCTGGTGTTCCCTCAGCATGTTGTACGTACAGATACAGACATATAACGCAAGATAAAAGTGAGGCCATAAAGGTCAACATTGATAAATTCGTTTAGGTTTCGCCATTCCGCCGCCCATCGCTCATTCATTGGCCATTCACAGCTCCGTTCACCTGGGACAGCGCTGCGTCCGCCTTGCGTAGGTCACCCTCGCTCAGCGACTTGAACGGGCCTCCACCAGGTGTACTGGCGCCAGATAAGACTGATGATGCGCGAGAACGCACCTTCATCACTAACGGGCTACGATGACGAGTCAACTGTAGGTTACCAAGGGAATCTTCGAAACACGTACAATGGATAGCTGTCCTCCTCGTCCTCGTGCCCGTGCGGCCACTGGAATCCTCCACGATAATCGCTGGTGGTGAGTGCTTGCATCTGTCGGAATCGTCAGTCAAGTACATCGAGAAGGAGGACGAGAAGAAAAGTACCTCTTCAGTCAACGTGCCAATATCCCCTGGCGTCGCAAAGCCAGTCATCTTGAACCTCGGACTCGCCGGCGTGCTGATGGCCAGCTTGTCTGGACCAGAGGCAAAGTCAAAGTCGTCCTCCATTTCGCTGTTGGCGTAGAATGCGTCGGGGTACGCGCGACGAAGCCCAAGCTGGCGAGCCTTGGAGTACTCGATGCCCAAATTCTTCCAATCCAACAAGGGTGAAAGGCGTTCTACGCGGTTACGTTGGTTGATCCGCTGTCTCCGCGTCTTCTGCGTGAACGAAAAGATGTACTCGGCAAGCTGGCTGACGGAGTCTTCCGCGGATTTCATTCGCCTATCAACAATATAACAGCCTTCATCTTCCGGGCGCTCGATCATGTCTTGCATGAAGCAGCCAAAGCCTGACAGATTTGTTGTTATCGACGGAATACCCATCTATTCATCGGTGTCAGTCAATATGTGGGAGCGAACAAGGGTCAGTACATACGACGGTGCACTCAGCGGGTGTGTAACCCCACGGTTCATAATAGCTGGGAAACACTCCGAGGTGGCACCCTCGAACAAACTCCTCATAGTCCATGCCAAGAACCGGGTTATTTGCGTTGAGGAAATCGGGGTGGAAGACCATTTTGACGCGATCATGCGATGCATTGAAGAGCCTCACACGCCGGATTTGGTTCAAAATGGGGTCGTTCGGGTCATCCGCCATGTTATGCGTCGTCACAGCGGGTAGGGAGTTGCGTTTGAGCGCGAATATTCGTCGTTTCAATTGCACTTTATCATCTTCTGATAGCAGATTTTCTGGGGAGGGAAGCTTTGAAAAGTCGCTTCGGTGTTCTATGAGCGAGGCTATTATCCCTCAAATCGAAGGAAACCGTACCCGTTCGACTGGACTGCCATGTCAAAGAGCCGCGAACCGATCCTGTTCTGAATTTCCGTCACTGTGTCCTTGAGCTGCTTTGTCACGGCTTGACCCTTCAGCGAATCGATGGTATACGAATGGGTCTGGGCTGGCGTAATGATGAATGCAACGATGGTAATCGCCGAATTCGAGGATTGTAGCCTGTAATTGAGACGTGCGAGCGCTTCGATGAACATGTCAAGTCCCTTGTTTCTATACTCGTAACGACCGGCCGAGAATATATAGAGCGTATTGTCAAGTTCAAAGTCGACATGCCCGTAAAAGTGACCTCGCACGAATTCGTTGATCTTCTCTTTCGCCGTTGAGTGGAGGTTCTGGAACTCGTGCATGGCCTGGAACTTGACAACGTTCAGACCATTCGGTAACACGCCATCGGGCTTGCGCTTCAGGAGATGTTCGGCCTCGTAAGCGGTGATGTGAGAGACGGTAGTGAAGACATCTGCGCAGTGTGCGGACGAACGTTCGACGCAATATCGGTGGTAGATACCACGCTTTCCGGCTTCGTGATCGACATCAAAGTACTGAAGGTTGTTGTAAAAGTCGACAGAGCCAGCGCACAGGTATCGGCCGAGGAGGGTCGCGTGTGTCGTGAAGATGGTGGTGACGTCGATGTGCCGCTTCCGACAGAGAGAAATGGCCACCCCGGCCTGCCATTCGTGGAAATGCGCGACAACGGCAATGTTGAGCTGCCGGGAAAGATACTGAATGGGGGAGGGAAATTTTTTAGCCCGGACTCAGGAACTGACGAGACCAAGGTAGCAGCACCTCGCCAAGGAACCATGCGACGACGTAGCCAAAGATGATACTCTCATTGGTCTCGTGGTCGCTGGGTGGGGTTGGAATCCCAGCCAAGTTCCACAGATCACCTTTCCACTCGTCGAGGCGGTGATACTGGCTGCCGGTATCGAAGAGGAGGACGTGGGGATTACCGTCGATCAGCCAGCGACCGTAAAGGCACTTGACGCCCTTGACGCGCATCGACTCGAGGGTGCCAGCGATGTGGGGGTCGGCTGGCTCCTCCGCCTCCACTTCCATGGGAGCGGACTTGTACGAGAGGGGGCCGATGAGGGTATACCGGTCGCCAAACTCGGAGACGGTGACGGGCACCTTGGACTTGATGACGGTGTAGATGCCACCGACCTTGTTGGCGACCTCCCATGCGCACTCGAAGAGAATGGGGTGTCGGACGTCGCGTTTATCCTCTGACATTGGAAGACGATGGCGATGGCGATGGCGGTGGTGGGAGCGATCGAGAAGAAAAAAAAAAAAAAAAGAAAAAGAGTATAAATTTTGGTACTAACGTTACGATCCCGACCTTTGCGTCATAGTTCACACGCACGTTGCGGCCATTTCGCTGTGCTGTACATGTCCTGGATGACAGACCTCGAGCTCTCGGGGATGAAGATCCTTCTAAGGCCCGCGGTCAACCACTGACCAACCTTAGCGGATCCTGCAGCTCTCTTATCGCTCCACCATCTCAAATCGTTGGCCTCTTAATCGCCCATCCCACGTTCCTGTTATTCCTATATATTGCACCCATTCCATCGTTTTACAGCCGCCCCAGTAACAGACCCCGTCCTGCCAGCGATTGGGGCAGCCTTGATCCCCATACTGTAGATCCGCCATTCGGATCTCTCCGCGCATAATCAGAACGCACGTTTCGTTAGAATGCATCTATGCGAGCTGTTGCCCCATTTGATATCGCTCGGCAATTGCCATGGCACTCGGAATGCATGCTGTGTTTTCATGATCTTCTCAGTGACGCCTCTTACCATCTCCTCGCGTGGAAACTCTACGCATACCTACCCACAGGCGAAGGATTATAATAAGTCATAATAACTAGGCTGTGAGCGTGACGATGTAGGATTTGGTTTCAAGAAACTTGTTTTGTAGATATTGAATTGGGGGCCTGCTGCCCCAGGTGAAGAGAGTTTTTAGCGAAGAATCGCCGTTGCAACGATCGGGGCAGCCTGCCGGCTTTATATATGTGGAAGCGACGGTCAAAAGTGACGACAAACCGTGCTTTGAGAGCCTCGACGTAGTGGCTATTGATGCTCGTGTTGTCATGCTGTCCAACGAGCGTCGAATGGTTGGTATGGACAAAGGATGACTAGATGACTAGTTCGATGATACACGTGTGGCGCTTTCAGAGATGGAACCCGGCATGAGGCGAACCTCGGGGATGCGCGGTTATCACCGGTGCGGCTATGGTGCTCTCAGAGAAGTCTATTGATTATTGATGCATATTGATGACTTGTCTAGATCTCACGAAGCGTCGTGACGTCATGTTTGGTACTTTGCCCGTTGGGTGGACGATCACAATATAATGGCCCCACGTTGTGGAGCAAGAGCAAATTTTTGTACAGTAAGCCCGGCTGCTGCCGCGACTCTTCCGCAAATATTTACAAATTTGGGGGGTTTTCAATACTCTAGGAATCCTGGCGTTTCTTGCTGCTGCGTTCACCAGTGATATCCCATTTCCCAAAAAGCAAACTGGAAGGTACCATGAACCCACAGTGTAAGCTAGAGAAAAAGCAGGAGGCTTACTCAAACGCGGCCATAATGGTCCACTTGCGGTTATCAGCTTCTGGGAACGCGAGAGAGCGAGGACCATAGAAGACCTCCAGGAAAAAGCGATGAGCTTTGTGTACCAGTGAAGAAGTGGGGGTGATATGCAAAGGTACGTACCTCATCGTCGACCTCATGCTTCTTTCGGGGTAGGCAATGCATAAACTTCCAGTTGGGATCTGCGCCTCCCTCGCGACAGAGTGCTTCCGTTACCTGGTAGCCAGCAAAGTCGCGCACACGTTGCTCATATTCTGCCTCTTGTCCCATAGAAACCCTGATGAAATGCGAAGGTCAACAACATGTTACTATTGGCAAATAGGAACGGCCTCAAGCACCAGGTATCTGTCACGACGACGTCTGCGCCTTGAACTGCCTCCTTGGGATCAGTACCCCACCAGATTTTCTCGTCGCACTTGAGCTCTTTCACGCGATCCCAGACAGGAGTCGGCGCCTGGTAGGCAGGTTTCGGGGGCGTCGCGACGCGTAGACTGTGGCCAAGCCGTGGATACGTCACCAGCATATCATGCAATACGTTAGCAGAATCGCCGACATATGTGATTGTCAGCGGTCGAAGTTTTGGGAGTGTCTTTGAGAGTCCCTTTACCGCTTGCCCGCTAGAGGGCTCAAAGAGATGTGCGTGCTCGTGGAGTGTGAGGAGGTCCGCAAGAGTCTGTGTTGGATGCCACAGAGACGACAGTGCATTGAGCACGGGTACCGGTGAGTATTCTGCGAGTTCCTTAGTGAAAGATGGTGGGATATCAGGACATAGATAGACGGAAATAATGAATCGTCAAGATTTTCTACACACCTCAATCTCCGAATGGTCGCCAACTCGGGCAAAAATCCCTTGGCACATTCCACCAATGACGCGTGCTGTGTCCCGTGGAGACTCATTTACGCCGAGTTGGATATCTTCTTTTCCCAGAAACAGTGCGCGGCCACCGAGCAAAACAGCTGAGGTTTCCGCGGCTACACGTGTGCGGGTACTACGTTTTGAAAAAAGGAGGGCGATGGACTGGTTGAAGAGGGACTGGGAAGGCATGCGCAACTGAGGTTGCTTCTTTGAACGGAGCTGGGGAGCGAGCCAAGGCGTCGAAAGCTGCTTGAGGTAGTATGCATGGCTGATAACGCGCTGAATCTGAGGGCCAGATAGATCGGCCAGGGTCATGAGATGCGGTACGACTGTCATGAGGCTTTTGGTGTTGTCGAGACGGTAAACGTATGATGAGAGTTCAAATGATTGGCGGGCCGGGCCGGGAGCCGTTGAGAGTCGTGTCCCTTATCCCTTGTTGGCTGGTTGTAAGGGGGATCTGACGCGCTTCTCACCTGGACACGTGCTTTGTTGCCCTCGAGCTCAAAACTGAGACAAGACGAGACGCGGGCCCGCTTCCCACTCGTTCAAAAGCTCATATGGCACTCGGTTTCCGCCGGCGCAATCTCACCCGTCTCTTCATCCTCATCTCGGCTGTCGTCCTCATCCGTCTTAGTACCTCTTCCAAGTCATCGTCATCAAGGGAAAAATCGCATGAAATAAAGAGCCATGGGGTTCTTGACTTCGTCCATGGCTCGGAGAGCGCTTTAGATGCTCGACGCCACTCTTTTTTACAATCGCGGGTAGGCAGAGATGAGAGAGAGGATCTCATGAGCGATATTGTCCGTAATGGAGTGGATGATTACTGGGAGCGCTTTCAAAAACCTTAGTGAGTTCTCTTTGCGGTCGTCCATTCCTCGGGTGATTCAGCTTTGCATAGCATCGTAGGCTCGGACACCGCACAAATGGACACACAGAGCGTCATGAGCTCTATAGAGACACTCCTGTCTCTTCACGGTTGGGTCGCTGCCCATTGTCCCACTCTCGTTCGGCCTTTCGGCCAAAACAGCCACGAACATATATTCGATGACCTTCTAAACAAGAACCATCTCTACTTTGTCGGCATAGTAATCCATTCCGCCGATCACTTCCTCGTCGACCAGCTCTCCGTGATTGTCCAACTCGCAAAACGTTTCGGCCCTTCGCGCCTCTTCGTCTCAATGCTCGACTACGACTCGTCAGACTCCACAGCTACACTCACGGATCTGTCCGAAGCGGTGCTCACGCTGTTGGGTATCCCGTTCCGGATCAGGCGAGTCCCTGGCATGACTGAAGACCCAGCGGCAGCTTACTACCCCGCGGAGGAGGCTTATATGCGCAACCTCGCCTTAGAACCACTCAATGAACTCTACGAACGACGCAAAATCAAGTTCCATCGCGTCATCTGGCTCAAGGGTTTCACCTGTCCTAACGACATTCTGGAGACTATCAAGGTCAGCGACGAGAACGATGCCGCCATGGTTTGTGGCATGGACTGGGCGGAGCATAATGGCGCCTTCATATTCTCTGATAGGTATGGGTGCACCTCATACGTTGATCCCATGTAAACTCCCATCTCATCCATTGTTAGGTGGCGCACTCGTGATATCAACGGAGACCAGTTCCGGCAATCGAAGTCGTCCTCGAAGCCTGATGCCGTCCCTCCACGGGATAGAATTGGTGCTGCTCGTTACTCACAACATTTACCCCTTCAGGTATTCTGCTGCGAGTCGGGGACTCATGTCGTCGACCCTTCTCAATCATATTACGAGGGAATCTCATACCGCTTCGGCACGGATTTCCATAACGTGTCCTTGACGGAGACTTCGCCTGAGCGTGCACCAGACTCACCATGCTTAGATAGTAGCCAGGCATGGTTTTGCCGCGACCTCTGGCTCCACAAAGCCCGCAGAGGTGTCCAGGAGATGGATGCGAGGAACTCTCATGCCCGTCGAAAGCGCGCTGTGGGGGATGACGACGACGTTAAGGGCGGTCCCGTCCACCGGTTGCCCAATGACGCCGACCCTGACGCGAATGCAGGCTCAGACTACGATGCGATGCCTGATTCGGATGTTCCGGTCGAAGACGTGACATCCTCGACGCGCCTCTCGATCCCTAATTCTCTATTTCGGCCTGCTCGGATCCTTGTCAACCCCCGGTGCGTGACGACATATGCAGGCGTCATCCATACGCAACTTGCTGTGGACCTTTTCGGCCCCGAGGATGAGGAACACGGTCTGGCGGCGGCAGGGATGTATATCTTGGATGACTGGGAAGGTGCACCAGAAAGTTTTGTTTGTCAGGAGCAAAGGTGAGGATGAGCCTGTGGCCGATGTCTCATACACTCATTGCATCTACTTAGGCAAACTGGTGGCCGGAAAGCTACCAAGACACAGCGTCGGTTGGCCTATTCCATTCATGATGACCTGCAGAGATATCTTTGATAGTTGGAATGGTTATGGAATAGAGGAGATTCAATACCAATTTATGGTTCTTGATGGGCTGTTTAATCTGCTGTACATGCCTAGTGAGGCCAGGCATGAGGACCATAAATGTGGCAGGTCCTACCCAGCTGCACATGTGTTTTGATGAGGCATGTGGTGCCTTTGAGAAATTGGCTTTTTTAAATTTTTTTTTAATTAGAATTTTATACTCCACTGTCTACTGACAACAAGAGTCGACTAACTATATGCTAATCCTAGGTTAAATACTGGTGAATGTGATACTATGGGCTACCATCATTTCAGCACTTACCATCATTTCAGCAGTCACATTTGTCATGAATTGCCACACATCGTCATGGGTGCCTGGATTCAAACTCTGGTGGTGTGACCGGCCTCTGGTTTAGCCAGTGTAAGTTGTGGGAACTGGCCCTAGTCAGATGATCATATCAGTCATAGTGCTTTGTCATGGTTTGTAATAGTATTAGTAGTATCAGTCAGCATCTGTGATAGGCTTACTAACTGGTTAGTAAGTAGCTTACTGATAGATTAGCAAGCATCTTAGTACTTTAGTCATAGCTTGTATCTGACTTACTAAGTAGCTTAGTCATGTCCTTGTACCTTTAGCATAAAAGAGGCTCACTGTCGTCCTTAGGATGGCAAGTTGAATCTCCTGTCAATACAGGCTTATTTCCTCTTCACCTCTCTCATAAGTGGACCTTAGGATGTACTCTAAGGTGGGAACCACTTCCTCTATTCCATCGACAACGACAAGTCACCAAGTTAACAGCTATACTGACTTGTCATTCAACTTCACATCCCAACACTGAGTCTTAGTGTTGCCCTCACTTTGTGGCGGTGACATTAGATTCAACTTTCTAAATCAAAGACAGCTAGTAGTTCGAAGAGATCGACGTCGCAATCTTCAACGTCCAAGAGAACAGTCATCTCAAGACTAGAAGCCCTACAAGCCAGGCCAAACACTCGAATCCTTCTAGTCGAAGCAGATCACCTAGAGAACAAATGCAACTATCTGGTCCTAGCCTATACAGACAACGATCAGAAAGAGTTCAACAAACATGCTATCCCAGTTTGTTACTACAATGGACAGTGGAGACGACTAGGACACTCACTCACCTACGAAGCACCAACTATCAGAGACCCCATTGCTGTGGTAGAAACCTATGACCTACCAGGTGAAGAATTCAGCTTCGCACCACAACTAAGAAGCCCATCTCTAGACGTACAACCCGACTCTGACCAGGATACAGTCGAGGACAGTGACAACGACATCATCGAAACAACCAAAGAACCTGGACAACTCGACAAGCAAATTAGACTTGTCCCTATCCCAGAATTGCTTACCCCAGTGTCATCTCCAAGACAAGCGACCATCTCTCTACTGAGACATCCAAAGAAACTATCTCCTATCTCATTGGCATCACTTGCAAGAATGTTGGGTACACAGGTACAGCAACCCTCAACTCTTGCTCAACAGCCACCTATGGCTCCAGTATCAGGCACTGGAGAAACATCTAGCTTGGAAACAGCAGCTCCAGCAAGTGGTAGCTCAGCTGCAACAGCTACAGGAATGCCAGCAAGCGTCAATGCCAAACTCAGAGCATCCCTCTGATGTTACACCAATCTACCACCCCTGGGAGAACCCCCTGGTAGGAGTGGTGGAGGTGGCAGAGGATCAGGACCCCCTGCTGGTCCACTGCAACCTCCTCCAGGCCAACCCAGCACAGGAGGACAAGCACCGGTGGCAGTACCAGCAGATGTCAAAGCCATGGGAGGACTCCTAGCAACATTCGACGGAGATCGCCTCAGGGCAGACGATTTCATCAAGGAAGTCAAAGGATTTCTCCGGCTCAACCAAGATGTTACAGGCTATAATTTGCCTATCAAGAAAGTCGCCTTCACTCTCACCCTCATGCACAGACCCCAAATTGCTGGATGGAAACACGATGTAGGGAATTTCCTAGACACCCTAGACCCGGTTCATGACAACATCCCGGACATATGGAATCAGTTCCTACACAAGTTCGCAGAACAATACCAAGACTCCCAGAAAGAGAATAGAGCCAGAGCTTAGCTCAAGAATTGTCGCATGAAATTCCTGGAAATCAACAACTACATCTCCTGATTCAAAGAACTCTGCTGCAACACCAGCTATACCCAAGGGAACAATGAAGTATTCCATCTATTCATCAAAGGACTTCCAACTGATGTCATGGAAGCTGTATTTGTATCCCCCATCCTGGCAGATTACCAAGGACTTAAAGACAAAGCTATCAAAGTCACTCAATCCAGAATGCTGGTTAAAGGTATCCTTGAAACCAGGGGACGATCCAACCCCAGAGGCTTCAATCGAGGAGGCAGTAACTTCCAGCGACCTGCATATCAACCAAGCCAACCCTTTCAAGGCAGAAGGCCAGGGTTCTTCAGTGGCAATCAAGGAGGACAAGGAAATCTCTTCAATCAACAGCGTGGCCCAGGCTTTCGCCCCCAAGGTGGAGGACAGGGAAGGCCACAATTTAATTCCACCAACACACCTAGGTGGATGGCTAACCAGCCCATCCCAATAGACCTAGATCACACTTGCGCCTCCAATTGAAACTGGCAAGGACAAGGTCAAGGACGTGGACAGTTTAGGTCCAATGCAGCTGCCACCAGACCCCCTCATGGCACAACCAACAATGCCTGCTTTGAATGCAGGCAAATGGGACACTTCGCTTGAA
>Ga0307512_10001577_pt1 | contig 31843 bp, 46 predicted proteins | sample 14_EM_MG_FD_200267 | JGI IMG/M metagenome (GOLD analysis project Ga0307512, IMG submission 200267) | Populus trichocarpa ectomycorrhiza microbial communities from riparian zone in the Pacific Northwest, United States - 14_EM | ecosystem: Host-associated > Plants > Roots > Unclassified | place... | reverse complement strand
GATGTTGTCGGAACCGTGCTCACTGTTTGTCCCCCCCCCCCCCTTCCTTCCGCATTAGCTCAAGGGGACCCTCTCGGCGCTGGAAACAGATTTGGGAGCGTTGGAAGAAAGCGTCAAGTACGCGAGTTGCCCTTGCTATGCCGCGTTCCGGCAAAGTATGACCTCTCTCTCCTAGGGCCGTCGAGGCAACAGGCGCGCGCATGTTCGGTTTGGATGATGGGGAAGTTATTCAAAGACGGAGATACGTGAGCTACGTACGAAGCCAAATAGAGGTGCGTGGTGCGTAGGTCCCTCTCAAAGGCTCTAAGTTGGGCTCTCATACACCGTTTACAGACAATGCGTGGCGAGATCGAAGGGTATCCAAAAAGTGACAGTGTGCGTCTCACTGTATTGCGGTCTCTCGAACGGAATAACATCAGTTCTCATGGGACTAACAGGCGGGTCCGTCGACACCAAGGCGATCGAACACGCAATCCCCCTTCTCTGGGACTGGTCATGAGCCAATGGGTGAAGACCATCAGGCTAAGTGGGCACAGCAAGAACAGCAAGTCAGACTCTCCCCTGAAATTCTGCGACGAAATGGTGACATTTGGAGTTGCAGATGATGATCCAGCAGCAAGACCAGACAATCACCTCTATCGCGGGTACACTGAGCACGATCGCTCAACAGGCCGGCCTGATGGGCACAGAGATCAGCGAACACAATGAGTGTGCAGCGTCCCTTTGATTCTGACACGCAGCCTCATTCGTTGTAGGATGCTAGACGACCTCGATCGTGGTGTGGATCAGACGGGCAGCAAACTCTCAGATGCGATGCGCAGGATGCGCAAGTTTGTCCGCGAGATCGAGGGTCAGTTGCCTCGCCCTCGATCGGGGATTTGGGGTTACTAAACGTTTTGACAGAACGAAGATCGGGATGGTGTATCGCCATTCTAATTGCCGTCCTACTCATCTTGCTACTTGCGGTCATATTGGTGTAATCGTAGGGCATATGCAGATGTTTGCGGGGTAGACCTCCACCTTTTTTTTGCGACTTTTACATACATCTTCGATGAAATTTAATAGCCTCTTCACTGTCTTCACTGCCTTTAATTAAAATGCTGTATCGGTTGAGAGTTGTCCCCTCTTTCAGAGGGTTGGCCCCCACGAAGAATTTCTTGCGTTCAAAGATAAGACAGGCGGGAACTCGGAACGCGGTGGCAGTACTAGTGGCGTTGACTGGGGCGATAGCAACCTTTTTTTTTTCTTCCATTTTTTCCTGTGCTTCGGAGCAGTCCGGCCCTCACAGGCCTCACAGCTTCTCGTGTGGTGCTATATAAATTTCACATCGAGTGGTGTTCCACGCTATTCTGCCAGTAACGTGCCCAGACGTTTTCACCCATGCCATATTGGGGTATTTGCAGCAATTTGGCTTTAGTCAACTTCCGGTGCCGCCCGGCGCCCGCTCAAAATTCAGGCGTGGCGGAGTACTAAAGTGCTTCGTAGCCCTGACCGATTTCCCGGGTCGCCGTTTGTCTGCTGAATATCTACGGTAGCTCTGGAAAGCTATGTCTTGCGACAAAGCTGTGTTTTGCATGTCAATCAGAAAATCTTTCATCGCTGGCTCATTTTTCTTGAGCGTGGATGCATCTGCAGAATGACCGCGATTATCGCCCACGATCGCATTTAGGTCAGTGACAGCCGTTCTGCGGCATGTTCCGCTCATGGTCCGTTGGGACGAAAATAGAAAAATGAGGGTTGGTTCGTGAAGTGACACCTGCCTCATTGCAAATGAAAAAGTCCTTAGCGGGCTCAGACCATCTCTTATGCCATGCCCTTTAAGGCCCCAGCGCTCTTTGACCCTGTATAAGACACCTCATTGGTCCCACGACGAGTAGGGTTCGTTCGAACGACTCCGGCGTTCCCTTCTTCCTTCCTCCGAGGTACGTGCGCATTCATCTACTCTCTTCTCCTGGGTCATACCCACGAATCGACAGGTGTGGTAACACCGCAGAGGTTCCCCTCCCTTGCGTCCCTTCTATACCCGCCATCCCAAATGTACGCTTTCCATTCCTCGGTTTCTATTCCAACTTAGAATCTCTTCACCAGGTCATCAACCACCACTACGTCACAGGCTAGTGCCAGCGCCACAGCGGACGCATCCAAAATCACCAATTCAGAGACCGCGTCCACCAAGACATTCGTGACGGCTTTAGTGTTGAACGCCATTATCGCTGGGGCCTCAATCGTTGTCTTTACCCTCGTCCGGCGCTACTTTCCCCTCATTTATGAACCCAGGAGCTTGTCTGCTCTCGGAGCGTGCGCATGTTCCCTCATCTCCCTATGTCCTGTGTTTATTTTCGTGTAGGAAGCGACAGCAGCCGATATCGCCTCGCCTCTTGGGATGGCTCAATTCTGTCTTTGACGCGGATTATACCAAGGTCATGGACATCAATGGACTGGACTGCTACTTTTTTCTTCGTTTCCTGCGCATGATGGTCCGCATCATGCTGCCAATCTGGCTCATATCCTGGGCCGTTCTTCTTCCTGTGACATCCGTCCATAGCACGGTTTCCGGTCACACGGGTCTCGACAAGTTCATTTTCGGAAATGTTACAGACACTAGGCAGGATCGTTATGCAGCACATGTAATTCTTATCTGGATATTCACGAGTAAGGTTCATCGTTGCCATCCCTGTGGTGATTCCTGATGAATTCTTTTCATCGTAGTATGGATCTGGTGGAATATCAAACGCGAGATGGTGCACTACGTCCACGTACGCCAGCAATACCTCGTCAGCTCCTCCCACTCCTCCACCGCTCAAGCTTGTACCGTCCTGGTCACTGGCATTCCTCCCAAATATCTATCAGAATCGGCTCTTACCCGCCTGTTCGGTCACTTACCGGGTGGTGTCCGAAAAGTATGGATCAATCGCGATCTTAAAGATATTCCCGATCTGTACGATCGTCGGCTGAAGGCCTGCAATATGCTTGAATCCGCAGGGACGACTCTTCTCAACACAGCAGTCAAGCGCAACAACAAGAAGCAGAAGGAGAACGCGAAGACTGGCAATAAAGAAGGCAGTTCCACAGGTGACCCGGAAACCGCTCGTAAAGCTCTCATGGAAGAGTTGGTGCCGAGACAAAAACGGCCATCACATCGCTTACCGCTTTTCTCTTGGTTGCCATTCTCCCTTCCTTTCGTTGGGAAGAAGGTCGATACGATCGAATGGGCACGCGACCAAGTGCAGGAATTAAACACGCAACTGGACAAGAGGCGCGAAATTCTTGCACGCGACATCGCTCGGACCACCGCCGCGGATGTGGAGACTACTGTTCGGACACACCATATAGGCGCCGGCAAGTTAAGCGTTGCTCTACCTTCAGTTCCTGTCACGATACCCATCGTCGGAGCTCTACCCGCCGTCGGCTTCTCAGACCAGACTTATCCGCCCGCGAATGGGGCGTTTATCCTGTTTAACAAGCAGATCGCGGCGCATATTGCAGCACAGTGCCTGACTCATCACGAACCATATCGTATGTCGGCGTCACTGAAGTATATCGAGGTTGCACCCGACGACGTAATCTGGGATAATCTGGTCCTGAACCCTTACGAGCGCCGCATGCGGTTCGCACTCTCTTGGGCTGCAACTATCGGGTTGGTCCTCTTGTGGGCAATCCCTCGTCAGTCGTATATCATTTCAGAGTAGTGAGGAGGTACTGACTTCCTGTGAAAGTGACGTTTGTCGGCTTCATTTCGAACATCCACTCCGTGTGCGACACGTATAAGTGGCTGGCATGGGTTTGTAAAGCCCCGATTATAATCGTCAACATAGTCCAGGGCTTTGCATCTACCGTGTTACTCGTGGTACTCTTCATGCTGGTGCCAATCATATTGCGGATGTTGGCCCGCTTTGAAGGTATTCCTCAGAAGACGGGTGTGGAGCTTAGTTTGATGAATCGGTTCTTCATGTTCCAAGTTATCGTAAGTGCGTCTTGCGCTGCCTTTGGTCAAGTTTCTTACAAGGATGTATCAGAACGGCTTTCTGGTCGTCACGTTTGCGTCTGGCATTATCGCGGCTTTACCCAACTTAGTGAATCATCCGACGGGGGTCCCGACACTTCTGGCACAGAAACTGCCCCAATCTTCCACGTTCTTCCTGACGTGAGTGGCGTCCCTGGGTTATCACCATCCTTGTCTTATTTCAGACCACAGATTTGTAATCCTCCAAGGTCTTTCCGGAACGGCCAGCGGCTTCCTTCAAATTGGACCTTTGGTAATGTACTATGTCAAAATCACCCTCCTGGCTTCGACCCCACGTTCTGTGTATGATATCAAGTACTCTCCCCGTACGTCAGACTGGGGTACTCTCTTCCCTACGATGACTCAACTGGTTGTCATCACGTTCGGCTATTCTACCATATCCCCCATCATTAACGGCCTCGCGTTTGCGGCCTTTTTCCTGTTCTACCTCCTGTACAAGTACCTCTTCACTTGGGTCAACGATCAACCTCATTCGAGCGACACGGGCGGACTCTTCTTCCCTAGGGCAATTCAGCATATATTTGTTGGACTCTATGTCCAACAGCTCTGCTTGTGTGCCTTGTTCTTCCTCGCGCAGAACGAAAATCACAAGCCTAGCGCGCTTCCTGAGGGTGGTCTCTTGATCGTATTGATTGTTTTCACGGTGAGCATCGGTTAACGTCAATTATCAAGCTCTTCTCACACGCAATCCAGGCATACTTCCAAGATACCATCCGCAATTCTTACGGCCCTCTCATTAAGGATCTGCCCCTTACTCTCGCTGATAGTAGTTACAGTGGCGCCGTACCAGAAGCTTCTACGTCTGCTGAGGCGCCAAACCCCGATACCCGGAGTTCCGAGGACGCTAAGGACATCGACTACGCCGACGTGTCTGCATCCGCTTCACCTCAGCCCGCCGATGTCAACACACTGAAGCACGGACAAGATGTACCACCCGCGTCCGCCCAATCGCCGCTAGCGAAACTGATGAAAAGGGAACATACGGATTTCAGGCATCCAGCTACGGCGGAAGAGCAGCGCATTATTTGGCTGCCCAAGGACCCACTCGGTTTGGTGCACGAAATCGAGCGGGACCTAGAGTCGCACGACGTTTCACACTCCTTGGAGGGTGCGGAGATGGACGACAAAGGGTATGTAGATGTGACCATGGTAGCCCCAGAGGACGCTCCGAGGGAGGCATAAGGTTTGCATGACGATTATCTATTCCCGGGAATTGGAGAGTAGGGGCGATCTTTTTACTGGAAAAATACGACTTGACTTCGAATTTTGCTTTATGTACATATCACGAATGTGCCATTATTACGCTTACGGATCATGCAAAGGGGATATCATACACGGCGGCGGATGTCTGTATCCCCCTATTACTTCACCCTTTCAAGCCACTATTTGAGGTGCCATACGTGAAATCCTACACGTCTAGGCAGAGGGTCAGTTGCCCGGTATACTAAGTTACAGTAGTTTCAAAATTTTCATACGCGCTCCGAACAAACACGCTATCGCTTCGGACTCACCCGGCATTCTCCGGTCCGGGGGGCATAGCATGACGTCAACGTCGTGCTCGTACCACAGCGCTTTCCGCGAGGGTGTCACGAATGCCTAGCATTGCCAGACTTCATTGGGAGCTACACTCCAAGTCTGAGGGTAATAATCGCGATATGGAGCCCATAAAGGTAAAATTTCCAGTCTTACATGCGCGCGAGCCAGATAAGCTCGATCCTCCATCCCAAGAAAGAATTGGTTTTGGTTTGAGCCGAGTAAAACGTGCAGAGCATGCTATTTGTGTGACCCACACGATCTCCGGTAGCCGTTCCGGTTCGTAACTTCGGCACACTGCCCACCGGCTTGCTTTTACAGTCCCAATCGGATGAATCAACCTCATTTCACACTTTCCCACTCCTCAGCCCCACACCCCACACCCACATTACTCTTCCAATGTCCTCAGATCATCGCGAAGAGACCCACACCACGAAGGATTTCACGGAGCATACAAATGTTGTCCAAGAGGACAACAGCGTCGGATCGAAAGTCGGACAGGGTGTTTCGTACGTCGTTGTTACCGGTTGTACACGACTTTGTATACTCAATCAATGTGACTTTCCAGTGGTGCGATGAAGGTTATTCATGGTATGAGCCCCAGGCAATCTGTGTATCGAGTTTTTCTCTGAAATCGATGCGCTTGTTAGGGATCGGCGAGACCATTCGGGGCCTTGCCATCGACCTTGCTGACCTTGGCAAGGGACCCGGGAAGACGATCGCCGCAGACGGCAAGGCGGAGACCAAGGAGGGGAGAAGGCAAATAGAAGACAGCCTGCATCGGTGATGTTTGTAGGACCAAACCGACTCGAGTGACATCCGCTTTGTTTTCGTTTCTTTCTGTATGTACTCATACCCACGTCGATCTTAATTCAAGGCTGTGACGGAGATCCTGGTCATGAGTGGGTGTGTTCTTCTCCAAACTGAAATCTCCCAATGATTGCCTACTGGCGATTCCTTAAATGGGTTAGATCCAATAGCGCGGGGAGCGCGTTCGTAGGTACTCCATGTACTGACATCGTCCGCTCCGCTCTCTCGAGCTTCAGTCAACATATAAGAGGGCCCGAAACGATGCTCCATGCACATTTTCAAAGATTCTTTCTTTCATATCTTCACTCACCACAACATGTCGACGCGCGAACACGAACAAGCTACAGCCGATAGCACCCACCCTTCTCAGCCTGCCTCTCAAAGAAAGAGAGGCTCAAGCATGGGAGACAAAGCTTCGTGCGTCTTCACCGCTCTAATGTCGCCGCTGTATGCTAACTGCGCTTCTATACAGTGGATTAGTAAATATCATCCACGGTAGGTTCATCGAATGGCAAACCACGCTCTCCCATTCCGGTTCTGATGTTTCGCTTTAGGAACGGGGGAGGTCATCCGCGGACACGCCATGGAAACGGGAGACTTCGGTCGCGGCCATGGCAAAGGGAAGGCCATCGCGGCGGCTGGCAGAGAGGAGGTGGAACGGGGCCTCAACAAATTTGAGGGCACGCACGTTAGGACTTCCGCAGTCACTGACGCTCCCAACGGTGGTGGGCCCCATGCCCATGACGGCACACTGGCAGGAGCAGCGCCTGTCGGAGACCCCAATGCTCCACACGCTTCCGCCGCAGCCCCACGCGCGGATCCAAGTGCCGGGAAGGGGAAGGCAAGATGGGACGCACCAGATACAAACGGATATTCAGACAAGGAGACGGGCACTGGCACTGCTAGCGCTGCGGGAGGCGCTGTTGGTGGCCCTGGTACAGATCTACGCACCAACGAGCAAATTGCAGCTCCCGGCGCACGACCGGCCCGGGGTGCCCGTCCCGCAGGCGCAGGCACGGATGACCCAAACGTTCAACATGACACCGGTGTAGAGTCGGTGACAGCCCCTGGCGATCCTCGCAAACAAACTCGCTTCAGCACGAACCTTCCACAGTCCGGCGAGGCGGGGGGACCTAGGTCAGATCAACGCACCGACGAGCAATTCGCAACTCACGCACCCGCCGCACGGCCAGCGGATGGCCCAAACGTTCAACATGACACCGGTGTAGAGTCCAGGCTGGCCCCTGGTGATACTGGGAAACAAGCCCGCGCCACCACGAATCTTCCACTGTCTGGCGAGACGGCGGGCCGGCCTGAGGAGCAGTCCTCCGGAACGGCAGCACAGGTGGAACAGCGCAGTGACCGCCCCACAGCAGTCGCCGGCTCTGGGTAAGATGGTGGAAGATGCGGGAATTCTCTGTGATAATCGACGATAGGGATCCGGCAGCTACTGTATTAAGATTGAATAATGTGAATTGTGATGATCGGCATAGTAGATAAAAGTGTGTCGCACTGTTGTGAAATGTGACCGTGATCCAATTATGTCTCGTTCATACAACGATCGAAAGTTTGTCCGAAAAATGTTATTCGCATTCCAAGTTCGGTTCCTGTCATCTCCGTCGCGGACGTATTGACTTGTGCTATGTCGATGCTTTCTCGGATCATTGATGACGTCGAAGGCCAGATAAAAATAATCAGCCGAAAAATCGAATACGTTGACATAGACACCTGTCCGGAAGGTGAACACCAGCCCATTCAAAGTTAAGGCATTAAGGTTAGCCTAACTACATGGAGGACCCACAGTGAGTGTATTTCTTTTCATTGCCGAACCACTCACCCACGGTTTGTCTCTTTCGAACTCACTTCTAGTCAACGGCTCGTCCATCCATGTGTGGATCTGATCCCTTGTGAATGCGCCGATCACTGCTAGAATACTAATCGACGTGCTCACCTGCAGCCTGCTCACCTATTTAGTAAATCGAGGGTTGTGCCGAACATGAATGCAGATTGGCTCGGGTAAAATTCAACATGATGACGTTAACCACCCTGGCACCCTGGCAACTCAAAGTCTCGCTTGCCGCTGGGCAGCAATTCACAACTCACCTTGGCAAGCTCTTCTACATCGTAGACTCCGCTTATACAATATCGAAGCCAAGTGCCTATGCAAAATCATTCGACATTGCATCATTATCATGATCAAGGACTGAAGGTCTAGAACGCCGGTCAAGTGGCAGCCTTCGGTTGTCGGCATTGGCTGGCAGTTGTCAACTTGGCAATGAGGACAAATCCGAGTCAGAGTGAGGACCCACGATCTTCGTCATGAGCAGTTGATTCTGGCCTTGTCGAGGAAGACGATTCGGTCTGTCCAAGGCGTGAGGCAGCGCCTAACCGTGACCCTGTGGCGGCGGTCACTCAGGGCGCATTTTATGTCCGCTCAGTCCAGTCCTCCAGCCATAGCATGTCTTCGCCACTCGGAATCCTTCTCAAGATTTTGCGCATATTACGCCCCGCGAAGGATCACATCAAACGATTCTTGAGATGTTGGCCCTCGCTCTTAGCCTATCTTGTTCGCAAGATGGGCGAATGGCGGTTCCTGTGGCCCAGCAAACCGGGAACGATCAGAAACCCCAAACCGGCCGAATCGTCGTTTCGTAGGGACGGGCCAGGCTTTCCTTCGGTGTCGGGTGGTTCAGTGTGTACGGGTGGAATCGGTGGATATGCGGTGGCTGCTAGCACTGTTCCAGCATCGGCAAATCAGCCAATGGGCCGCGGGCGTGCTGAACTGCAGCCAGATACTGCCCCACCAACCCCGACCCTAGCCACACTTCCCGTCGATCCACCTTGGGCCCAAGGTCCCAGCACGACCAATCATACAGTCGGAAGCAGCCACGCCAATTACAGCTCCGGGAGTCTGAGCACTCACAGCCGCGCCAGTGATAGGCTTTCACTGATGTCGATTTCGCGCACATCGTTGCGTGCCTCGGTCCAAAACGATCGGCCGTCGCGAGATCCCAGAGCAACTCATCGCCAATTTGGTCCTGGTCCGAGCGCATCACGGTCAAGGTCAAGAGGCCGATCGTCCAGGTCACCTTCCCCTCAACCCTCCCTGAATACAGCCCAACCCGCTAACCTCGACATTGCTCGGACGGGTGCACACACTCACACCCCGGCAGATGGGGTAATTAACCCCGCAATGGGTCTCCAAGGTCTCACGGATTTGCCCTCGTCTTCCCATTCGCAAGAACGGCCAGGACGACCAGCTATTCGCCGTCAGAAGCAAAGGACGACAAGTATTGGTTTGAACGTCCAGAATCCGTCAACAGAATCATTACCAACCATCACGGTCAATGCACAAGAAATCACGGAAGAGCCGATGGCCATGGACACGGACACGGACGCACACTCGTCTCGTTCCATTTCGCCCTCGGATCGAGCCGAAACAGCTTCTCAGAATTCTCATACGGCCTCCTCCGCGACATCAGTCCTCGCCTTACCCGAACGTCGCTTGCTTCAGCTGATTAATTCGGATCAAATCCCACGATACACGAAGAATGCCACGATGTAAGTAGGTCATCGCACTATAGCTTCACAGTCCTTACATATGTTGGCAGATCTCGTGCGGGAAAACTGCAGTCTGTGGAACCCTTAACAACTACATTCTTGCAGTAAGCCGTAATTTACGATATATCCTTGTGTCTAATAGAGATCCTCACAGCTTTTCTGAGTCAAATGCCCCTGACCAGGCCTCGCTCATGCGAGATTGCAGCTCTTGGATACCGGCCACGCATCCAGATGGCGCTCTGTATTTTTATGATCCAGAGAGGGTGCGTCACCGATCTTAAAACCCTCAGCCTTCAGTCGCGACTTATTTGGCCATTGAAGAGGTTGTTTACTGACACGGACATGCACGACCCTCTACAAAGGGAAGAAATGGAAGATTTCTATTCCCACCTGAAGGAGATCGAGCGCGTCGACCTTTTGACCATCCCGTCCAAGAACTATGACATGGTACTGGATATTACACTGAATGAAGACAACAACAATGAAGACAACAACATACATTGGTCTTACTACTACGCATGTCATGACACCCGATGCTTGTTTTGGCTCGATAAATATGACGCAACATACATAGCTTCTGAACTAGATGGAGTTGAATCACCTGCCCATCTCAGTGGGTCACAGGCATTTACAATTTGCGCCCTATTTTCACTAATTCGGTGGGCAGGGCATCGTTTGGAGAGTCTTTATTGGTAATGGGCTATCTCTTACTGGATTAATTCCTTGCGCGTTGATGTTATCTTGATAAGGAACCACTGGTCTCTGTTTCCGATCGTTTTTGAGGGTCGCAGTCTTCCACTCGATGTTTATGATGAACTCATGGGGATCTTGGCGCATGGTTGCATAGGTGAGTCTAAGAGTTTGAAGCCGGGATTTGACGATGGAATAGACCAACATGGACACAGATGTGATGACTTCGAGGTCATCGACTTTACCATACGATGATGACCAAATGCGGAAGATGATCAAACTTGTACAAAAGGCTAAAGGTACGTGGTCACGCGAGATATGAGACAAGGCTCACTGACTTCGTTCCTCAGAGGCACGGTGCGGCATAGGAAGTGTGAGTGGCGCAAGTACCGCAAGCGGTGCCAGTGGTACCAGTAGTGTGAGTGGCGTGAGTGATGCAGGTGGCATGGGTCATTACACCGCGGCGACTAGTACGTGCACGCTACAAGTACGCTGCACACCAGTCTTCTCGTTACTTATGGGAATTTTCGTAATCAGCTCGTCTTCTGTCGTTTTTTGGTAAGCCTAACTTGGAAGTTGTCCCAGTGATTAATTCGTACACATTTTCAGCACATTGGAGGTTCCTATACTTCCACGGGCAGAGGCACGCGCGGCTAGTCTGCGATCAGACAGCGTACGACACAAGAAACCGCAAACGATCCGTTCTTGTCTCGTTTCTGTCGCCGTTGCTTTTCTTCGCTCCAGAAGTTCATCTCATGGAAATGGAAAAGCTATGGACGGATGAAGTTATTATTGAGAGGGCTTGGAAGAGTTTCATGACCAAGCTATTATCTGAATGGAACGATTTGATTCTCTGGGTACGAGTTCATGTCTAGTTGTGACTGTTCTCAAGTCTCACTTAGCTTCCTACCTCAGTCAACCGTGATGATTGCAGTGGACGTGAGCTTTTTTACCATCCCCGGCGTCGTCCCATACAACCTCCAGGACGGCATTTACAAGATTACGCCGAAAATGACCACCCTCGCGTCTCTTTCGGAGGTTACCACCATCATCTCGTTAGGGGCTAGCGTAGGGAGCACTATCATTAGCTTGCTCTTAATGCGTCACAATCGTACAAAACAAGAAGTAGAACCAAAAGATGCAGTAAGTGAACAGCTGCACGTTACATGTATGTCGACCTGACGGTTGGACAGTGGGATTATCTCTCCCAGACCTCTCGAAGATATTTCGGCCTCGAACTAATGGCCATTGTCTTTAGCTTGCCGTGGGCATTGCTCATGTGGTCGTGCGTCATCTCCTGCATTCTCACCTTTCTTTTGTAGAACCACTGACACCCCAAACAGGATGTTGATGTTCTATACGGCGCTGTTTTGCTATTGCTGGAGTATTCCTAAGAACGAGTCACGCATTGCCATTGCGTTGATATCAGGGGTGTTGTTTTTATTTTTCTTGGCGTGCGTCTGGACCATTTGGGAATCCACCGACAAACAGACTGTATGGTTGGAGGGCCTTCCTTCACCCATCGCCCGTACGCTGCGAGCTTTGCGTCTCTCACGCCTTCGCCGTGCCGTTGTGTCATTCCGTAAACGTTTCCGTTCTTACCCTACAAATGATGTCAGCAGCGAACACGAGTTAGCTGGTGGTGTTGTTGGTGGTGGGGTTTAAAGATTTCGTGTGTTGGCCGGAGTTTGTTGTACACCTACTACGGCGTGTGTATCGGATCTTGTTATGTATCATTATGCTACGAGCCTACGACATGACGTGTATTCAAGAACATTTGACAGACTGGTCGAGAGATAACAAGCTGGCGTGTCGCGACTTGATTTTAATTATGCAGGTCCAAAATGATTACATTACAGCAGCACAAGCGGGCTTGAAGCGGCAACAAAACCGAAATATCCTCATTTCATTACGAGACCCTACAGTGGGTTGACATCAACCTGAGAACCACAGCGTTAGGGCCGATGAAGAAGAAACGCTGTCCCACTATAAGACGGATTTGATTTCGCCTAGTCCCGATAGTGGTCCTAGAATCAAGTTCTCCATCTACCTTGACTTGTCAGTTGACTTGTTCGCGGCTAGGCCACTGGGAGTCTTGCTGGCATTCGCTGATGGTTGTTAGTAGGTCACGGTATCTAATCATGGTGTCGATGATGAAGACAATTCAGAGCAAGGATTGCGATGACCGCAATATCCGCCATGAGCAGTTGATCGCTGGGCCATCGTCCCGTCGCTGCCCCTGCTGGGCCAAACGTTCAACATGATACCAGTATGGTGTCTGGGGCAGCCCCTGGTGATCCTGACAAGCAAATTCGCCCTTCCACGAAGGTTTCAGTTTCTGCCGAGGCGGCGGGCCAGCCTGACGAACAAAGTTCCGGAACGGAAGCCCAGACGGAAGAACGGAGAGATCGCCCCGCTGACGCCGACTCTGGCTGAGATGGGGAAGACGTGGGACTTTGAGCTAATGGGCATTTCTCGGCGATAATTGAGGGTAGGGATCCCGTAGCAACTGTATTAGGATTGAATCATGTGAATCACAACGACCGGCAAAAGCATAGATAAAAGTGTATCTATATCCCACTGATGGTTGTTGGGAAAAACGAACCAGTTATGTCTTGTTCATACAACGATCCACGATTTGTCCTAGGAAAGAATTGTTCGGTTCTGGTTGTCGTTGTCGAGGACCCATTGATACGGCTGTTATGTTGATGTTGTTCATTTTCTCCGATCGTTGATGACGTCGAAAGCTGGACAAAATAACCAGGCCAAATCGAACACGTTGGCATGGACACATGTCCGGAACGTGAGCGATTAAGGTGAGCCCAACGACCCAGTACGATCCACAAGGTGTTTCTTTTACTCACATGGCTTCGATCCAGGGTATGTCTCTTTCGAACTCACTACTGGTCAATGACTCATCCATCCATGTGTGGATCTGGTCGATATGATCGATCTGATCCCTTGTGAATGCACTGATCACTGCAATCGGCATGCTCTGTTTCCAAGTAGATCGGAACAGAAGGGTCTGACCAAATGAATGCAGATTAATATTGGCTCGGGTAAGATCCCAACATGATGACGTCAACCACTGCTGGCACCCCCTGACACCTCAAAGTCGCGCTCTCACTTTCCTGCGACCAGGAATAAAATTCACAATTCACCTTGGCAGGCTCTTCTTCTTCATCGTAGACTCCGCTTATATCGAAGCCAAGTGCCTATGCAAAATCATTCGACATTGCGTCGTCATCATCATGACCAAGGTCGGAAGGTCGGGAATTCCTGTGGGAGCCTTCGGTGTCGGGATTGGCTGGCAGCTGTTAACAGGGCGATGAGGACAAATCCGAGTCAGAGGGACCGCCCACGATCTTCGTCATAAGCAGTTGATTCAGACCTTGTCGAAGAAGGCGATTCAGTCTGTCCTAAGGCATGACCAGCGCCTACAAGTAACCCTGTGGCGGTTGTCATTCAGGGCACATTGTATGCCCACTCAATCCTCCTGCCGCAGCATGGCTTCACTACTCAGAATCCTTCTCGAGATTTTTCGCAGATTACGCCCCGCGAAGGATCACATAAAACTATTCCTGAGACGTTGGGCCTCGGCGCTCTTAGCCTATCTTATTCGCAAGATGGGCGAATGGCGATTCATGTGGCGCAGCAATCCGGGAACGATCAGAAACCCCAAACCAGCCGAACCGTCGTTTCGTAGGGGCTGGGAAAGCTCTCCTTCTGTGTCGAGTGGTTCAGTGTGTACGGGTGGAATCGGTGGGTATGTGGTGGCTGCTAGCACTGTTCCAGCATCGGCGAACCAGCCAATGGGCCGCGGGCGTGCTGAACTGCAGCCAGATACTGCCCCACCAACCCCGACCCTAGCCACACTCACCGTCGATCCACCTTGGGCCCAAGGTCCCAGCACGACCAATCATACAGTTGGAAGCAGCCACGCCAACCACAGCTCCGGGAGTCTGAGCACTCACAGCCGCGCCAGTGACAGGCTTTCAGTGATGTCGACTTCGCGCACGTCGTTGCGTGCCTCTGTCCAAAACGATCGGCAAACGCAACATCCCAGAGCAACTAAAGGCCAATTTGGGCTTGGTCCGGGTGCATCATGGTTAAGAGGCCGGTCGTCCAGGTCACCTTCCCCTCAACCTTCCCTGCATACAGACCAACCTGATAACCTCGGCATTACTCCGGCTGGTGTACACACTTACGCCCCTGCAGATGGGGTAATTAATCCCACAATTGGTCTCCAAGGTCTCGCTGATTTGCCCTCCTCATCTTCCCATACACAAGAACGACCAGGACGATCACCCATCCACCGTCAGAAGCAATGGACAACAAGTATTGGGTTGGAACGTCCAGAATCTATCAACAGAATCGCTACAAACCACCTCGATCAATGCACAAGAAATCATGGAAGAGCAGACGGCCATGGACACGTCCACACACCCACCTCTTCACATTTCGCCATCGGATCGAGCCGAAACAGCCTCTCAGAATTCTTATACTGCCTCCTCCGCGACATCAGTCATCGCCTTACCCGAAGGTCGCTCTCTTCAGCTGATTAATTCAGATCAAACCCCACGATACACGAAGAATGCCACGATGTAAATAGATCATCCCATCATAGCTTCACAGGCCTTACATGTGTTTGCAGATCCCGTGAGGGAAAACTGCAGCCTGTGAAACCCTTAACGACTACATTCTTACAGTAAGCCGTAATTTACGATATATCCCTGTGTCTAATAAAGATTCCCACAGCTTTCCCGAGCCAAATGCCCCTGACCAGGCCTCGCCTGTGCGAGATTGTCGCCCTTGGATACCGGCCACGCATCCAGATGGCGCTCTGTATTTTTATGATCCAGAGAGGGTGCGTCACTGATCTTGAAACCCACGGCCTTCACTCGCGACTTACTTGGCCATTGAAGAGGTTGTTTACTGACACGGACATGCACGACCCTCTATTAAGGGAAGAAATGGAAGATTTCTATTCCTATCTGAAGAAGATCGAGCACGTCGAACATTTGACCATCCCGTCAAAGAACTATGACATGGTGTTGGATATTACACCGAGTCAAGACAACGACATACAATGGTCTTACTACTACGCGTGTCATGACACCCGATGCTTATTTTGGCTCGATGAATATGACGCAAGACACATAGCCTCTGAATTAGATGGGGTCGAATCACCTGCCCATCTCAGTGCGTCACAGGCATTTACAATTTGCGCCCTAATTTCACTAATTCGGTGGACAGGGCATCGTTTAGAGAGTCTTTATTGGTACACGGGTTATCTCTTATTGGATTAGTTCCGTGCAGGTTGATATTTTCTTGATAGGAACCACTGGTCTCTATTCCCGGTTGTTTTTGAGAGTCGCAGACTTCCACTCGATGTTTATGATGAACTCATGGGGATCTTGGTGCATGGTTGCATAGGTGGGCCCATGAATTTGAAGGCGGAATTTGACTACGGAATAGACCAACATGGACACCTTAGATGTGATGACTTTCAGGTCATCGACTTTACCATACGACGAAGATGAAATGCAAAAGATGATCAAGCTTGTACAAAAGGCCAAAGGTACGTGATTGCATCTCGCAAGATATGAGACAAGGCTCACTGACTTCGTCCCTCAGAGGCATGGTGTAGCATGGGAGGTGTGAGTGATGTGGGTGGCATGGCGCATTACACCGCGGCAACTAGTACGTGCGCGCTACACAACAATCTTCTCATTTCTTAACGGGAATTTTCGTAATTAGCTCGTCTTCTGTCTTTTTTTGGTAAGCCTAACTTGGAAGTTGTCCCAGGGATTAATTCGTACACATTTTCAGCACATTGGAGGTTCCTATACTTCCACGGACAGAGGCATGCGCGGCTAGTAAGCGATCAGACAGTGTACACCACAACAATACGTAAAAGATCCGCTCTTTTCTCGTTTCTGTCGCCGTGGCTTTTCTTCGCTCCAGACATTTATCTCATGGAAATGGAAAAGCTATGGACGGATGAAGTTATTATTGGGAGGGCTTGGAAGGGTTTCATGACCAACCTATTATCTGAATGGAACAATGAGACGCTCTGGGTACGATTTTACGTCTACTAGGCTAGTTGTGACTGGAGTTCTCAAGTCTTACTTGCCTTCCTACCACAGTCAACCGTGATGCTTACAGTGGACGTGAGCTTTCTTACCATCCCCGGCGTCGTCCCATACAACCTCCAGAACGGCATTTTGACGGTTACGCCGCAAATGACCATTCTCGGGTCTGTTTCGGAGGGTATCACCATCATCTCGTTAGGGGCTAGCATAGGGAGCACTATCATTAGCTTGCTCTTAATGCGTCACAATCGTACAAAACAAGAAGCAGAACCACACGATGCAGTAAGTGAACAGCTGCACGTTACATGTATGTCGACCTGACGGTTGGACAGTGGGATTATCTCTTCCAGAGCTCTCGAAAATATTTCGGTCTCGAGCTGATGGCAATTGTTTTCAGCTTGCCGTGGGCATTGCTCATGTGGTCGTGCGTCATCTCCTGCATTCCCACCTTTCTTTTATGGAATCACTGACACCCCCAACAGGATGTTGATGTTCTACACAGCGCTGTTTTGCTATTGCTGGAGTATTCCTAAGCACGAGTCACGCATAACTATTGTGTCGGTATCGGGGGTGTTGTTTGTCCTTTTCTTGGCGTGCGTCTGGATCATTTGGGAATCCAACGACAAACGGACTGTGTGGCTAGAGGGCCTTCCTTCACCCATTGCCCGTGCGCTGCGAGTTTTGCGTTTCTCACGCCTTCGTTATGCCGTTGTGTCATTCCGTGAACGTTTCCTTTCTTACCCTACAAACGATGTCGGCAGCGAACACGAGTTAGCTGGCGGTGTTGTCGGTGGTGGGGTTTAAAGGTTTCGTGTGTTGGTCGGAGTTTGTTGTACACTACTATGACATGTGTATCAGATCCTGTTAGTATCATTGTGCTATGAGCCTACGACGTGACGTGTATTCAAGAACGTTTGACAAACTGTGGTCGAGAGATAACAAGCTGGGGTGTCGCGACTTGATATTAATTACGCAGGTCCAAAATTATTACATTACTGTAGCACAATCGGCAATAAGACCGAAATGTCCTTACGAGACCATACAGTGAGTTGACATGAACCTGAGAATCCCAGAGTTAGGACAAATGAAGAAGAAACACTGTGCCACTATATCAAGTACTTGATTTTGTCTAGTCTCCTAGAATCACGTTCTCCATCTACTCGGACTTGTCATTACCATACAGTAGGCCTGTCCACGGCTAGGCTACTGGGCGTCTCGCTGGCATTCGCTGATGGATATTAGCAGGTCACGGTATTCAATCATGAAGACAATTCAGAGCAAGGATTGCGATGCCCGAAATCTCCGTCATGAGCAGTTGATCGCTGGGCCATCGTCCCGCGGCCGCCACGGCTGGCCCAAACGTTCAACGTGATGGGAGCCTAGGCCAGCCCCTGGTGATCCTGACGAGTAAACTCGCCCTGCTGCGAATCTTTCAGTTTCCGGCGAGGCGGCGGGCCAGCCTGAGGAGCAAAGTTCCGGAACAGAAGCACTACAGAAGCCCAGACGGAAGAACGGAGAGATCGCCCCGCTCACGCCGACGCTGGGCAAGATGTGGAAGGTGTGGGACTTTGAGCTAATGACCTTTTCGCGGCGATAATTAAGGGTGAAGATCCCGCAGCAACTGTATTAGGATTGAACAACATGGATCACGATGACCGGCAAAAGCACAGATAAAAGCGTATCTATATCCCACTGATGGTGGTTGGGGAAAGCGATCCAGTTATATCTTGTTCATACAACGATCCACAGTTTGTTCCAGGAAAGAGTTGTTGTCCGGTTCTTGTTGTCGTTGTCGATACCGTGACGGCTGTTATATTGATGCTGTTCATTTTCTCCGATCGTTGATGACGTCGAAGGTCGGATAAATAACCAGCCCAAAATCGAACACGTTGGCATGGACACCTGTCCGGAACGTGAGCGCCAGCACATTAAGGTGAGCCAAACGACCTACAGTAGCACGATCCACAGTGAGCGTGTTTCTTTTCATCACCGAACCACTCACATGGCATCGATCCAGGGTGTGTCTCTTTCGAACTCACTAGTAGTCAACGACTCGTTCATCCATGATTCCATGTGTAGATCTGATCCCTTGTGAATGTATCGATCACTGCTAGAATACTAATCTGCATGCTCACCTGTTTAATAAACAGACTCGGAGATTCAGTACTCAGTTGCCGAGTAAAACGAAGGGATTGACCAATATGAATGGGTGCGAATAAGGGTAAGATCCGATCCAACATGATGACGTCACCACTAGTACTGGCACCACCTACCTCAAAGTCTGGTTTGGCTCGCCTGCCGGGCAGCAATTCACTTTAGCAGGCTCTCCTTCTTCTTCATTGACTCTGCTTACATCGAAGCCAAGTGCGCCCTCTGCAAAATCATTCGATGTTGCATCATCAACATAACGAAAGTCTAGAAACCCGGTCAAGTGGGAGCCTCGGTTACCGGTAACCGGCGTTGGCTGGCAGTCATTAACAGGGCGATGAAAATCCAGGGTGAGTGCCTTCTTCACGAGCAGTTGATTGCTGGCCTTGTCGAGGAAAACTATTTGACCTGCCCAAGGCATGGGGTATGGGATGGCGTCAGTGGCGTGGCGGTTGTCCGAGTCACGCAAGGCGCTTTAGGCTATTAGCTCACTTGTGACTCATTGTCCTCTCCTTGTCCCCCCAGTCCTTTTTCCACACCATGGCTTCACCACTCCGTACCCTTCTTGAACTTTTGTGCATATTACGCTCCGCGAAGGATTACATCAAACATTTCCCGAGATATTGGGCCTTGCTCTTAGCATATCTTGGTCGCAAGTTAAGCGAATGGCGGTGCCTCTGGCTCACCAAACCGGGTACGTTCAGAAACCCCAAACCAGCTGAACCTTCGTCGCCCGGATGCAGGTCAGGCCTTTCTTCGGCGTTGAGTGGTTCAATTAGTTGGAGTGGAGATGCGGCTGCCAGCATGGTCCCAGCTTCGGCGGGCCAGCCGAGCCACGAGCGTGCTGTGTGGCACCCAGCAACTGCCCCACCATCCCCGACGGGGAGCCCAGCCAGGCTTTCTGTCGACCCGACATGGGCATCAAGCCTCAATCTGACAAATCAATTCGTCCGAAGCAGCCCTGCCTTCCATAGCACCGGGAATCTGAGTATTCAAAGCGCTAGTGATAGACGCTCAATAATTACGACTTCACACCAATCGTTGCGTTCGTCAGTCAGAAACGATCGGCCATTGCGGGCTCCCAGAGGAACTTATCGCCAGTTCGGACCTAGTCCAGCCCCGTCACGGTTAAGTGGGCAACCGTCTAGGCCACCTTCCCCGATGCCCTCCCCGAATACAGCCCAGCCTGAACACCTGGTTGTAGACACTCTCGCCCATGCAGGCGGGAGAGTTATTCCTACAATCAGTCCCCAAAGTCCCACGGCTCTTCCGTCTTCGACCTCCCATACGCAAGGACAGCTAGGCCCACCAGCCTTCCGCCGTGGGAGACAACGGACGACGAGCATTGACGTGAGCGTCAGGAGCCCATCACCAGCATCGGTACCAAACGCTTCCTCGATCAATGCACAAGAACTCACAGAAGATCCAATGGCCCTGGACACATCCCCACACTCATCCCCTCTCATTTTACCTGCGGATCGCCTCGAAACAGCTTCCCCTACGACTTCCTTTGCGGCATCAGATATCTTCATTCCCGGCGGTCGCCTTGTTCAGCTGATCAATTCGGATCAAATCCCACGATACGAAAAGAATGTCACGATGCAAGTACACTATTCTCTCACAGCCACGCAATCCTTACGTATGTTTGCAGATCTCGTGAGGGAAGACTGCCAATCGTGGAACCGTTAACAACTAAATTCCCTTAGTAAGCCGTAATTTGTGGTATATACTTGTGTCTAATTGAGGGCCCCACAGCTTTCTGGAGCCAGACGTTCCTGACCCGGCCCTGCTCAGACCAGATTGTAGTCCCTGGATACCGGCGACCCATCCGGATGGCGCTCTGTATTTTTACGATCCAAAGAGGGTGCGTCAGGGACACTAAAACCTGCATTCCTTAGACGCAACTAATTCGACCATTGAAGAGTTTATTTACTGACACTGACATGCACGATCCAGCATTAAAGGAAGAGATGGAAGAATTCTATTCCTACCTGCAGAACATCGTGCGCGTCGATGATTTAACTATCCCGTCAAGGAACTTTGACTTGGTACTCGACATCATGCCTGATGGAGACATGATAAATTGGTCCTACTACTACGCATGTCATGATACCCGGTGCCTGTTCTGGCTCGAAGAATACGACGCGAGACCATACATTACTTCTGAGATAGATGGGGTAGAGTCACCCGCTCATCTTAGTGCGTCACAGGCACCTGCAATTCGCTCGATTTTCACTAATTCGATGGTTAGAGCATCGTCTGGAGGCCTTTTATTGGTGCGTGAGCTATGCCTTACTGTATTAGTTCCTGCACATTGATCTTTTGGCAGGAACCATTGGTCGCTCTTTCCGGCCGTTTTCGATGGTCGTCGTCTTTCCCTACGTGTCTATGATGAACTCTTGGGTTTTCTAACACATGGTTGCATTGGTGAGCCTATGAATTTAAATCTAGACTTTGAGCATGAAAGAGGCCGACCCCGAGGCGTTAGATGTGATTACATCGAAGTCTTCGACTTTACCATACGATGATGACAAGATGCAGAAGATGATCGAACTCGTACAAAGGGCTAAACGTACGTCTCGTTCAGGATATGACACAGGGCTCACTGGCTGTGTTACTCAGAGGTACAAAAGGGCGTGGATGATGTGGGTGGCGTGGAACATTACAATGCGGCGACAAGTGAGTGTACCCCACACACTTGTCTCCTTCGATACTCTCATGGTCTTGCGATCAGCTCGCCTCCTGTCGTTTTTTGGTAAGCCTGCTTGGGACTTGTCCCATCGATTAACTCTCACACATTTTCAGCACACTGGAGGTTCCTATACTTCCACGGACAGAGGCATGCACGGCTACTGTCTGACGAGACGGTGTACACCACACCAAAGCGTAAAAGATCCTCTCTTATCTCGTTTCTGTCGCTGTTGCTCTTCTTTGCCCCAGAAGTTCATCTCATGGAGATGGAAAAGCTGTGGACAGATGAAGTCATTATCGAGAGGGCTTGGAAGAGTTTCATGACCAAGCTATTATCTGAATGGAACGACCTGATACTTTGGGTACGACCTCGCGTCTAGTTGTCACTGGAATTCTAGTCTCACTCGGTTTCCTGCGACAGTCAACTGTTATGCTTGCAGTGAACGTGGGCTTTCTTGCTATCCCTGGCGTCGTCCCTTACAACGTTGTCAACGGCGTTTTGACGATTACACGCCAAGTAATCATACTCGGGTCTCTTTCGGAGGTTTCCAGCATTCTCTCGCTAGAAGCTAGCGTAGGAAGCATCGTCATTAGCTTGCTCCTAATGCGGCACAACCGTACGAAACAAGATGCAGATCCGCGAGAGGCAGTAAGTGAACAGCTACACTTTTACTCGCTTCGACTTGACAGTTGGGCAGTGGGAATATCTTTCCCACAACTCTCACAGATATATCGGCCTTGAAATGATGGCCATTGTTTTCAGCTTACCATGGGCATTACTTATGTGGTCGTACGTCATTTCCTACATCTCCACCTTACTTTCCTTACAGGATTGCTGATACCGCCCACAGGATGTTGATGTTTTTCGTGGCGCTGTTTCTCTATTGCTTCAGTATTTCCAACCTCAGGTCACGCATATCTATTGCGTCGACATCACTTGTCGTGTTTGCCTTTTTTGTAGGGTGCCTGTGGATTATTTGGGAATCCAGCGATAAATGGGCGGTGTGGCTAGACGGCTTTCAAGTTCCTTCACCCATTTCTCGTGCGCTGCGAGCTTTGCATCCCTCACGCCTTTGTGATGCCGCTATGTCATTCCGTGATTATTTCCGTTCTCGCACGACAAATGATACCGGCAGCGAACACGAGATGGCGACCCGTCGAGATGGTGTTGTTGGTGGTAACGTTTCGTGTTGATGCTCTATCTGGTAAGAGCTTGTTGTACGCTGTTAGGACACATGTATCGGATTTTGTTATGTATCGTGCTAGGACGTGACATGTATTCAATAAAGTTTGATCAGCTGTGGTCAAAAGATAACAACCTAACGTATCACGGCGTAATCACGCAGATCCGGAATGATTGTATAGACAGGGAGCACGCCACAGTAGTGTGTGCTACCGGACGCGAGGGGGCCCAAGATCAGTCCCCAAGGTTGGAATGTGTAGGGATATGTATATGCGCATGGCTATTTCAGGAGGGACAGTAAAGAGACGCAGCGCAAAGGCGATAGCGGACGACCCTGAGCTCAATGGCACCAGGCCCAAGACTTAAAACGATGTGTCTAGCAAATACTTAACCACGGTGGGACCGAATGCTCTGGGTCACCCGCTCTGTTGCCTTCGGGTTGCTCTGTGATCTCCATCGTCTGAGGTCTTCACGCCCTGCCTCAGGTTTCGTGGGTCCGGCTTACTTTTTCGCGGGGGGGCCTCTTGGATGCGGAGGGGGGAAGGGGGTCAAGTGATGTTCCCGTGACCCCGGTCTTGCGATCGGCAGATTTCGCTTGGCGTTTTGGGGCCTGTTGCGCTTCCGTTGGCCGCGCCCGCTTTTGGGCGAGGGGAGGGGGTTAGGTGGGGGGAGCAGATACCTTCTTTCCGGTGTTAGCCGAGGCCTTTACCAGCGAGGCTATAGAGGTCTCTAGGAATGTGATTTTCCCCAGAAGGTGGGTTGCTGGACCCTTGGTGCGTCCAGGGCACAGGGATTGAGCAATCAGTTGCCGGAGGTAATTGAGAGAGTAGCCCAAACAGCCAGCCAAACCTCTCATTGTGAATAGATCGCCTTCGCTGGGCCACCCGAGGGTGAGGCCTGGGGAGGCGTTGAGATCCTTAACGAACTCGGTGGAGAGTATGAGATGCTCTTCAGGGAGATGGTGGTTGTACGGGGTAAAGAAGCCATGCTGTCGTTCCGCCTCAGGGACCCGCCACGGGCTTGCGGCAGTGCCGCATTTTGGCAGACTCTTCGTCATAAACTTCACTATATCGAAGCGAGGTGCTTTCAAGGCCATCCGACGGTGCGCAGCCATCATCATCAAGAATAGGAAGTTGGGCCGCACAAGCCGTCGAACAAGGTTAGTACTGGGAATCTCACTAGCGGGTAGCGTTCGCTGATGAACGTTACCAGGACGCAGTCTCTGATCATAGTGTCAATGGTGAAGACAAATCAGAGCAAGGTTTGCGATGCCTGCAATCTCTACCATGAGCGGTTGTGCTGACCCTGTCAAAGAAAACAATTTACCTGTCCAAGGGCACGAGGCGGCGCTTGTGGCGTTCATGTAGGTGCGATAAGCTTGCGACTGATTGTCCCCTCGTTTCTCCTACCACAAGATGGTCACCCTACTCAAAGTCCTTCTCAAGTTCTTTCGTATTTTACGCTCCGCGAAGGATCACATTAAGCATTTCCCGAGATATTGGGTCTCACTCTTAGCTTATCTTGGTCGCAAGTTGAGCGAGTGGCGGGGCTCATGGCCCAACAAACCGGGAACGTGTGGAAACCCCGAACCCACGGCACCGTCGTTTCTTGGAGATGGCGCGGGCTCTTGTTCGGTGTCGAGTGGTTCAGGTGGCTTGAGTGGATTTGCCTTGGCTGCTAGCACTGTTCCATCATCATCGTCAGCGAACCCGCAGTCAGCACCACCGGGGCCCACCCCAGCCACACTTTCTGTCGATCCATCATCAAGGGCACTGAGTCCCAATCCGACAAATCAACTCATCGGAAACAGCCCCGCTAATCGTAGCTCCGCGAGCATTCAAAGCCGCGCCAGTGACAGACTCTCAATAATTTCGACTCGAACCCGAAATTCACGTGCATCGTCACGTGCCTCCGCCCGAAGCGGTCAGCCAACGCAAGATCCCAGGCCCAGGGGAACTCATCACCAGTTCGGACGTGGACCATCCCCATCACGGTCACGAGATCGACCATCCGAACCACCTTCCGCGATACCCTCACCGTATACAGCTCAACCCCACCACATCGACATCGGGGTTCTACCGCCAAGTGGATACACTCGTACCAATGCAGACGAGGGACTTGGTCGGAGTCCCTCAATCGGTCCCCAAAGTCCCACGGATTTGCCGTCTTTGTCCTCCTATTCACAAAGGGCAACGAGTATTGGATTGAATATCCAGAGTCCGTCAACAGAATCACTATCAAAGACTTCCTCGATCAATGCACGGGGATTCACGGAAGAGCCTACGACACTGGGAACTTCCACCCGCTCACACTCTCCAATTTCGCTCGCGGATAGATCGGAAACCGTCTCCCAGCGTTCTCATACGGCTTCCCCCGCGCCATCACTCACGCTACCCGAAGGTCGCATCATTCAGCTGATTATTTCAGATCAAATCCCACGATATGATACAAAGACTGTCACAACGCAAGTGGATTATTCTATCTTGGCTATGTAGTTCTTACATATTTTGGCAGACCCCTTGAGGAAAAACTGAAATTTTTGGAGCCCTTAACAACTAAATTCCCGTAGTAAGCCATGACATGTGGTATATCCTTGTGTCTCATGGAGATCCCCACAGCTTTCCGGAGCCAAACGCTTCTGCTCAGGCCTCGCACAGGCAAGATTGCAGTCCCTGGATACCAGCGACCCATCCGGATGGTGGTCTGTATTTTTACGATCCAGGGAGGGTGCGTCAGCGTCATTGAAACTTGCATCCCTCAGTCGCGACTAATTCGATCATTGAAGAAGTTATTCACTGACACTGATATGCACGAACGGGAATTAAAGGAAGAAATGGAAGAATTCTATTCCTACCTGCAGAAGGTTGTGCTCGTCGACGGTTTGACTATCCCGTCAGAGAACTATGACTTGGTGCTAGACCTTATGCCGCAAGAAAACAACGAGATTCACTGGTCCTACTACTACGCATGCCATGACACTCGATGCTTGTTCTGGCTCGAGAAATATGACACAACATATGTAACTTATGAAGTACATGGTGTCGAGTCGCCCGCTCATCTCAGTGCGTCACGGGTATCTGTAATTTGCACTTTTTTTTTCACCGATCCCGTCAACAGAGCATCTCCTGGAGGAGTCTTACTGGTAAATGGGATATCTTTTACTGCATTAGTTCTCTGCCGTTGATGTTGTCTTGATAGGAACCACTGGTCTCTCTTTCCGGTGGTTTTCAACGGTCGCAGTCTTCCACCTGGTGTCTATGATGAACTCATGGGGATCTTGGCGCATGGTTGCATAGGTGAGCCCATGAGCTAGACCTTGAGCATGAAAGGCAACAACCTCGACACCATAGATGTGATGACATCGAGGACATCGACTTTACCATATACTAATGATCAAATGCAGAAGATGATCGAGCTTGTACAAAAAGCGAAACGTACGTGATCATGCAGGATACGGGGCAACGTTCACTGACTTTGTCACTCAGAGGCACAGGCTGGTGTGGATGGCGTGGAACATCACATCGCAGCGACCAGTCAGTGAACTCCACATTTCTCCTTCACTACTTACGAATTCTTGTAATCAGCACGGCTCCTGGCGTTTTTTGGTAAGTCTAACTTGAAAGTTGTCACTGTGATTAATTCGTGCTCTTTTTCCAGCACATTGGAGGTTCCTATACTTCCACGGACAGAGGAATGCGCGGCTAGTAAGCGATCAGGCAATGTCCACCACACAAAAACGCGAAAGATCTGTTCTTATCTCGTTTCTGTCGCCATTCCTTTTCTTCGCACCAGAAGTTCATCTCATGGAGATGGAAACGGTATGGACGGATGAAGTTGTTATTGAGAGAACCTGGAAGGGTTTCATGACCAAGCTATTGTCTGAGTGGAACGACCTGATACTTTGGGTAAGATTTCGCGTCTAGCTGTGACTGGAATTCTTAAGTCTCACTTGGCCTATTACCTCAGTCAACCGTAATGCTTGCGGTGAACGTGGGCTTCCTTGCCATCCCTGGAGTCGTCCCATACAACCTTGTCGATGGTGTTTTGACAATTACGCACCAGGCGATAATCCTCGCGTCACTTTCGCAGATTGCCAGCATCCTCTCGTTGGAATCTAGCGTAGGAAGCATTGTCATCAGCTTGCTCCTGATGCGACACAATCGTACAAAACAAGAAGCAGAACCGGCAGAGGCAGTGAGTAAACATCTGCACCTTACAACGAGCCACTGTCAACGTGAGATTTGGACAGTCGATGTACCTCTACCAGAACTCTCGAAAATATTTCGGTCTTGAACCAATAGCTATTGTTTTCAGCTTACCATGGGCATTACTTATGTGGTCGTGCGTCATCTCCTGCATTTCCACCTCACTTTCCTTTACCGGATCACTGACACCGCCGACAGGATGTTGATGTTCTTCATAGCGCTGTTTCTCTATTGTTTCAGTATCTCGAACCTCAGGTCACGCATATCTATTGCGTCGATATCGGCTGTCATGTTAGCCTTTTTCTTAGTCTGCGTGTGGACCATTTGGGAATCCAGTGATACATGGGGAGTGTGGCTGTATGGCTTTTATCCATCCATTGTCCGTGTGGTGCGTCCAATGGGAACATTGCGCCGTGGCATTGGCGCACGCCTTCGAGGTACTGTTATGGCAATCCGCAAATTTTTCCATTCTGCCACCACAGACAATGTTGGTAGTGTACACGAGTTGGGTGCCCCTAGGGATCGCGGTGTTGGCGATGATAGCGCTTAATGTTTCCTTATGCTCTATTGGATAGAAGTTTGTAGCACGCTAAGTGCATCGGACTTTGTAATGTATCATCATGTTATGATGTGACAGGTATCTGAGAACAGCGGTCGAGAAACAACAACCCGGCATATCATACAACTACAAATAGATGATGCTAGTAGTCCTAGTTCAAGATGCGATGCTAGTCCATGACCGACATATCCACTTGACTGACCCTACTGTGCATTGACAGTCATCTGGGGCACTGGGCAACGACCTACAAAAGGAAATTTACTATGGCCAGTCATGATCTTGTCTCCTTCAGTAATCAATCGATATCATTACTTACCAGATTTGGTATTACAATGGCAGCCAGCGGTACAGACCCTTCTTCCTCCTCAACGCCCCGGTCTGGGGCAGTACCGCACCTCGACAGACTTTTCATCCGTGGACTTCACCATTGATGTGAAGTAAATGATCCGACATTGCATCGTTGTCGTCATCAAGAAAAGGAGGTGGGGTCGCACAAGCTATCAAGTGGTGGTGGCCCTGGTGGGGGGGTCTTCAAGTTGCTGGCGGTTGGCTGACGGATGTTAACAGGTTGAGGTATCTAATCATGGCGCCAATAACAAATAAGGGCGAGGGTTGTGAGGCTCAAGATTCCCCATCATGAATGAACAGTTGATCGTTGGCCCTGTCAGAAGACGATTTCGCCCGGGTCTGTCTGAGGCATAAGGCGGCACCTGGTCGTGTGGCGTTCGTGCAGAACACACTGGCAGCTGCCCCCGTGGCACAGTGTCCCCTCGTTTCTCCACCCATGAGATAACCTCCCTACTCAGAGTCTGTTTCAATTATTTTCGCATATTACGCTCCGCGAAGGACAGCACCAAACGGTTCCCGAGACTTGGTTGGGCCTCGCTCTCAGCCTAGCCTACCTTGGTCGCAAGTTGAGCGAATGAGGCTTCTCATGGCCTAGCAAACCAGGGACGTCTAGAAATCCCAAACCACTTGAACGATCGTTCTTCGGAGGCAGAGCGGGCTAATATTCGGTGTCGGTGGTTCAGCTTGTTTGGGTGGATTTGCGGTGGCCGCCAGCAGGTTCCGCCATCGGCGAACCGGCCAGGCCGCGAACGTGCTGAACCGCAGTCAGCAACTGCCCCACCATCCCCGGCCCTAGCCCTACGTTCCACCAATCTATCACAACGACCAAGCAAGTCTCTATCCGACATGCCACCTGGTCGCAAGCCTCGCTGCCAATCGTAGCACTGGCGGTCTGAGTACTCAAAGCCGCGCCAGTGATAGCCTCTCAATGATTAAAAATGAGTATTGTTCTGTTCGAGGAAAGGTGTCGATTGCGAGGAAACGAGGGTGAAAACGAACGTTTGAAGGCGAGGAGAGACAGCAAAGAGGCACGGGGGTCGTCACGTGGTCGAAAATGCTCGATTCCGAGGCTACAGCGCGTTCCGAGTGCAGGGTCATCCGGAGTCCCTAGGCACCAGGAACGGATCTTTGACGACCTAACGTCAACGTCGAGTGTCAAGGGACGTACAGTAACTTACGTTGGCGAGTTGGTCTACTGTTCGCAAGTAGGAATCTCAACTTACAATGGATGGTGATCTTAGTCAACTAAGTCAACCTGTGCCAGATTCCGGAACAGACATACCAAACCTCCCAAACAACAGACACATGAGACTCCTAATGCACAGACGCCACCTGCTAAAAAAAAAAAAGGCGCCTCCATGCGACGACGGTGAGACTGGAAGCCCAGTATCACGGAGGGGTCTAAGCGTTGAGCCTATACCGCCTGATGAGATGTTTAGTTGTAGAGGTCATGGAAACAAATGACATTATTCGAAGATCGAAGCAGAGTAGCACATAACAAAAATCTGGAACACACCACAAGAAGAAGTACTACGGTTAAATAAAGCGCGAATACCCGATGCGTTAAACTCCTCGAACATGGGACAGTCGGTCGGCCATTGAGTGTATGTCTTGGACATCCTCTGGGGTGCGACGGGTGACCAATCGGCTAAGAACGTCCTGGCCCAATTCCATTACATGCTTAAAAAGGTCATTACGTGTGCGCCGCAACGCGACAAGGCTTTCATGCCACAAATCATAATCCTCCGTAGGTTTCCACGTAATCCGAATGCACCACATGATGAGAACGACAACGAGGAGCGACATGGCAGAGACGACGGCACGCGTTGAGGTGTTCGAGATATTGAAGCAAAAGAGCAATAATGCAACAAAAAATGTCATCATTCTACCCACGGATGAGAAATTCGTGAACAAGAGCCGTCTGGGATGCAAGAGAACAACCTACGACCACATCAGCAAAGCCCAAGGAAGACTGAAAACAATGGCCATCGGTTCAAGACCGAAGATCCTATGACAGTTTTGGTAGAGGTACATCGACTGCCCGAATGTTATTTTGGCGCGCATGTCAGGTGTGACTGTCTACTTACCGCTGCCGCAGGAGCTTCTCTCTGCTTGATACGGATATGACGGACAAGGAGCAGGCCGGTCACAAGGCTTCCCATGCTAGCTTCTACCGAAAGGGAGCTGGCAATCTGTGAAGCAGACGGGAAAATGTCTACTTGACCCGCGCTCGTCAAACTACTCCCGGCAAGATTGGATAGGACGACGCCAGGGATAGCGAGAAACCCCACATTGGCCGTAAGAATCAAGATCGACTGAACAAAAGTCACGTGAGAATGAAGAATAGCCACTCGGAACATTACAGCGTACGCAGAGAATCACGCCTTCCCACTCTCCTAGAAGTTTAGCCATGAAGCTCTTCCAAACAGCCTCAATAATGACTTCATCTGTCCACAAGTTCTCCATTTCTCGTAGATGACCTTCGGGGGCCAGGAAGAGCAATGGTGATAACAGCGTGATGAGTATGGTCCTTTCACGCGTTGGTTTGCCATACACCGTTTGGTCCTGGACAAGCCGTGCATGCCTCTGTCCGTGGAAGTATAGGAACCTCCAATGTGCTGGACACGTTCATGAGTTAACAAATAGGAACCACCTAACGAGGAGGGCACACCAAAAAACGACAGAAGACGCGCTGAGTGGCCTCATAAGTGGTGGTTAAGGAGTGGGGTATGCGCCGTGTACTCACTAGTCCCGGCAATGTAGTATGCCACACTATCTTTTGCCTCTGAGCTACAAGTCAGCGATCCTATTCTTCTTTCCTCCACACCGCGTACTTTTGGCCCTTTGCACAAGTTTGATCATTTTTTGCATTGTGTCATCGTCGTACGGTAAAGTAGAGGACTTTGACGTCATCGCATCTAGGTCATTGACGGTGGGCTTTTCTCATGGAGGACCAGCCTTGAATCAATTGGCTCACCAAAGCAACCATGCACCAACATCCCCATAAGCTCGTCATAGACACCAAGTGGAAGACGGCGACCCTCAAAGACAACTGGGAAGAGCGACCAATGATTCCTATCCAAGTGAACATAAGCAATTTGAACGCCAAAGAAGCGGGGTATATCCGACTTGCCAATAAAGGGACTCCAAGCGATGCTCTGCATGCTACATTGTGGAAACTGCGGGAAACTCGGATGTGGCAGTTTTAACGTACTGACATGGGCTGGCGCCTTGACCCCGTATAGTTCAGATAGCATGTAGCTTGCATCATATGTCTCGAGCCAGAACAGGCATCGTGACTCGTGGCAAGCATAGTAATATGACCACGACATCCGCCGGTCCTCAGTTGCCATGATGTCTAGCACCAAGTCATAGTCCTCCGAAGGGATAGTTAACTGATCGGTGCGCAAAAGCTGCTGCAAGTAGGTATAGAATTTTTCCATTTCTTCCCTTAATGATTGATCGTGCATGTCGGTGTCAGTGAACAATCTCTTCAATCACGCATGAGTCATAGCTAGAGATCTTCCGAGGTTACTGACATACGCACCCTCTCTTCATCGTAAAAATAGAGGGCACCATCTGGATGAGTTGCTGGTATCCATGGGGCGCAGTCTTGCCGGAGCGGCTCCGAGTCGATATGGCTGCGAAGGAGTTAATGAAAACTGAACTATTTCAACTATGTCACGACGCACTTGGGGAAGATAGTTGTTAAAGGCTTCACATAGTACGTCGTCTGCTCACGGGTTCTGCCAACAGATGTAAAAGGCGCAATAGTATGACGATATAGCGCACTTGCATCGTGATATTCTTTGTATATCGTGGAACTTGATCAGAATTGATGAGCTGCACAGTGCGACCTTCGGGCAAAGGGTTGTCCAAAGTCGCAATAGAAAGAATAGGCGCTTCATCATGCGGATCCGCCGCGGCGGAAACGGGTGATAGATAGGGAGTTACGGTTTCTATGGCGAATGGCGCTTCTGTCAATTGCCCTGGATT
>Ga0307512_10001576_pt1 | contig 31864 bp, 29 predicted proteins | sample 14_EM_MG_FD_200267 | JGI IMG/M metagenome (GOLD analysis project Ga0307512, IMG submission 200267) | Populus trichocarpa ectomycorrhiza microbial communities from riparian zone in the Pacific Northwest, United States - 14_EM | ecosystem: Host-associated > Plants > Roots > Unclassified | place... | reverse complement strand
GTTATCTCGACTGTCTCTTGTGATGCCATTCGGTAGACTATTCGGTACGCTCGGTGGTCATTTTCCATCTCCTTCAAGACCAATTCGGTAGCCATATTGCACTCGTTCGGTATCTCGTTCGGAACTGCTTCCGCTCGCATACTTTCAAGTGCGCTAGCACTCGAGCTCTCCCAATTCCTCGTGAAAAACTCTGCAGGCCCAGCCCATCAGTGATCATTGTTGCAACTTTGGAAGATGCTTCGGTAGTCATATTCGCGCTCAGTCTGTACGGATGAAGCGGGCCTGTGTATCTCCTCCCTTCGTAGATCGGGGCCCCTGAGACGACTTTCCAATTCTTATGCTAGTCCGTTGCGCCCTCCGCTCTACCGTTCTCTGTCAGGTCAGGGTTACCGACCATTGGGATATCGACGATTTTCTTCTTCACGTCGGTAGCCAGTGTGTCGGTAGCCTGGGCTGTCATGATAGCCGGTAGTCATCGTATGGTTCAACGGCTGCTAAGTTGCTAAAAGTCGTGCAGTAGGTCTCTCATATCCGATCTCGTAATCAGGTCGTCTATAGGGTCCATCTGCCGGGTTCCTGTTTCCTGCCAGATGCTCAATGACGAAGTTGTATGAAGAAGAATCTCCGTTGATTGTGCCATTCGATCACTCAGGGGCCATAGTATCTCAGGCCCATCTGCAAGTCGTGATATCTCTCAAATACAGATCGCACGAATTCATACGACTGCTTCTGCTCTATCATCTGCATTAGCTAAAGAATCAACAGAAGATGGAGGCGATGAAGGGTAAAATCCAGGAGGCCTTGTCATTAGCGGTTCGCCCACGATTGGACCAAGCCCCGCCGTCCAGTCACTCCCTTCGTTCCTCGGCGAGCCAGTAGCAGTCATTCAAGGTTCCCATGTAGACGCTCTTCTGCCGCAACTACTGCCGCTGCTCCTTGCTCGCACATCCAGCCTACGAGGGTTACCACTTCTGAGGTGTAGCCTCTTTGGTTCAACTCTACCACAGCTCTAGCAATTCTAATCTCAGTTGGCTTCAGAAATGAAGGCCATCGCAAGCTCCACACATTGTGGCTAATGCCCGCTGCAGGACGATGCCAGTCGGTTGACAACTGGACGATCGTGAGTTACTCCTCGCAGGGTCTACAGGATCAGCAGTCAATTGCCGTCCAACCGCCGCGGATTATTATCAACAACTAGTTCCGAGCTGGAACCGTAAGAGCTCCAAATTTAGATTGCATGCATCATCCTCACCCGCGCACAGGTGATCTATGAAGTATAAATTGCCTCGAGATCCAGTAGTCTCGGTATTGGTGGGCCCCCACTGCTAATCATTGGGACACCCGATTGCCATCTCGATAGAGAGAAAGGCTGGCGGTCAACGTTGTACCGCAGGATCAAATGGGAATTCGGTCGACCGGAATCGACGCGGTGATTGCGGTGCGTATTCGCCGAAATCGTAGGTGGACATCGAGTATCGGATCACAATATCCTCATTCGCATCGTAAGTGAGCTTCGCCGGATGACACCTCCTCTGTAAGTGAACTTTCATCGTGTAGTTGATGTCTGTAGGCGGATTTCGTTCACCGAAAGCCTCACCTCCGTAGGCGCACTTGACCGTGTGAGGTAGCCTCCGGGAAATGGGAATGCCAATGCACATGATGGTGCAATGTAACAGTGTTGACTAAAATATCGTCGTCTGGTGACTTCTCGTTGGGTTCTCGTCAGTCGTACGCATTCAGGGGTAATATAGTCGTTCTCGTCAATCGCGCTCTCTGCATCGCTTGGTGCTGCTCAATTGACTGCAGTCGATTGTAATTGTGCTCATAGCAATTGGATATATGCGATTTCCTCTTGAGTTGTAGCAATTGTCGACATTGTTCGCCTGTAACGCGTCTCGCTGCCAACTGCATCTCCGACATCGTCTCTGCTGTTGACAATTCGCCTAATTCAGGGATGAATGTCTTAAGACTCATCGCTCGTACAATCGGGAGGTATCTCGACTCGTGTCGAAGTGGATTTCTGGATTGTTGACTACTTATTCTTCCTCATCGAAATAGGGGTAAACTCGAAAATCCCGTGAGCGAAACATATCCGTTTACTGAAAAAGCAATAATAGTGTAAGGACCCATACGCTAGCGTCCGGCGGTATATGGATATGGTTGCACACGTGCACTGGAGTGAGTACATATGTAGATGTGTAGACGTATATGTAAGATTATCGCTAGAGATCTAAGGCTCGCGGCGAGCCGACTATATGGAATGGCCGTTACCCGGCCCTGGACACGTCACGTGCAGTCGTGCCGTTCCAGAAAGACGGCCGATAGTTCGATTATGTGTTAATGTCGCCGCACTGCCCTAGGATTTTCCGAGATGCATGGCCAAACGTCGTTGACGCTCTGTTGATGCTCATTTTTAGGGCATAGTGACGACGTCGTCGAATGCATTTTTGCCTAGAAAGACGGAGGATAGTTCGATTATGTGTTAATGTCGCCGCACTGTCCTCGGATTTTCCCAGATGCATGGTCATAAGTCGTTGATGCTCCATTGACGCTCATTTAAACGGCATAGTGACTATGTCGTCGAAAACATTTTTGCCTAGAAACATGGCCGATAGTTCGATTATGTGTTAATGTCGCCGCACTGCCCTCGGATTGTCCACGATGCATGGCCAAAAGTCGTTGACGCTCAGTTGACGCTCATTTTTAGCACATAGTTGGGATGTCATAGTAACCGTTTTTGCCTTGAAAGGCAGCCGATAATCTGACTATGGCTCAATGTCGCCTCCGAGCCCTAGGATATTACATGATACAAGGGCAAAAGTCTTTGACGCTCTGTTGACGCTCATTGTTAGGACATAGTAGCGGTGTTGTTGCAAGGGGTTTTGCCTAGAAAGGTGGCCGATAGCGGGATTATGGGGTAACGTCGCCGCACAGCTCATGCATTTTCCAAGATGCAAGTCCACAAGTCGTTGACGCTCTATTGACGCTCATTTTTGAAACATAGTAGAAATGCTGCAACCACCATTGTTCCATAGAAAGGCGGTGGAAAGTTCGATTATGACGTACTGATATTGCGCAGCCTACTGAATGTTTCACGACACAATGCCGAAAACCATTGACGCTCTGTGGACGCTCATCTTTAGGATGTGGCAACGAGCGGCTCATTCACCATTTTCGCAATAACGCCGACCTCTACATCTGCTTTGGAAGGATGTGACAATGCAGCCTATGGATTGCGGAATGTGTAAGACTCAAAATCATTGACAATCTGTTGACGCTCACATTAATCACATCGAAACAGCCTATGTACACTCAATAATTATATGCAACCAATCATATACTCATTATTGACCTCCAGTATTGCGTTTGTATGTATTATCGTTTGCATCCAGGAGTTTTGTTACCTCTCAATTTCTGATAAACTGCTATCTACACTATCTGAGTGAGAAATGACGTGACCCTATCATATTCCCGCACTTTCGGCCGGCAATTGAGGGCATCTGGATCATGTCACTAGTTTTGGGTAAATATAGCTCGACTTCCTCACCATTCCTTATCCAGCTCCTTCTCCTCAATTTCCATGACGTACCACAAGCTGTTTCAAATATCTCAACCATGTGCACCAGGTCTGTGCGGAGAGTTACACAGTGGGATACATGTATGAATTTAGCATGACGGTTGTCGTTCAAATGGATTCGTCATGCACACAGACCACTCTGTATATGACACGTATGACATCACTCACTTAAATTTTGTTAGCACATTTCGTCACTAATATTGCTTTTGCATTGTCACTATACAGTCACTTGCAGAAAGAAACCGCACGTTTTGGCCATCTTACAGAGTGATGTGGATTCTAGAAATTTCACTTGGTGCGTTCGACCCTTGCACATGCACAGACAAATTATCATGTCTCACAATTTTGTCACTGAAATCAAGAAAAAGCTGACACCTAGCGAAATTCGTAAACAACTTGCTGTTCACCGCGATCGGACGTGAACAATCACAGTTTGCATATCTACTCTCCCACAGACGCAGGAGCCGTCACCATCTCTTCGTTGGAATCCGATATCTTTATGGTTATTAGCTGGAGGCTAAATGCAGCGGTAAAAGCTTACTGGTTCAACAGAGCTTTCCGGTTCAGCTGGCTTTGCTTTCAGCAACGTTGACGAATCGGGCTCCGCAGCTGGGTTACCACTAGGTATGCTCGATTTTCACTGCGGCATCCCCGAACGATGCCTGACATGACTACTTCCTGGTCGAAAAGTCCCTTGCGGCCTTTGCGATATTCCGGGGACAATGTCAACACTCTCCAATTGATCTCCAAATGTTGTCGGTGGAGGTGCCGGAGCGTCAGGATTCGTTTGTGACTGAACGACTGCCGGAACCCTCAATTCGAATGTGCTGTACTTCTTATCTCGTACACGGAAGTGGTCGGCTGTATCCTCCTATCCTGGCTGATTCAATTCGTCGAGCTTCATCTGCTTCTGCCGAAACCTCTCCATGCGCTGCTGTATCGTTTTGGTGATTGTGCCCATCACCCAGCCAGGTTCGTCATCTTCGCTCAGCTTGCCCTGCTCACTCTCTTCATCATCCTCATCTTCCCCATCCTCCCCATCGTCGGAACTTGCAAGGTCACTCAGACTGTCTCCCATAGCAACCAGCATCTCCTCAAATGTTTTTTCGGGCTCTCTGTACGTCAATCCCGTGATTTCAGCGTGCTTCATATCGTCCTGCTTTTGCTGAACCGCTGCCTCTGCGTCTTCAACTCGCTTTCTTGCCCCAGTGGTCTCTCTCTCAACATAATCCTCAATCCATGTCTCTTTCTCTTCATTGCTTAAGAAATGCGTTTCTCGTGGTTTCTCCGCCGCAAGCTTCTTTTTGGATCTCAAGCTGCGCAATGCTCCAAGCGCTCCGACTCTCTCTGCTTCAAAGCCGCTCTTGCCTTCATTCGCATGATGACGTCGTTGGGTTGACCGCTTTGTCAATTTGCTGTATCTGCCAGCCAGAAGTGGCGACAAGTTCTTTTTTGGAGCATTGACCATTGTATTTCATGTTGACTGTTATTGGGAGAGATGTTGGATGTTGGATGTTGCAAGTTATGGACAATATGGAGGCAAGCTGTGTCTTTTATGTCAAGGTTAGTACGTTTACTAATCTTGAACAAAGCAAAATCTCCCTCTGGACTGTCAATAAACCAGGAATAGTGATGCTAACCGTACATCATGACATGATTGTTAGCGTCATTTTCATGCAATATCCCGGGGATTATTTGAGACAAACATCAGCAGACGTCCTTTCCCTCGAACAACATCCTATTAATATATAGCGATTAGGCGATTCTGGCGGTCATATACCGCAGTTTATCCCTGTTACCAAACAAACAACATCAGCCCGACTCTTTGCCAATTGCGGGGCGGTGGGAAACCCCTGCAACTTGCAGCTATACTCAGCAGGATTCATCTTGACCATAACTATCATGATGGCTGCTACTCAATCCATTCCGACAAGAAGCTAACTATATAGTCCGCCGGGCTTCCCACTTCCTCTCGCTATCATCTTCCTCTCCTATTCCTCACCAGCACATCATGGATACACAGCCACCTCAGCCAGGTGAGAGCGGATCGAATACCGCCCGATTGGGAGGCGCTATAACAATTATGGACATTCTTGGCACACAACAAGAGCGCAGACACAAGTTAGTTCAACGCGACGCTGCCAATGGGGTCACCAAACATATGACCGAGGATGCACATTTAAAACTCGTCCGCAAGACTGGAAGCAGTAAAAATACGAAACAGCATACTCTGGGATGTGAGTGTATCTATCTCGAGGTAATCGGCGGTGAATTGACTGTATAACGTACAGTGGGTGTCCGTAGAGAGCTACAGAATGAATTTATCGCTGCCCATAACGGGAAGCCTCCATGGTTGACGGACGCATTCGTCCCCACAGTCCGCGAGATTGAACATCATGATGTCGTCAGCTTGGGGATTATCGCAGATGAATTTCCTGATAAGCATCCCCGTGAGTGGACGAAGCAGGCATTAATCACTTTGGAGGAGGCTACAGAAGCGTATATGGTAGAGGTAACAGCCAAATTTCATTGTTAGAAGCAGCAACTAAGGTCTTGTAGGTTTTCAACAGGTCTGCAACTATGGCAAGGCAAGGAGGTTGGGTACAGCTGAAACAGTCTGACATGAGCCTGGTGTTTCATATGGCCAAAACGGCCAAAGAAGGCTTTTCGCGCGCCTCAATCGAAGAAACAAAATACCTCATTAAGAAACCACGCGCCGATGTATGAGAACAGAAGAAGCGGGGTGTTGAGTTTCCTGGACACAAAATGGTGAAGGCTGCAATACAGAGACACCCGGCAATGCTCCGTCAGAACCAAACGGCCGGCTGCCTTCCTTGCCACAATGGCAACGCAAAGCATCCGCAGACATGCTGGAGACCCAAAGGAACAGTTGAACCTCCACCCTACCGACGCAGAGAGCGGACTCCAGAGCCGACTCCACCACTGCCCCGCACACCACCCGCCCCAACCTGTAACACTTCCGGAGTTCAACCTTCTCAAATCGACTATGTGCCCGCCGGATATGCATAATTGAATACAGCTCCTCCCTGTCTGGAATCTTTTGATGATGAGGAAACCGAGCACGATACCGATTTTGATCCAGTTATGCTGACTGATGAAGGTTAGTACACTCTCTGTGGTGTGGTAATGCAGCTAACAATCATTTTGAAGACAAGAGCAACGAATTGAGCGATCCTGCACCTGATGACGAGCATTGAGCGAAAGACACGGGATTTTGGAGATTATTATTAAATATATTAATGTATTATTAAAGAATAATGTAGTGATCAAGAAGAAAGTAAATAAAAACGCCAGAAAGGCAGCCAAAACAATGTGAATGATGCACTGTGCCAAATCAAATGATTGCATAGTGCGGATAGAGCCATGGCAAAATGAGCGTCAACGGAGCGTCAACGATCTTTGGTCATGCGTCCGGGGGAATCACACCTCCGATAGGTTGTAGTCAGTCATAGAAGAATTTTTGGCTGCATTTATAGGCAAAACAGATTGCAATACCCTCCATGCCCCATCATGAAAATGAGCGTCAACGGAGCGTCGAAGATTTTTGGTCATGCATCCTGCGAAATCACACCTCCGATAGGTTGTATTCAGTCACAAATGAATTATTGGCTGCCTTTATAGGCAAAACAGATTGCAATACCATCCCTGCCCCATCATGATAATGAGCGTCAACGGAGCGTCAACGATTTTTGGGCATGCGTCCTGGGAAATCACACCTCCGAAAGGTTGTAGTCAGTCATAGAGGAACTTGTGGCTGCCTTCATTGGCAAATCAAATTGCAATACCCTCCCTCCCTCATCATGAAAATGAGCATCAACGGAGCGTCAACGATTTTTGGTCATGCGTCCTGGGAAATCACACCTCCGATAGGTTGTAGTTAGTAATAGAAGAATTATTGGCTGCCTTTATAGGCAAAACAGATTGCAAGACCAAATATCGTTGACCCTCTGTTGAGACTCTGTTGACACTCTGTTGACGCTCTGTTAACGCCGATTTTCAGGATGTGGTTGGGCGCGTGAGTATGCTTGTTTTGAACATCAAGGCGGCAAATACGTCGAAAATGAACCGTGAAGTACCAATGTCAATATTTTACGATTATCAGTAGCATATCTGAATGCAACCATCAATGTGAAACCTGAAACGCAGAACCGGAGATTGCAACCAACAGGTCTAGGCAAACCTGGCGAAACCCGCGGGTTGACGGGTACTGGTCCGGGTTTGGCCCGCCAAGAGTCAGCGGGTCAGGTTTTTGGACGGGTCTGGAACCGAACCGACCCGTTCTAGTGGGCCAAACCCGGACCACTGGCGGGTTCCCCGCACCTGTTGCTAACACTACGTTACAATTACGGAGTTTCCTTGCAATTAACATTACTTGCTAAAACTTTTCGATGAGGTATATTCTTAATTATTTGTACCTCGTGTTATATATTGTTGCTCGCTGCTATTGAGTTCATGTAATGGCAAGCCGAGAGGCATGGGTTCAGTTGAGTGTTCGGTTATGCCACTCACTGAGTAGCTTGAGTTTTCCATCCGCGTTTCTTGCAAGTACATAGAGCGTCTTCCAATTTTTAGTCTGCATTCAATGCAACATTGTTGGAGCCAATGATAGGTATAGACTCCTGTCGAGAACATTTGACGCGCGGTGATGCCAGCACAGATGATGTAGTGATTGAACACAGGGAAGCCAAAGCAACAGCAGATATGCAACAGACAGCATTGATGGCTTATGGCACAAGGTATGGCTTACGGAAAGACGATTCGGGGATTCCGATCCAAACAAAGAGAATGTTGAAACCAGAAAACATCCATTCCAACCGAGGATTAATGATTGTTAACATACTCGTCTCATTCATATGTAGCTTCCTGATACAAAGTAAGCTGATTCGAGCGTTTTTACACTACCGAAGTGCATACAATTGCGAGAAGGGTGAAAACCTCTCAGGGACTCGCTGCAAGGAGATAAACTGAGACACAGGCACTTAGAGATGGGGAGGATTGAAACTTGGAATGCGGCCACTCCTCCGCAGTCAGCATGTGGAATCTTCCATTTCGGTATAGTGAGGACGTATTGCAGTGCAGATGTCACGTCTCACGTATCTTTTCGGACAATCTACTAGCGGGGAGAGCTACTTCCAAAGTGCATTACACGCTGCTATACTTTGCCCCTTTACCATGTTTACGGCAATTAGGAGGGTGGACGGCGTGAATTGCAAAGTGTACTTCTCATGGGCCCATTTAACGCTTTGCCTTTCTTCTTCTCCAATCATATATCATGCAAGTGATATGTGGTTCATGCACCCGAGAACAATTTTCTACTACCGAGTATCTATCATGATCTTGCGATGTAACAGTCTGTTGGCTTACTAGGTAGACAATCAAAATTCGGCAGCTAAGTGTTGATTGATTTTTCACCCCACAGATCTTTCAGCCGTTGATATACGTATTGATACAAGAAAAGTATCGCATTCGCAGTGCTAGACACATGACACGATTCAGTACTAGAATCATCCTTTCCGTGTCATCGCAATCATGGATATCTTGCAGGCTGTTTTCTCTTTAGTGGAAGGTATCTACGGGTATGAGACAACTGCAATAATAGCATAATGCACAATCTTTCACCCGGAACGAGTTATATCTTCAGCGGCTTGATTAACCTTTACGAATTTGGTCACTCTGAGCAGATATGCTTGTCTACGCCGTACTGGAAGAAGAGTAATAGTGGAGAAATGTAGACATAGGCAACTAGATAGAGTATATGTATGCCACTATGCATGGTACATACTTCGTGGCTGACGCCGCAAAATGCCAAAACTCGGAGAGGATAGAGGTACTCCTGGCGCTTGATGTGGTCGTAAGTGCTGGAGTATACATGTTACCATGTACACTGCATTCCGGTTGATTCCTCTCCGGTTCCAAGTTCTATTACTGGCCTTTCACTCTCTTCGAAGCTTCTGGACACTTCTTTCCTTCCCTGTTGCTAACCCAACATCACTGTCCCGGAGTGAGTTTGATGTAGCGGTCACTGAATTGTGGGCAGGGTATCTTTGAAGGGAGTACACTACTAGCCGAGTGATGTATGGCTTGAGTCTTTTCTATCAGGAAGGTTGATCGCGATTCTATGTCTGAAGGCTGACCCTCAAAGTTGTTCTACATTGATGGTGATAAAGTGTATATAAACACCCCATACACCCCGAATGATTGATTCATCTTCACCGGGATCGACATTGTGACGGGGTGACGGAGGATGGAGAGATTGAATGGTATGTATTCTATTTGTATTTATATTTATAAACTGCTGGCTGACACATTTGAATGCAGATGTCTTCAGAATTTGCGATGATTAAGGCTGTGGACTGTATTAGGTATGTATTGAATATTTCGTGAGAGGAAATGTGGGGTTTATAATATGATTCAGTGCAGTGTTATAATTATTTCCATATCAATTACGATGAATAAAGTCGCAAACACTATCACCGCCGCCACGATCTCCAAACCAGCGATAACAATAATGCACTCCCATACATAAACACGTTACGCGTTCACAGTTCACACCTTCACAGAGCTAAATCCACCATCAAAACCAAAGATAAACGAAGTATCCATCAAGGCTTTCTTTAAAGCCAGCTTACACTTTTTTTCGAGCAACTGGAAGCATACCCCCGGTACATCAGCCCTCAAAAGCTTCTGAAAGGACAGCACAATTGCCATCTACCTTAGTCGCTACCTCTTCTACCTCCTCACTCACAGAGGAACTACCCATCGACACCTTTCGTTGGGGCCAGGTTATATGGAAGCTTTGTACCGTACATTCGTGGATTAGCAACACCACATTCGCTGTCTGCTTTGGTTATTGCCTCTAAAGCATCCAAGTTCAAAGATAAAGAAGCTACCCATTGACGTTCTTCATTTAGGGAAATTAATACGTCGTTTCATGAACTGGAAGCCTGGCAGTACATCCATGTATTACCAAGCATCTGAAACAAGAACATATTCACCGGCTTCCTTCATTGTTCCCTCCAAAGTGTCACGGGTTGTACAGGAACTACCCATGTACTCCCGCACATTCGCTGTCTACCTTGGTTTCTACTGTAATACACAGTGAGGTCAAGACGTCAGCAATCAGCAGCGGCTGTCAATCTCTTGATTTGAGCGTATCGGTCAGCATCAGGAAGCCGTTATCTCATGAATATTTTCAGTGGGCACTCGCTGCATGGAGACTCCAGATAAATGGTAACATCAGCTGATCACGGACATCACATTCGCCATCTGCCGTGGTCATTACCTCCAAAGCCTCAGGTTAACTGTGAAGGCGCTACCTGTCGACACCTAACTTTTGAGGAAATTTATACCTCTTCTCAGGAATTGGACGCCTGCCAGTTCCTCATCAGACCGCCCATGATTTGAAACAATGTACACCTGTAGTCTGCCGCGATTTCTAGGTCTAGAGCGAAATACTCCATCTCATACGAGTTGATTCGGAATTTTCGGGCAGGTACCTAGCACTCGAAACCTTGTTGGGCCATATAGTACCCGACAAGTGGAAATCATCATTCAACTGGACCTTCCTGATAAACTTGTTTATCTACAACACCACGTTCAACACTTTGATCTAGGAATATCACTGTAGGAATTGTCGCACAACACCAGTATGTTCAAGCTAGCTTGGGATTTCAGGAAAAGGCTTAATATACTTCCAATGCCAGTATGAGGCCAAAAATTCCCGACTAGTGCGTTCGACTGGATCATCCAATTAATTAGGTTCGACTACAACCCCTCGTTTGGCATCGAGTTTCAATCTGTCCACCAGCATACTACTTGTACTATCACCCAACTGTTGCCCAACATCGCTGTATTCATGATTCCCAAATGTTTTTTTGCTCTTGCCAAGTTCTCTCGATTTCATTCTGTGTTCTACTTTGGTTCTAGTTATTTCTTGACTGGCATCAGCTGGTCATTGGAACTGGCACTTTCGACATTCGACTCGGACGGCATTGTTTTTCCTCATCGAATATCCAGTCGTGGGAAACTGGAACAGGAATGATTCAGTTCTTCCATGCGCAAGTTGAAACAGAGGGGATAACAGTCACATTGATCAGTTGTCCTCAATAATATTCAGTTCCATCCCAGTCCGTGATCAAAACTTGAAGTTGATAATTGGTCTACCTTTGAAGATCGCACTCAGATGTATAACATTCAGTTTCAGATCACTCTGCTTTTCGAAACGCCAATATCTGGAGAGGAGGCTTCAAAAGTACACCCTGGGTACCTTGAGAGCAGCTCAACAGGATCCCGAGCTCGGTGCTGTTAATGTTTTGGTTGGGTCTATGGATATGTCGAAATTGGAAGTGGAATGGGTAGGATGTGCTCTCATTTGGCAGGTGGAGGGAAAGTGAAACCCCCATTTCTGGTAATGGTTATTCTGTATTCGGGGTTCCAGATGTACCAAGAGGTCACTTCTTCAGCACTGATCTTTGAAGTTGTTGCATTTTAAGTTTCCTTTCATCGACCTTTCCTTCCATTTAATTTTTCAGTATTGTTTCACGGTCAGCCTGAGTGGAGTAGAGCGGAACATATCAATCAAGGCCTACGATTTGATGCAGAATTTGATGCTATTTCGGAAGCTATGAAGAAGGTGGTAGGACGAAAAAATCGAGAAAATAGGTTGAAGATGGTCGTGGTTTTACAGATTCAACTGCACAACTTCAATGAGCTCCAAGGATCCCTGAGATATCTTGGCGACGTAATTCTTGTTTGACATGTTCCCCTTCACCTCACTCAGCCTGACCGAGAACCAATGGGGAAAAATAAAACGACAGCAAAGGTTGGAAAAAAGAATCCAATAATGCGACCACATGAAACAGCTGTTCCGAAATAGCGACCTCTTGGTACATCAGGAAGCCCGCATACCGAATAACCAATACCAGAAAACTGGGTTTCACTTTGTTACGGATCATTTATAGGTGTTCCTGACCGGAACCCATCACGCATTCAGCCAATTTTGAGCATCAACTCCCAAGAACGAGCAGAACACCAAGAGAAGAAGGCAACAGTGTAACATTGGGGATCAAATATTGAAATGACGGAACTGCCGGATAATCATGAAGATGGGTTGCCGATGGTCACAGCTTTTATAGATTCAACTGCGGCACTTCAACGAATTTAAAGGTCTATTTATGTTTTTCTTTTCCTCATCCGTTACTTTCCCATTATGTTCTCTCTTCTGATGGATCATGTGTAAAGTGGAGAGTAAATGTTGCAGGCCTCCGTGAGATTAGAATGTATCATGAGATGGAGTTTTAGAGCAAGGGAGAGCTCGATGGTGATTTTACATAGCTGATTGGCCACGCGATGGTAAAAGGCAGGGAGTCTTTCGCACAATTGTGCAAAATCTTCCATCAAGTTGATTGTTAAACTGCAGCCTTGACTTGATATTGTTCCTGGCAGCAATCTCAATAGCATAGTCTAGCCAGGGGCAGCTTTGAAACAACGCTATCTGAACCAACTTCGCCAGCAAAGCCACGAGATTGGGAAGCACTCAAGTAGCTTCACTCAGCCTTCGGAGAAGAACATCTGGAGTGGGAATATAGCCACCCGATCCTGGCCCGCAATTGGTCAGGCAGAGAGATCTTGGACTAGAGCCCCGCAAAGCCTAGTGATCTTTGAATGAAGCGAGTGATATACCGGTGACTAGCCTTCATTGCAATGTTGCTCATCTACACCTGTTACAAGGTCCCCATGTCTAGTATTGAGATAAGAGAAATTTATGCTATATAAGTCATTATGAGATGACTGGTTTTTAATCTAAAAAACCCCGAGATACGGAGCATTAACCTCCGCCAGGGCCAGCTAGATCCCCGCCAAGTGCTCTAGACAACTACGTATACCACGCCCTGAATGACCATGGTTGGCCCTGGAACACTGGCGATCGCTCGGACTATTGGGAATCCTGGCATAGCTGCCTCGTGAAGGTTTGTTAGGGCAACTGCAGTGCAGTTGTACACTTCCCGGCGGGCCATCATTCACATGCTGTGAAACTCTCTCCCTCAATTGCCCCGAATGTGATCGAATAGGCTTACTTGTCTGAGCGACTCATGTTACTGAACAGAGAATGAAGAAATTGAATCACTTTGAGCAGGTCCCAAACAGGACCTAAATAGAGACATGATTGAAATAGTGCTCCAACTTCGAGACCGAGGATTCCCAAGCAGGTGTGCCTGAAAAACTCCGAAGTGATTTGAACAAGGCCTGAATGGGTGTCGAATAGAAACGATGCAATGTTCATGAACGGGGGTTGAATCATGACCATTCGGAAGTCCCGAATGGGGCTTGCATCGGAACCATACGAAATTCGCTAGCTGGTCCGCAGGTATGGAAATCAATAAAAGCTCTGTTGGGATGAGAACATGACCCAAATGACACCTTAAAGGAACACTTTGTTTGTTTGTTTTATTCATACTGTATTGACTCTAACTAGAGTATGATAGAACCAAATTCCCCTCCGCCTCCTGGCGAGCCGGTGAAGGTTGCAGAGATCCCCACCCACTCCCCTTCATCCCCACTGACAAATGGAAAGAATAAGAGACTAACCCTACCTAAAAGCTCACCAGAGAAAGCAAAGAAGTGAAGAAATAAGAAACGAAGAGAACGAAGACTGTCACGTCAATCTCCAGTGACTACTTCGCTGGGGCGGGAACTCTCCAATGACGGTCGCCACTAGGAAGTCCATCACTGCCTGATAACATGCCTCCATTGAGTATAGTTTAGAGATCTGGATATTCTGGAATCTGGTCACTTTCCAGCGCATCGCCTTCCCGACCTCTCTCCATATCTCCTGCTGTTCTTCTTTTCATCGGCTGTAGTGCCAAACGAGGTGCTACCGTGTCTGGGCTGTCGTTCTACAACACCACAAGCACTGGGCATCTTCTCGGTGTCCAAAGCATTTCAGGTATACTCCTGTGAGTGCATTCCTCGCCTTTAGTTGTTAGAACCTGGTTGTCAAAGACTTCATGCTTGTGAATGGGATGGGTCTCTTGCTTCTGGCCTTGCATTTCAGTCTGTAACAGCAGAGCTTGCTGCACTTGGAGGCCTCCCACTGTGCATTAGCCGTCAATTGTCACTGCGAGAACAGTCTGGGTCTGTGCGTGGCTGAGGTGTATATTCGCTCGCGTACTGTGTATCCTCACACTTTCAATGTGCAATTCGGAATGCCCACAGATTCGCGTCGTACGACTGCATTCTTCCTGTCCCAAGCTAGATGCGGTAGACTGTCCAACCGTCTCCGTTGAATCACAGTGCTGCAGCTCCCACTCTCCCATCGTCCATTCGAGAGCCATCTGTCCACCACATCCAGACAACTGATCTCGCTTATCCTTGCTTGTCTCTCCCGCATTTCTGGCGGCTCACTTAGCAGCAACTTTGTCGTCCAGTATTATGGTCTTGACTGCTGGCTCTTACCAGGGTCCGGCAAGCATATGGTCTCTACTGTCCAGCTGCGTTCGTGCTCTTTCTTGACTACTCTGCATAATGGTGCGCCAGAGGTTTGGGTAGCCATGCAGCTTCTTCAATGTGGATCCCTTGCACGAGTCTGCTAGCTATGTTATGAAACATGCTGCCTGGACGGCTCTCACGCCTTGCTGGTACAACCGTATAAGGTTTTTTGAGTGACAGGAGACATGCTGCTGCAGCTCGAGCCTTCTTCATACAGCGATTGAGATGCTCGTTTAATGTCAGGTGGGCGTCCATCCAATCTCCCAGCCACCTAGTCTCTTCTTTGCCAAATTTGACAAAGCCTTCTCCCACTCATTTCATTGCTATTAGCTTCGGCTGGAGGTGTCTCCGGTGGCCTCGTCTGCATGTGAACAGTGCCGCTTCAGTCTTTGCAGTGTCAAAAGCTAAACCTCGCCTATCGGCCCAGTCGACACTTGCTCTCGTGCATGCTTGCTCTTGCACAGCCTTCCAGAGACTTACAAGGTTGATTACAAAGCTATAACTTCTGGCTTGAGGATTTCCCACATATATAATTCTGAACTAACAAGTCCTGAACTTGTGTAACATGGTGCAAAGTAAATCGTTAATGAATAGAATGGATCGGCAGCTCTAATATAATTTGCCATTTTTCTTAAGGACATTACACTTAGCTGATTGACCTAGTTTGTTTCAATCTTTCTGCATTCACTGTAAGTAGTGTATTGCAAATCCCTTCTACTCCTCCAGATGGTTAGCTAGGTACGAGCAGCTCCCCTCTTTCTAACCTTCTACCCCTTCTTCCCTTCAATGAAATGAAATAAAAGCAAATTAATGGTCACACCTGAAACAGGAGGAACCAAACGAAACAATGCTCAGTACACTATTTGGCATGGGAACTCCCTGACCACTGTGGCTGCAATGAATTCAATCACTGCTTTGTCGCACATTTCCCTCAGATATTTGCAGTCAGTTTTTGTCGCTGCTCTCAGTTCGCGGATCCTTCTTGATATATTTGCCGCTGGAATGTAGTCTTCTAAATAAACTGTGCTTCCGCCACCTTCACGGATTGCATTTGCTTGCCAATATCCTTGTTCATTCCTATGACTGCCCAAACACGCAGCAAACCAGCTGTCTGAAGCTGGATTCTACTGCCGTAGGGCCGCGTGATGATTAATGCGGGCCTAGACAGTACAGACTATTGAGAAGGCAACCCAATAGTGTCCGCTGCACACTGCCTGAGCTTCCTAGCTATCTTATTCACATCTCTCTCTGAGAAATTTCTCTCTACACGGATTGCATCCCAACACTGTTGCTCTCCAACGCAATAGTTACCGTCCTGACATCTAGGATGCTGTTGGTTCCTCTCACAAGATCTCTGTTGATCACATTGCCTTTTGTAGTGTGGAGCAACTTCCTCCTGGGAAGGCTCCGTTGATATCCATCAGGAACACTCCTGCATTGTTTTAACCTTGCCACATAACACAGGCTCTCTCAATCTTAATAGCCACAGTGTCAATTTCTGATCTCTTCTTCCTGCTCCCAAACTCCATAAGAGCGTTGCTCTGATACCCTTTGTGGGTTGTCGGCATGTTGTCCATTTGGGTTTCATTCGGGATTTCTTCCAACGGTCGACTTTCAAAATTTATACGGGTAACAGCGCTTACCACTGTCGACCCAAAATGTATGCCCGGCACGATGTTATGATTAATCACAAGAGTTGGGTGAAAGGAAGGTGGGTTAGCTCATCCAAGCTTAGTTATCCACTATCCTCTGGAGTTAATACGTAGATTGAACTACTATGAGCATGAGCATGGCAGGACAATTGAAGGCATGAATTGGCCGGCCCCAGGCGAAGAATCGGTGGTCAGGACCACCATACTGGACGACACCACTGCAGCCAAAAGCGCTGCGCAGCGCTGGGCAAGAGCGAAAGAAGCCAAAATCGTATCAGGTGTCTGGATGTGGTGGACAGATGGATCGCACTCAAATGATGGCCGAGTGGGGCCGCAGCAGTGTCCAAACGCGGAAATCAATGGAGGTCTCGCCTCAGCTTTCTGGGCACTGCATGTATGGAGGTCTTTGACACCGAACTGAGGGTGATCGGACTCGCACTTGTCATGGCGATCGAGAAGAGAGATACATTGCAGCAACATGGAGTGGAGATGGTGCAAGTCTGCAGTGACTCACAGGCTGCAATTCGATGAACGGCAACCCTGGAGCCTGGGCCAGGGCAGCGACTAGCGAGCCGGTTCAACAGAACAGCACGGAATCTGCTCGCCTACGACATCGTAACCTTGATCCACTGGGGCCCGGGACCCTATGGCATCGCAGGAAACGACGAAGCAGACTGTCAGGCGAACTTAGCCCGAGACGCAAACGGAAGCTCAGCGATAGAGCGGCCATACACCTCGCCCTCCAACAGGGCTAGACGAATCTCTGAGGGAAGATCAGCAGCCAAGGCGAAGTGGGAGGCCGACAAGTGCCGCAAACACTTCAGCTACAGACTCAAGGGCAAGGCAGGGACCAAGAGACCTATCTCAATGACAAGCATAAAGTCATTGGCTGCTAGGTTCTACTGGCTAAAGTCCGGGCATGCACCCACTGGAGTCTATCTAAAAGGTTCGGCCACCGAGATGACGACAAATGCTGGTGGTGTGGACTGAAAATGTCCCAGACGCGGGAGCACCTCTTCCGCCACTGCAGCCGCTGGAGAGACCAACAGAAAGCACTATGGAAGGAGGCGGGCGAGGCGACGGGATCAAAAGCGGGCATATGCCGACACGTGCAGATCCCTGAGCTGTTTTCCATAGAAGAGTGCAACCACGCGGTGTTGGACTTCCTGGCGGCCACTGAAGACGGGAAGTTTCCGCCAAAATGAAGTGGCGGTATGGAGCGGGCTCAGGGCTCAGGGCTCAGGGCTCAGGAGCTGCGATGGCGGTAATGGGGTATACATTTTTTTTCCTGTCTTTCTCTTATGATTCATTTTTCAACGGGGACAAGGATTTCGGGGGGGAGCTCTGCCATCTTGCCGGCTCGCCCGGAGGCGGAGGGGATTATCAAGGTCCTGTCATACTTCAATTAGAGCGAATACAGTATGATTAAACAACAACAACAGATTGTACTACATGCTACTTGGTGGTTCTTGGCAGCCTGCAAAATCTATAATTCAACTCAGTGCGTATTATACCCAAACAGCTTGTTTATTGAATACAGTCGATTAGCTTTCTGTTGTAGGAGGAATGAATACATACTGAAATTCCATGTGCCATTGAGACTGGCACCAGCTGTGACGGGGCTCCTGGCGGAACTTCACCCCATGGCACAGCCCCATGGATACTGTATCAGACTTAATCGTTCAAACCGTAATCAGCGATTATGGTTTGTTTTATTGGTCATTGGGGCGACTGTAAATCAAGATCAGTTGACATGCTCTTGATGTATTCTGGTAAAGACGAGTGATCGATGGTGACCTAAATAATATTCGGCTCTCATGTGTGAGACCTTTTCTAGTCCCATCACGGAGGATGTTACTACTTGGAGTTTACACACTCCATGGGCTGACCAGTTTTCTTGGGAGAGCCGACACTCGGTGAATGCTCTGCAGGGATTGATCAATGATATGCATACATCGATGGGCATTCACCATAAACAACTCACTGCGAGTATTTCCAAATCGAAGTTGAGTACACACTGCATTGCCATGGCCCAGATGGTGGCGAACAGAGCACTAGTACTGAATTTTCTGCAGCTGCATCTGGTAATATCAATTTTAAATCATGTACATAAAGATTTGCTCTGAATGGGCTGAGTCCAAATCAACTGGGCCATTGAGCAAATCAACAAAAGATGCTTCAACGCGGACTGATCCCTGGTCCAGTGAGGATTGCACGGAGGATACTACTCAAGATAGCCCAGGAATCCATTTGACCAAACCAGATCTTGGGGAAGGAGAAGCTCACGAAAAAAATGGGATCATTGTAGAGGTGGAGGTGGATATTGTGGAGGAAGAGGGCCACGAGGAAGAAGTGACAGTTTCAAATCAAGACATGCAGTACAATGTAACTGTAGAGTGTTGAGAGATAATTGTTGCTGAAAAGACAGGATGAGACAACCATCCATTTGGACTCAAGATGCACAGTCCCTAGCTCAAATGCAGCTTGAGGTTATGGCGTCGTTCCGGAGAGCGTAAGGGCCTTCCAAGTGGCGTGCGTCCAAGTGGTCGGGCTATATGAGAGCGAGCTCTGGTGGGATCCCAGAGAAGTAGGCGTGCAAGACGACCTCCAACTCCTCCTCAATTGACAACCCAGGTCCATCCTGGGCGCGCCGCCCAAGACCCTGCAAGGCGCACTAATGAGAGAGTCAGGCCTTACACCGGCGCCGGTGATCTTCGAATCCAGACCACAGCGATTCACAGCGAGACTAGCAAACGGATGCAGTAGCATGCTAAAGAGCTACACCACAACCCCTCCTCCGGTGCACCGATATGCAAAGTAATCTGGGAAGAGCAAGAGCATGGCCGGACAACCGACGGCAGAGATTGGCCGCCCCCGGGCGAAGAGTCAGTGGTCAGGACCACCATACTGGACGACACCACTGCAGCCAAGAGCGCCGCGCAACACGAGGCAAGAGGGCAAGAAATCAAATTCAGAGCAGGGCTCTGGATGTGGTGGATAAATGGATCGTGCTCAGACAATGGCCGAGTGGGAGCCGCAGCAGTGTTCAACCACGGAAATCAATGGACCTCTAGCCGCAGGTTTCTGGGCACTGGAAGTATGGAGATCTTCGACGCCGAACTGTTGGCGATTGGACTCGCACTTGACGTGGCAATCGACAAGAGAGAAACATTGCAGATACATGGAGTGAAGAAGGTGGCAGTCCTCAGCGACTAACAGGCTGCAATTCGACGAGCGGCACACCAGGAGCCGGGGCCAGGGCAGCAACCGGCGAGGCGGATCAACAGAAGAGCGCGGAATCTCCTCGCCCACGGCATAGCAACCGAGATCCACCAGGTCCAGGGACACTCCAACATCCCTGGAAATGATAACGCAAACCATCAGACGAATTTAGCCCGAGACACAAGCGGAACCACTGTGATGAAGCAGCCGTACACTTTGGCCTTGCATAGGGCGAGATAAATCTCCCAGGGAATATCATCAGCCAAGGCGAAGTGGGAGGCCGACCGGTTCAACAAGCACTTCAGCTACAGACTCATGGGCAAGGCAGGGACCAAGAGACCTATCCCGATGACAATCGTAAAGTTGCTGGCCGCTAGATTCTACCGACTGAAGTCTGGGCATGCGCCCACTGGAATTTGTCTGAACCGGTTCGGCCACCCAGATGACGACAAGTGCTGGTGGTGTGGCGGGACAGTGTCCCAGACGCGGGAGCACCTCTTCCACCACTGCAGCCTGTGGAGAGATCACGAGAATGAACTGTGGTAGGCCGTGGGGAAGGAGACGGGCTGGAATGCGGGCAGGTGCCGACATGTGCAGATCTCTGAGCTGTTTTCCACAGAAGGGTGCGACCAAGCAGTGATGGACTTCCTGGCAGCCACTGAAGTCGGGAAGTTCACGGCGAAAGTGGAGTAGCGGTATAGAGCAGGTTACGGGCTTGGAAGCGGCGGGGGCGGTAACGGGGTTAGACCTTTCTTTGTTTCTTACATTCCTTTTGTCTTTCTCTCATCATATCTTGCATTTGTCAACAGGGACGAAGTGTAGCAGGGGGGGAGCTCCGCCATCTTGCCGTATCGCCCGGAGGCGGAGCAGGTTATTCAGGTCCTGTCATACTCTAATTAGAGTGAATACAGTATGATTAAAACAAAACAAACAATGCAGCGTGAGGTCTCGAGCGCGATTGTGTTGTGTGTAATACTCACAAGACTGCATCAAAATAAGCGTAGTGAAATGTACTTCATCTGCAGTTAATGAAAAGAAATTCAAGTATCTGATAAGAGAAGAACCTACTTCTAGAATCTTGAAATCCAAAATCCAGGAAACAGAAGTCAAACTAGAATCCGATTACTCTTTGTCCCGTGCACCAGCGTTCGCACTTCATGGTATGGTTAGCGTAATATATATATTTATCTTCCATTTCTGCGGCAGTAATGTCCATCCTGGTGTAAACAAGGTGTTGCACAAGGGAGACATTATTGACGTATGACACCTAGCTGGATACATAGAATGTTATGTCATAAATCTCTAACCTCCACAGACACAAGACGACGATGATAGACATTTATCTTCATGTGTGACCCAGGGAGTAAAGGTGGCGGGCCTGTAACATTGGAATGTATGATAAGATGGGGTTCAATAGATACGGTGAGCTTTTTATGGCACTTATATAAGAACTATACATGGATCGAAGATGGTTTTAGATAACCCCGAACGGAACTTGAATACAAACAATAGCGAACGGTTTGAAACATCTCTGAAGGAATGAAACTAAGAACTTCAATGGGATTTGAACCGCACCCGACCAGGATGTGAAAATGACCCGAACAGGACCCGACCACGACCCGAACAGAACCTGACCAGGATCCGATCGGGACCTCAATGCCAAACATCCAGAGTCAATTTTAAATCCGAACCTCCGGCCGGAGGATTCCCCAATAAATAATTTCTCACTGCCAAGTACTGAACTGGAGTAACTGACCTGAACCCGAATTGGAACCCAGAACATGAATGGGGGTTACATAGATTGATAGTCTAACTTTCCGGTACTGAATCCTGCTCAACTGAGGGCTACTTTGTAAGGCTGCAACTTCCGGGCGGAAGATTCTGGCCTGCCAAGGTGATTCTGTTGAGCAGCAATCTTCCGGGCGGAAGATGGTGTTCTGCCTGCGTAGGAGAAAGCCTGAAATCACCGGACGGAGGATTTAAACAGTGTTATGTAGTCGCCCATAACCGGGCTGTGGTATAGGTGAATTTATGGTGGTCCTCCTGATAGATCAAAGAACCAAGCCTCAACTGCCTGCCGGAGAATTGTGAATGAGACCTACCTTGGAGAATATCACAACATTCTGGAGGGAGGATTTAGAAAGTCTCACATGGTCGCCCATAACTAGACCATGCCACACGTGATTTCAAGGTTGTATCCCTTGGTAGACCAGGTACCAAGTGCCAATCTCTGGCTGGAAGAAAGAGATCTGGCAGGGAGAAATTTTCAACACTCTATTTGCAGAACTGAGATCAAGGCTGGTAGAAACTCACATCTTCCGGTCAGAAGATTGACTACCACCTGGCTGGCTGGTTCAAACTCTGATCTTCCGGCCAGAAGAGCAAATATTACCTGACTGGGAGAAATTCCCAACGTCCGGTCACAGAATATGCAATTCTTCTTGAGAGAGTTGCATCTTCCGGCCGCAGAATTGCGTTCCACCATGCACCAGATTGGAATTTGCTAGTCGAAAGACTGAGTTCAAAGCTTGCAGATACTATCACCTTCTGGTTGGAAGATTCAATTCAATTTGCCTGAGAGAAGTTCCCAACTTCCAATCGGAGAATGCCATTCTTCTTGAGGAAGATTCAACTTCCAGCCAGAGAATTGAGATCTACCTAGCAGAAGCTCGGAAGTTTTCCAGTCGGAAGACTTAGTCCAACGGTGGCAGAAAGTATCATCTTCCGGGCGGAAGATTCAATAATATCTGCCTTGGAGAGATTCTCAACTTCCGGTCTGAGGATCCCATTCTTTGTAGGAAAGTTTCAGCTTCCGGCCGGAGGATTAGTTTTAGGCTTGGATAGAATCCCACCTTCTGGTCGGGGAATGTTGTTCTCAATTGAAAAGTTCCAACTTCCAGCCGGAGAATCGATATCTGCCTAGCAGAAAATTCGAAACTTTCTTCGCGGAGGACTGAGTTGAACACAGATAGAAACAATCAGCTTCCGGCCAGAAGATTCAATGATATATACCTCGGAGAAATTTAGAACATCCTGTTGGAGCATGAAATTCTGTTTGGGAAAGTTGCAGCTTCCGGCCGGAGAATCGAGATGTACCTAGGAGAAGCTCGAAACTGTCTACTCGTAAGACTGAGTTCAACACTGGTAGCAACAATCATCTTCCGGCTAGATGATTAAACATCACGTACCTTGGAGAAATTCTCAACTTCCGGTCAGAGAATGCAATTCTGCTTGGGAAAGTTTTAACTTCCGGCCGGAGAAGGGAGATATATCGAACAGGAGCCCAGAACTTTCATGTCGCACTACTTGGTTCAACGCTCGTAGAAACTATCATCCTCCGGCCGGCCGATTAAACACCATGGGCCTGAGAGAACTTCTCAAAATCCGGTCAAAGAATGCAATTCTTTGTTGGAAAGTTTCAATATCCGGCCGGAGGGATAATTTTGGGCCTAGACAGACTCACAACTTCTGGTCGGACAATGTTTTGCACATTTGACAGTTTCAACCTGGGGCCGGGGAATCGAGATCTACCTAGCAGCAGCTCGAAACTCTCTAGTCGGGGGACGGAGTTCAACGTTGGTAGAAACTATCATCTTCTGGCCCGAACTTTCAATACTACCTGGCTGGAAGGAATTCTCCACTTCCGGTTGGAGAATACAGTTCTTCCTGGGTAATTTTCAACTTTCCGGGCGGAGAATTGAGATCTACCTCGCGGAACCTGGCAGCGATCTACTCGAAAGGCTTAGTTCAACGCTGGTAGAAAATATTATCTTCCGGCCTGAAGATTCAATGCTACCTGCGTGGGTGAAATTCTCAACTTCCAATCGGAGAATGGAATTCCTCATGGGAAAGTTTCAACATTCCGTGCAGAGAATTGAGATCTACCTAGCAGAATCTGGGAGCTTTCTACTTGAAAGACTTAGTTCAATACTGGTAGAAACTAATATCTCCCAGCCGGAAGATTCAACATTCACTGCCTTGGAGAAATTCTCAACTTCCGGTCAGAGAATGATGGAATAATTTGTGAAAATTTTTCAACTTCCGGCCGGAGGATTCATAGACTCCCAACTTCTGGTCAGAAGATATAGTTAGAAATTGAAAAGTTCCAATTTCCTGGCCGGAAGTGTAGCCTTAACCTCAACCCAGTGACTGAAAATCTGGCAATAATCACCACAACTCAACAATAATGCTAATCTCGGTCCAAAACTTCGTTAACTGCTTTTCTTCGTATTTGCCTGTAAACTATTTAATCTAGTATTTCTCTCCATTGTACCAATGTAGACACATTGTTCCTGCTGGAGAGTGGAACCATCAGTGCTGGAACGATATATGTGACGTGGATTACTACTCTATTCTATCCCCTGTTGCATTGTTTCGTATTTTGTTTGATATTTCAATCCCAATTCAACAACTATTCAACAAATAGTATGATATTCACCTTGAAACATTGTAAGCAACTTCTCTTCATAGTTGTCTTCGATGCCTTTTATGCATTTTAACTCTCGCTGAGGTAATTGTTGGTGAATCAGGGCAACAGATATGGGGAAACTTTGAGCTGCCAAGATATATTTTGTGTCGGGTTTCACACCACCTCATCCCCTGTCGCATTTTTTTGTTATATTTGTCCATGTTCCTGGGCATAGTCAACTACTACTCAATCAATAATGCAATTCTCACTTTGAAATTTTGTTATCATGCTCTCTTCATACTAATCTCCAATCCCTTTTAATTATTTCTTCTCTCTATTGTGCAATTGTGGAGACATAGTACAGCATGAGATTGAGTCCCATCAAGGCTGGAGATAATTTTTAGTGTGGGTGGTTAGATTGAATGCATCCCAGATAGGCAGGAGTAGTTCATACCCCTGTACCGCATGCTATGGTTGCAGGTCAGATCCCTGTACTGCATGCTATGGTAGCAGGTCAGGCCCCCTGCAACTGCATGCTATGGCAGATCAGACTCCTGTTTCCACCCCCTGTAACTGCATGCTATGGCGGTGTAACGTGCATGCAACACATAGCATGCAGTTGCAGGATGCATGACCTGCACTACTCCATAGACCTAGATGTGATTAGCAGCCCATTATTCAATCAAGACGGTTGGCTAGGTCAGGGACAACTGTGGTGATGTACTTGGCAGTGCGATATGATGTGGTTCAATAATGTCATCATTGAAATCAAGTTCACATTCCACTCTGCCAAATACTGAACAAAGGTCAAAAGCGGCACAACTAATCCATGGAGTGCTGTCAGTATCCTGTGGGGCTGTTACGCCTTTGGTGTTACAGGTATAATTCTAGGATCATACTGGATCACTCAATCATCATAATATGGATACTCAACCACGAATCACGCATCATCACTTGGATTTCCGTATTTCATTTACCTTCCTGAATAGTTCACCAATTAGTCACATCTCCATTACCCGACCTTGGCATAGATGGATCAACAACCAAGGTCAAGCCATGGGATAAGTCAGCAATCAATAATCAGTATATGGGAATCCTGTCAACCAAATGGACTCATAAGAATCAAGGCATATCCTGACCACACCTCTTTTGTCTGGGCAACTGGGAGTTGGGACACATATGTCCTCAGTGGCGCAGGATACTCTCAGTTCAATATATGGCACAACAGCTCAGTTGGAGATAACCGAATGTTTGGCTCCAATAAAGGGTAGTGAAGTAAGGGTTTTGTCGTTTGCGACGATTGTTACACCATTACGTACCGAGTGTGTACATAAGAGGGTAGTGTCGCTGGCTCTGAGTGACAAGAATCAGATTTTTGATAATTGGATCCAGATAAGCTCATGTTCATTCAAGGTATTGCCATGAGCAAACATGTCGCAATACGAGCATATTACTCTGATGACGTAGTTCATACTCCTGGAAGTTAGAACTGGACCATGAATTGTAGAGGGCAAGCATGACGAGGCAGTTACACATGTCAACTCTGAAACAAGCTTTGTCTGTCATAGGATTGTAAAAGGTGTTGATCATTAGATAGATATCAGCCAAACTGACATGAAGCAACGACCTTGAAAATATTACGATGGAACACGCAGTCGACATTAAGATTTTGATATGGTTACCTACTGACCTTCTTGAACTGGCGGTTAAGCGTTGAATTGATTCTCGTGCATTGTCCATCAGTTCTGCATTGAAGTCAACCAGGATACTTCGTCATTCTGTGCAGCGTTAAATGTTCATTCTTCAGTTCAATTTCACGCATATATCTATCACAGTTTGTACGTGGTTATTCTTAGTACCATAGTTGAATCAAATTGTTGATCAGGAAGAAACAAAGATGATACATTACGGTCCGGAGGAAGTGTTAGGCACACCCGATAGCATGGTTGTCCTGATGACACTTCTGCTGGGATACACTTGAGTAGGCACTACTCCTTCTGCTATGGCGAAACTGCATTCCTGATTCATTGTAGACAAGGCAATACTTGGGATCGTCGCACTTTCGGAAAGTTGGTCCCGGGGTATATACGCCTGCTGCTCCGATGATTCCTAGTAAATCTGATGAAAATCTGGGGGGCACCAAGATCGTGGAATTATTCAGAGGATACTTCTTTCAGGAAACTCTCGAATCGTATACCTCAGTATACTGATAGCAGAAGATCACACTCGGTAGTGGAAACTATCTTTCAGAGGCAGACGAGTGAACTGTTACCTTCTCTCTCTGTCAGTGGTGATCCTGTTACAAATTTTGAGGGAAGAGGTATTATACTTCTGCCTCTGTCCGGAAGTCATGAAGGGCGTTTATTAATTACGACCTCGGGAGAATCTCCTGGTGTAACAACACCAAAAATCAGCTATGTCTACATATTCTTCAAACCGGAGAATACTATCCATGGATCAATGAACACACAGTCAATCACAGTTCAGTAGACACCATTGCTGCATATCCAGCTTGAAATACCTATGGTTCAAAGATCACATATGGACAACCGAAAGCTGTGAATACAGTCCAACTGGCGTAGGTTGTGTGAAATTGCTATTCACAGCTGATGATTTATCTGTCATCGAGCATGAACCCAGAGTTACCACCTTGGAGGAACCACTGTCAAATGGCATGGAAACCAAGGTAGGTAGAATTGTTTATACTATACAGATGTGCTGGTAAGCGGTGCTGAGAATTGAGTTTGGAGTCTGATGACCCAATGAATAGCTTGTAGAACTGATGGCTGTGAAGCTATGTAAGTTGCTTTATAGAAAGCTCAACAAACTGTTGCCAAATTACATGGCACCTGGAGTATAGATAATTACCTTCCTACAGTGCTGCAACCAGACTACTTTGAAGCCAAGCAAATTTGAGTATCAGAACACTCTATTTGAAAACTGGATATGTCGCCTGCATTCTTGCTCAGACACTACGTTTCAGAAGAGTAAGTTATGGAACATATCAATGAATGCAGCACAGTTCAATATGTAATTCACGTTCCCAGGTGCCATATGATAATTTTCTTTGGAATGGGTTCATCTTCACCTACATTATATTGATATCGTTGAATTCAATTACTACTATGTTAGTATTCATTTCTCGGTTATGATGTTATGTTGCATTAAATATTCAGCCACTTCAATTCCGTTCGAATAATACAACTCAGTTAGTATCTGAAGTAGGCAATCCGACTATCTGAATACCATATGTAGAAAGTATCCAAATTGTTTACTATTAGTAGACTATACAATATTAACAAACCGAATACTTTGGGTCCCTATTGTTCTTGCGATACTGTGCAGATGGTGATACTCACTTTTTCATTTGGATATATAGTTACACTCTGCATTATGTTCAACTTTGCTAATATTGTTGAAGGATAAGTATTTACTATCTTTATAAACTTGGTAATCTATATCACCATTTCACATGTATTAATGAGTCAGAGAGATATCTTCTAATAAACATTGCATTCGATAATACAACTTACTATCATCATTTGATACGCTACAAATCTCAATCCTCTACATAGTGATAATATCACTTTGTTAGTATCATCATTCAATCTGAAATTCATACTGGGCAAGTTTTCTTCTCTGTACTTGTTGCGGCCATCAATAGTTATCAGCAAGTAGATACACATTCAGATCACCCCACTCTGTTTACAATATAGTTTACAATATTACCATTGATAATAAAAACCATAGTGTTGTATGCATTCCCGGTAGATTTAATCATGCCATGTTCCCATCCTTCTTAAAATTTTCCATCCTTCTCAAATTATATTCTTCAATTAGTTTCAGGATATACTTTGCAATCAATTACAAGTTCGTTGTATGAAAATTATACAATCTATATAATCCGAAACACTAGTTAGAAATATATCGCTTTTCTTACTATTGTGATAGGAGACATTATGTCAGAGATCTTATTTTCATATCCAGAGGTAATTCATAAATTGCTCTTGCATAACACCTCTCACTGGGAGTGTAATATCGCTCCATCATGTGCAAAAGTCAGAGTTTGGCAGTATTGATAATGGTTATGAGATATCCATTCATGCAAATATTTAAAATAATCTGACTCACTTAGTATCTGTGAATTTCAACTCATTGCAATCTCTATTGGCTTTAAGATGAATACAATAGGGTTTATATCATTGATGGATAATATCAATATCTGAAGACTATCGTCTGTTCATTGAAATTACATACAATCACCATTCGAGACTGCATTTACCCAGTGTAAATCGTTCAACTTAGTCTGTTGTACAGCTCCAAACTGCACAGAATCGGCAGATATAAATTGGTATACTGGAATACCCTCCGCATTGGCGGCCATCTTGGTTGAATGTGTAACTGTAAATTCATTCCTATCAATATTTTCTTTGTTATTATAAGCTATGTATATGTTGATTTATATACATGCTGAGCCATTGATCCGGTGTTGTTAGTATATTTAACAAATGATTGATATCACTCATTACACACCATAGTGATCCCGAAATATTTTAGTATCGTAATTCATTGATGTATACAAAAGGCCATCTCAATATTAATAGCACTACAACAATTTATAATACAATACAAAAATGATCTCTAGGTTTTCCACTGATACTAGTATTCACATTCAGATTCAATAAACAAGTGAAGTATCTGGTCTCAACAACATATCCGTATCTGGATAGGTGGAATACCATTTACAAAGTTGTTAGTATCTTTACTGGGCAGCATATATATCAAATCTGTTACCAAAATTATCTGTGCATTATCCACTGATACTAATATTCACATTCAAATTAAGAAAACGACTGTAGTATCACTTCTGAAGAATATATTTGTATCTGGATAGCTGGATTAACATTTAACACGTTGTTGGCATGATTACTGGACAGCATATTTATAAAATTTGATACTGAAAATATCTTTCCATTTTCCGCTGATACTTGTATTTACATTCAAATTTAATCGACAGCTGTAGAATCACTTCTGAATGATATGATCATATCTCCATAGGTGAAGTAACATTTACCCAGTCGTTAGTAACTTTACTTGATAGTGTATTAACACAATATGATAATATAATTATCCTTCCATTTTGCACTATTGCTAGTATTCAAATTGAAATTAGATAGACGAGTGTAGTAGCAGTTCTCAACGACATATTCATTTGTGGATAGGTGACATAACATTTACCAAGTTGTTAGTATCTTTGCTGGACAGCATATATACACAATGTGATACCAAACATCTGCTTCCATTATCCACTGATACTAGTATTCAGGTTGAACATAAATAAATGACTGTAGTATCACTTCTGAACGATATATTTGTATCTAGATAGGTAGAGTAACATATACCAAGTTGTTAGTATCCTCGGTGGACAGTATATTCATGCACTATGATAATAAAATTATCCATGCATCATCCAGTGACACTAGTATTCGGATTCAAATTAAATGAACGACTGCGGAATAAGTCCCAAACAAGATAATATCCACTGGATGTGTGAAGTAACATTTACCAAGTCGTTAGTATCATACTGCATTGCATATATATACTGTATGATACTACAATCAACATTCCATTTTCCACTGATAGGAGTGTTAACATTGTTATTATATGAACGACTGTAGTACCAGGTCTCAACTACATATCTGTTTTTTCATATATGGAGTAACATATTTCAAGTTATTAGTATCTTTATTGGAGAGTATATTTATACAATGTGATATTAAAATTATCTTCGCATTTATGATGAATCCTAGCATATACATTTAAACTAAATGATTAGCTGTAGTATCGGTTCTCAGGGAAATAGTCATACCTGGATAGGTGAAGTAACCAATACCAACTTGTTACTATCTTCACTGGACAGCATATTTTTCCAATATGATACTAAAATTATACTTGCATTTTCCACCGATATTGGTATTCAGATTGAAATTAAATGAATCACTGTAGTATGAGTTCTGAACGACATAGTCGTATCCACAGAGGTGACGTAACATTTTCCAAATTGTTAGTGTCTTTACTGGACAACATATATATGGAATATAATACCAAGATTCTCTTTGAATTATCCACTCTTACTATCATTCACATTCAAATTATATGAATGACTGTACTATCAGTTCTGACCCACATATTCGTATCTAGATTGGTAGATCAACATTTGCCAAGTTTTTAGTATCTTTCCTGGACAGTATATTTATCAAATACAATATGAAAATTCACTTTGCATTATCCACTGATACTACTCGTCACAATCAAATTAACAAAATGACTGTGGTATCACCACTGAACCATATATTCTACTATTTAATTTATGTCATTAGAGGGAAGCGTAAATAATCTACTGATACTAGTATTCACGTTCAAATTGAACCAATGATTATACTATTGGTTCTAAATGACATATTGCTATCCTGAGAGGCGGAGTGTCATTTACCAAGTTGTTATTATGTTCACCAGACAGCATATTTATTCAATACAATTCTCACATGATCATTCCATTATCCACTGATGATAGTATTCACATCCAAATTAAATGAACAACAGAAGCATCAGTTATGAATGACATAATTGTATCTGGATAGGTGAAGTAACATTTACCAACTTGTGAGTAACCTTACTGGAGAGCATATATATAAAATGTGATAATATAATTATCTTTGCATGATCCGCTGATTTAGTATTCACATTCTAATTGTGTGAACAACTGTAGTATACATTCTCCACGACATATTTGTAACGATATAAGTGTAGTACCATCCAACAGGTTGTATGTATCGTTACTAGTGTTAGCAACGGGTCCGGGTAACCCGCCAGCGGTCCGGGTTTTGACCTGCGGTTCGGTTCGGTTCGGTTCCAGAAACAGCCAAAAACCCGAACCGCATTTGTCTTGGCGGGTTGTTACCCGGCCCGGACATAGAGCCGCGGGTATTTGGCCGGGTTGGAACCGAACCGCGGTTCCAAATATACGGTTCCTACAGCTTTGGCTCCAATTAAGTATATGAGTTCTGATCGTATTGTGACATGATCAGTACGTAAATTGTGCAGTTTTAGCCCCTCTTTCACCTCCCGCATTCAGATTTGTGATCGGACCGATATTTGTTGAGTGGCTGTGAAATAAAGGCTATTATTAAGCGAATTTCACGGGTTTTCGATAGCGCCTCCACGATTATTGGTCCGATCGCAAATCTGAATGCGGGAGGTGAAAGAGGGGCTAGATCTGGACAATTTACGTACTGATCATGTCATGATATGATCCGAACTCAAATACTTATTTGGAGCGAAAATTGTGGACTTGAAATGGCGGGTTTTTGGTGGTAAAACCGCCCCATTTCCTACGGTCCGGGTTTTTCGTGTGGTAAGACCCGTTGCAACGGTCCGGTTTCGGGTGGAACCGAACCCGGAACCGACCCGGGAATTTGGACCCGTTGCTAACACTAC
>Ga0307512_10001575_pt1 | contig 31887 bp, 37 predicted proteins | sample 14_EM_MG_FD_200267 | JGI IMG/M metagenome (GOLD analysis project Ga0307512, IMG submission 200267) | Populus trichocarpa ectomycorrhiza microbial communities from riparian zone in the Pacific Northwest, United States - 14_EM | ecosystem: Host-associated > Plants > Roots > Unclassified | place... | reverse complement strand
CCTGGACCTGTGCGGAAAGCACGCAAAAGCATGCAACACGTGTACAGCACACACGGCTGCGACCAACTCCCGAATCGAAAACGAAAAACTTTCTGCGTGTTTGGTTTTCAAGAGTTTGGCAAGTCAAGTCAGTCCCACAGGAAGTAGCCGGCGAAGGCAAGGAAGATCAAAATGTGGCGCAGGCAATCTCGCCACGTTTAGAGAACGAACTTTGAAATCGACTCTGTCCTTTTTGTAACAAGGTTGCGCACCCCCTAAACTACGCGCACGGCACACCCCTCACGCACCCTCCCACAATCCCGTCCCCGTCTTTACCCCTCGCCGAACAGATCGAAACCTACTGGTTATCGCGAGTGCCTGTTCTGAGGTGATGGTGCAATTCCCGGTTCTTTTGGACCAGGCCAGAAACGAGCTTCCGCGTTGCGCCGCCTTGACGTGGCTCATCGTTGTGGGTGCAACGCTTCAATTCTTGGCATCGGTCCCTCGGTCCCGCTTCCGGCTAGACGCGCTCCCGCGCGCGCAAGGTAACTTACGGGTGCGTGGTGGCCAAATGCGAGGGACAAGGGTCGAGGGTGGAGGTACCAGTGGGTGGGAGGCGAGGTACTACAACGTCCGAGATCTCGCGACCAGAGCCCCCAATCTGTCTTTCCACACACCCCTTTGCACTTACCAAAAAACCTTTTTTTTTTTTCTTTCTCGCGAGCCACAACATGTTGTATGAAATAAGAATGAATTACAGGGCGATCATATATCCAAACATGCCCTGCGAAATACCCTTACGCCGACCATAAGCAAGCATCCCAACAGCCAACGTCGTTGCCTAATCGACGTTCGGGAGTTCGGTCCGAGGGACGCGGGGTTTCAAAACACCCTCGGTTGCAATGGCAGTCTTGGCGAGGCTGGTCCCAGCTGTGTACACGACGCGGAAAGAGCCGTTGACCGGCGTATTGCTGCTCGAGGCATTTGATGGCCTGTATGGATGTGAAATGTACACCACCAAGGTGAAAATGGTGTGTCGTCCCTGACCAATTCCAAACAGGTCTTTTTTTTCATAAAAAAAGAGGGGTATCCTTGACAGTTGTAGGCTCCGAGTCGTGGGTTGCTTCCCTGCGACGAATGAATGGGGGTATACGTGTGCTGCGCTGCATCATACCTATGAGCCATTTTAGCGCACCTGTCATGGGGCCCAAGGCGCAGCGGGAATAACTCAATCGACCGGGTGAAAGGTCAAAAAGAACGACAGTTATTGTGAACCTCGAAAATCATCGACGTCACTGGCGCAATACAGTGCGAGTTTCTCAAACCCATTCGGAATTCCTGCGGGGGCGGCGCTTGTGGCGGGTGTGTGGGACATCTTTCCGTCGAGCCAGAGCCAGACGGACACGCGTTGCTCGGCCTGTGGTGTTTTCGTACATCATTTAGCAACATTCTGCCACTTCGTGGGATTCTCCCCACCTCTCGCTCCAATCGGCACAGAGAAAAGTTGATCATACCGCCACTGGGACAGCCGATGTACCAAGGTTCTTTCTCATGGATTCCAGGAGGATCGCGGCCGGTGATAACGATCATCATCATGCAAGGCCAGGCCATTACTGTGTGAATGTTACCGTACCAATCACCATAAAGAAGTCCTAGTTTGGTGAACACGTATCAAGTGTGGCAGTACACAACGTAAGGGAGTATGAGAATTGCGATGACTCGTAAGGGAAAGTAGTTTGAGTAGCCCTCGGCTAACGTAGACCTTCGACAACGTGGTGCACGATCATTCAATTGAGAAGGACTGTAGAGAACAACAGTCGCAAAATGCCATTGGAACTGATTCTAGGCTATAATAACATGTGCAGATCGACAAGCGAGAACGAATAATAACGAAGAAACAGCAAGGACGTCCAGCGAAGATGCCAGACTGCCCATATATCTCACGTGCAACGGGGTATACTCGTGCTGCTTAATTTAAGAAAACAATCAATGACGTGACGAAGGTGCTTCGGCCCGAATCATGACTTTGAGAACCATATCTCCTCGCTCGTCTACACCACGAGTGAGAAGTTCAAAGGCCCGCGCGGTGTCGGAGAGGCCGAAGCGATGAGTGATGAGCTTATCAAGGTTCTGTAATGTGCCCGAAGCGAGGAGGTCAAGTGCTTCGGGGTATGTATTTGCGTAGCGGAAGGAGCCCTGGATGTCCACTTCTCGTACTGCAGCGGCTGAGAGTGGGAGAGAAGTGTTGCGAGTTCCCATTCCGACAAGCATCACCTTCCCGCCCGCGATCGCCGTCTGAATGGGCAAAGGTGCCGAGAACGACGTCAGTTGACCTTATAAGCGGAGAATCAGGAAGGGGAACCGCGTACGTGGATTGCCATTTGGATGCAAGGCTCGGCGCCAGTGCACTCGAACACCACATCAAACCCGCAGTCCTCCCCAAATACCTCCAGGAGGTAATCCGCATTTTCTCGTGCTCTTCGGAGTTGCTCCTCTGGAGATTTTGTTTTTGGGCCTGCGGGGAGGCAAAACACATCCTCTGCAAAGCCGTGAGCCTTCGCAAAGGAGAGACGCGCTTGATTGATATCGACGGCGACGACACGCGAGCAGCCATAAGACTTGGCGAGCGCACATGCCAATAAACCAATGGTGCCGACACCGTAGACGAGGACGGTTTGTCCCGATGAGAGGCCCGCTCGACGGGATGCGTGAAGGAGAACAGATAGGGGTTCTGCTAAGGCACCTTCTTCAAAGGAGACATTCTCTGGGAGCCTATATCAAATGGGGTAAGAGGATGAGAATAAGTGAATGAGAGAGGGGGGAGGGGCTCACGGATGGAGGACGTGAGCGGGATGGTTCATGCGTTCTTGAAGGGTACCGTCAAGGTGGGGGAATGTTTTGGCACTGCTAGCAAACCGAAGGCTCTTGCAGAGATTGTAACGGCCTTTGGAGCAATACGCGCAGTTGTTGCACATGACGCCAGCCTCAATAGCAACTCGTTGTCCGAGTACCAGATTCGTGACGCCGGGTCCAATTGCCGTCACGACACCGGCGGCTTCGTGACCGAGGACTAGGGGTGCTTGGACGGCGAAATCCCCATTGCGGCCGTGAATATAATAGTGTACTGAGAAGAGGGAGGGGAGGCGTAAGAAGGCGAGTGGGGCCCGTGGAGAAGGAACATACGGTCACTTCCGCAAAGGCCGGTGGATACGACGGCGACCTGGGCCTGACCTTGTTGAGGGGGCCACAAAGTGCGGTCATCTATTCGGAGGTCCTTTGGGCCGTGGAGGACGGCGGCATGTTGTTGATGGAGTGCGACGGGGGACATGAGGACGAGGAGAGGTTGGACGGGGAGGGAAGAATGGAGGGAGAGGGAGGGGTCGACATGGATATTTAAACGGAAAAGGCAAGACTGGATTGATAAAAAATAAAAAGAGAGTGGATAGAATAGAAAAGCGGGGGCAGGATATAGAGCTTGAGCAAGACTAGCTACGAAATGTGACAGATACTTACCTGACCCTGGCCAGCCCTCTGCCGCCTTTCCCTTTCTTACGGACCGAACCTTCCGCCGCGAGTTTCCGCCCTGAGATCATCTTAACCTAGATCCACTCCCCGACTCTCGCCTGGCTCTCGGGACCCCTTCTCCGACTCGCTTTGCACCAATGCATCTTTAGCCGCTCGTCCCCGCCCCCGCCCACTTTCATCTCCCCTTTTCCCTTTCCCTGTCTCCCTTCTCACTTCCCCGCCCATACACGCCTACTCACCTCCCCTCCTAACGAACCCAAATGTCCTGTTCTAGTCCATTCCAGTCCAGCCCAGTCTCGTCTATTATTCCATTTCCACCTGGCGACACATGATTCCTCCATTCTCAGTTCCTCGGCGCGACCCACCCGACCCGCGTAATTTTTATACCGTATCACCTCAACGCAACGCATCCTGTCGTCCTTTTACCCCCTGTGGAATCGATGGAACCCACTCCCGCCATACCTTCCCCTGCTCTCTTTGACCTATCAGGTCAACACGTCCTCATCACGGGCGCCTCTAGGGGTCAGTCTCACACCCGTCCCTTTACCTTTTCTCGTAGTCTGATTTGCCAAATCGTGCCTATCTTATTCCCGCGCGTATCTCGTGAATGGGGGCGGCTTCAATGTCAATCTCAACTAAGGTATCGGCGCCGCTTGTGCGATCGCACTTGCCCAAGCGGGTGCTGCTCTCTGTCTCGTCCTTCGTGAGCCGCAAGATAATGCGCCACTGAACCTTGCCACCGTCAACGCGATCAATGCCATCCAGGGCATGAGTGTCACAGCAAAGTTTGTTACTTGTGATTTGAACAACCTTGATTCCGTAAGGGGCCTCTTTCAGAAGGCTCTAGATGCCATGGGAGGCCGCATCGATGTCCTAGTCAACTGTGCTGGCATTCAACGGCGATCACCGAGCCTCGATTTCTTGGAAACAGATTGGGATGATGTACGTCCCCGTTACTCACCATGCCTGTCCTTTATTTTTCTTATTCCGGCAAAATCACGCTCTCATTTAACCTCCGGACCTGCTGCGCCTACTTGATTTGTCTACCCGGATACTCACTCTTGCTTTACAGGTTTTGGATGTCAATCTCAAGTCCGTCTGGCTCCTTTCGCAAGCGGCCGGTCGCCACATGGTTCCAAGGCGGCAAGGAAAGATCATTAACTTTTGCTCCCTCCTCACGTTCCAAGGCGGTCTCACGGTTCCAGCGTACGCGGCAGCCAAAGGCGCCCTAGGTCAACTTACAAAAGCCCTTAGCAATGAGTGGAGCCAACACAATGTTCAGGTTAACGGCATCTGCCCCGGCTATATCGCCACCGATATGTGAGTGTGGTGTTTACGACCATTCCACCTTGTTTTCGAGGGAGGGCAACGTACCATCTCGATTACCCCTTTTGAGCGTCGCGCCCACTCTGACACATTTGCCAAAAACGGCCTCATCTTCTCCGGCCCGTCCGCGGCCCGTAATCTTATCTTTCCCAACCCTAGTCTAGCGCGCTTCCCTGCCAATGTCCCTCTCGATTCTCGAACATCATATTTCGTTTCATATGACCAGAGAAGGCCACGCGCTGACGCTCTATCAGGAATGAGAAGCTATTGGCCGATCCAACTCGCCTCCGTCAGATATCCGAGCGCATTCCCGCCGGTCGTTGGGGTGAACCCCAGGACTTTGCTGGCCCAGTCGTTTTTCTCGCCAGTCGAGCTAGCCAGTACGTTTGTGGCGAACTTCTCGTCGTTGACGGGGTGAGCGTTATCTCTTCATATATCTATCTACCTTCTATTATTGATGGTATGTTTCAATTTTCTCGTACAGGGTTGGATGGGCAGGTAGGCGAAGCAGCCATCGAAAAAAAAAATGAAAGAGTTCCAGACCGGCCGCATAACGGAATCATGATATATAGTCACCGCATGTGTTAATTCGCTTGTCGATATTACACTACGCCTTATGTTGGCGCCTGCTTTGTCTGTCCGTCTATATCTCCAATTGCGGCGAGAACCCGAGGAACACGTTCGAACTTTATCCTCACACCCTGTTTTGTGCGCAATCTATCAACTATCGGTTATTTGTGATATGCACTGAGACACTACTGAGACGTTTCAGTGTTGCATCCATGTCCTCTGGTTGGCCATCCAATTGCATTCAGTCTTCAGGTGAGAGCGCCCGGCCCGGTGGGTGGAGCACCGCCGAAAAAAAAATTAGAAGAATTATGTGTGTTGTATAGCACGTAAGTTTGGTGCATGCCTCCATCCGTTTTGTCTATTTTTCCTGCAACGTGTCGTGTGCGCACTTCTGTGTATGGCATTATTCGGTAATACAAGAAATGGAAGGATTATGTAGATTGGAAAAAAAAAAGTTACCCAACTCGTTTTTTTTTTCTCTCACCATCAAGACAAAGGGTCCATCGGCCGGTAGGTTGGTTTGATGATGACTGGGGACATGTCATGTACACATTCGAGGGGGGGTCTGGAAGGAAAGGAGAGCCCCTGCCCTAGCGTTGCCTTGCGGTGATCGGAACTAGCGGCTGCAGCCGAACACAAAACATGCCACAGCAACGGACAACCCAAACACAGCATAGGGCTTCTTTTTCTGAAATCTTGGGTTTGGCCACGCGGCAAAATACCCCAAATTTTGTGTGGAACGCGTACGTGTCGTCGTGTCGTATCGAGAACGGGCGGTTACGCGTGTCTGTCTGTTTATGTTTATCCCAATGTGCCATCGAATCATTCATCGGATGGGGGTGGGTGAATAGATAATTACAGTATAGAATTTTAAATAATAATAATAAAGATTATCACGATTGCAAGCGATGGGGGGGAGTTTCCGTCAATGGGCGCGCAAAGAGGCGCACGTCCCGCCCAAGCCGCGGCGGTAAAGTGTCTGTGTGTCCTGGGTCCAGGCCAAGTAGAGGACCCGGGAAATAAGAAAATCCAGGGTTGTCATCCCGCCCCTTCCCCACCGGGACCCGTGGCGTCGACGTGGAGGGAGGGGAAGGGGAAGGAGCTTGTTGACCCTGACCTTAGACTAAGGTTCGGCCCATCAGACTCCAATTAACAATTACTTGCCGGTCCCGCCGTCCGGATCCCGTCCCGACGAGTCGGCTTGTGGTGGAGGCCGATCTGACCTCCTGGAGAGGAGACACAACAAGCCAGTCTGGATTTGGCTTGACAAGTGTCATTTATGCGTTCCTCGGTACGGCGGCATCGCTGGGGCAACATGCTGGGCGGCATACCAATGGACCCTTTGACGTGTTATATAACGTGTTGACTTTGACCAGTAAAGTCAAGTGCGGCTCCCTTTGTTCTTTCCTTGCTTGTCTCCCCATTGTTTTCTTCATTTTTTTTGTCCTTTTTGTCTTTCTTTGATGGATTGGGATCGGCTTGGACAAACGGGGGAATGGGAATGGAGTGGCGCCAGTCGCCTCAAAAATTCAAACTCTACGGGACCCAGCGACGGAAAGGGCCCTGGTTGGGTCGTGAATAATGAGATGATCGTAAGCCGTAATTGGAATAAGACGCCAAAGGGCCTCAGCACTGCTTCAGTAGCTGGATAGGTTGCCCACTCTCATTGGTTCATTTAAGCTTGTCGTCCGAACGAGCTGCTCACCATCACGCAAAAGAACGCTGCAGTAAGAGTTTCTGGAACCTTTGGTCCGTGCCTGGCACCCATTTGGGATTCAAAGGAAGACGTGGTGTGACACGTACAGGGAGAAGCGCGCCTCAAAGCGGACTCGTAAAAAGGGGAATCGCGCGTGATCACTGACTAGCAAGTCCCGTCCATGCACAGTTAAGAGGTCGTTCTTGGAGAATCTGGCTTCGAATACTCAGCTGGATATGGGCGGGCGGCGGGCCTCCTCACTGATGAGGTCAAGCAGTCTGTCGATCCGGTTCGGACGGGATACTGAAAGCACCGAGGCGGATCGGGACACACTGTGCACGGAACCATCATCCACTGTTTTTTTTTTCTTCTTCCGAGATAGAAAGAGGTCATAGAGATTTCTTTGCTCTTCCCCGAGCGCTCGAGGGGCGGGGCAATTTAGTGAACGTCAATAAGCACACCCATCCATCTGCGATCGTCGATCTCGTCAGCCGGGAAAATCAAATGAGGTGCTAGGGGTCTAGGCAGGGAGTCGAAGGAGGGGGGGAAAATCGAGAAATCAGACCCGATAGCCGAGCAGAGCGGGGTGTGCAAAATTGGGGGTTGATCATAATGTGAAGGTTCGTTCACGATTTTTTTTTCCTTCTGTCGAATGTCGAACCCAAATTTTGCCTTTATATCACGCCCCCCCCAAAGATCTATCCTATTCCTTTCGAGGGGTGGAGAGGAAGAGGCGGTGATTAATGCCCTTCGGCGCGGTCGTCCAATGAAGATCAGTGGTCACTTGAACCTCAACGTAACACGAGTCCGCGAGGTACCAAGGGCGATAACGCGACAGAGGTCCTACCTAAAGGACGGGTTTGCACAGCCAGCTGACCTCTTTGCGTCGTGCCGGGGGATGAACTAGCCGGGCCGTGAGGCGAAAGTGGCGCGTCGAATATCTGATCCTTCGACACAAGTCATAGAAGAACATGAAGAAGCGTTCTTTTCAGGGTCCTGACCAGTCCTGAGAAGCCGCACGTGTGCGGTCTAGGGAGGATACGGTAAGGAGGCGCCGAATGAAGGCCGTCCGTATGGGACAACGAGCCTGCCACGGAAAGTCAGCGGGGTTGGATCATTCATTAAGGGCGAAAAGATTCCACCCTTGCGGCGCGGGGCGGGAGTATGCGCGTTGGCATATATCCGGTAGTTCATCACGGTCCATGAATGCCTGTGTTTCTGGGTATCCCCATCATGGAGGGCATGCGACATCCTCGGAGTTCAACTTTTCATCAGAGTTCGTGTTTTCCTCAGCCCTTGGACCAAGCGGACGGCTGGCGGGGCTCTTCTCTCGGGGGGGCTGGGAACGCGGTGGCATGCGTCTGATGGGCACACGGCGCATTAATTTGGGTGCATATGACCAAACATCGTGCAGGCGTACTGTGCGCGGTGGACATTTCCAACGTGACCTCATGGCCGTTTCCAGCGCCCGGAAGTGTATACGATGACGTGCAAAAACGACGGGCGTAAAGATGCGTTGGAAACTGACCCGTGTGTTAAAAATACCAACCCGGCGTGCCTTTGATCCGTTTTTTTTTAGTTGGGGTTACCTGCCTGAGGTTACACCAAAAAACATCGGGGCTTGGTGTGGGCCACAGATGAGAGGTGCTAAACAGTGTTAATTCCTAGCGAACGGGATATAGTTGGACATAGTGAGGGCGTCGTAATACCTTCCAGTTAGTCGATGGAAACGGGAGCAACGGAACAATCTATCTGAGTTGCTGACAACGCCTTCTCCATTGGCACAGCACAGGCACACGCAAGGCCTCGGAAATTGCTGGCGCTATTGCTCGTATTGTCATGTTTACGGATAAGTTGGTGATCTCCCCGATATGACCGTGGCTGCCTATCGAAAACTGGCAAAACGATATCATGGTAGTAAGCATATGAAAGCGTGACGTTCAGATATCCTCGAGACCACTGGCAGCCTCGCTATGGCAACTTAACGCACCCTCCTCTCGTTGTAAAAGCGAGTAATACGATGAAAAAATTCGGCCACGTATGACTCACTCACGGTAACGATGACATCACATACGGTGACATACTCCGGGTGGTCGCCAATCGGATGTGAAGCAGCCCCACGTTAAAGTCCTAACAGTGTTATGTGAATCGAGTTGCCGTTGCATGCGTCCAGGAATTCTCGAAGCCGCAGATCCACCCTAGAGGGTTTAGCGCCTATCTCCGTCGAATGGTTGTAGAGGTGACAGCAGAGGCCCCACAAAGCAACCTGGTCACAGGGCCGCCTTTGGCGATACCAAGGTGAGGTTAGAAAGTAATCATCTAACGGTGTTACCGCTGTTTGCCATTGGAATGCCGGTAATAGCGGTTAGTTAGTGTATCCAACTCTAAATACCAAGGTAGGAACATATCTAGGTCACATTAGTCTACCACAGAGTTACAGAGCATAGCAAACAGGAAGTCATGGGTTCCACATCGCGCTTTTCACATATGCTAGGAGTTGTGAATCACTGAGGGCCCGCAGATCACGATTTCTGTCCACAGCCTAAATAATCCGGCGGTAAGTTTCAACACGTATTACACAAAATTCAGTCCCTGACCTCTTCTTGCGCCTGGCGGATAACACGTGTGGCGATGAAAGCGCTTATTTCACGTATGCGATCCAGACGGGGGTAAAGAAGCTCCGAATCCCGTTCATCTTCGGTGAGGGAATCAGCAAGACCCAAGGAGGAAGCTTCAACCATGGCATCGGTGACAGTGCTAGCACGGCACAAGATGGAGCCCAAGCCCAGGCCTGAAATAAGCAAAAACCGTCAGGAACAAGCATACGGCATGGGCAAAATGTCCGCTGACCAGGGAATATATACATGTTGTTGCCTTGGCCGGGGTAGCGGACCTTACCCTCCCATAAGTCATCGGGGAAAGGTGAGCCTGAAGCGAACAGCACACGGCCGTTCGACCATTCTAGGGCTTCGCGGAACTCGCATTCAGAGAGTCGGACAGGATTAGAGAGGGGGAATATGATGGGGCGGGCATTGTTTGTGGCCATTGCTTCAATGACCTCTTGGCTGAAGGCGCCCTGCGACACGTCAACGGAGGGCCAAGATGTGCGTTATGGGGACAATAACCTTTATGGTGGACAGACCAAGCAATGCGGTCGGCTTGACGTACTCGATGATCTCGGTCAAATTCGTTAAGGGAGAGCCATTATAGTCACTTCGAGAGAAGTCTACGTCACCGGACTCATGAGAAAAATAGGGTGTGCTGGGGCGGAAGACGGCCTACATTTCTTATGGTCTGCCATTGGTCCGCGGGAATTGAAAATCAAGCCTTGTGAATCGACCAAGTATATGCGATCTCTCGCTTCTTCTTCAGAGAGGCCTTGCAGCTTGAAGAAGCTGAGAAGCTGCATCGCCACGCCAACCCCAGCAGATCCGGCTCCTAGGAAGAGGATCCGATGCGATGTTAAGGGCCGACCAGAGGCAGCCGAGGCGAGTTTGGCGGCATTCATAAAGCCGGACAAAACTACAGCACCGGTGCCTTGAACGTCATCGTTAAAAACCGGATAGCGATGACGGAAGGAGTCAAGATAGTAGAAAGCGTGCTCAGTAGAGAAGTCCTGAATAAGGGGCATCAAGGCATCAAGAAGATGGAGAATCAAGGTTGTGACTTCTCGTACCTCGAACTGGACTAGAAGCTTGGGAAACGCGCGGGACATTTCATACATGAATTCCTCCATGAATTCAGTCATGACTTCGTCTGATACCCGTTTTTGCCGCAAGCCGAGGTACAGTGGGTCATCGAGATACTTTTGGTTGTTAGTCCCAAGATCGAGACAGATCGGGATTGTGGACGAAGGACGAATCCTGAAAGATCCCGGTTGTTGTCAAGGCATCCCAGAACGTATGAGGGTGCTCACCCTGCTCCGGCAATATAAAGAGATAGTTTGCCGACGGAGATTGGCATCCCATTAACCCCAAGATCCCCTAGACCTAGGATTCGCGAGCCTGCAGTCATCGTTAGACGCCGGACGAGGAGATAGAGGGAATTGTCACACCATCAGTCACTACAGATATTCTTGCCTCGCTTTTGTGCGGCCAACTATTCAAGATCTCGCCAATCTTGCCTTTATCTTTGATGGAAATGTACTGGGAAAATTGTTAGTAAACACTTTCAGGAATATATTATATCACATGGCATACCAAGCCTTCGGGATGACGAAAAATGTGGGAGTGCTGAAGGCAGGCGTCCCCAACAGTGGGTGTGTAAATAAGGGGGGTAAATTCCTATTATTGGTTTAATATTCACGACCCAGTGGCGGATCTGTGAGACTACACACCGGCATATTAGCCAAACATAATCGGTAGAATAAGTCCTCATTCGTGTGTTTGAGTTGTGAGAGATAGATGTACTTTTCTATGGGCTTGTCCTTCGAACGTAGTTGAGCAAGACAGCGTGCAGCGTGCAAAGTCTCGTCATATGCTGCAGGTAGGAGACCACGGGGAGGGGGTGGAGATGCTACGTCACAAGATGACAGTTGGTGTGATGTGAGAGCTAGTGTGGAGAGAGTGGACGCACGTAGCGGTTCTACTTTGAGCTTTTGGATGCCACCAGCCCAATAGGGCGTCAGAACTATAGTCATCACGAATACGAAGACGGATACGAAAAAATACGCCACAATACGAGAGTGAAATTTAGCCGGTGAGCGATGGTGCTTTCAAGGGAACCGAGGTCTTATATATACGTCCGTGGGCTGCCAAAGACACACACAAACTGGAGTCGAGAACATACTAAAAACGGGAGCCATTGACGGTGATCAGTTGGTTACGGCCGCTCTCAAACCAGGGGGCTGAAACTGTTTACCCTGGACTACCCCGTTGTTGCTAGGGACGATGGCGCCCGAGATCTCGAATCTCCAGGGCAGTGCGCTAAAATCATCAATACTGTACTGTATGGTCCGCACCACGGGCGAAATTACAACGACCATCTGCCAGATATGATTACTGCGTGACCTGGATTTTAATCCTTTCCATTTGCAAATGGAGGGGGTCATGGAAAATATCGATGGTTACTTGTGGGTGTGAAAGGAGTGGGCAAACTTGGTTAATCATCAGAATCAATCACCAGCACGTCGTGTCATCTTTTCCTGAAACCAACCATACCAGGGTAGTGGCACAGGACCGGTTGCCATACTCGTACAGTACCATGACTTGAGGAGAAAAGGAGAAACTCAAAAACTAATTCGGGCCTGGAACGGGACCTAAGCCGAGAAACGCGAAATCCGAATATGCCGGTCCTCAGCAACACAGCCTCTTCCGCGTCCGATCCGTTTAACCAAAGTTTTCACATCCAGCGCGTTTCTTGCTCACTTCGTTCTGGACCCAGGCCTTCCAACGAAGGGCTCAACCCGTTGGTAGTTCGTCATGCCGCTATTCCAACTCCCCGTGGCTGCGACCCTCGCAAGTAGTGCCTTCCTTAGTTTGGCCTTCCGCATATTCTCCGCTACGAAGCGCGGTAAAATCGCCCTTCCCCTCACTTCAGATAGTCCATTAGAGCCTCGACATGACCCTTTCGACGTTACCTCGCCGGGAGATATTATTGACGGGGAACCAGTTGACGAGAGTAGCTTCTGGGCAAACGTACGTTCTCTTCTCAGAATATGGAATGTATTTTTACTGCCAGTCTTATCCTTTCCCAGATGAAGCTACGCGGCGCAATTCTCGTAATCGCTTTTGTTGTTATCGTGGCTATACAAGCCATCTCTTTGGGTTATGTCGTCTATTTTCCGTCTTCGACGACCACAGCCTCGTACCTGCTCCATCTCCTGTTTGCCATATATCTCTCGGTCCTCGCGGTTCAGTCCGTTGGCAAAAATACGGTCTACTCGCATACCAGGAACATTATCCATCTCTCTGCCCTCACAACACTCGCGTTTGTACTGCTGGGATCCGCCGCGCTCCTCCCTCGTGACCGTACTTCCATTTCGGCACCAGCCGAGGACTCTCAGCCTTACCTTTTGAAAGTGGCCTGGTATGTTGTACTTGATCTGTACACACTCTCCACTGTCGTTGCGATCACCACACCACTGGGTCCCGCTTTGCATTTTCCAATCTCCCGCATATATTCCGAGAAAACCGTGGCTGCTGTAACAAATCATGCTGTGGATAACGTTTCCGGTGTTACAGGTCTGTATATATTGCGTTGTTGACCTTAATAACTAACCCGCACACAGGTGCTTCAGTTTGGGATTCTCTTCTCTTCTCGTATACAACCAAAGTTGTCCTCCTTGGTAACACTGTCGAGTCGTTGGATATAGGTGATCTACCCATCGTCCCTGGGCCAATGCGTGCCACCTACCTCTTCCGCTCCATGCGCTCTGCGTTATCTACGATACAGCTGAGGCGACTCATATTCTGGAATATTCGCCCTGGCAGTGGCTGGGAACTCGCATACAGACTCGCGTATGTGAACAGAATAGGCTTCATCACACAGATGGCGCTTGCTTCATTGGGAGCAGTGCTCTACTATGCCCCACCATTCTTTTTGCAAAAGTTAGTGAGGTACCTCGAAACGGATCCCGAAAGGCACGACCGAAGGTGGGGATGGTTTTTCTCTTTCTGCATGTTCGCGACAAGCGCGGCTCTTCATCTGAGTGGGACTTCCTCTCTTTTCTCCGTATCTTGTGTCTGATAATAGCTTGTGTTAGTTAATGGTCAGATGTGGTCCATCTCGACAACGACGCTGCAGGTCAGCATACGCGTGCAGTTGAACTCGATTCTATTTGCCAAGACACTTGTTAGAAAAGACGTCGCCTCATCCTCCAGTCTATCGGATAATAAAGCGAAGGATAAGATCGGTACCGATACGGCATCAGAGAGCTCCGAGCCCGAACAAGGGGAATTCTCCAGTAAGGCACAGATCATGACACTCATGACGACAGACGTGGACAGGGTCAGCGAATTCAGTTGGCACATGTTTACACTCGTCGGTACGTCTCGTACCTTCGTCATTCTAGCAATTGCCTTCTTAAGCTGCTACCGAAGACTCCCCGATTGAGACCATCATTGGCACGATTTTCCTGTACAAGTTACTGGGCTCATCTGCTTTTGTTGGACTTGCTGTGACATGCCTGTTCCTCCCCTTGAATCATCTTGCGGGAAAGGTCGTTGTTGGTGCACAGGAAAATCTCATGAAGGCCAGGGATGAACGTGTCGCTCTGATGAATGAGATTTTAGGAGCCATCCGGATGTTGAAGGTATTAATCTACTTTGCTTCGCAGACCTGACCTGATCGGTGATCTTGTCAGTTCATGGCATGGGAGCGCAATTTCGAGAAGCGTGTATTACAAATTAGGGAGAAAGAGTTGAAGTTCCAGAGGCTCAACTATATCATCGAGGTACGTTCTCCTTTTCCTCGAAGATTGAGGGAAGAAATGAAGCAAACCCTTCCTTCCGTAAAGGTCCTCTGGAATGGAATTTGGTTGGTAAAACTTCCTTCCTTGAAGCTCTACCTAACCCGGGGTAACAGGAACGCTTCACCTATGGTTGTAACTATTGTAGCCTTCTTCCACTTTGCCGTGATTAGGAATCAAACCCTGACACCCTCGGTGGCGTTTACTTCGGTAAGCCTTCTGTCCTTCGGCATATTCAAAGAACACCTTGAATGGATGATATCACTACTGTAGGTCGCTGGTAAGTCTTGGATACTATTCCCAATGATTCAGGGCCAACCTAATTTGGTAGTCTTCTCCGAAATGAAATTCGCACTGAACGCCCTTCCCGAAACATTGATCAATATGCTTCAGGTATGTTCCAGCGAAGTTATACTCGTGAGTCTGCTCATTCCCTTGTAGTCTTTCGTCTCCCTCCGACGCATCGAAAAATATCTCCAATCCGCTGAAGTTGCTGCTGTCCCACCGCTTGGCGGGGATCCTCCTCCAATTGCATTCCATAGCGCTACTGTGACCTGGCCACAGGACCGTGCTCGCTCCGGCACTGCTAGCGCGAGTGCCGTGTCTAGTGTTTCAGCTACGCCGAAAACAAAGTTCATGTTAACCGATCTGAATATCGTCTTTCCCAAAGGCGAGTTGAGTCTCGTTTGCGGTAAGTTAGGTAGCGGTAAAACCCTCCTGCTTCTCGGTACGTATCCAACTCTGTCATTGACACAGTCAACCGGACTGATGAAAGGACAGCACTTCTCGGGGAGGCAGATTTCCTTGCCGGTCAAGTCCTATGTCCCAAGACTCCTCCGGACGCGATAGCGTCCTTTGCAGGTATCGTTCCTCCACCGGATAAATGGGTCACCGACGGTGTCTGTGCCTATGTTCCTCAGGTATGTAGAAACTCTCTTTGAGAGCGATCGTATTTTCATCTATGTCTCAGAGCGCATGGTTGCGCAATGCTTCGATCAAAGGTAAATGCCTTATACTTGTCTCCTCTCGCAAATACCGAAGACCTACTTTGTCTAGAGAATATCCTATTCAATCTTCCGTACGTTGAGGAGCGTTACCGGAGAACCCTCGAAGTTTGCTCACTTGTGAATGACCTAAAAATTCTTGAGGATGGCGACGAATCAGAGATTGGGGAGCGCGGGGTGTGTGAAAATTTTCACTCACCTTAGTTACGGTAAGAACAGCACACTAAAGCATTCTGCAGGTCAATCTGTCTGGGGGACAAAAAGCCCGTGGTAAGTTTACTCTATGGGACAAGCACTATGTCATTGAATGCGAGTCTGCGCCAGTCTCCCTCGCTCGAGCCGTCTATTCTCGCGCCTCTATTCTCCTTTTAGATGACGTCCTCTCAGCTGGTAAGTACCATGGCGCGCACAATCAATCTTCGGGCGTCTGCTGATTTCCGAGTTTACAGTTGACGCACACACGGCCCACATTCTGTACTATGAATGTCTAAAGGGTGACCTTATGCGTGGAAGGACTGTCATTCTTGTCTCTCACCACGTACAGCTGTGCGCTCCCGGTGCCAGCTTTATCGTGGCTTTGGAAAACGGCCGTGTCCTGTATAAAGGCGATCCCCATGGCTTTCAATCTTCCGGTGTGATGAACGGTCTTGCACATTCTGGTGCTATTGAGTCCACAGGAAAGGAAGAAACTGAGGCTGTGGCCCGCGATGCAAAGGAAGAATTCTTTCTGGTCGAAAAGGATGACGGAGGTAAATCCAGTACCCCGACCACTGAGGTTCCATCAGAAGAGGATTCCATCGGTGGTGTTAGCCCTGTCAATGCAAGCATTGAAAGTACGAAAAAAGGACCTCGCAAGTTGGTTGAAGAGGAGACGAGGGCAGTGGGCAGGGTTGATCGCTCAGTGTGGGAGACTTACATCAAGGCATGTGGCGGAGTTCCGTTCTGGCTTCTCTTCGTGGCCTCGTTTCTATTCGCAGCTGTGAGCCCAGTCGCAGAAAATGGCTGGCTGAGGTATGCCTATCACCCGAGACAGCAGTGCAAGGGTTTAAGAATTTGTGTAGTTACTGGTCAGGAGCCTCCTTGGGTACTCATGAACCACGGAGCCCGATGTACTACATTGGAATTTACGCAGCGGTGAGCATCTGTGAGCATTCTCAGGCAAGATCCCCAATCTCATCTCGTCACTCGTCACAGATCACCGGCATTGGTTCGTGCCTATATTACGGGTTCTGTTAGATTGTTCCTTATTCCCTCATGAAAAGGTCTTATCCTCACGACTGTCCGCTGGTATATCCTCTGTTCGTATCTTAACAGCATCCTTGTGCATTATGCTGACTTCATACTAGACACCGGTTCAATTCACGCGTCAACCGTATTGTATAAGAGTAAGCGGCATCTCGGCACTTCACATGTTTGGCATGGGCATGAATGACTGTTCTGCCGTAGAGCTCTTAGAAACCGTCTTATTTGCGAACATCCGGTTCCACGATACTGTCTCTCGTGGAAGGCTTCTTAACCGCTTTGGGAAAGATTTTGAAGGTCATATCTCCTCTATCATCCACACCGCAAATATCTCACGTCGGATTAGGTATCGATAGTAGCCTTTCAGATAACTTTGGTCGTACCGCAGTCGGTGCTCTTTCTGTCATTACGACATTCCTCACTATCGGCATTGTTGGTGGTCCCCGATTCGTCCTGTTCATCATCATCATCGGCTCGCTGTACTGGAATGGTGAGTGCTTCTCAGCTTCACCATCACTGACGTTCTGAAACTTACCCCATTAAAGTTTCAAAGGTGGGTTACAGTAGCACACGCCTATGCTAGGGGAGTATATAATACATCATCCAAAACAGATTTATGGCCAAACTTCTCGGGACCTACGACGGTTGGGCATGTCATCCGTTCTCTTACACCCCATTTATCGGTCCTGACCCAACACTCAGACTCTGTCACGCGATCACCCTTGTACTCGATTTATGGGGAAACAATTTCTGGAGTCACCATCCTACGCGCTTTTGGCGCGTCCTCGAAATTCCTGCGTGATATGTTGAGGAGTGTCGATACGGTAAGATCGTACCGATCATCCGAGAAGAGTTCCTAACTGTGAATGATAGAATATAAGCCCATATTATTGGATGTGGGGAGGTGGGCATGAAAAGTTTGCGACATTTTCGGCTTGCATTCTGACGCTTTATGCAGTTAACAGATGGTTGTCCGTCCGCTTTAACCTCTATTCAGCTGGTATCATTGGTCTGGCGTCCTTTGTAACGATCCTCACGCCAACCATCGATGCCGCGCTTGCTGGTTTTATTCTCGCATTTGCATCTACTGTTACCATTGATGTAAGTGCTACGTTTGCGCGACACTAGATGACTTACTGATCTCATTTACAGATTTTGTTCATGGTAACGTCATGTTCACAACCTTTCTGTTAGATGTTGATCGAAGTGTATTAGGTTCGGCGGTTCGTCGGCTTGGAACAGTCGATGGTGCGAAATTCCTAGATTCCTAGGAGTTGATAGAGTTAACTTCATATGAAGGTCGCACTTGAACGAGTCAAAGAGTACTCTGAACTTCAAACAGAGCCACCTGAGTTCGTAGAGCCTCGCCCGCCAGCGTCGTGGCCATCCAAGGGAGAGATAGTCTGCGAAGGCCTCGTAATTAGATATGCAGTAAGTTGCTATATCCTTCTGGTGCCCGTTTCCGTCTCATTACCGTGTCATTAGCCCGACCTTCCTGATGTGCTGCATAACTTGAGTTTCTCGATTAAACCGGGAGAGAGGGTTAGTATAAGCGACCAACAAGCTACCGCGAGTTAACCATCTCCGTAGATTGGCATTTTAGGTCGTACCGGTTCGGGAAAGAGTACTTTGGCTTTGTCGTTCTTCCGTTTCGTCGAAGCCACCGCGGGACGGATCGTTGTTGATGGCATCGACATATCCAAAATTGGTTTGACTGACCTGCGGAGTAAACTAACGATCATTCCTCGTATGTAACATGCCTAACGTGAGATGCCTGAGGAAGGACTCACTCGCATTTCAGAGGATCCAACTATCCTGAGCGGCACTCTGCGTTCCACTCTGGACGTGTTCGATGAATACCAAGACGTCGAGATTGTGAGCATAGTCGATGCTGCTTATTCTTGCTACACTCACTTGTCATTTTTAGTATGAAGCACTACGTCGTGTCCATCTGATTCCGTCTGGAGACGATGAACCGGAGGAGGACAGTGTCAATATCAACGTGTTCCGCGACCTAGACTCGCCCGTGTCTGAGGGTGGCGAGAACTTCTCTACCGGGTAAAAGAATCATTTTTTGTATCACCGACAACACGTTCTCAACCCTCTTCAGCGAGAAGCAGTTGCTCTGCATGGCTAGGGCCATTTTAAAGCGATCGAAAGTACTCGTCATGGATGAGGTCAGTGAACTTACCATTCGTGTTGTCGCCGACTGAGCCGCCGACACGCTTGGATCAGGCAACCGCTAGGTATATCGTGTAGTTTATCGTCTGGATTGTCGATTCAAATTATCCATCAGTGTTGACTACGCCACCGACGAGCTCATAAGCCAAACAATCCGACAGTAAGTGCCCCTAATTCATAATTTCAAGCCACCGCTTTGGATGTTTCTCACACATTCTCGTCAGTGAATTCGCTGAAAGCACAATTCTGACCATCGCACACCGTCTTCGCACTGTGATTGATTATAATAGGGTTAGTCATGAACAGATCATTAACCAGTGTCTCAAGTCGATGACTTCTGCCAGGTGATGCTCCTCGAAGAAGGGTGTATAGTGGAATTCGATAGCCCCGCTGTACTCTTTTCCAACCCAAACTCGAAGTTCTATTCACTCTGCAGGGCTACTGGCAAGAGCGAATTTGCCGTGCTCAAAAGAATGGCTGGAGCCAGGTAAGGCAGGACCAAATATGGCGGGTTAGGCTGGGGTGGCAAGCAACAACCGACGTGATGGCGTTGGTTCCTTCTTGCGAGTCACCTATACATAACTTACTCGTGGTAGACCATTCAAAAGCACTAGAGCATTATCTTTTTATTATTTTTTACAAAATCCACTTCGAAATATACCGTTATCACATTGAGACCCGCGGGAGGACGCGGAGCTATCAAATAAGTCAAGTGGGTCCCACGCACGACGCGCCACCCAATTGTCGTGGACACACCTTAGCGAACAGCAAACGAAACGGCCTTGCAGGGATCCAAATTTGCCTGTCTCTCAGATTTATCCTACGCGTATACCCCACCTTCAATAATAACGGTTACGCCGTCTCCCATCATGCTCTCACGACGACCAACAAGTGTGCTTCTCACACTACTCGCGGTCCTCTTCCTCACACATCCCTCAAGCGCCATCAAATTCACCCTCCCGGCACAACGCTACCCTCCAGCAAAATGTATTTGGAATGCGGCCCACGTGAATGCGCTCGTGATTGTTACCGCGAACGTTGGACCCGGGGCCAACCAACGCATGGACATTGAGATCATCGACTCGAGTCCCGAAAAGAACGTGTACCTGCACAAGAGGGGTATCAACGGCGAAACCAGACTGGCTATCACGTCCCATGCGGAGGGGGAGGTTGGCGTGTGCTTTAAGAATCACTTAGACTCTGGTGTGTTTTTCTGTATACTACCAAAGGGTTACGGAGAACTGACTTTTCTGTCGGTGTGGATAGATGCCTCCTTACGAGACGGTGAAAGGTCGCGTATTGTTGATTTGGACGTTGATATAGGTGCGGATGCTGTGGACTACAAGTACGTTTCTCCCACTGCGTGTGTAGCGTTGAGTTTTCTCTGACGTGTGACCACCGTTAGTGCCATTGCCAACCAGGATTCATTATCGGGTCTCGAAACGGAGATGCGCAAGCTTGAGGGCATCGTGAAGGAAATCGTAGACGAGATGGACCACCTCAAAAGAAGAGAGGAGCGATTTCAAAGTACGAACGGTATGTCGTTTTGTGCCACGTTTCCTTTTACGTTGACTGACGTGGACGCTTAGTATCGACAAACCTTCGCGTGCAAAATTTCGCCTGGTTCACAATTGTGGCGCTGCTCGCGCTTGGCGCATGGCAGATAATGCATCTACGTTCGTTCTTCAAGCGCAAGTACTTAATTGATTAATTGGCTACTACTGGTACTTGTATCCCTCCTGTCTTCCCATATGTACAGGACACAAGTCGATCTAGCCCAGAGTTGTCGGGTGGTTAACTTTTTATTACGAGCGTGCTCTAACCGTCAGAACACACGCCCTCATCCAGAAAGCCCCTCAAATTGAGATCATGCGCGTGCATACCGGAATCTTCGTCTATGCCCTCTTTATCTTCCTTTCCGCCTGGGGACACAGAAGGGTCATCCAGCCCACGCCATCGCCGTACATTGACGTTCAAAAGCGCCTCGATTTCATCCAGCGACGTAGTTTGTCCAAGCTTCATGCGAAGCTGGGGGAACCACGGACGACGCTGGCTACATAGCGTTACTGAAAAAAACGTCAGACCCACGTGGCTAATACCCACCACTGGTGTTCCACGAAATGTCGGATATGAGTTTGAATCGTCTTCAGTGTCGCAGAGCCAGAGTATATTCTGCATAGATCCAGATACTCCAGAGAAACAGATACAGGATCAGGAAGGGTGCCCTCGAACAGGCTGTTCTGCACGTCAGCACCGCATATATCGACCTAACTGGCACTCACTGGGGATTGCCCAGGAGAGTTTCCCCTACCATGACGCCGCGTGCGCCAGTATAATTCTTGTTGTGCAGCACATCATCCCAAGTGCGAACATTCCCGTTGCTGATGACCGGAATGTCAAGACCCTCTACGAGGGTTTTCACCACGGAGAGGTCGGCTGCGCCTTGTCGTCGTCGACGGGCAGAAGGGTGGCGAGCGTGCAACGCGAGGAGAGCTGCGCCTGATGCTTGGAGGTTAGTTGCAAGTTCAAGTGTCGAAGACACCGGACTGCAGAGACGTAATTTGGCGGAGACAGGGACACATAACGCGTGCGAGAGAGACGAAACTGAATGGCGTATCATCAACTCTGAGACCTGGAAATTTTGCAGGGGGGGAGGGTGCTCACCGATGCCTTGGACAAGGGGCCAGTCTTTCTTTCCGAGTAAATACGCCCCAAAATGTTCCTCTCGAGCGATGTCTTGCGGACAACCGAGGTTCAGATCTGCGCCGCTTCGCACGGAAATGCGTCAGAGAGAGGGACAAACTAGTAGTAACCTGTGTTTTGAACAGGTCGACACGTACCAACGCCGTCACAGAGATCGACGACCGTCTTTGCGCCGCGAAGGATCACATCTTGATCGTTCCCGCATACCTGGACTATCACAGGTCCCGTGGACGGACGCCCTAATTCCAGCGAGCGGCGGTGGAAGGCGAGATAGTCGGGATCGGAGAGAAGACGAGCTGGCCTGAGCATCTCGGTGTATGTGAGCGTAGCGCCGTGATTGTGAACGAGGGCGCGAAATGGCGTGTCTGATTGATTCACCATAGGCGCTGCGATGTAATTGAGGTCCAAATTGGCCGTCATTTTGAAGCAAAATGGGGGGATACGCGCGACTGACGGCAGGGCGAAAGCAGGGCGTCACTGAGCGGTGATCAATTGTTGGTAGTGCAGATGTAACAACCTTACTCGTGATCACTCTCGGACACTCATCACTCAACGAGCCCACGGTGCTAGACCATAATCCACCAATCCAAACAGCTCCATCTGTACAGTACTATACGATAACAGATCGTATGGTACATCAATGACGTTTGCCGGCGTTCTTCCTCCGACCGCGCGTCTCCCGCCCATCAGGACGCTCAAAGATACGCAAGTAGGACCCTTACACGAGGCCATCCAATATCTCCAAAGCGTTTACAACCCCGAAATCCGCAGTTCCCGGCGCATCAACCATGATTACGCTGCTCCGAGGACGAGGAGGAACCACATGGCAGCCGGACCAACCAGCGACGGTGGATCGAACGACGAGGCCATGGAATCGATAAGAAACGACGCGTTTGAACACGCGCACGCGGTCCGCTGGCTAACCGCGCTCGTCGCGCAAAAAACGACCCTGCGCGGCCACGACGACGACAACAACCACGACGTGAACCTGGACGTGGAAGCGGACGCCAGCGCAAGCGCGAGCAAACCCGACAAGGTCGTCGACAGGGCTGGAACCGAGCCAGACCCAAACTCAGATGAAGAAGCGCTCGTGCAGTCCGCGGCCGCGCTGCTGGCTGTCTGTGCGGGCACCGCATCGGCCGGCACACGCACGCGGACGTACGTGCTCTGCGGCGTGCGGGTGCAGCTCACGGACGTCGCACTGCGGAACGACGACTTTGGGAGCGTCGGCGCGCAGACGTGGGGGAGTGCGTGCGTGTTGGCCGAGATGATCGCCGAGGCGCCCGATCGATTCGGGTTGTGCTGCACGGGCGACGACGGGATCGATTCCGCCTTTGACCGCGGTGGTGATGGACCCCAAGTTGGGGCCGGTATCGCGCGCGTCCTGGAGCTAGGAGCGGGTACGGGACTCGTCAGTCTCACCATCGGCAAGATCTTGGAGAAGAGCCGCGAGCGCGACTCCCGCCGTGCAGGGACCGTCATCGTCGTCGCGTCCGACTTTTATCCGCCCGCACTAGAGAACCTCGGGCTGAATATCCAGCGCAACTTTCCCCCTGAGGAAGACGACCGTGCTGATTCTGCGCCGTCTGCACGCAATTTGTCGATTTCGGGGCATTTTCTGGACTGGGAGGAGGCTGCGGACCCCACACGCGCTCTCCAAGCACCCTTTGATGAACCATTTGATGAGGTGTTTGGTGCGGACATCGTGTATGAGTTGGAACATGCCATGTGGATCAAGGCATGCCTCAAGCGTGTTCTCCGCTTGACAGGACGCTTTCATCTTGTGATACCGCTGCGTGAAAAGTTCGCACGCGAGTCGGCAACTGTCGAGCGTGTCTTCCCTCATGTCGGGGATACGCATCGGGAGATGGGGGTGGGGCCTACCTTGTGCATAACACAGAAAGAAAACATCACATGCGAGGCGTGGCCAGACGGGAAGGGCGAGGTGGAATACGTTCATTACACGATCCAGTGGGCGCCGGGTGGCGGCAGATAGGGCAGGTTTACATGAGGAGCGACAAATTCTGAACTCGAGTACAAGCAGTTGATATCGATTCTGCGAGCTATTGGTAGAATCATTAGTAGGAGCAATTTCAGACCTCCGAATACAATTCAAATTCCCAAGGTAATCTCTGTGATGAATCTGCCTCGCTGAACCATATCCTCTTTAACCTACATGTTGCGTAGATCTTGACAAAGGATACGTGCGAGAACCTGGCGCTAGGCAGCTCGATCTCGTGTAGCCTTGCGTCTTCCTCGTCGTCATGTAAGTTCCGAAATAATGCTCGTGATGAGAAATGAGAGAGGAGAGTGGGAAGATACATGGTTATTGTACACCACGACGTTAAAGGTGTCGTAGATGCCGCAGGGAAGGAAAGAGGTAGGTGTAGCAATGGCGGTGAAGTGGCCTTGAGCACAGGTTCATTCTGGGGTTGAACTGCTGGTCAGCGGGAGCCAAGCATACACAGAAACAAAGAACGAAGCTTGGAATGACATGCGTACTACGTGACCGTCTTTGGACCATCTCAAGTGGAAGATTTGGTGGATGGAAAGATGGTATATACCTGGAACGTTGAACATCGCACAATACCTTCCCTTCCGGTCTGATCAACCAAACCAAGCTCGAAGGACCATGGCCTGCCCATATTCCGTACTTGTATGTGCACCCAGGGGTGTTTCAACCCCAAGTCACCCTCCCGACCCGTATGGGTGCGAACCCAACTCTGGGGAGGACACCGCAGATAGGTCTTTGTTAGAGAAGGGGATTGTATATGCAGCACCGTCTGTGTGAGGGAATATCCCATCCTTTCAGGGACATCACCTGAGTCGTTGCCACTAGTATCCACCCCCACGGAGTGTGGGGAGATGAGCGTGGCTGGAGGTGATGGTGTTGGGGTAGACTTTGAGTCGTCAAGGAGGCAGATGATTGAGTCGGCTGGGAGAGACGAATCCGATTTTGCGAACCACAAGTATAGCGGCTCACTACCAGTAGAGGAAAACAGAGAAACGATGGCCGGTTGAACAGAGCCAGAGAACATTGATTGTCTTCGAGCTGGACTGAAAGGAACCTCACAAACACACACTCATCCGAGTCCGGCCTCGGACCGTGGTGCCATTACCAGAATATATAATTATGCGTGGGGGTTGACGACCGTTGACTCTAACCTTCCAACCGTGACACGACGATGGGCGAGGAGACACAATGGCTTACTATCCATGACCCCGCCACCTGCACTCGCAGGGGTCTCTGTCCTGTAACAAATAGCAGTGGCCAAAACTATTCGCTATACTTCGAACAACATGGAACGGGACCCAGAAAAGTGGTATTCATCATGGGGTTAGTCCAACGCGCTGGTTCTTCTCCCGACCCTGTGACTGAAAGAGCGACCTTCTACAGGCTGCAGGTCAGCTGTAACTCATGGGCTGTCCAAGTGGCGCACTTTGGTCGACTACCGCAGTACTCGATTCTCGTGTTTGACAATAGAGGCGTTGGAAACAGCGACACGCCTAGGGGGCCCTACTCGTTTGTGCCCTCAATACTAATGGCACTGGACTGGGGCTGATTTATGGGCCCAGGACCAGTGGCATGGCGGAAGACGTTTTTGCGCTTCTCGATTACCTTGGCTGGACTGAGGAGCGTTCACTCCATCTCGTTGGAATATCACTCGGTGGGATGATTGCGCAGGGTATGCTGAAAGCTCTGAAATTACTCCTTCCGACGTTAACAAAGTTACGTATAGAGTTAGCTTATCGTGCTCCTGAGCGATTCATCTCATTGGCTCTGAGCGTAACGACAGCCGGGGGTCTCCCTTTGAGCAACATTCCTCCGGTGGGTTATGTCCGAACTTTCCCCAAAGAAGGCTGAGCCAGAATGGGAGTAGTGGGATGGATTCAAGACCCTGGCAAGGTACCTCGCGACCAGGAAAGTGCGGAAATGATCAAGCTAACAACAAGGTTGCAGGATACAATTCATTAGAAACCCAAAAGAAAGGGTGTCCTACGTCGTGGAAATGTGTTATCCTGCATCGTGGCTAGATGCGAAAGCTGAAAATGATGCCAAGGGCAGGACAAACCGTGAAGTCCAGATCAAGGTGAATGGTCCGAGTGAATAAAGTTGATCATACTGATACCCTACAAGCAATATATGGCGCGTGCAGCTGTGACACGGATTCAAAAACCACTAGGGGCTATCTCGCAGATGTGGGCTGCTTTCACGCACCACGTGCAACCCGAACGACTCGCTCAGATATCCAAGACGATTCCCAAGGTGTCGATCTTGACGGGTGATCAGGATCAATTGATACGGCCATCCAATTCGGCCTATATAAAGAAGCACATGCCAGAGGCCGAGTATATAATGTGGAAAGATACTGGGCACATTGTGTGCATCCAGCATGTGGAGCGGTATAACGCTCTTTTGGAACGGGGTTTCCTTGAGGGAGAGGCGAGGTTGGCGGGAAGACGACTTGTTTGATTGACCGCAACGGTCACGTGTTGTTACCTGTGGTTAAGTTAATATTGTATTGGGATGATTAAAAAAGGAAGGAAAGTTCGCACGGTGATGCCAGGCGATGCACGGGTTCCGACGAATCCGACGACCGACCAGCCAGACAACGTTGCCCTGTCAATTACGAATCATCTCATCCCTCTTATCCTGCGTCCTTAACGCCCCAGTGTCTTTTTACTTCCCTTCTCTTTTCCCCACGCTTCCCCCTTCCTTCCCGCCGACCCTCTCAACTAATTCTCCTCAAGAAAAAAACCTCAAAAAAAAAATCATCAGACAAAATCCCTGACCCACTCTTCCGCTCTCAAACCATCACCACAACCCTCTTTACTCTCCCGTCTTATTACCATCATCCCAGGGTCCAATTCAACTCGGGCTCTTGTCAGTAACATATCCCATCACCCTTTTACAACAGTCCCTCGCCTTCATCATGGCCGACAACGCCACTGATATCGATCTCGACTCGGTCATTGACCGACTGCTTGAAGGTGCGTTTCTCCTCCTAGCTGTTAGGAACATAACCTATGAATGCGGGAGTCATCGATTGGGCCTATATCCCGTATAGCCGCGATGTTCTCTATGCCGCCTTGGGCTGAGGTCGTCGCCCTGCTGGCAGCCGCTTTTGTCAGGTCGATGCCAGCTCCAGGGGGCGTGTGCTTCTCCTTTTAGTGACCTACTATTCCCTGTCCTACGGGTCCTATTATCACCTTAGTTGGATGTGCTTCGGAGTTCGCTTCCCTTTCATTCCACACCATCCCAAACAACGTCGTCTTGATGATGGGACAGTATGCTAACAATTCCTTGTTTAGTGCGAGGAAATCGACCTGGAAAGCCTGTCCAGCTTCAAGAGTACGAGATCAAATATCTTTGCACCAAGGCCCGCGAAATTTTTATTAATCAGCCTATCTTGTTGGAGTTAGAGGCCCCAATAAAGATCTGTGGTGCGCAAGATGTTCCGATGCCCTAGCCGCAAATTTCTTACCACACAATGCAGGGGACATACACGGGCAGTACTACGATCTACTTCGACTATTCGAGTACGGCGGCTTTCCTCCAGAAGCGAACTACCTCTTTTTGGGTGACTACGTCGACCGTGGCAAGCAATCTCTAGAAACGATATGCCTTTTACTGGCTTACAAGATCAAGTACCCTGAAAACTTCTTTATCCTCCGCGGTAACCACGAATGCGCCAGTATAAACCGCATTTATGGCTTTTATGACGAATGTTTGTACCCCCTGCGCTCTCATGACCCTTTGAGCTAAGTACATACAGGTAAACGACGCTACAACATCAAACTCTGGAAGACATTTACGGATTGCTTCAACTGCCTACCCATTGCTGCCATCATCGATGAGAAGATTTTCACTATGCATGGTGGTCTTAGCCCCGATCTTCAGTCCATGGAACAAATTAGACGGGTCATGCGACCGACAGACGTTCCCGATACAGGTACGAATCAAATCCCTCACACCCCGGTTCTACTCAAATGAGAATGATTTGTAGGCCTACTGTGCGACCTATTATGGTCAGACCCAGACAAGGACATCACCGGTTGGTCAGAAAACGACCGAGGTGTATCGTTCACTTTCGGCCCAGATGTCGTGTCACGCTTCTTACAGAAGCACGACATGGACCTAATTTGCCGGGCACATCAGGTGTGTCTCCACTAAAGAGCCGTGATTCCCCCCCGCAACTCCTGGGCGACGTGCGTACGCACAGTCTCTGTGCGGGCTCATAATTCTCTACGTGCTTCCTTACGTGGATTCTACAAAGCGCGCTTGTCGCATTCACTACATCCGCCATTCACATGCACGTGCCGCTGGCTGACCTTTTAACCCAGGTTGTCGAAGATGGATATGAGTTCTTCGCAAAGCGTCAACTTGTAACACTTTTCTCCGCACCAAATTACTGCGGAGAGTTCGACAATGCAGGCGCGATGATGAGTGTAGATGAGACACTGTTATGTTCCTTCCAGGTACGTTACTTAGCCCTACCTTACGTGCACGTCATTCACACTGATCTATGCGTAGATTCTAAAGCCAGCGGAGAAGAAAGCAAAGTACCCCTACGGTGCGATGAATGCAGGTCGACCGGTAACACCGCCGCGCAAACAAAAGAAGAAGGATGGCAAGATGGGCTGAAATTGCCTTGGCTTGGCGGGCAGTGGCGGAGCGCCATCACCATGGCATCGGGTACCCTCTTCACCTTTTCCTTTGCCTCATTTGTACCGCCTTTCTCCATTCCCTTCCTTTCCATCTTTTTAAGTTTTGATGTTTGATGTTGCGATTAGGCGGTTAGACGGTTATCCTGGCGGTAATATTGGCAGAGAATCGGGCTACGGCGCTAGTATGGGCTGAAGGAGATGTTTGGACCAGATCTGGCCTATGATTGTCGGATGCAGGTGCTTGTACCATGACTGTAATGCGTAGGGGTGCGTGGAAGTGGGGGGCGGCGGGGTAGATGGACTCATAAAAGTATCAAACGCGCATGCATGGACGACGCCGTCTTCCTGTATAACCACCACCCTCCTCGCCGCCGCTCACTCCCTGACCTGATGAACTTAATTATCTACTTTCCTTACTGACCTCTCGACGACTGCTCATTTCCGATGGCTCGATATCACTTATACCATTGGTGTCATGTTCCGGTCCCTCCCTTTATTCCTTCTGTGCGAAGACCGCTATATTCCTTGTCATGTCCCAGAACCAGCCTCTCGTCCAGCATTTACAGGAGCGTGTCCCTTGTTACATTGTTTTCCTTATCAATTCCTTATCATGACCGGGAAAGTTGGCATCCCTCTTATCAACGCATCAACGCCAAGAGCCAAAAAAACGTCAGAACAAGTACAGTAGCAAACTTGCCCTTGGACAGACACATCAAACTCGTAACCTCTGTCTCACATCAACACTCGATTAAGGAATTGGGTTACGACACAGCGAAAAAATGGATCTCTGAAAGCCACATCCTCAATTGTCAAAATATCTTCTTTCGGCGTTCAGACCCTGGTGTTTCAATTTCGGCCCTTCTCGGCCCTGGTCCACGAGCTGTGCCGCCGTTGGCGACTTCCAGACTGGACTGGAAAGTGCTCACTGGTTTGTTGGCCTGGTACTTAGAGACCATTCTGCCATGCCTCATGACACCACGAGGATTACGCGGCGCAACCTCTGGTTCTCTCGGATCCTTTCTGCCTTGCACGCTTCTCTTCTCGGTCCCTTTCGTGCTGCTGCTGTGCACCCTATGTACGTGTGGACACCAAACTCATGCACATTGTTTTACTAATCGGGCCATACAAAGGACAACCACAGCTCGGCCAGACACGGGCCATCCATCTCATCCATCTCCTTACTCGGACGAACACAGACACTTCGCGATCGCACGACCTGCCGCCGACTCGGAGTCGGACGTCCGCGATGCCGTCCTCAGATACGTCGCCCCCCGGCTGGTGCGTCGCGGCCACGACGGTCCGCGCATCTCGGGCCAAGCCCTCGCGGCCATCATCCTCTGCGCAACCATCGTGCTCTGTGCGCTCCTCGGCGGTCTCATGCAACTCCCCGCCTTGTGTTCTTGTCTGCGCGGCCGCCTTCTCCGATCGGACCCCAGCACCTCGTCCGCTGGGAGCATCCCCAGTTCCAGCAGTGGCTTTTTCGACGTCGAGATGGGCGACCAGCCGGTGTCCTTGGCTAACGGGGCTTCGCCCCCACCGCCTTACACACGGGCACCTTCCTACGAGAGCTCGGGGAGTACTGCCGGGCGGGGCGACCGTACATCTTAGCTTTTGTTTTGGCCTCCGTGCCTCTGCGCATCTATATCAGCTCTCTTCATAGAATGTAAGCGTTAATTAGACTGGCGGCTGCTAGCTTTAGAACTACAAACAAAAATCCTCATGTCCTCACGTGACTTACCAGAGCATTCACATGACCGCCGTCGTGGACTCAGCTGAGGTGAGTTGTTATCAGTAACGATGACCACGACAGCTGGCACTTCTCCCATTCCGTCTACCGCCTCGACCCTTTGGTCTTATCTTCTCAATCCCCGCAGTCCATCCAAGGCTAACGCCACACAACCGAATTCATATGCTCCTCGGCTAACGCCTCAAGACAAAGCTGGCACGTCGACCAGGATCCTCTTGCATGACACGCACGCGCGTCTCGAAAAGTTTTCGGAACATGCCAACTCGGTCTTCTCTGCGATCGAAGCTTCCAAGAGAGAGATGGTCCGCGTCAGGGAGGAAGTCGAAAGTGCTCGCGAGAAGGAACTTGACACTATTGCCCAATTGAGCATGTTTCCCTTTTTATTTTCCGCGCATATATGCTAGCTAGCGCGTGCTCATCTGCATATATATCAGTCAATCGATGTCAGGCTTCTCTCCAAAGGACGATCGGAGAACCATTGCAAGCGCGCGAGGCCGCTACGATGCAGGCAAGTCTCACAGTGATAACGGAACGACTGCGCGCCTTGGAGGAGAGGACCTATAGCAAGCTCGATGCGTTAACCGCGGTAGAGTGTAGTTTGATGTTTTCTCACCGGAGGAAACACCGAACCGTTCGTTCTGCGTGCAGCTTCTCCAAACACAAAACCAGTTGTCGCAGTCGCTCCAAGAACAGTTTTCCCGCGCCCAAACCCAGCAGAGCCGAATCCTCGAGCTACTTGCGCCGCTTCACCCGATTCTCAAATCCGTGCCACTCCATATCGACATCGCGCGCAGCGCTATCTTGGAGAAGATGCCCGAAGGCTGCCGGTGTCGGTGCACCGACTACTGTTCTGGTCGATCGATCCCATCCGCTGTGCCTTCCTGCGGTACGCCTTCGGAGAACGGAGAGCCACCGGCAGAGGCAAGGAAAAGAAGAAGGATTAGCATTGATACCTCGCACTCTGAGCCAAACAACCCACCCGGTCGGCGCTATCAGTATGAGGACCAACCCATCGCGGTGGAGGAGCGTCACGCCCTCCACGGGTTTGCGCGGAAACCTGGGGAAACCTCGACCTTGGCTCAGCCTCCTCAAAGATATGGCCCTTTTCCTGCCGTACAAGCCCCAAGCGGCGGGAAGGATGGCAACGAAACTGTGTCTCGCGGTCATCTGATAGGGCCCGCGCAGCCTGGCCTGATGTCTGGCAAATGTGGCATTGCTCCGCTGGCGACTGGGTTGGCCATCGTCTCAAGAGGTACTGTATAGCTGTATTTGTCATCCTAGTTTCCCCACTCTGAACGCGCCCTTGCACATTTTCAGACAAACAAGATTCTTACATTTCCTCAAAGGTGAGTTCGTCCTTCCATACTTGGGTATATGAGCCACCATGCTGCGCAGATTTCCCGTCCGGCTGTTCCCGGAAAGAGGTTCATACCGTGGAATGATGATGATGATGATGATGATGACGACGACGACGACCTTTGAACTTTTTCCCATGTCAAGTCGCGCGATGAAAAAAAAATACATTGATAGCGCCCGCATACGTGTCGGTTTTTTTAAAAGGCTTATGTCACGCAACAAAGATATGTCGTCTGTATGAACCCATGCCTCAATTGCATAAATTAAAGCCTCAAAAGACACGCCAGGCAAAAAGGTTAGCCAATACGCTGGATGTCACCATGTTACCCGTCGAGAATGGTGGGAAATGTGTACGACAAACTTGACTTTATTGCCATTCCATTCTCAGAGCAGAGACTCCCCTTTAAGAAGCGCCCAAAAGGTTCCGGGTTTCTTCCACCTTTCACGTCACCCGCTAGAAGCCCGAGAAGCACTACAGTAG
>Ga0307512_10001574_pt1 | contig 31903 bp, 25 predicted proteins | sample 14_EM_MG_FD_200267 | JGI IMG/M metagenome (GOLD analysis project Ga0307512, IMG submission 200267) | Populus trichocarpa ectomycorrhiza microbial communities from riparian zone in the Pacific Northwest, United States - 14_EM | ecosystem: Host-associated > Plants > Roots > Unclassified | place... | reverse complement strand
CCCCGTCCGGCCTCAAAAAGACGGCGCCGTTCCGTCCTGGCTCAGGACGGACGGCAAGCCGCCGTCCCGTCCCGTCCTCAGTGATGTCGGACGGACGGGACGGTTGACAACACTGCTATTTTGCTATCCAAGTTTATGCCCAGCATCGCAACACCTACGGCCGCTTGTCTAAGCCTATCACATGTAGTTTCAGGGCTTGATATGGGAAATTAAGCCCACCACCGTCATGACGACATCCGCTGTTACCAATTTTAAGGCCCACCGCAGACGTCACCGCCGGAAGCACACTTCCGGTAGCCACTGGCCCCCTATAGGTACCCCTAGGGCTGAAGAATATAGTCCTAAACAGACTAGGCCGCAGAAAGCAACCCTAGAGGGGACTGCGATGTCGGGACCCAACAGACTGTAGTCGCCCCGACCGTTAAGATTCCTGGCCTTCAACCCTCCGCATCATCTCTCAAGCCACACCAGCCTCATTTCCTTCTCAACTCTACGATCTCCCTTGTTTTGGAAAGCATCATCTCTCGTCCACGGCCAAATCTTCGCCCTCAGCCGCTCCACGGTGCAATTGTCGTGCATAGTGTCCTCAGCAATGCCGCCTCCGCCATGCCATCGTCCTCCCTTCCTCGTCTCAACCACTGTATTCTCTTCCCTTATCCGGCTGTGTCACAGCTACTACCATAGAGCGAAGATGTTAAAAACATGCACATGTCCTGCTACATCGTAGTAAGCGACGGGGGAAGTAGACGTTAGCCAAGGCTATGTGCATCAAGGATATAGAGTTGATGGAGGGTTGGCGAAGACGAAGATTTTATGTCGTCGTGATGTTTGTCGAGAGAGCTGCGGGAGGAGAACGGCGGGCGACTCATGTAGGTTAGGTGGAGGGATCTTGAGGTCGGCAACGATAACGAGGTGGTGGACAATGCGTCGGAGGTGAAGATAATTGAGACGGTGAGGTGGCAACTATGCCGTAGATGGTAAAGGGTTAGATCGATGAGACGTACAGAGACTGCAATATTCTGAGACCCAGAGAACGGTCCAGTCCGTGGCGTGGCGTGCGTCGACATGCAGGTCCCCATGCTGATGACCGTAGTTGTTGTTGTTGTTTATTCATACTGTATTCACTCTTACTAGAGTATGACAGGACCTAATACCCCCTTGATGACCGTAGTTTAGACCAGGGTAGGCTAATTCTGGTTGCAGTCCGGATTTCAATATTGAGCTCCGAGAATTGCCGGGTTGGTTCGTAGAGTGCATCATCACATGCCCTTGTTTGGGGTTGAGTAGTGATTGTTAGCGTGTAAATTCTATGCATGACCACATGTCATCTTAGACGTAAACAATCAAGAGTCCATATACGTTCGGTATAACGAGTTCAACACAACATAAACTTTGTTCACTGTTCACTGTATAGAGAGTATTTTGGGAGGGTGTTGGCGACCGGAGTAGGGACCAGGCCAGGGTGTTATATGCTTTAGCTGATTAGCACACAATCTATCGGAAACTGGCGAGGTTATAAATGCTGCACTCTTCTTCCGTCGGTTTGGAGCAGCTAAAAATCCGGGAAGTCGACGTAGAAAGTGCGTTGTTTAAAGAGTCCAAAGGTAAAGCCTAACTCATAATCTCCACTCGTCTATCTTATTCCTCGATAATAACTCTCATAACCAGAGTCAAGTGGTGAGAGCATCGAGGTATTTCCGTTAGCTTGAACCAATTGCAAGCGTTCGCTATCCGCACAACTAGCCGTTGCTGTCTGAGCACCCCTGCTGAGGTGAGTTGCAACTCCAACTATAGGATATGACTTTGAACGTAGCCCACTGTCTGTTTACGACGTAGGAAACAAAATTCGTATTACTACCCCCAACCTATACTTTCAGCCAGTGCTACCTAGGAAATCGATAGAACGAAAGAGAAGCGTTTGTTTGCGTAAATGCAGATTGAACGTTCCTTAAGCCAAGCCAATCGCTTCAATTGCTTCAAAGTTCAAACACCGAAACCTTGCTCCTCCGGAGAGAGCGTGTACTCGAAAGGCCCCCGAAAGTTTGCTTGAATCCGAACATCGAATTTTCCCTCAAACGCGACAAGTGGATATAACCTTCTCCGAAGGAGCTTGCCATCTTGTATAGTCTCTGATTGTACTGTTTAATGTTTATTCCATTCTGGGAAATATATGAAACTTACTATGCTTCTGTCCGTTGAGAGTGAAGAAGTAACTTTCACTATTCCAATCTAACCCACACCCGATCACATCACCACTCGAGTAACTTGGTCCGCATTCAACGAAACCATAAGGTGGTTTGTCCCCCTCTATGCTGCGGCCACAGGAGAAGTACGCAGATGCATAACAATATTTAGTCAGAAAATCGCTCTGTAAGAAGTGTTCACCACAAAATCCAACCCCCATATGCCTAGTTTAATAAGCCTAAGTATACTCATTTCAGCATTTCTAGAGAGTGACGTACAATTCCGACGACGATTCAACTACAGTAACTTCGAAATAGTTGGCGCCGAGATTTCCAGGCCGAAAGGGATGGTCGCTTTTCACGTAACACCGCGTACTCGTTGATATACCTAAGCCATGTCAGCTTCCTGGTTAATGTTCTTGCTCGACCTTTACCAGAATACAGTAACTCAGCCCCATCACCTTGCTGTGGAAATAGCACACATGCATGTGCACTAACCCACTTTTCTGGAGGAAACACTGAACTAGATGGCAGCTGCGCCGTATCCGCAAATCTTTGCAATGCCCATGCGTTCCGCGACTGAAACGCAGTCATATATGTCGTCCAGTTGTGATCGTCCGGACTCGAGTCGTTTCCACCAAACTCCAAAACCAATTCAAGTATATCAGCTACACCACTTTCCACTGCAGCATGCAGAACTTGCGTGTATTGTTCATTCAATGCTGCTGGGCTACATTTCGTAAGTAGACTTTTGGTATATTCAAACATTCCGAAATACGCCGCCGCTTGCAAAGAGGCTAAGTGAGTCCCATAACTTCGATCTCGATCAAGTAAAATTGACATCGCTTCCATGCCATCCCGAACGTTCCTTGCCGAGGCTGTGATGATGGGCTCGGTGATATCAATCTCCAGACGGGCGGATAGCAGCTCCTTCATCATCTCCTTGCCACTGCTCCAGTTCACTGCTGCTACAGCGATTATGGACTGGGAGATCTCGATGTCGGGACGGGCGGACAGCAGCACCATCATCACCTCCTTACCACATTCTCTGTTCTTGGCTGCGGCAGTGATGATGGGCTCATTGATCTCAATTTCGGGGCAGGAGGACAGCAGCACCTCCATCACCTCCTTACCACATTCTCTGTTCTTGGCTGCGGCAGTGATGATGGGCTCATTGATCTCAATTTCGGGGCAGGAGGACAGCAGCACCTCCATCACCTCCCTACCACATCCTTCGTTCTTGGCTGCTGCAGTGATGATGGGCTCAGTGATCTCGATGTCGGGACGGGTGGACAGCAACACCTCGATCACCTCCCTGCCACAGTACCGATTCTTTACAGCTGCAGTGACGATGGGCTCAGTGATCTCGATGTCGGGACGGGTGGACAGCAACACCTCGATCACCTCCCTGCCACAGTACCGATTCTCTACAGCTGCAGTGACAATGGGCTCAGTAATCTCGATGTCGGGACTGGCGGACAGCAGCATCTCTATCAACTCCATGTCGAAATTCACTATAATCGCCGCCACCGCCATCTCGGTGATTTTGATGTCCGGATGGGCGCACAGGATCACCTCTATCACCTCCCTGCCACCGTTCATATTGGCTGCCGCTGCAGTGATGATGAGCTCGGTGATCTCGATGCCGGGACGGCCGGACAGCAGCATCTCCATCACCTTCTTGCAACTGTTCTCGTTCATTGCCGAAGCAATGATGACGGACTCGGTGATCTTGATGTCGGGACGGGTGGACAGCAGCATCTCCATTACCTCCATGCTACAGTTCCTATTCTTTGCCGCTGCAGTAATGATCGACTCAGTGATCTCAATATCGGGGCAGGCGGACAGCAGCATCTCCATCACCTCACTGCCATGGTTCTCGTTCATTGCCGCAGAAGTAATGATGAGCTCGGTGATCTCGATGTCGGGACGGGCGGACAGTAGCACTTCCATCACCTCCTTGCCACATTTCTCGTTCATTGCCGCAGCAGTGATGATGGGCTCGGTGATCTCGATGTCGGGTCGGGCGGACAGCAGCCTCTCCATCACCTCTCTGCCATGTCTCCGGTTCCGTGCCGCAGCAGTAATGATGGGCTCGGTGATCTTGATGTCGGGAAGGGCGAAAAGCACCATCTCCATTAGCTCCTTGTCGAAATTCATTGTGATCGCTACCACCGCCACGTCGGTGATCTTGATGTCGGAACGGGCGGACAGTAGTACCTCCATCAGCTTCCTACCACAGTCCTCGTTCTCTGCCGCAGCAGTGACGATAAGTTCGGTGATCACAATACCCGGACGAGCGGACAGCAGTACCTCCATCACCTCCTTGCCACGTCTCCAGTTCCCTGCCGCAGCGGTAATGATGAGCTCAGTGATATTGATGTCGGGACAAGCAGACAGCAGCATCTCCATCACCTCCCTGCCACATTTCTCGTTCATTGCCGCAGCAGTGATGATGGGTTTGGTGATCTCGATATCGGGACGGGCGGACAGCAGCACCTGCAACACCTCCTTTCCATTTCCACAGTTTCTTACTACAGCAGTGATTATGGGTGCGGTGATATTGATGTTAGGACGAGCAGATAGCAGACGAACCATTGCTTCGTGGCCTTCAGCTGTGGCCGCTTGGAGTGCATTGCCATATCGGCCGCCTTGAGCGTTGACGTCTGCACCGTCATCCAAAAGCTGTTCAGCGAATGCGATAAGTCCCAGAGATGATACAATTTGAAGTGGTGCAGTTTTTCGAAATTTCCTATAGGATGAAAACATGAATATCTGGTAGGCGAGATTAATTTTCTGTAGGGATTCTGCAAGTTTCTGGAATGTGCAACACAAAACCCGATCACTTTGGTCTGCCTGTCTTGCATGCTCACTCCAATGAGTTGCAGCGTAGTTCAGAAATGGGAGCTTGTGCTGTAATATTTCCATATTCTGCCCGACACCCTCGTCCCACCATGATTCGCCAGTAACCGGCCCATCTTCACATTCGTCGAAACAAAGATACGCCAAGCAGGATACAGCCAACCGCATGTTAGAATTCACTGATGAGGCGACACAAGCGACTAGTGAATGATTGTACAGCCCCACTTCCGTCGCGCTATTCATGCCACTCAGGAAATCTTTCGCTGACTGATGAACGAGATGCACAGTATTATCTTCTTCGACTCTAAGCATAGGTCCAAAGACCAACCGCAGGACCTGTCTTATATCTATATGCATCACATCCTGCATGGAAGACATGGAAGTATGTGCCGGTTGTACAGCAATCGCGATTGTCAACTCCTGTAAGGTCAACGGACGTATAGCCCACACCACCCATTGAAGAATGCTCAGGGCGGTTTTGTGGTCTCTTGCTCGTATATTGCGCAATATGTTCATATAAACACCTGGAAGGTCCGGCGGTAACGATTTCAGGGACTTTCTTATAGCCTGGGGCGTTGTGTCCGTTGATGTTTTGAGATCTGCCAATATCAAAGAAACCCAAAGAAACATTCCCTTAGCGCCATCTATAAGAGTTTGCCGTACTTCCTCGCCCAGACTCCCAGAAAATTGTGGCAGTTTACCAACTTCGGTTTTGACGAACGCATTTATATCGCTGTGCAATTTGTTGGCAACCAGAGGTAACTCTATAACATTTATATCCGCCAAATGCAACGCAACGGGAATATGTGGACGACTAGTAATAATAATCTTGAAAGGCTGTGACGTACGGGCATCGCATAAGAGATGCCGCATCTGGTTCAAGAGCACTGATCGTGATCCTTCTTCGCATTCGTCTACACTTGTCAGCAACATGTATTTATATGATTAAAGGGGAAGTACCAAGGGCGTCAATGAGAATATTAACCTGTTTACGATGGGCATCATTTATTATTCGTACAAAAACTCTCCAGAGCATGCCAGAACTCCACGCAGTTTTCTCCTTTTTTGTGGTGTACTCATGCTCGGTCGAAAAGTGCTTAATAGCATCAGGTATTTGATTTAACAGCTGGGTAAGCAAATTCACCAAAATTGCATGAGCAGTCTTTAATCGTTCGTCTTTGTCATCACAAAAGAAATAAGCCAAACAATGCTGGTTAGTTTTACCCCGGATGATTTCCTTGGTTAGAAAAGACGATAAGACGCTCTTTCCACAGCCTGGGTCTCCATAGATCCAGAGAATTGCTTGGCCATCTTTATCGGCCCAGGTCCTATAATGCTGGTCGCCCAGAATCCACGTACATGTATTTTCATGTCGTCTCAGCCAGAGTTCATCACGATAGGTTTCGTAGTCTGAGGGTTTCAAACTTTTCAAGCAGTTGATGTAGTCCTGTGAACCTAATTCCCGGTTATGGACCGCTGCTATATGTCAACCGTAGGAACGTACTTTGAATATTTTGAATCCTTTTTGTTACAGCTGCACAGTAAAGTATCAGCATTGATCTCCTCTAATTAGGTTCTTGAAAGGGCCCTTATATACCATATGACTCAGTAATACTCTCCACCCATTCCTTCAGATACCTAAGTACAGTGCGATAGGTTGGATCCTCTGCTGAGGCGAACTTTACCATATCGGAATGACTTTTATTGACAGGAACTCGGTCCTCGGGTGGTAAATACAGTAGGGCTGAAAACCGGGCAACCATTTCAGACTGTTTACCACTTCTTTCATACTTGCCCGAGTCCGACTGGAGACAGTTAGTTTCAGTGCTGAGGGTGTGGTTGCTGAGGGTGTGGTTTCAATCTTGCCTTTTGAACCGTCGGAGTCTGCACCGTCTCATAAAAGCTGACTATTTTTGGCTTATACTCCTTCCAGATGTAGCTGAGTTCTTCCTTTTGGTTTTCTAGAAATTCCGAGCCTTCTCTCAATTGTCGGAGCAGATTATACCTTGACGTTTCGTAGCCGCCGGACTCTTCATCCACCATCTCTTCTAAATCAAAGGTACGCATGCCCTGGTGAGGAGTCCCGAAGAAGATAATACAATGCGTTGCATCCAAAATATGTCTATGAGAGAGATTACGTCTGGACTCGATTAAAGCCTAAGAGTGCTTCATGAGTTTTTGATAAGTTTCGCAATGTACAATGAACCTACCTGTAAAATCAGAATACCACCAAGACTGTGTCCAATGAATATGATAGGTCGGGCTCTCTATTAAGACACCGTCAGCACATTAGTACAATAATATAACGATTTGGCTAGACGCTAATACACCTACCATAACCGAGCTCCGGGAATTTTCTATATCTTGGATAAAAAGCCGTTGGTAATCCAGCAACCTGTTTTCGCCTCCTTCTTCCGCCACAAGACGGCTGTCGTAGCCATATGACATGACCCGGATATTTTTCACATCGTGCGGCAACCAGTCATTTAGCCACATCTGGCCAGTTTCACGACTCCTCCAGGACCCAAAGGCATGGCCTGCAAGACCGGTCACCGCTATCACACTACAACTATATCAGTGTCTGCATGTATCTTCGGCAGCATAGAAAACAACTAACTCCGCAACTACTTCGCCCTCAGGGACATTTAAAGGTGTTAGATTATAGAAATGACTGTCAATCGTTAGAAGAGCCGCTGTTCTGCTGGCCGTTGCTGAGACCTGCAGATGGTTTTGTTGCTGTAAGTGTTCGGTACAAAGATCCAAGTTGAGCAATGCTGTTTGCGTGGAGCTGCAACATGCTGGGTAGAGCGATGGTCGATAATTCTGATGCGCGAGGGATAGGTCAATGGCAAGAATGGCGTCAAAGAGATCATCAGCACTCCAAGTCAACGGAACACCAGATATCCGAAAACACTTCGGCTGCTGATTTGAATTTGAGGGATTGTGGGATCCAGATTGGCCGGCGCCAACGTCAACAATGCTATTTCTGGTAGTACCCCCGGTAGTGTGGACACGCTTAGCATTTCTTGGTGGCTGTGAAGCATCCGGTGGCTGCTTGCGTTTTCCTTTCCGAGATCTAGGGTTCGTATCGGTAGCGTGTTGCTTTGTACTTGATTGTGCGCTCGCTGATGTAGCCGGAGAGATCCGGGCAGGTCGTCTGCGTGTATGCGGAGGTGAGGACTCGAGTAGATTGGGAGCGGCAACTGAGCGGGAGCGCTGTTCAGTCATTGCGTTCTAAAGGCGTAAATTTCGTTCAATCGACCAAGGATTATAACCGAGTGTTGCGTGTTCAACCGTCAACGAGCGATAAAGAATGAAAGATTTCAACGGGGATGGGCAGCACCGACTTATAACATAGTCAGCTTGCACTAGTACAGCTGAAAATGCGGTGACGTGGCAAGGAGCATGAAAAGAGAATTTTATTCGTGACACCCCTGTTCACAAATATGGGGATGTGGGTGTATGGTATGGGAGAGCGTTGAAAATATGGTGTCCCACCGATTAATTTGATTGGAGTATGTGTATGTTACAAGCCCAGCGACCCCTGTTCACCTTGAGGCTGGAAGTGGATGAAGGCGGCAGGTCACTTTGTGTGCTTTTTGTAGTCTGTCATCGCTGGGGCTTAGCAGTGAAGGCCGAAATTAGCAACCCAAAAGCCGTCTACAGACTGGCCTCGAACCAGGCTCTCAACTGCACTAAGATGAAAATGGAAGTGACAAAAAGGGAATAGTGTTACAATGGAATGAAGTTGTGAGAGAGGGCCTGGAGACCTCGCTCCACACAAAGTGCATAGGTCAACCTGGTGAAATTTCCAACACTACCGGTTTGAGCTGGGTTTGAATGGAAAGAAGAGTTTAGGGTATAGGAAATACAAATTATATGGGGCACTAAGCGAGTGAAGCAAAATTGATGGTGTAAAGTGACTGGGTCAAGCTAGCAATGATCTGAATCAGCTTCGGGTTAAGGCTGTGCCCATGTGGAGGAATTGTTTAAAAAATGCTCGGCATTGACTCACTTAGGTGTAAACTAATGCCCCCGAAAAGCTCAGCTCTCTGGACAAAATTTGAATTTTTGGTGGAGTGATGTCTCCAGGCCCTTTCACCTCACTTTTTCACGATCTCCATTGGGATCAGACTCACTATTTCGGTTAGTGTAAAATCACGTGAGATCAATGGCCGCGGTACGAGGCCACCGTTATTATTGGTTTTAACTCCAGCCTATTTATTCAGCTAGAATCACGTACTCGAGTACTCTACCGAATACAAAAAATCCACGAAAAATGATTTTATGTGCTTTTACGACCTTGGACTTGTTGAGTTCAAACAATCATACGCTTGCGATAAGAATAGAATCTAATTGATACAAGTCCGAAGTGCAAACGATAAAGACCAAGCATATTTCTATCTAATCAATCAATCTATTCTAATCGCTATCTTATATCTAAGCTTCACAGATGTCGTTGTTGTTTATTCATACTGTATTAACTCTTAATAGTGTATGACAGGACCTGATACCCCATCCGCCTCCGGGCGAGCCGGCTGGATGGCAGAACTCCCCCACCGCTACCCTTCATCCCTGCTGATAAATGGAAGCGAAAAGATAGACCAGCACAGAGCAGAAAAGACAAGAATAGATATCAGTCCACTGCCACCATCCCCCACACCTGAGTCAGCCTCTGTGCCCGCTTCATACCTCCATTTATATGGGTGGGAACTTCCCTACTTCAGTAGCCACCACAAAGTCCAACACAGCTTGATACCCCTCTCCCATGGAAATCACTCAGAGAGCTACACATAGTGTTAGCAACGGGTCCAAATTCCCGGTTCGGATCCGGGTTCGGTTCCAACCCGGAACCGGACCGTTGCAACGGGTTTTACCACATGAAAACCCGGACCATTGCAATTGGGCCAGTTTTACCACCAAAAACCCTGCATTTCAACCTTACAGATTTGGCTCCAATTAAGTATCTGAGTTCTGATCGTATCATGACATGATCAATACGTAGATGATGCAGTATTAGCCACTCTTTCACCTCCCAGTTTCAAATTTGCGATCCGACCAATATTCTTTGAGCAGCTAGGGAAAACCCCTGAATTTCGCAACAAATTGGTGCTATTTCACAGCAATTCAACGAATATTGGTCGCATCGTAATTCTGAATGCGGGAGGTGAAACAGCTGCTATAACCGAACAATCTACATATTGATCATGTCACGATACAATCAGAACCCAAATGCTTAATTGCAGCTAAAATACTGACAAAGTTGTAGGAACCGTAATATGGAACCGCGGTCCGGTTCCAACTCGGCCAAAAACCAGCTGGTTTATGTGCGGTCCGGGTAGCAACCTGGCGCTAGTCACCCCGTTCATGTTCCTTGGTTGTTCCTGACCCGAACCGGGGTGTCCGGGTCAGTTCAAACACGGACCGTAGCCAGGTTACCCGGAACCGTTGCTAACAGTAGCTACACATCGCGACATCTGCCTGCGTTCCAGCCTGTCACCTTTTCTGCACACTGCCAGAGTGCTGTCACCTTGTCACTCCACCAGCTGCAATTGTAGATGAGGTGATCCCGTATCTGGGCCGCTGTCAGGTCAGAACACCAGCATTTAATATCCTCTCCGTGGTGGAACTGTATGTGGTAGACTCTAGGGGGTGTATGCCTGCACTTTATTCGGTAGACCCCGGTGGCCAGCAATTTCATGATTGTCATCGGAACATGTCTCATGGTCCCTTTCTCACCCTTCAGTCAGTAGCTGAAGTGCTTCCTGTACATGTCAGCCTCCCACTGGGCCTTTGCTGCTGACCAGCCCTTGGACATATCTCTAGCCCTATTTGAAGCCAGGGTGTATAGCAGCTCTCTCTTCATGTTTGCACTTGAGTCTCGGGCCATGTTTGCCTGATGGTCAGCATCTTTGTTCCCAGGGTCGCCGGAGTGCACCGCGATATTGTCAATCATGATAATGATACGGTCAGTGACGAGAACTTGCACTGGTCGAGTGATCTGCCTTACTTGTCACTGCTCCTAGCCTGCCCATAAAGGGATAGAAGGCAATGAAGAAGCGGATCAACAAGCAACAAAGGCGGCGTATAAGTATTGCGGAAGTTATACTGAAACGCAGAATCCGCCACCATCTCTACATTATGTTTCTTTCTCCCATGTTAGCTGAAGGTTGACCAAGGTGAAGTGGGAAGAAAGTAAAGAAGAAATAGTGAAGTTGGGGAAGAAATCAAAGCACAGTTACCGGGATGATTTGGTGAAGTGGGGGGGGAACAGTGCGGTGATGGGAGTCAAAAAGACGATTGCGGCAAGGTTTTATCAGCAGAAGTCAGGACACGCACTGATAGCGCAATACCTATTGCGGATCTGAAAAAGAAGTGATATGAAATGCTGGTGGTGTGGGCATGAATATCAGACAAGAGACCACCTTTTTATGTGGTGTAAAAGATGGAAACGAGAACAAAAGAGGCTTTGGGTTGATGGGCAAGAGGGGGAGGATGGTTATAAGGGCGTTGAAAAGGTTTTGAAGAAGGCAAAGATTTCATTGCCAATGTCTCTCGTTTTTGCAGAAGAAAAATGTTTGCAGCCTCTGATGGATTTTTTATCTTCTACAGATGTCAGCAGAATTAGCGGAGTGGTGGAGGAGGCGGAGAACTCAGATCACGAGGAGTCGAGTGATGGGGGGGTGTAAAAAGTTGATATTGTTTTTTGTGTGTGGCAGTTTTTTCTTTTTGTTTTTGGGGAAGAGGACTCGCGACTTTGCTTTTGTTTCTTTATGTTAAGGAAGAAGCACGGAGGAAATGTGTACGGGATATGCCATGGCCGCCAGCAGCCGAATGCAATATGATTAAAAACAAACAAACAAACTGCTCCGAGCGTGCCTCCAGGTTTACCATGCGCCGAATTTCAGCTTTTGGGTTACTAAGCACTGTCACCGTCTGCACTCTATACCTTGGCAGTAGTTCTCTTTTTTGACAGTATTTCCAAAATTCAGTCCAATCGCACGCAACTTGGCGTCCGAGACTTCCATATTGTTGCACATATGGTGAGTGGCCCTGGAATCAATGACCCAAGTTGTATGGCGGAGGAGGAGGCGGTGAGAGCATGACCGGATGGTCAGAGGAGATCTCCATCTCCAGCAGTGGCGATTGAAGCTGTGCCTTTGCGAACTCTGTTTCGTGTTTCCTTCGCTCGTTGGTAGTGAATACAATCGGGTCTGATATGGCTTGGGATCCCGCAATGGTAGCACGCTTTCTCGTCGCTTCCTCCAGAGCTGTCATTTCCACCGGAATTGTCGTTTCCGCCGGAATTGCCGTTTCCGCTCTGAGCGCGTTTCCGCTTGCCGCATGCTTCGGTCGTGTGATTGTCCATCTTACAGTAGGTGCATCGATATGTCTTTTGTCGTCCAAATCTCCCACTTCCAGCACGCCCACGCCCACGACCACGATAACCTCCGCGTTCAGAATAAAGGGTGGCACAAGTCGAAGCCTCCGCGATTTCAGTCACGATGGCCGCCTTCTTTTCGTCCAATCGAATGGCATCCATGATGTGTTGTGAAGTGGGAAGCAGTGCTTGTCGTTCGAAGATGTTGATCGTTGTGGCAAATTCCTTCGTTATGCCTGTACAGAGATGAGTGACAAAGCTGTCTTCAGAGATCTCTTCGGCAGAGCCGCTCAGCAGATTGCGGTAGTCTATTAGGCGAGTGAAGTAGGTATTCATCTTCTCGTCTTTTGTTGGGTGGCAGGCATGGGATTTGCGTAGGATCTGGGTTCGACCGAGTTTGGAGAGTGTGTTATCGAATCGATCGTGGAGGATATCCCACATCTCTGCAGGATCGACGGTGTGTTTGACATGCGGGAGGATCTCGTCGGAGCATCCCATGTAGATGATGGATTAGGCATTGTTTCGTCGTTTTCGCCAGTTTCGCAGTTCGGTACGGCCCTCCCGGTTATTGCCTTCTGGCTCAGGCTCGTCTCTAGTCATGATCTCGTAAGCGTCTGCTCCCATGATTACTCGCCACACTTTCTCTTTCGACATGAGGTAGTTGTTCTCGGTCAACTTAGGGATGTTGCCATAAACGCTCTTGAAAGTTTCGGTAGGCATTGTGCGGGAGGGTGGTGTTTTCGAGGCTTCGAAAGTCTTGTAAGAGCGGGAGGACGGAGGTTTCGGGGGTCTTGGTGATAGACGAGGTTTTTGGAAGGTCGTGGAAGTGAGAGAAAGGAGAAAAAAAAAATAGGTGATTTTAGTCAGTAGCGACCGCTGGGCTCATAACCTGTTGATGTGAATGAGTGAGTTGATTGTAGGTACAAGAGAGACGGACAAAGGTGCGCCTTAAGTATGATGAGCATGAGGGCGAGCATCGTGTGAAGTCTAATGAGACAGTCACGACCATGCACTGAACCTTACGGCTTCCTGCAACACCGAGGGGCCGAGCGTGCACAAAAAACTGGCATGGTGGTATTCATACACCCCCAAGAAGCTATGTTATGCCGATGGCGCAGTAGAAATTGGAAATTCACACGTGAAGACAACCCTATCCTGTCAGCCCACAAAGCCAGCGCCAATTCGAACGGATATTGTGAAGCTTTTGGGTTGAGGCAGGTCATTTCTGGTGCACCAGCATAACCCTCAGTGGCGACAATTGCGCCTGGTGGCAGGCCAGTTCCAATTGGATATTCTGGAGGTCGTGTGTCTTCATCTTCATATAGTCGTTCGCTTTCCTCCAGAACGGTAGTTGAAATTGTATTTCCTTCACCAGCAGCCTCTATTAAAGGGTCATGTTCAGTGGAAGGTAGCATGTTCTGTCGTACGACTTCGGATGCGAGGTCAGGTTCATCAGCATACGCCAGCCGGTATTGCTCCTGCTCTACATCGAGTGCATCATCTGCTTATCGCTGATGTATTATATGAGTATAAGTTGATCAAACGGGAGTAGTATGAAAGAGTTAATACAGATATTCTATCTTTCAAGTCTTGCGGCTGCTCGCAATGAATGTCATCCAATGTAACCGCATTTTCTGGCACAGCGTCTGGGATCGTCTTTTGTGATTGCTGGAATGCGTCTCGAGGGGTGATCTTAATTTTATTGTGTTGAGTGGGCAATAGAAAGTCAACTTGTCGGCTCATAGTATGGTGAAGTTGTATTATTCGTGGGTTGGGGTTGGGTGTGGGATTGGATGCGACGTTGTGATAAAATTAGAAACACTTTTGTCATCATCATCTATCGCCACATACAGCCACAGCTCAGCATGAAGCAGTACTAGGGTGGTATCGTTAAAGACATGTACAGGTATTCGAGCGAGCTATTCCACACCCGGAAGAGAGCTTTGAGAAATTAGGCTCCGAAACCGCAGACTTGGAATGCTGACATTGTCTGTAAGCGTTGTGATAATTCCGTTGTGCTCATTTAAAGAGATGTGGCGGACCATGTTTCAGATGTTCCTCAAGGTCTCTATTCACACCAACATCCGACAATAGGGCATATGGTCTCAATCGAGCAAGCAAGGTGATCGCGACCTACACCTGCTTATAGGCCACAGGAAAGCTGGTTGGATATGTATTCATTACGCCAGAGGAACTAAATTTGCCTTGAACTCGGGTTTACAAGTGAAGGGTGTGGGTTTATTTGTTTCAATCATTCTGCATGCACTCAAACTAGAGCACGGCAGTATCTAATTCCCCTTCTCCGGATAGTCGGCTAGGTGGGGAGCTCCCCGCTTTCTACCCTTCCTTCTCTTCTCCTATTCCCATTATCTCCCCCTTAAACAGATGAAACAAAGACAAACGAATGATCACACTTGAAACAGAAAGAAATGGAACGAAAAGATAGACTGCCACGTACGCTCTGCTCTGCTCAACAGTGCAGTAACTTTCCGACTCTCGTGGCAGTAAGGAAGTCCATCACTGCTTGATCACACATCTCCTGGGAAAAGAGCTCCAATCTTTGCATGTCCCTGCATCTTCTAACTTTCCAGCCGGTTTGCCGCCCGACCGCTTCCCAAAGTTCCCCCTGCTCGTTCTGTCACTTCTTGCAGTGGCGGAAGAGATGCTGAAGGGTGTGGGTACTTCACTGGAGGATTGTTTAGTTTCACGGCAACCGATCTCATTGGGGAACCATAGAATGGTTCATGAATGAGTGGCCAGAAGATGAGGAGACTGAGTGAACATACTTCGCTGGAGGATAGCCATTCTTACGACGGATATTCTCATGGTGGATAGTCATTCTCACAGTGGATAGGTTCAAATACATTTAACTAGTATGATAGAACACTGTACATCTAAGAAACTCGTATATCATAAACAAACATTTGAATTTGGTGAGCTTTGGTAGCATCGGCTAAGCCGGGATCTCAGTCAACCCGCCAACGCTTTCACATCCTATCACTCACCAAATAAACAAGTAGCCTCTCACTCGATACAGCCACAACAAACGATCGAAACAAACTTTCAACGACCGAAATAATCATCGTCTTGTTCAGCAGTTAGTACAGATATTTCAGTTCGCCGTAAAAGCTGACGTGGCTCAGCGCCTAACAATCTTAAACATCTTGCGATGATCATTATACTCAATACGAGCAATGCCGGTGTTCTGAACATCTACTGCCTGATGGGTCTCTCGTAGGCAATGCGACTGCCACAGGTGATTTCACCAAGCATCTCCGCCGCGGTAATAAGGTCCTTGCCGTGATCGATATAATGTATCAATTAAAGGAGAACGCTCCCTACCACGGCAGCCTTGCTCGGGTTGTCTGGGAGGAGTCCGACACATTCTATAAGGACATATTTGAAGCTGAAGGTGAACTAATAACGGAAAAAGTTCGGTGCGAGCAGTGCTAATAGTCGCAGGCGCTTCGACTACTATAGCTTGTGCCCCATCTCGACTATTTAGGTGGCAAGTAACTTTCGGCATGTTGGCACGGGATTTGGCCCGGTGGCTTTTGTGGCGTTTGGCCTAAGGCTCGGGCATGAGGCCGGTGGCTTACGGCCCCCATTGGCCTCGCCTGCCCCCACCAGCCTCGCCTGCCCCCATGCTGAGGAGTAGGGCTAGCCCCGGCAGTGATGCCCGGCATTGGTCTCCGGATGTGATACTCGGCTTCGCCGAGTATGCTCTCTCCTTTCCCATATATATTCGCCTGTCTTTCTCTCTCTTTGCTCTTCAGACAATCACTTTTGTACGATAGTCAATTCAATATCTCTATTCGTACTCGATTGATCTCAACACGGCAAAGGACCTATTCAAAGTTTACCACATTTAGCAAAAGCAACGTAAGTGAAGACAAGCTTATCGGTAAAGGCTGTACTAAGATACCATCACCGATATACACAATCAGAACTAGATATACAGAATCAGTGAATACTATAGGAGAGAATTGCGCTGCCTGTTGAACTTATATATAGTGTGCTGAAAGCGCAAAGCAAATGCCCGCGTGAGAAGTAAAAAGTAGTTCCCAAGAACCGACCACCGAGCACCCCGGAACAAACAAAGCCAAAACAAACCCGAACCAATTATTTCTTCATATCTGCCAGATGCTTGGAAGGGGGGCGAGGAATAACTGTCAAGTTACCCCCCTGGTATGTTTTGTCGTTCGGCTTATCAGGAAAAGGTGAGTCCGTGATCTTGACTGGTGGCTCCCTTTGCATCACGCCTTTGTTTGCCATAAAAGTCATTCAAAAATTTGAATGAAACAACGTTATTTGCATCCTTCAACGGGTGCCTGTCGTTGACCTACATGTCGGACCACTTAAAGGGCCAATATTCCTCTAGTAATTGGGGGTTAGACAGACATACGTTCAATGATTGTTTCGTATTGAATTACGGTCGCGCCACATTGGAAAACGGAAACATCGCCGGAGTGGAATCTATCTCCTGTGTTTCGTCTTCATCGTAGTTCTCGTCGTCGCTTTCAACATCAGATCCCTCATACTCTGATTCGGCGATCTCGTCATAGTCGTAACAGATCTCTGGTTCAGGTACGCCAGAGGGTCTATTGTAATTCTTGACTATTTTGATTTGGTGCGCTGGTTGGCTGCAAGAAATTGAGCGTCCTCACCATCGTCGTCTTCCGAAACTTTGCGTCTGCTAGCTGATGCGACAGCTTTCCTTTGCCCTGCAAGTTGGCTGGCGCACCAGCAATATCGACTTCTCCTTTTCCCTTTCCGGCAACATTCTTCTTCTTCTTTGGAAGCCACTGATTAGTCTTGATAAGCACCGCATATCTGATTTTTCCCTTGAAGTACCTCATCCATTCCATGCACTTGGTGAACCCGGTTTTATAATCATGGCTAAGCGCGACTTCGATAACGATGAATGGATGGGTCGGCTGTAGATAGAAGATCCAAAGAGATCCGTCGGGGTATCCAAACTGAACTGTACTGCTGTCAACCACTGATAATGCATGCAGATTCAAAACTCCACTCACGTTTCTTGTCGGGCTTCACATGCTTCGCAACCTGACCTACATTAAGGGGAACAACAGCACTCAGGCCTTCCGCAGCTCTTAGGCCCCAGTAGAAGTATCCTCCTTCCCAAAGCTGACGTCGAATGTTGTTCTGCGCCACGACCGCAATCATGTTGTATTGGATCGAAGGCATGGCGACTGTGAAGCATGAGACGGGCGTATTTGTCGGGGTGAGAGACTCAGAGTGACTTATGCTATTATCGTGGGCTAGGGTGCTCGACTGTTTGCGGGCAAGCTAAAGGAAAGAACGGGCTAATGTGACTCACATCGCTGGTTGATAGAATGGGGCTTGGTACTAAAAAGAAGATGCGAAACGTTGCAGCTCCAGTAGCTATGGAAGGTGCAAAGGGCAGTCGACTTGGAAGGAAAGTTCGAGGTCGCGATATCCTAGAGCTTTTTGAGGGGTTTTATCCACAAAATAATGCTACATCCACCTCAGAATTTCTGCACTGGCTTTAGTCGATTTGACGATCACGGGCTCCTCTTTCTGTCCCTTCTTCGGAAAGTTAGCGCGACAGGCGGTTTTGCCCATACGTAGGACGGTGTGCCGATGATATGCCAAACTGTCACTCGGAGGTGGTTGTTCGGCCCGACTTCCAAAGTCATGTGATCGGCGGTTATACGTACTTTTCAGTTGAGGCAATTCCTAGACAACCATGTCCACTGTCAGTACCCAAACGTTTGGTTACAGCCAACCAGTGAGGTAGTTCAAAGTAGGCATGTGTGTTGTACTGATCAACGCATTGACAGGGCGCCGAAGGTCTCGGCTCACCACTGGGCAAAGGAAAAGGAGGAATACACGTACGTTCGAGTGTGCTATCTTGACAGACTGCTTACGAACATCTATCAGGGGAACCCCGATTGGACCTATGAGGATTTTCAGATCCCGAACCTCTGGAAAAATTCATCACGTTACTTGTAATGTACCATAAGCTTACCGTAACCTCCTGTAACTGCCATAACTCTGGAAAAGGAAAATCAGCCCAAGCCCAATATGCGTAATGCGGATAACACCCGGAACACACGGTAAGCTTATGCAAGTATTTCTACGTTATTCCTCTACCGCGGTGCACTAACTACGTGTACTCGGTGTGATGGCGAGAGGGTTTGTGTACGACATGCGTCGCTTGTCCGAGGCCACCTGTACGATCGCACTGGCTTGCAAAGAATGACCTTCCGGATCGGGTTAGGAAAGGTGACTTTGGGAAATTAGGCGGGGATAAGTAAAAGGCTATTTCAGTGGAGTTGTATGTTTTTATTTTTTCTTTGCGGCTCTTTTGCGGCTTTTGCCGCAATCTCATTGCGCTGCTCAGCAAACGACAAGAACCCACCCTTTTCCTGTCCAATTTTAAGCATAAAAAAGGTGTAGCAGCATGAGTTAAGTAGTAGTGAATTTTACTGTTTTTTTATGTGTCTTTTGCAGCTGTGCTTTTGTTTTTGTAGAGGTGAATGGAGAACGATGTTTGTGGTGTTGGGCTAGCGACATTAAACCGCTTTCTCTAAGTTTGCACTGTGGTGTGGGCATACAGGGTAAAGAAAACTGACCCCCTGTCGGGCAGGGTATATCAAAAAAAGCCGTACGACAGACTATCCGCTCACAACAAATTAACGACAACCGGTGGCTATCTAAGAAACCCGCGAAACTCTGCTGCACCACATCAAAACTGCGAGCAAACGTCGTGCCGCTCAACAACGACTGGCGCTGCGTCACAGCGACCCAAAGCTGGGTAAGCGCCACAGTATATACTCGCTGCAGATCTGTACCGAAAACTTTACTCATTGTTGTACACATATGATCACTCCAGTCCACGCTTGCAACCATATCGTATCCATCCTCATACATTGCCATACGCACATATACATGCCCTTACACTCTGTTAACCCAAGCTGTCGCGCAGATAATACGCCTTCAGCCCAATCGTGCAGGTAATGCGTCTACACACCATATAACCCAATACAGATATTATGCTTGGGAGCGTCTTGAAAGCGTACTTGAAAGCGTACTTGAAAGCGTACTTGGGAACGTCCTTGGAAGCGTACTTGGGAGTGCCTAATGCAGTGCGTTTGGAAGGATGGAGTACGGGGCATCATGTATAGTATCGAGTGAAGATAGATACCAACATATGTGGGAAAATAATCATAGCCATACGAACGGAAAATCGCCGCAAAAGCTTGAAAGTTCAGTCCTTTCGAAATCAATTGAAACCCTCCAAACTCTGGAAATTTGTTGATGATTTCCAAAGTCAGCGTGAACTTTGAGAGCAGCCCGGAGTTCTGCGATGTCCCAAACCATCTTACAGCTTAGCGATATGCTCTCAAGTGCTTCTGAAATACCCCGAATAGTGTAATCCCTCCCGCATGCAACAGAAATAAAACAGACAAAGTTAAGGGTGAAGATTCTGCCACCGGTGGCTGAAACGTAGGATGGTACAGCTTCGGAGCTGTCAAGACCTCGGCGCAGGTCCTGGCACTCCCAAACCTACTCCAAGTTTCTTCCTGTGGATCCCAGAGTTTTATGTACACGTTGCATTCATCTGTTATTGAATACTGAATTTTTCTTGCTTGAGGTTGATGTTTCACAATCACAGAAAGGGTTGCTAAATGGCGTTTATTCACTATCTGTGCCAATCTATATATGTACATAGGGGTATGTCTTAAGATCAAGAGAAAAGGGAGGCTCGAACATATGATAAGCAATCACGTAATCTGGGGCAAAAGGCTTCCATTGCGTCAATACAATCCTCAAGCATTATGTACCAAAGGAGAATAATATCAAGACCAGACTAACAAGATACCGCACCCTAATGCCCTGCAACCTCTGAGATTCCCATCTCCAACAGCTCCAACAACTTATCATACAACAGGCTTACCTCCCTATCCTCCTCTTCCTTGGACTTCACCACCGATTCCACCGAGGTGTCCAAATTAACACCGACTGGAGGGAATAGCACCTCCTCAGACTCTGGTAGCCTCGGAAACAGTGTCGTCCTCCATGATTTTAACGTATTCCCCAGCCATATCCGTGCGCCCTCTTCCAAGTTGGCAATCACAATTTCTAAAACTCCTCATAATCCTTCATCATACATTGTTTCGCTCTCACCACAGCCTCCATCCCACCCGGGTCGCATGGGGCTGATTTGACAAATATGGTGTCAGTATTCTTTGGAGGCGGGAGGCGGGGTTTTTGGGTGGGGGTGTAAAATGTACACATCCAGATAAGAACATAGAGAAGCTCTCCATATCATGTTTAGGGGAGTGGACCGAAGGTGGCTGGGAAAGTATTTAAGGAAGCCGTACTGGGGTGAGGTAGTGCAAAGTGCGAGTAGGATGTTGCTTGGGGACACATCACGGTGGAAAATCTCGTAGGTGTAGAGGTGGCGGTGGCCTAAACTACACATGTTAGTCCTGCATACAGGTGGTAGGGAAGTTTAACTTTCCTTTGATTGTGTCCCGCAATGTACAGAGTAGCTCGGAATACGATGTGAATTGGTGGTGTGGCCTACCAACAGGCGAGGTAACCAAGCGTGTATGAATTCGATTGTGGTCTGTATTTTTGGTCTGCCGGCTGAGCATACTGCCTTCTCCAACCTTTGTTCGCCGTTTTTTGGTAGCACTAGATTCCATGCCGGCAGAGTGAGACTGCTTTGAACCTTTACTCCTGTGGGTAGTGCCGCTGTTGGACAGGGGCGTGGCTACTGCTGGTAGGTCGAGACTTTTGCGCACATAAGTACTAGTGGCGGTGGTCTTGCCTTGATGATCCATAATATCTTAATGACAGTAACAATTCGAAAGTCCGCAGCCATGGTTGCCGCCTAGGAACTTGTAAAATAACCCCTCGGGGTCGCGGTTGCTGTCTCGCCACTGACCTTTGATCACATACTTCCACTCGTTATCAGGAATTGAGGCCATGAATGCTTGGGAGTCTGTTTGCGAATCTCCTTCGTCTCGTGGCTCGTCTTCCGCTAATCTTGCTTTCCAACAGCTACTAGCTCGACCAACAATTGCATAACTGTGGGATGCGAGAGGTTTCGGACAGATAACGAGCTTCACCATTCGATGTTGCTCTTCAGGTGTTCCCTCCGTTTGCGGCCGTCCTCCGATCCCTGCCCGTGGGGAAAGGAAATATACACAAAAGGATCTGCCGGAGTGACCATCTGATAGTATACCGTAGAGTCAAAAAACAGTTTCCTGGCCACCATAATGCCACCGGATTATGGGATCGAAACCGAGATCTTCCGGACCCATCACCGCGTAGTGGCAAATAAACCGCAGAAAGATCTCCGGCTCTTCGTGAATATCCAACAGCGTCGAGCCTTTAGCTCCTGAGCGGTCAAAGAGCCATCCCCGGAACTTGTTTCCACACAAAGTGAACGCATGAATCCATCGCCTGGTTCACTGCGCCCCAAATATCTCGGGTATGTAGTTTGCCAGTTGAACGATCGTCGAATCCTTGTCCGCCCATCTCAGATTTGATACAATCAGGAGAAAGGGCAATAGCAGGGAGGACTCCAAAGACAGTAAAGGCAGCGATAGTTGACGATTGTAGAGGAGGAATAATGTAGCAGAACAGGAGGAGCGAGACCGCAGCAAGATATTAAACCAAACTGCTCGTGCTGTGACTACTTGTGGAGTTAGGGTTTATGTACGAGTACATTGTTCGACGCTAGAAATTCCAAACTTTTTGCCTCATCTTAACTTCCTCGCCAAAATGAGCGATACAATTGAGGACGAGAGAACTACGTTATTTGCGAATGAGATATATTTGTTACAACGCTTGGTAGTACTAGTCTAGAACATGTAAAAAAATCTCCTATGCTTGGAGCCGAGGAGGGCAGTGGATCAGTGGAGGTCAGTGTCGGCAACCTGCCGGCCTATATTGCAACCGCTTGACAATATAGATAGCCAAAACTACGCCGTTAGAGGCTCGATTTCAGTGGGGTGTCAATCTCCAATCACACTCGCATACTGCAAACGAGCTGAGAGTGCCAAGACTCTACGACCGGAGAACACTACTGCAGAAGTAGATATACTGTGAGCAGCTACATAGTATAAGTGTACTTCATAATAGGAGCTGGATGGAGCTAACTGAGGTATATTTGGAGAGATATGCCGGTGGGATTCCAGGTGGGCGTAGAATTTTGGGTGCATAAGCTGAAAGTTGAGTGCTGGGGTGACCGTGTACACTTCGAGATAAATAGGGTACACTTGGTGGGGACAATTGAATTCACTGGAAGACATCCTATTCAGCCACGCTTTGAGGAAAGGGTCAAGTGACGTACACCCGCATGCGGCTAGGATAGGCAAAGGCCGCGACGGAATGAAACAGTACAAGTGCACCCATTGCCGAATAATTAATCACACCACTGAAAGCTGTGTAGAATACTGAAACGACTGACAAGCGGCAACGGAAGCTGCAACGGATACAGTATGAGCGAAAAGAAAAACAAAGGAGGATCGCAAGTGCTATCACTGCGGAATACAAGGCCAATTAAAATCTGACTGCCACCACTAGAAATGCGCACAAGAAGAACAAACGACAGTCAAAAAGAAGAAACATACTAAGGATAACGACAAGGACTTGGCAAAGGCAAACACTGCAACTGGGATCGTCGCCGGCGAACGAGATCTACTATGACTGGCAGCAGAGGCCACCCACGCTGCTCTCATAATTATGACTTCGGCATCATCAACATGGGTAATTGACTTGGAAGCATCGCACCATATGTGCAATGATAGAAGCTGTCCTATTTCATTCAAAAGACTACCATTTCCCACACATATCAAACTCGGAGATGAAACAACAGTAATCGCCACTGATCTTGGAATCATTGACTTCTTGTAGGGAGCAGGCCTATGATTAGATGCACTATACATTCTAACTTTCTGAATATCACTACTATCGATCAATCAGCTGGACTCTACTGGCTATGCTAATACTTTTTGACGAGGTAAATGCACAATTACTTCCGATCCATTATCATTGTCAGGTACGATGATCTCCGCCTTACAAATTGGCAATCTATGTTTTATAAACTGCTACAAGTGCACTTACATCCACCAAGGCCCATGGAGGCTCACCAAAGACTACCGTGATTATAATGCCCTTCACATCGACTTCCAGCCATAAGAAGGCAAAGAGAAACGAGAAAGTGCTTTAACTACCAAGACTGCAAATGCGCTCACCTTCGAACCTCCAAGTTGCACCCACCTACATACCTCCCGGTACACAGACCACCGTACGATCAAGTGGACTCACAACTGTACCACCAATAGTGAGAACCATCGGATGATAATAGGACGGGATTTGGGATGCCGAATATACGAAATCCTGGGTGGTATTGAACAGTATTTAGTGTCAAATCAACGAAATCGGCCACCACATAAGAATGGCTGCTCCAAATTATAATCGGACACTAGTGGCTATCAAAGCTCATTGAAGAGAACATTTGACGTCAAACAAGCGTCCTTATTGGACAAATATCCTTGCAGTTGCCAGTTGGCATGGGTGGATGGTGGGAGCTGATGGAATTCTCCCCATTGCTAACCCCACCACCATCCTCCCGTACCAACTCCATGAATATTAGTCCAACAAGGACACTTGGTTAGTGTCAAAGGATCTTCTCAACGCGCTGTAACAGCCTTGCGCGTCCGCTCTTGATTTGGAGAAGCCATTCATACTCAGCGGCCATTGGCGGATACCGTGCATTTGACAGGCCGGCAATAATCCCGTCTTGGTACTCCCACGGGACGATTTTTGGACGGTAATCCCGTCCCGTTTTCATCCCGCGGTTCACACTATGGAATTAGTTCTTTGTTTAGGTGGTGGATGCAGACAGTGACATTTTTCGCTTGTCAGAGAGGCTGGGAAAATTTTGCTTATGCTTGGTATGTGCAAAGATTTACACCAACTTAGGACATGTCCGAATTCAACCGATAACAATCCAACGACAATGCTGCGTACAATTCCGGGACGAGTCAAAGGAGTACATGCTATTCATTTATCTTCGTCGGATGTGCTGCGCTGTTTGTAAACTCGCCAGCTTCAGTTGGGTTAGCCTAATCTAAGACCGTTACCATATAGCGCTAGCCTGATACATACCTATGGACGCCACACCAAAACGCAACCGAGGTTTCTTCCCCACATCCAACCACCCTACTGGACGAAACCAACAAACCGGATTCCACGTCAGACCCTCTCTCCCCGGAACTTGCCACCCCAAAAACGAAATGACCCGCTAAGGAATCTCGGGAGCGTTTGCGTTTGCAACAGACTCCCGCCCTTACCTCGCGCTGTATCATCTTCTCACCTTCGTCCACTCTCACCCTCTTCGGCAGAGGTCGGGCATTACTGCAGCTCGAGGACTTACCACCCAACCAGTACAACAACTCTCCGATCTTTATCGCAATCGAAGCGTTTCACCTACGCTAATTGTTAGTCCGTCGGCGAGTTTTCTGAAATGCCATCGGCTGTCCCTAATGTCAGCAATGGGTGGATGCAGACTACGATCTCGAAGATAGTGGGGAAGGGACGTTGTTTCTAGCCTGGGGTTCGATTGATCTAACGAAACTTTAGATTCGCGCTCTAATGATGACGACGACGACCATGAGGACCAGGGGGATAACAAAGACGCTTCGGAGGACCGGTCGGAGGCCGAGAGCCAGGAACCTCTACTCACTGTCGTTGTTTCTCATGATGACCCTAGACTGCAGTACGTGCGTGCCCGCCACTGAGCTCCCATCTAACATTACTGCAGGACTTTCCGACTTCTCACACCTGTAGCTCCTCCCGTTTTTCTCCCGACTTCGTAATCAATGGCAAAGACCGGTCTTCAGCACACTACGTTCGTGTTCGGCGCATCTCCGAAAACTACTTCCGTAACCCCACCACCAAACCGATCTCCTTGATCGCGTCGATATACTACTTCTCGGAACTGTACGCCGTATCAGTGCCGTAATTTCCTTGAACACCGACGAGGACGAGGGCAGGTTATGTTCAAGGAACGGTATAGAGGTTTTGTGGGCTGTGACGGCTTGGAGAGCACGGTGTTTTCGGAATGATGTGAGGGTTGTAAGTTACCTATGTGCATGCTGACATTTTGAATTGAAAGCTGATGGGGGTGAAGGGTATGTTTGATAAAACAGCGGATTTCGAACTTGTACGCCAGAAAGTGAGAAACGGATGAGGAAGCGGTGGTTCTTAGAGAGTACGGATTCTTGTGAAGGTTAAGTGGTTGGTACGGCACATGGAGGTACATTACCAGGATCATCCGAGGAATAAGGAAAATTGGGAGCCACGAGGGAACTGCATATTAGGGCATGGGGAGGAGTCGTCCTTATTTGGGTACGGGAGGGGCGTTTGGCGTACGCTAGATTGTGTATGATAAGACTTCGGCGTTGATGTGATTGTACACGCGAGATACCTTCAGTTTGTCTAGTTACTTGTACATAATGGGAGTCAAAATGGCACCCGTGAAGACGGCGTTTATCTCCTGCGGGTGATGACGGCCATAGAGTTTCCACCAATTATCCACCCTAGTATCATGCCACGGCATGTTGTAGTCCCACGGGTTTTCCGACTTCCATAGTCACTGTCGGATCTCCGTTGTATTCCAGGTTCCCCGTTTTCCCAGACTTTGAGTCACCTTTGCGTCGAATCCTAATATCTCCTTGGACCTATCGACTTGCGATATCCTATCATCTTGCTAGAGGAGTAACTGAAGCTTCAGTCAGTAGTGGCTATCCTAGAAGCAAGCGAGTATGGCTCAGCTTTCAAGCAACATGCTAGAAAGAAGGGAGATTACAGAGGAGAGAACTGCCACAATAACTTTATTCTTTCACCTTAACCGAAAGCCATGTTAGCTGCAAGGCCAGTGCACTATAACTACACGCATTTCGCCACCTCGCCGCTTACGCCGGCCAAAAGACAATATGCGAGCATGTAGAGTGCCCGGCCAGCCCGACATCAAAGGTATACCTGTTGACGGCAATACAAGCTTGGTTCCAACATCGGCGGGATGAATATAATATCCTCACCCGCTCAGGGATTCAACAAGTAGGTAATCCTCCACCTCGAGTCTTCGCTTACCCAACGGAACTGTCCCCTCATTTTCCGCGGGGATATTTTCTCATCGCTGACGCCGCATATCCGCCCACTATAATATCAATGCAGGTGCAACCCACCTTGTCGCCCACGCTGCCCCGCGCTGCCTCAACCCCCGTGGATGTCGCCGCTTGGTCACTCGCGTATGGTGCAACCACTTCCGCCACCTAGGCATGATGTAGCCTCGCCACTCGCACATCGCAAGCGAGAAAACGCGTGTGCAAAAGCCGTACCCATTACCTTCAGCGATCGGAATCAGCCTAGTCTAGCGGCATGAAGTAGACGATATGACGTATCGGGAACCGCACCACGAAATCGAGAAACACCACCGTCTATCCCTTCGCCTGACTCTGTGTCTTATGGTACGTGTGCGCAAAATTGGACGCTACGCATCGCTCGCAATGTAGAGTAGTAAGACGACGCGTAGTTGTAGCACACTAGATTCAGCACCGCACGGTCGAGAACACCCCGCCGACTCGCTGCCTTACTCCGTTGACTCGCGATGGTAGACTTGTGCATGTGCGTATGCTCGCTCGCTCGCTTGCTACGGTTCAGCCTGTGGTGACTATACGAACCCAGCTACCTGCAAAACAAATTGTTGTTGTTAGCCTCTGACTGACTGAGATACGCAAGAAGAGAGGAGAAGGGAGCGAAGAAAAGAAAAGGAATGCAGTCAACTACGCATTAAAATGCAGCTTTGCTGGATGCAAACTTTCGTTTGATGTGGTGTGGTTGTTGGAAGTTGATGATGGTTGATCGAAGAGTGGAGTTGTGGAATGAGCTTGCGAGAATGTTTGGCAGCAACGTGTACTTCTTGAAAAGTTAGTTGTTGTTCTAATTTTAGTTCCAATTGAAGAGCCGCACCCTTTCTCTTTACCCTCGCTACCACACCACATCGATACCAGCCACGTCTAGACCCAACGCCCACCACTCTATGCCGTTATTTATTCTTCTCCAGTATGTGGTGTACTCAGGAATACGACCTCTGTAACCCTTTCTCGCCCCAGTTCTTGCTTATGCATTGCCCTCTGTACACAACTGAGACTAACATCAAAGCCATTGCAGATGGCTGGGTTCATATAGTCACCACAGGCTGAACCACAGCGAGCAAATACTCTCGAGCCTACCCATCCTCTACTAGAGGGGTGTTTCTCGACTCCACGGTGCTGGATCCAACGCGCTATCCCAATGCGTCATCCCCTGTTCCTTGTGGTAGCGTCCAATCATCCAATGCCGTTAGTCCACTTCTTCACAGGCATGTCCCTTGGCGAAGGTCATGTTCCGAGATGCATACGTGTCTTTGGCGCATACCAACCCTGACGGATAACCTCTGCCGACGTGAGCAGCTTCCACTTGCGGTATTAAGCTGGCAAGCCTCTACACAATTACACAATTGCATGCTGTCTCTTGGCCAGCGCAAGTGACGAGGCGGCGATAATGAGTTGCGTGGAGTCATCCGTAACTACGAAGCAATGACTATTGTTGCAGGGATTTGAAGCTTTCTTGAGTTAGGGGTGCTTGCAATTCGGTCACTAAAGCTGAAGAGGGAGAGTCCTACAATCAAGTGAACACGAGGATGAGAAAATGCGCAGGAGACGTAGTGGAAGTTGAGAATGCGGAGAAAGTGGGAATAGAGAGGAAGTATTGAATGCCCGACCCGGGTTCTGGTGGTAGAATTGCGCCTTGCAACGACTCAGGTTGAGGGGAAATATAACCAAACCCTACCTACTTGCGTGTGCTCTTCCCCATGAAACTCACCCCCGGAGACCACCCCCGAAGCATCTAATATCTACCTAGTATTCGGTGTAATCACTGCAGGCTTATTTCTGAACGAATTAATTATGATGTGTTTCCACATTCATGGCTGTGGCCGTACGTAGGTAGCACACATTCGTGTCGATGCCAAATTTGCGATATACGATTTGCTTCCCCGCAAGTCCAAATAGCTACAATTTAAATATTTCGGCACTTGTGCTAACCTTTATACCAAACTGTAGACGCATTGTTCTCTGCCGGACGGAATATATTCCTAATCGCCCAAATTTGTGCAGGACTAATTTCGCGACTCCATCTTTTCTCCTAGCTTTAGGTTCTAATGTTCCGTACCGCAAATTTCTTGTGCGTTTTAATGGTTTGAACCTTGTCGAACATTTCCTCAGCAAATATATCTTTTGTTGTCTATTAATGAACCAGTTCGGAATGGAGTAGAATATGGCGGCGAATATTCAGTCATAGATCCGCCAAACTTTTTGACAGACCAAGTACATCCAGACCGAGAACCCATCCCAATCCAATCCCAGAACCTCCAGTATAACACCAAAAGAATAATCCACTATAGTGCCTCCCTGCCTGCCAGAGTTTCAGAACTATACCTCTCTGTTAAAGACAGCCTGAGCCAAGAGCTTGCTTCCTCGTTGACCATGCTCATTTTGAGCGCGACCCCTAATATTAGCGAGTAATACAAGCTCCTAGTAGTCGTGATCTGTGCGATCCTCCTTTAGAGAAGGAGTGGGCGAAGATACGGATTCTTAGCGCTAGAGACCTGCGGTGTCAATGATATCGGAGTCAACACTGCCAAAGGATGTATCGCCTAGCTCGTCGGGATAGACCTCGGGATTCCTGACCATGTCTTCTTCAAACAAAGCGTGTAAAAAATCGAAAGTAACTGTGCTTTTGAGATGAGCTTTCAGGTTCGGGGTTGAGACGACTTGAAAATATCTGCCCCAGTGAATTCCCACGTGGTCATAGGTCTAGCTGGCCATATCTCCATCTGGTTAATAATGGTACCGAAATGTTCAGCCGTATCACACTTCAACACCGTGACTTCAACACATTGGAATTTGTGAGTGCGACGACGACGTCGTGTCTCAGGGTCCTCGTCGTTGTCATCCTCTTCGTCATCAATCCTAGCGTAGTCCTCCACATCGCCGTCGATACCAATCTCGGGGGCAAGATCGTCGTCAAGTTCGATGTCGCCAGAAGTAGATTTAGAACGGTTCAAAATTGCTTCGTCTCATCGGATGCTTAGCGCTTGCGACTCGGTTGTGCAGCTGTGTCGTCGAGAGCAGCAATCTCTTTTCCCTTGTTGCCGTCGGGGGTGGCGCACCAGTTGAACCATAGCCTCGCAAGCTTGGGTGGCTCAAGCGCCACTCGCTCTGCGAAGTGCAGTGCGGGCTAGCGTGCTTAGCCATCGACTGTTTGTGAAGCCATAGAGGTGTAGGTTATCCTTAATATCATCGGACGTGGAAGGTGTAAAAGGAATTCTCCTAGGTGGCATTGCAACGTGGCGTGGATGAGGAGTAAGGGCGAGATCAAGGTTAGGGTTGAAATGCGATGCTGAGAGTGGGAGTATGGATGAGGTCGGAGTAAGTGGTAGATAGAGCTGATGGAGGCAATGGTTATCAAAAGAGGGCATGGACGCATATATACCGGGCAGAAAGCCATGCAGTACTTGGTGGGAGGGAGAGTTGAAGTGTTGGAGTTATTAAACAGTGTAAGCAGGGGGATCACTTGTCATCGACCGTAGGCGTCACCGATACCAGTTCCCTGACCTCCTGTAATATATTCTAGGATGTAGTAGAACGTTCTTAGAGCTGTAGTGAAAACCACGGGATGGTAACGGGATAAGATGTAGCAAAAACGCGATACCCCGGCCGGTATATCACGGGAGTTTAAGCAAACTGCGATTCTTATTTTTACTCCAGAACTGCTAGTCTGATTGGAGATCGGAGCACACTTTCACGAAAAGCTACTTCTTAGCTTTCATTCAAGTCTTTATTGACCTTAATCCCATAATATTTGACTGATTTACAGGGGGATTATTATAATCGGTTTGTTGAAGTGTGGTGCTCTACCCCACCGTATAGCGGACCCCCCTACTGGCCCACAGCTAGTGCTAATACCTGCCCAAAGATAATGCAACATTTATCTACATATGATAGAACTACTCTATGCCAAACAGCATCCAGTTTGAACTAGAATTAGTGGAGCAATGGGTGTGGGTGGTAGGGGGGGAGAAGGTCAATGATTCACACTACCCCCATAGCTCCACCAATTCCCGGTCAAATTGGACTCCGTTAGGCACAAAGTAGCTCGACTATATGTGGATGGATTCCGAGCTTTTGTTAGCCAGGTATTGGCACTGGCTGTCGACCCGTAGGAGGTCTGCTGGGAGAGGGGGAGGACACATCCCCTCCAATCGATCCACAACTACTGTCACCACCTGGTTATCAACAACGCGGAATCTATCTACATATAGTAGAGCTACGCTGTGCAAAATGGCTTTGAATTTGACTACGAATTGGTGGACTTATGGTAGTGGCTAGTAGGGGGGAAGGAGGAGGAAGAGGGCTACCTACCCCACTCGATTTCTCCACCAATTCTGGTTGCAATTCAGGGCTCTAACTTCTAGAGTCTCTTTAGTATGCTAGAAGACTATTCAACGGCCGCTTGGCTATTTCAAGAAGGTGTTGATAGTCCATAGTGTTGCATGTGCACCTGCATCATAAGTCTCAGGCCCGTTTGCTGGCTCTTAAGTAGTTGGTGTTTCGTATAAAGATATGCAAGGAGAGCAGCTCATATCAGTGCAAACGGATTTGCAAACGGATATAGAGATGGATACGGAGATGGATATGGATATAGGGGTCAAGTCTGTATATATAGGGGCCTTGGCTCTCGAGATCAGTCAATCAACAAGTCCTTCTAGCATCCAAAGTAACACTTAGAACGATCTTAGCCATTACTATGTATTTAAGTGTCTCCCGGGTTGTGAGCTTAGAAATACAGTCTATCGTAACAACCACCGCCCAAATCTGCCAAGACTGGTACCAATAGACCACTAGCATGCTAAATATGCGCAGATAGCATTACCAGCTTATTCTATTGCTAAGTGGTGACGAAACAGGGGGAGCAGAATTGGGCAAAAACCCGCCAACTTCATGGACGGTCACTCACATTTTCAACTTCCTCAATGTTGAAATATGGAAGGGGAGAACCGTGTGAATAGACTAAGGTACAGAGACTGGAGAGCAGGAGAAAGACTCGAGATATATACAAGGTAGTTAGGTGCCTTATACCCTACCGGCTGTGTACTTGGACATCAGCTCAGCTGAAGCTCAGCTCGGTCAGGTTCATGCAACATTCAATTCTTGTCCAAATATCTCAATAAAAGTATGCGCTGGTGGTGCGGCGGCGGAGGCAGGACGGCCCAGACGCGGGAGCACCTCTTCCGCCACTGCAGCCGGTGGAGAGACCAGCAACAGGCACTATGGAAGGCGGTGGGAAAAGCGACGGGCTGGAAAGC
>Ga0307512_10001573_pt1 | contig 31915 bp, 25 predicted proteins | sample 14_EM_MG_FD_200267 | JGI IMG/M metagenome (GOLD analysis project Ga0307512, IMG submission 200267) | Populus trichocarpa ectomycorrhiza microbial communities from riparian zone in the Pacific Northwest, United States - 14_EM | ecosystem: Host-associated > Plants > Roots > Unclassified | place... | reverse complement strand
CTCCTGGCAGTCCGAGGGGATCCTGGAGTTCTTCGGCCAGGACGAGAGCCTCGCCGGCCGGGCCGTCGGCGACAAACTGGACGACCTCAAGGCCAAGCACGCCCTGTGCGTCGTCCACGAGCGCGGCAACGTCGCCCTGGAGGCCCGCTGCGCCGGAGTGAAGAAGACCTTCGACGGCGAGACCGAGAACCTCTACGTCGAGGGCTCCGACGCGAACGCCACCGCCGCCGCGATCACCGCCAGGCTGCGGCAGGACCCGACCATCGACGAAGTGATCGCCATGGGCGCCCAGTTCGCGCTCACCGCGGTGAAGTCGGTGAAGCAGTCGGGCAGCAAGGCCCACGTCGCCACCTTCGACCTCAACCAGAACCTGGTGAAGGCGGTCAAGAGCGGTGACGTGCAGTTCGCGGTGGATCAACAGCCGTATCTGCAGGGCTATCTCGCGGTGGACGCGCTGTGGCTGTACAAGACCAACGGCAACGTCAGCGGCGGCGGTGTGTCCCCCGTGCTCACCGGCCCGGCGTTCGTGACCAGGACGAACGTGGCCTCGGTGGCCGCCTTCGCGGCGCACGGCACGCGCTGAGCCGGACACCGCACGACACTTCGTACATCAATGTCTCGAAAGATTCGGAGACCCGTGGCACGTGCGGTCACTTGTGCGGATAGCATCCTGTGCACCCCTTCTCTCCCCGCTCACGGCCACCCCCCGTGTTCTCCCTTCCACTCCGCTGATCGCCTAGGACGACGATGTCTCCACGGACAGGTGCCCGGCGCCGTCTCGGCTCCATACGTCTCTCCCTGATCCTGCTGGCACTGGTGCCCAGCGTCACGCTCGCCGCCATGTGGGCCCTGACCACCACGCAGATCTTCGGCGAGGGGCTGCGGCTGCGTGCACAGACCGAGCTGAGCCGGTCGACCGGCGCCATGGGCACCGATGCGACGCTCGCGCTGCAACGGGAGCGGAGTCTGTCGGCGGCCTGGCTGGCCGACCCGCACGGCTCCCGGGCCGCGCTGGACGCGCAGCGCGGGAAGACGGACAAGGCGGTCGCGAAGCTGGTCGGCCAGTCCGACGCGATCAACAAGGCGCCCACGCGCGTTTCGGACCGGCTGTACTCGGTCCTCGGCTCGGTGGGCAGCCTGGAGTACTACCGGGGGCAGGTGGACAAACCCACCGACATCACCGCCGCGCAGGCGCTGGACCAGTACAGCTCGATCATCGACGACCAGATCCACGCCTTCCAGGAGCTCTCCCAGGTCGACGACGGCGACCTCACCTCGCAGGCCGGCCCGCTGGTCGCCCTGGAGCACGCGGCGGAACTGACCTCCCAGGAGGACGCCCAGCTCACTCTGGCGTGGCCGACCGGGCACCTCGACGAGAAGACCTGGACCACCTTCGCGCAGCTCGTCGAGACCCGTCGCTGGCTCGTCGAGGACCAGATCGTCCCCTCGCTGCACGGCAGCGCGAAGACGCAGACCGAGCGGATCCTGCAGAGCCCCGAGTGGCAGACCCTGCAGGACATCGAGGACCAGGTGCTCGCGGCCCGGTCGTCCGCGGCCGGGGGGAAGGTCGCGCTGCCCGGCGCGCAGAAGGGGAAGGAGTGGACCGCCGCCTTCACCAAAGTCGGCAGCCAGTACGGGCAGTTGATCGAGAACCAGACGTCCGGTCTGCTCGACCACAGCGCCGACAAGGCCGACAGCCTGCTGCTCACCGCCGCCTCGCTCAGTGCGGGCGGGCTGGTCGCCCTGCTGCTGTGCGTGGGCATGTCCTGGCGGATCACCCGCTCCCTGTCCCGGCGGCTGCGCGGCCTCCGGGAGGCCACCCTGAGCCTGGCCGAGGAGCGGCTGCCGGACGTGGTGGCCCGCCTGGACCGGGGCGAGAAGGTCGACGCGGACCTGGCGACCCCGCCGCTGGACTACGGCCGTGACGAACTCGGCCAGGTGGCCCGGGCGTTCAACAAGGCGCAGCGCACTGCGGTGCACACCGCGGTCGAACTCGCCGACACCCGGCGCGGCTTCCAGAAGGTCATCCTGGGTATCGCCCGGCAGAGCCAGAACCTGGTCAATCTGCAGCTGACCAAGCTCGACGCGCTGGAGCGCCGGCACTCCGACCCGGACGTCCTCAACGGCCTGTACGAACTGGACTCCACGGCCAGCCAGTTGCGCCGTTACGAGGAGAACCTGGTCATCATCAGCGGGGAGCAGCCCAGGCGCAGCTGGCGGGAGCCGGTCGCGCTGGTCGACATCCTGCGCAGCGCCGTCGGCGAGGTCGCCGAGTACCAGCGGGTGGACGTGCACACCGACGAGGACGTGTATCTGGCGCCGCCCGCGGTGGCCGACGTGATCCACCTGCTGGCCGAGCTCATCGACAACGCGACCGTGTACTCGCCCGCGCCGGCCCCGGTCGGGGTGCGGGCCGCGCTGGTGGCCAAGGGCCTGGCCGTGGAGGTGGAGGACCGCGGCCTCGGCATGTCGGAGGAGGACTACGCCTCCTTCAACGCCCAGTTGGCGGTGGAGCCGCAGTTCGACGTGGTGGCGCTGGCCGACGACCTCAGGCTCGGCATGTTCGTGATCGCCCGGCTCGCCACCCGGCACGGCATCGCGGTCACGCTGCGCCCGTCGCCGTACGGCGGAACGACGGCGATCGTGCTGCTCCCGCACGAGATCGTCGTACGGGAGGCGCCGGCCGCTTCCGGCACCCCGGCCGAACAGGACCCGGCCACCGCGGAGGAACCCGCGAAGCCCGTACGTGAGCCGCGCCCCGCCACCCCGGCACGCCTCGCGCCCGCCCCCGTGTCCTCCGCGCGGGGAGGTGGGTCCTCCCGCTCGAGCGAAGCCGCGCGTGGGGGAGGTGTCGCCCCGCTCCCCCGTCGCGTTCCCCAGACCAGCCTGGCCGCCGAGCTGCGCGAGGAGGCCGGGAGCGACGAACAGGACGGCCACGCCGAGGAGTTCACCGCGGAGCGGGCCGCCTCCTCGCTCGCCGGTTTCCAGCGCGGCACGCTCCGGGCGCGTGACGACGAGGCCGAGACGCAGTACGACCAGGAGGAAGCACCCGTATCTCGGGACACGGGTGAGCACCTCCCCGCCGAAGGCAGCACCGTCCTTTCGACTCCGCCCGCCGACCGCTGACGAAGGAACACCGCCATGACACGCCCCATCCCAGCCACCCATACCCAGCTCGACCAGCTGCTGACCGGACTCGTGGAGCGGGTCGCCGAGGTGAACCACGCCGTCGTGCTCTCCGAGGACGGACTGGTCGTCAGCAAGTCCACCGGGTTCCTGCGCGACGACGCCGAGCGGCTGGCGGCGACCGCGTCCGGTCTGATGAGCCTGAGCAAGGGCGTCAGCATGGACTTCCGCGGCGGCCCGGTGCGCCAGGCGCTGATCGAGATGGCGCACAGCTATCTGATCATGACCTCGGCAGGCCCGGGCGCCCATCTCGTCGTCCTCACCACCCAGGGCGCGGACGTCGGCGTGGTGGCGTACCAGATGAACATGCTGGTGAAGAAGATCGGCGAGCACCTCAGCGCGGCACCGCGGGCAGGCCTCGGCCCCACCGTCGACTCCGGCGCGTGAGGTGGGCGGAGGCGACACGGACGGCCGCCTGGTACGGCTGTTCGCGCTGACCGGCGGACGGACCCGGCCCAGCCGCGCCGACTTCACGCTCATCACGACGGTGACCGCGGTGGACCCGCCGCCGACCTGGGCCACCCGGCCGCAGCCCGAGTACCAGCGCATCCTGCGCCGCTGCGCCGAGCCGATCGCCGTCGCGGAACTCTCCGCGCTGCTCGACCTCCCGGTGAGCGTGGTGGTGATCATGCTCTGCGATCTTCTGGAGACGGGCCGGATCACCGTCCGTGCCCCGCACCCCGTCTCCTGCAAACCGGACATGGACCTGCTGCAGAAAGTGAGGGACGGCCTTGGCCGGATCTGACGCCATCACCCGGGCGGCGCCCGACACGGTGAAGATCCTGATCGCCGGGGGCTTCGGTGTCGGCAAGACCACCATGGTCGGCTCGGTCAGCGAGATCGCGCCGCTGCGCACGGAGGAATCGCTGACCGCCGCCGGCCTGGACGTCGACGACCTCGACGGTATCGAGGAGAAGACGGCCACCACCGTGGCCCTGGACTTCGGCCGCATCACCATCAGCCGCGGCCTCATCCTCTATCTCTTCGGCACCCCCGGGCAGCAGCGCTTCTGGTTCATGTGGAACGACCTCGCCCTGGGTGCCCTGGGCGCGGTCGTCCTCCTCGACGTCCGCCGCCCGGAGTCCAGCTTCGCCGCCATCGACTTCTTCGAACGCCGCGGCATCCCCTTCGTCGTGGGCGTCAACGGCTTCTACGGCGACCATCCCTACCCGCCGGACGAGATCCGCGACGCCCTCGCCCTCCCGGACCATGTGAAGGTACTGCTGTGCGACGCCCGCGAGCGGGAGTCGTCACGGGACGTACTGATCGCGCTGATCGACCAGTTGATCGCGTCGGCGGTCCAGTCGAACGGGACCGGGCGGCTCACTCGTCCGGGCCGGTGAGCGGCCGGTTCGAGGGCGCCACGATCCGTGCCGTGAGATCGGGGTCCGGCATGTCCCGGTCGAAGGGGAACATCGGGCGGCGGATGCGGTGGTGGCCGAGTCTCGTCAGGTCCTGGTCGACGCCGCCGGGGGTCAGGGCCATCTTCCAGTCCGCCGACATGGCGAAGAGCTCCGGCTCCAGGTAGCCGATCTTGACGATCACGATGTCCGCGCCGCGCGGGTCCAGGTCCAGGTCGGTGAAGTCGTGTTCGAGGTGGTACGGCTTGCGCAGCCGGGTCAGGATCACGTGCACGCTCCCCACCCGCAGCACCACCTCGGCCTCCGCGTCGACGTCGCCGTGCCGGATCGCGTGGACCACGCCGGTCATCGTGAGCGGACCGGCGTCCCGGTCGTCGACCTCCGCGCCCGCCGTGACGGTGACCGTCGCGCCGATGCCGGCCTTCTCGGCGGTCTCCACGGCGGCCGGTCCCGGCAGGGAGGCGTAGAGGACGGTCGGGCCCGAGGGGTCCTTGAACTCCGGGCGGGCCAGGATGTGTTCGAGGCTCCAGGTGACGTCGCCCGCGCCGCCCGCGGTCGGGTTGTCGCCGGTGTCGCTGATGAAGTAGGGGCGGACGGTGGCGGCCAGCGCCTCGTCGAGGCAGTCGTCCAGGGTCCCGGTCGGGGCCACGAAGTCGAAGTCGCGGCGGGCCGCCCAGAAGCCGCGGGCGAGGTGTTCGGCGCCCGCGGCCACGACGTCCGGCGAGGCTCCCGTGACCGCGACCGCCGCCCGGTTGCGCGGTTCGTCCGCCCACGCGTAGCCGACCCAGATCGCGGCGTCGATGACACCGGGCAGCGCCTCCACGTCCTCGACCGCCGCGTACACGCTCTTCGCGGGTTCGATCCGGGTCGAGGTCTGCTCGCCGGCCAGCAGCACCGGCACCGGGATCCACGCCTTGACCGGGCGGGGCGCCCCGCTCGTCAGGAGGTCGACGAGGTTGCGGGCGGCCCGCTCCTTGGTGTCCATGGCGTCCTCGTGCGGGGCCATGCGGTAGCAGGTGATCAGGTCGCTGCCGTGGACCAGTTCGCGGGAGACGTTGCCGTGCAGGTCCATGGAGGTCGACACGAGCACGTCCGGACCGACGACCTCCCGGATCCGGGCCAGCAGCTCCACCTCCGCGTCGTCCAGGCCCTCGACGGTCATCGCGCCGTGGATGTCGTACCAGAGGCCGTCGACCGGCCCCAACTCGCGGATACGGTCGAGGAGTTCGCCGGACAGATCGGCGTACGCGGCGGCCGTCACCATGCCGCCGGGCCGCGCCTTGCCGACCAGGGCGCCGCGCCAGTCGGCGGCGGCGCGCAGCGGCGAGTCCGGGGCCAGGAACGGGTAGCGGGTGAAGACGTCGGAGCCGCGCAGGGGATGGAAGGCGGGCACCTCGGTGCGGGCCGGGGAGAACGTCGACGACTCGATGCCGAGTCCGGCGACGGCGATGACGGGAAGGGATGACGACACGGGGCTCCTCCGAGGCGCGGCGGGGTGTCAGGGGTGGTGGTTGCCGGTGACCGTGTGCAGCGCGTGCGCCAGCGCCCGTTGCAGCGCGAACTGCCCCGCGCCGACCAGGCCCGCGTCCGCGCCCAGGCTGGCCCGCTCGATCACCAGGTGCTCGGTCACCAGCGGATGGCAGCCCTCGTACAACTGGCTGCGTACGGCGGCGACGAACGGCTCCAGGGTGGAGAGGATGCCGCCGAGGTACACGGCGTCGGGGTTGAAGAAGTTGACGTTGGCGGCGAGTACCTGGCCGAGGTAGCGGCCGGCCTGCCGGACGGCGCGGGTGGCCTCCGGGTCGGCGTCGGAGGCGAGGCGTACGACGTCCTCGGTGCGCGCCACGTGCAGGCCGCGCTCGCGCAGGATACGGACGAGGGCCGCCCCGGAGGCGACCGTCTCCAGGCATCCGGTGTTGCCGCAGGAGCAGGGGATGTCGTGGGCGGCCTCGACGCGGACGTGGGTGATCTCGCCTGCGGCGCCGGTGCCACCGCGGTAGAGGCGGCCGTCGGCGATGACTCCGGCGCCGATCGCCGTGCCCGTCTTCACCATGATCGACTGGCGGCGGTCGACGGGCTGGACGGTGTGCTCGCCCACGGCCATGCAGTTGGCGTCGTTCTCAATGGCCGCGGGGACGCCGAATCGGTCCTCCAGCCAGGCGCGGACGGGGAAGCGGTTCCAGCCGGGCATGCGGGACGGGAGCGTGACGACGCCGGACGCGACGTCGACCGGGCCGGGCAGGGAGAGGCCGACGCCGCGCAGCAGGCTCCGGCCGTGCTCGGCGGCGAACGTCTCCAGCTTCTCGGCCAGTCCGGGCAGCGCCGCCTCGGGCCCGTCCGCCGTCGGGAACGGCACCGTCGACACATCGGTCAGCCCGCCGCCCGGCAGCACCACCCCCACGTGCGCATGCTGCCCGCCGAGTTCGGCCGCCACCGCGAACCCGTCGCTGCCGCCGAGCCGCAGCACCTTCCGCGGCCGTCCCCCCGCGGAGGACACCGTGCCCTCCTCGGCGACGAGCCCGTGGTCCAGCAGCTGGCTCACGGTGAACGAGATCGTCGAGGGTGCGGCACCGAGCAGATGGGCGATCTCCGTACGCGTGGTGGCCTGTCCGGAGGCGAGGAGTTCGAGGACGCGCTCGGCCAGCGAGGAGACGCCGGCGGTGTGCTTCCGCCGCGGCGGGCTTTTTTCAACCATGGGCGAAGTAACTTCCGTCATCGGCGGTCGGAGCGCCGAGCGTAGGCCACTCCGGGCCCCTCGGGGCTTTTTCCAGAACAGCAGAAACAGGCTTTTTACAGCGACGCGTCTGTTTCTTCGAACACTCGGGCCGTTGACTGTCCTCACCTCGCTTGAGCCCCTTTCCCCGAGGAGAGCCATGTCCCCTGCCCGCACGAGACTCCTGGCCGGTGTCACCCTCTCGGCGGGCGCGCTGCTGCTCGCCGGCTGCTCCGGGTCGACCGGTTCGTCGTCCGCCTCGAAGGACTCGATCAACTACGCGCTGCCGGCGAACTTCACGCCGAACTGGATCCTGCCGATCGGCACGGCGGCGCACCTGAACACCAACAACATCTCCATCGCGAACACGCTGTGGGAGCCGCTCGTCGCGTACGACGGCTCGACCGGCAGGATCGGCTGGAACAAGGCGGGCTCGATCGCGACGGCCGCCGACTTCGCCGCCGACAACAAGAGCGTGAAGATCACCCTGGGCGACCGCCACTGGAGCGACGGAAAGCCGGTCACCTCGCAGGACGTCAAATTCTGGTTCGACCTCATCAAGGCCAACAAGGCGCAGTGGGCGGCCTACAACCCCGGCAAGGCGCCCGACAACTGGACGTCCTTCAAGACCGGGGACGACCGCCACTTCACGATCACCTTCGACAAGGCGTACAACCCGCAGTGGATGCTGGCCAACGAGCTCAGCCTCATCAACCCGCTGCCCCAGCACGCCTGGGACAAGGGCAGCAGCCCCAAGCAGGTGTGGACGGACCTCAACAACGCGGCCAAGAACATCGGGGGTTACGGCACCAACGCCCTCTGGAAGACCATCAGCGGCCCGTACGCCGTGAAGTCGTTCTCCACGGCCGGCAAGGTCGTCCTCACCGCGAACAAGAAGTACGACGGCGGCGAGAAGCCGGGTATCCCCACGGTGAACCTCCTGCCCTTCACCACGGCGGACGCCGAGAAGAACGCCCTGCGCTCCGGGAGCGTCGACTACGGCTACATCGAGGCGACCGACCTCGACCAGAAGGCGAGCTTCACGGCACAGGGCTATGAGGTGAAGCCGTGGTCGGGCTGGGCGATCACCTACCTGCCGTACAACTTCAACAACCCTGCCATGGGTGCCGTGTTCAAGCAGCTGTACGCCCGGCAGGCCGTCCAGCGGTCGATCGACCAGGACAGTCTCGCGAAGGTCGTCTTCAACGGGACGGCGGTCCCCGGTTACGGCCCGATCCCGCAGGCCCAGACGTCCGCCTTCCTCTCGCCGACGCAGAAGGGCAACCCGTACCCGTTCTCGACGAGTGCGGCCAAGTCCCTGCTCACCGGCCATGGCTGGACCGAGCAGGGCGGGGTGATGACCTGTACGGCCCCGGGCACTGGAGAAAGTCAGTGCGGTGCGGGCGTCGCCAAGGGGACGAAGTTCCAGATGCAGGTGCTCTCGCAGTCCGGCTCGACGGTGACCGACAACATGATGAGCGCGATCCAGTCCTCGCTCGCGAAGACCGGCATCAAGTTCTCCATCAAGACCGCGCCCGTCAACTCGGTGCTGTCGCAGACCCCGCCGTGCACCGCGAGCCAGTCGATCTGCAAGTGGCAGCTGTCCTTCTTCGGCACGGCCGGCAGCTGGTACTTCAACGCCTTCCCGACCGGCGACTCCCTCTTCCAGTCCAAGGGCGGCTCGAACTTCGGCAGTTACTCCAACGCGGACGTCGACCAGCTCATCAGCGCGTCCACGACGTCGAGTTCGAACAAAGCGATCCAGGACTACAGCGCGGCCCTCGCCAAGGACCTGCCGGTGATCTGGCTGCCGGAGCCCGACTACCAGATCTCGGTCGTCAAGAAGGGGCTGGGCGGCTTCTCCCAGGACTCGCTCGCCAACTTCCACCCGGCGCAGTGGAAGTGGACCAGCTGAGTCATGGAGACTCTCGTCTATCTGGCCCGGCGGCTGGCCCAGGCCCTCGTGGTGATCCTGATCGTCACGGTCGTGGTCTTCTGCCTGCTGCACGCGCTGCCCGGGGGTCCCGCACGCGGGATCCTCGGCCCGCAGGCGACGGCCCAGCAGATCGCCGCGTTCAACCACGAACAGGGCCTGGACCGTCCGCTGCCGGTCCAGTACGTCTACTACCTGGGCACCCTGCTCCACGGCGACCTGGGCACGTCGTACACCCTCAACGAGGCCGTCTCCCGGCTCATCGAGCAACGCCTGCCCAAGACCCTGGTGCTGACAGTCCTGTCCGCCCTGGTCGGGCTGCTTCTCGCGATCCCGCTCGGCATGTGGCAGGCGGTGCGCCGCAACAAGCCCGCCGACTACGTGATCACCACGCTGAGCTTCGTCGCGTACTCGACGCCGGTGTACTTCCTGGGTCTGGTCCTGGTGCTGGTGTTCACCCAGACCCTGCGCTGGTTCCCCTCCCAGGCACCCCAAGGGGACACCGTGGCCCAGGTGTTCGCGGACCCGGCCGCGCTCGTTCTGCCCGTCGTCACGGGCGCCGCGTCCATGGTGGCCGTCTTCAGCCGGTACATGCGGGCCGCGACCCTGGAGAACCTCTCCGAGGACTACGTCCGCACGGCACGGGCCGGCGGCGCGCGGCAGGGGGCGATTCTCTTCCGGCATGTGTTCCGCAACTCGCTCACGCCCGTGATCGCCATGCTCGGGTACTACGTGCCGGTGCTGTTCGGCGGCGCGCTCGTCGTCGAGCAGCTCTTCAACTACCCCGGAATGGGGCTGCTGTTCTGGAGCGCCGCGCAGTCCTCCGACTATCCGGTACTGCTCGGCTGCGTCCTCGTCATCTCCGTCGCGACGGTCGTCGGCACGCTGCTCGCGGACGTCGTCCAGCGGATTGTCGATCCCCGAGTCAAGGCGGGCCGGACATGACTGCCGTACTGCAGACAGCGCCTGTGGAGGCGGTGGCGGGCTACCGCCTCTCCCTGCGCCGCTTCACCCGCAACAAGCTGGCCGTGGCGGGACTCTCCGTGGTCGTTCTCTTCCTCCTCTTCTGCTTCGTCGGTCCGCTCCTGTACTCCACCGACCAGACCCACACGGACCTCACGCAGGTCAACCTCGGTCCGGGCGCCGCCCATTGGCTGGGCACGGACGCCGTGGGGCACGACGAGCTCGGGCGGCTCATGTACGGCGGGCGCGTCTCGCTGCTCGTCGGGCTCGCGGCCGGCCTCCTCGCGACCGTCATCGGCACGCTGTGGGGCGCGGCGGCGGGCTATGCGGGCGGCTGGGTGGACGCGGTGATGATGCGGGTCGTCGACGCCGGGATCGCCATCCCCGCGCTGTTCATCCTGCTGGTCGTCTCCGCGATCACGACCCCGGACACCCTCGGGCTGATCGTCGTCCTCGGGCTGGTGTCCTGGCTGGTGCCGTCCCGGCTCGTACGGGCGGAGACGCTCACCCTCAAGAGCCGTGACTACGTGCTTACGCTGCGCGCGACCGGCGGCACGCACGGCCGGGCGATCACCCGGCACATCCTGCCGAACTCGGTGTCGACGATCGTCGTCGCGGCCACCTTCCAGATCGCCGACGCGATCCTGCTCGTCGCGTATGTCTCGTATCTCGGCCTGGGCGTCCAGCCGCCGAAGACCGACTGGGGCGGCATGTTGTCCGCCGGTCTGACGGCGGCGTACTCGGGACGCTGGTGGCTGATCGTTCCGCCGGGCCTCGCGATCATCCTCGTCGTGTGCGCGTTCAACGCGATCGGCGACGGGCTGCGCGACGCCTTCGACGTGAGGGGGCGCGGATGAGCGCGCGGGTGAATGTGCCGGAGAAGGTTGTGGAGAACGTTCTGGAGGTCGAGGGGCTCGAGGTCACGTTCACGACGGACACCGGTGACGTCCCTGCGGTATGTGACGTAGCACTGCACGTCCGGCCCGGCGAGACCCTGGCCCTGGTCGGCGAGTCCGGCTCCGGCAAGTCGACCGTGGCCCTGGCCGCGATGGGCCTGCTGCCGGGCAACGCGCGGGCGTCGGGCCGGGTGACGGTCGACGGCACGGAGGTCGTCGGGGCCGGCGAGGCCGAACTCGCCCGCCTGCGCGGCCGTACGGCGTCGATGGTGTTCCAGGAACCGGCCACCGCCCTCGACCCGCTCACCCGCGTGGGCGCGCAGATAGCCGAAGTCATACGGAACCACCGCACCGTCCCGCGCGCCGAGGCCGCCCGGGAAGCGGTCGAACTCCTGCGCAGGGTGGGCATTCCCGAGCCGGAGCGGCGGGCGTCCGCGTTTCCGTTCCAGTTGTCGGGCGGGCAGCGGCAGCGGGTCGTGATCGCCATGGCGATCGCCAACTCGCCGGGGCTGCTGATCGCGGACGAGCCGACGACCGCTCTCGACGTCACCGTGCAGGCCGAAATCCTGGATCTGCTCCGGGGACTGGCGGCCGACTCCGGCACGGGCGTGCTGCTGGTCACCCACAACATGGGCGTGGTCGCCGACTTCGCGGACCGGGTCGCCGTGATGCTGCGGGGCGAGGTCGTCGAGACGGGGCCGGTGGAGGAGGTGCTGTTGCGGCCGGGGCACGAGTACACGCGGCGGCTGCTGGCGGCGGTTCCGCGGCTGGTGGTCGACGAGCCGGCGGATGACAGCGCGGCCCCGGCCGAGGGCGCCGCCCCGGTGGTGCAACTCCGGGACGTCTCGGTGCACTTCGGCCGTGGTCGCCGTACGGTACGAGCCCTTCAGGAGGTGTCGCTCGCGGTCCGTCCCGGCGAGACCGTCGGCCTCGTGGGCGAGTCCGGCTCGGGCAAGTCGACCGCGGCCCGGGTCGCGCTCGGCCTGGTCCCGTCGGCCGCCGGAACGGTGTCGCTGTTCGGCGCCGACCTCGGGCGGACGCGCGGTCGTGCGCGGCGCGCCCTGCTGTCCGGGGTCGGAGTGGTGCTGCAGGATCCTGTGGCCTCGCTGGACGCCCGGATGAGCGTCGGGGAGTGCGTCGCCGAGCCCCTGCGGATGCACCGCCGCGATATGTCGGGGCCCGAGCGGCGCGCCCGGGTCGCTGAGGTGCTCGAACTGGTGCGGCTGCCGAAGGAGTTGGCGGGGCGCGGGCCCCGCGAGCTGTCCGGAGGCCAGCGGCAGCGGGTCAGCCTCGCCAGGGCGCTGGCCCTCCAGCCGCGGCTGCTGGTGGCGGACGAGCCGACGAGTGCGCTCGACGTGAGCGTGCAGCAGACGGTGCTGGAGGTGATCGCCGAACTGCAGGGCGAACTCGGGTTCGCGTGCCTGTTCGTGTCGCACGACCTGGCGGTGGTCCAGCAGTTCGCCCAGCGGGTCGTCGTCATGCGCGCGGGGCGCGTCGAGGAGGAGGGGCCGACCATGACCACGCTGCTGCGCCCGGAGAGCGACTACACGCGTCGGCTCATCGCGTCCGTGCCCGTACCGGATCCGGTGGCGCAACGGCGGCGGCGCGCCCTTTCCCGGACGGAGGCCACCGCGTGACGCGTGCTCCCGAGGTGGTCGCGGGCGTCGACATCGGCGGCACGACCACCCAAGTGGCCCTGTGCGCGGAGGACTTCGGCATCGTCGACCGCCTGGAGGTGCCGACCCCGGCGGCCGAGGGCGGGGCGGCCATGGTGGGCGCCGCGCTGGACTGCGTACGACGCCTGCTCGACCGTACGCCCGCACGGCTGCTCGGCGTCGGGGTCGGGGCGGCGGGCCTGGTCGACGCGCGGGCCGGGCGGATCCTGGTGGCGAGCGACTCCTTCCGCGACTGGGCGGGGTTCGAGGTGACCGCCGAGGTCGAACGGGCCCTGGGCGTACAGGCGTTCCTCGACAATGACGTCAACGCGTTCCTGCGCGGTGAGGCGGCGGCCGGTGCCGTCGCGGGCGAACCGCACGTACTCGGCATGACGCTGGGCACCGGGGTCGGCGGGGCGCTGTGGCTGCACGGCGCCCTGCACGAAGGCCCGCACGGCGCGGCCGGCGAGATCGGGCACGTCCCCGGCTTCGGCGAGCTGCCGTGCACCTGCGGCGGCCGCGGTCATCTGGAGACGCTCGCGTCGGGCCGGGCGATCGCCGCCCGTTACGGCGAGCGGACCGGCCGGTCCGTCAGCGCTCGCCGGGTGGCCGAGTCCGCGCTGCTGGGCGATGCGGACGCGCTCGCCGTGTACGAGGCCGCGGGCGCCGGCGTGGCCCACGCGATCCTGATCACGGCGGGTCTGCTGGATGTCACCACCTTTGTGATCGGCGGGGGCGTCAGCCGGTCCTGGTCGCTGCTGGATTCGTCGATCCGGCGGACCCTGGCCACCGAACCTCCGGTCAGCGGACACCCCGTCCGTGTGCTGCCGGCCGGCCTCGGCGGCGACGCGGTGGCGGTCGGGGCGGCGGCGCGGGTGTGGGCGGAGCTGAGGAAGGACGAGATCCGGCCAACCACGACCGTGTGATTGACGCACACGTGCCACATCCCTACCTTCTGATCGATTTACCGAACTTCGTTCGAAATACCGACCGGAAGGTCCCTTCGTCAGGCTCCTCTCACCAGGCCCCCGCACGCCCCTGGAGACCAGATGCACCCAAGACCGCTCCCCTCCCGCCGCCTCTTCCTCGGCATGGCGGCGACCGTTCCGCTCGCCGCCACCGGCGCGCTGACCCTCGGCTCCGGATCCGCCGCGGCCGCCACCGACTCGGCGTACGTCATGTGCTACTTCACCGAGTCGCCGGACATGCTGGCCGCCAACTACGGCCTGCACCTGGCCGTCAGCCCCGACGGTCTGCAGTGGACGCCGCTGAACCAGAACAGCCCCGTCGCCACCCCCACCGCGGGCTCCCTCGGTCTGCGCGACCCCTTCATCCTGCGCAAGCAGGACGGCACGTTCGTGGTGCTCGCCACCGACCTCAAGGGCACCGACTGGACGTACGTCAGCCAGTACATCCACGTCTGGGACTCCACCGACCTGCGCACCTTCACCGGCTACCGGCGGATGAAGCTGCACGACATGGACACCCACAGCTGGGCGCCCGAGGCGTACTGGGACGCGAGCCGCGGCCAGTACGGGGTGATCTACTCGGCCGTGAACAGCAGCGGCCACAACGTGATCATGGTGAACCACACCGGCGACTTCGTGACCGCCGGCGCCCCGCAGGTCTTCTTCGACCCCGGATACGACGTGATCGACGGTGACCTGGCGGTCGGCGTGAACGGCGTCAACTACCTCTACTTCAAGAAGAACTCGACTCTGGTCGGCGCCCGCTCCACCTCGCTGGACCCCGGCAGCTTCACCGAGTTCAGCACCGCCGTCTCGCACAACGGCACCGAGGCGCCGACCCTGGTCAAGTCCCTCACGTCGAGCTCGACCTGGTACCTGTGGGGCGACACCTGGAGCCCCAACGGCGTCTTCTACGCCTGGCAGACCAGCAGCCTGGCGGCCGGCACCTGGACGGCGCTCGACCAGAAGACCTACACCCAGCCGCTCAACTCCAAGCACTGCGGCATCCAGCCGATCACCTCGACCGAGTACAACAACCTGCTCGCCAAGTGGGGCACCCCCGGCTGGAACCGGCTGAAGTCCTACAACTACCCGGCCCGTTACGTGCGGCACTCCAACTTCGCCGGCCGGATCGACGAGTACGCCTTCGACCCGTACGCCGACTCCCAGTGGAAGCTGGTGCCGGGCCTCGCCGACACTTCAGGCGTGTCCTTCCAGTCGGTCAACTACCCGACCCGGTACCTGCGGCACTACAACTACGCCCTCCAACTGGACGTGAACGACGGCACGTCGACCTTCGCCGCGGACGCCACGTTCTACCGGACCGCCGGGCTGGCCGACGCCTCCTGGTCGTCCTTCCGCTCGTACAACAACGCGACCCGGTACATCCGCCACTCCGACTACGTCCTGCGCATCGACCCGATCTCGACCACCGCGGAGAAGCAGGACGCGACCTTCTACGTCGGCCACTGAGCCGCCGCCGCACAGCACGGCGCGGGTGCCCCCGTCCCTCGGGGGCACCCGCGCCGGTCCGTCGGAGGCTGTCTCCGCGGGCGTCGTGGTCAGCCCAGGCCGGCCGACTTCAGCCACGCCTTCGCGACGTCCAGCGGGTCCTTGTTCTCGAGCTGCACCTGGGAGTCCAGGTCCAGCAGGGCCTTGGTGTCCAGCTTGGCCGAGACGGCGTTGAGCGCGGCGACGCCCTCCGAGGACAGACCGCTCTTGTAGACGAGCGGCTGCACGTTCTCGAAGCCGAAGAGGTTCTTCGGGTCCTGCAGGACGACGTGCTTCTCCTTGATGATGGTCGCGTCAGTGGTGAAGAGGTCCGCGGCCTGCACGGTGTTCTTCGTCAGCGCCGCCTGGGTCAGCGGGCCGCCCGCGTCCAGCGCCTTGAAGCCCTTGAACTCCAGGCCGTACACCGACTTCAGACCCACCAGGCCCTGCTGCCGGGTCTGGAACTCCGGCGAGGCGCCTATGGTCAGGTCCTTCGCGATGTCCTTGAGGTCCGCGATGCTGGACTCGGACGTCAGCTTGTACTTGTCGGCGGTGGCCTTGTTGACCGTCACCGAGTCCTTGTCCTGCGCGGCGGCGGGGTCGAGGAGCGTCAGCTTGGAGTCCAGCTTGCCCTCGATCGCGGACGTCGTGGCCTCGACGGTCTTCGGCGTGGCCTTGGGGTCGAGGTAGGCCAGCAGCGCGCCGTTGTACTCGGGCAGCACGGTGATGGAGCCGTTCTTCAGCAGCCCGTACGTCGTCTCACGGCTGCCGATGTTCGGCTTGTAGGTGACCTTGACCCCCTTGGCCTTCAGGGCCTCGCCGTAGATGTCGGCGATGAGGATGCTCTCGGCGAAGTTGTTGGAGCCGACGACGACGGTCTTGCCGTCGGACTTCCCGCCCTGGAGCGGGTCGGATGAGTTGCTGTCGTCAGAGGAACCACATCCCGCCAGCAGGGCCGTGGTCGCGGCAAGCGCGACGGCCGCCGCGGGGTAGCTCCTGAGGGACCTGCTGTGTGGGGCGTTGGAAGTCACGATTCCCGTTCCGGACTCTGGTGATTGATGGGAAGCAATCTCTGGAACTGATCCAATCCAGCCTGTTCTTACTCAGTCAAGAGCAGCCTGGTCACCAATTGGCCTCAATGCGTGATCGCTTGTGAATGCAGCGTGAACAGACCGCAAGGGAAGCGAAGGCGCTTTGTAATGGATTCTTGACGTAGGGCAACGTTCTTGATCGATCAATGAGGCGGTAGTCTCACCGCAGTTGGCGTCGGTCACAGCGGTATTCGGGGGTCGCTGCGGTGCCATCGTGCACCAGTTTCAACGATCAGAATCGGTCATCCGCGTGGTCGCACGCGATGAGACCCCCCATGAAGGAGGCACGGTGTCCACGACCGAGGTGGACGCGCCGGCCCGGCCGGCCCCGTCGCCGCTCAGGGGTGGCATACGAGGCTTCGCCGACCGGTGGCCCTTCCGTCGCAAGCTCAACCTCCTGGTCGGCGTCCCCCTGGCCGTGGTGGCCGTCCTGCTCTCCTATCTCATCGCCGACCAGGTGGGCCAGGCACGGGACGCGGCGTCCGCGGCAGACCTCGTACGCAACAGCGAGCAGGTGGCCTCGCTGGTCAACGAGGTGGAGAGCGAGCACCAGCTGGCGATCCTGCTCGCCGTGCGCTACGAGGCCGGGAGCCGCGGCGTCCAGTCCACCCTCGCCGACTACCGCAAGGCGCAGAAGGCGGTCGACGCGCGGGTCGCGAAGGTGCGCGAGAGCTTCGGCGACGGGCTGCCGGACGGCGAGGCGCAGGCACTCAAGGAGGTCGAGGGCCTCACCAGCCTGCGCGGGACCGTCGAGCAGAGCTACCTTCCCGCGAGCAACATCGACCCCGCCTACGACAACGCCGCCAAGAGCGTGATCGCCGGACTCGGCCTGGACCGCAACGCGGAGCTGGCGGCCACCTTCACCGGCAACCTGCTGGACTCCCTGCTGCGCGCCGACGCCGCGCACGGTTCCTTCGAGACCGGCGTGTTCTCCGCGACGACCGGCGACACGAACGCGCAGATCGAGTTCACCACCGCCGTCGGCGCGTACCAGCTCTACACCAACCAGGCCGAACGCTTCGCCCGGTTCGCCACCGGGCAGCAGACCGACGAACTCTCCGGCATCGAGCACACCGGCTCCCAGCGCGACATCGCCGAGGCATACGCCGAGCTCCAGGTGGCCCCCAGCACGCTGCAGGCGACCACGCCGGCGGAGATCAGGGCCGCGTTCCAGAAGGCCCTGAGCGACTATCCCGCCTATCCGCAGCAGGCGGAGAGCCGGCTGAGGATCACCTCGTCGCTCATCGACCAGATCGCCGACGGCGCCGACAGCGCGTCCACGAGCGCCTGGTGGCGCGCGGGCCTGCTGCTGGGCGCGGCCCTGCTCGGGTTCGTCCTCTGGCTCGCCTTCTCGGTGCTGGTGCGCCGCTCGGTGGTCCGGCCGGTGCAGGCCCTCACCGGCGCCGCGCAGGAGGTCGCCGAGGTGGCGGGGCGCGAACTGGCCCGGGTGGCCGACGACGACGCCGAGGACGACAGCCCGCCGAAGCTGCGCGCGATACCGGTCACCGCGCGCGACGAGATCGGCGAGCTGGCCGAGGTGTTCAACCGCGTGCAGACCACCGCGATCGGACTGCTGGAGCGGCAGGTGCTCAGCCGCCGCAACGTCGCCGAGATGTTCGGCAACGTCGGCCGCCGCGTCAGCAACCTGACGACCCGTCAGCTCGCGCTGATCGACGCCGTGGAGCGGGGCGAGACCGATCCCGCCCTGCTCGAACGCCTCTACTCCATCGACCACATCGCGGTACGTCTGCGCCGCAATGCCGACAGCCTGATGCTGCTCGCCGGAATCCGCGAGACGGTCCTCGACTCCGGTCCCACCGCGCTCACCAATGTCGTGCGCGCCGCGCTCGGGCAGATCGAGGGCTTCCGGCGGGTGCAGCTGCACGCGCGGACCGAGGTCATGGTGGAGCCCGACATCATCGGCGACCTGACCCTGATGGTGGCCGAGCTCCTGGAGAACGCCGTGTCGTTCTCACCTGCGGGCAGCCCGGTCGAGGTGTACGTACGGGACACGTCCGGGGTGGACGCCGCCTTCTCGGGCGGCGCTTCCATCGTGGTCTCCGACCACGGCCTGGGTATGAGCACCGAGCGGCTCGCCGAGGAGAACGCCCGGCTGATCCGCCGCGAGCGGCTGGACGTGATGCCGACGAAGGTGCTCGGTCTGTTCGTGGTCGGCACGCTGGCCCGCCGCTGGGACGTCGAGGTCCTGCTGTCCCGCACGCCGGGCGGCGGCTTGACGGCGGAGGTGACGGTGCCGTCGTCGCTGCTGCTGGCGATGAGCTCGGTGGGGGTCGCCTCCGGCGGCTCGGCGAGTGCAAGGAGCTCCGTGGCGACCGGCCCTGGCGACTCGGCGGGTGCGGCGGCGGACGGCTCGGCCGATCCGGACGGTGCCGCGCGGCCGAGGGTGGCCAGTCGGGGCGCCGACGGCGACCGGGCCGACGCTCCGCCGCCGGCCGGCGCCGCGTCCGGTCCCCTGCCGTCGCCCGCCGCCGAAGACGACTCCGGGGTGCCGCTCGACACCCTGCGCAACGGCAGGCCGAGCCCGCTCCCACGCCGGGTGCCCCGCCGGGAAACGGCCGGTGACGCGACACCGACAGCCCCGGGGACAACGACGGACGCGGCTTCGACGACCCCGGGCACGACCACGAACGCGGCCTCGACCACCCCGGCGGCAACCACGGACGCGGCTACGGCCACCCCCGCGGCGACCACAAACCCGGCCTCCACCACGGACGCGGCTTCGACCACCCCCAGCGCGACCACCAACGCGGCTTCGACGACCCCGGCGGCGACCACAAACCCGGCCTCCACCACCACCGGCTCCACCACAGACAGCGCTGCAACCACCCCCGGCACGACCCCGAACCCGGCTTCGACCACCCCCGGCACGACCACGAGCCCGGCTTCGACCACCGCGGGCTCGGCCACGGACGCCGACCCGGCCGACTCGTCCGGGTTCGGGCGGACCCCGTTCGTCCCCCAGGCCCGTACCGGGGCAGCGCCCGGTGTGACCCACAGTCGGTCCGACGATTCAACCCCCGGCCGACCGGGCGGAATCGGTGAACCGGTATCGTCTTCCGAGGTCCGGCCGGGTGCGACAACGCTGTCCGCCCAGGCGGCCGGCGCCGCTCCCCCGCCCCCCGGCGACGGCTCCGCCCGCCCGCTGCGCCGTCGCGTCCGTGGTGCCACCCTGCGCACCACCGTCGACGCCGCCGGCCAGCAGACCGCACGGCAGGCCGCCCGGCCCGTCGACGCGGACGCCGTCCGGGACGCCCTCGACGAGTTCGAGGCGGCCGTGGAGCGGGCCAACCGCGACAGCCGAGGCGCCACCCCCGACCCGCACGACCAGAACCACCTCCCGGAAGGAGCCGAGCAGTGAGTACGTCGACAGGTGACACTCCCCCGAGGGGAGCCACCACGCCGGCCGAACTGCAGGCCGCCGCAGCCGACTTCACCTGGCTGCTCAACCGTTTCGCGACGGAGACCGCGGGCGTCGTCGACGCCATCGCGGTCTCCTCCGACGGACTGCTCATCGCCGTGTCGGAGCTGCGCGAACCCGCGGACTCCGAACGGCTGGCCGCGATCGTCTCCGGCATCACCAGCCTGGCCGCCGGCGCGTCCGGCAACTACGGCCTGGGCGGCCTGAACAAGGTCATCATCGATCTGGAGGGCGGCCATGTCCTGGTCTCCGCGGTCGGCAGCGGCGCCGTGCTCGGCGTCGTCACCGACAAGGAGGCCAAGCTGGGCAACATCGCCTACGAGATGACGCTGTTCGCCAACCGGGCCGGCAGTGCGCTCAGCCCACAGCTCGTGCTCCAGCTCAAGAACAGCGTCGGCGCCACGTCGGCACGCTGACCGGTCGCTGCGCTCAGGGCCCGGTCGAGGAGGAAGACTCAACCCATGGCGGACGGCTCCCCACCTCCTGGCCCGGACCCGGTCGGCCCCGCCCCCGCCGTACGGCCGTTCCTGGTCACCGCCGGCCGGGTGGCACCGACGGCGTCCGGCCGGCCGGTGCCGGTCGAGACCCAGGTGGTGGCCACCGCCGAGGGTCTCGTCGTGCTCGACGGGCTCTCCTTCGAGCAGCACGACATCGTCGCCGCCTGCCGGCAGCCGCAGTCCATCGCGGAGCTCGCGGCCCGGCTGCGGCTTCATCTCAACGTCGTACGGGTCCTCGCCGAGGACCTGCGGGCGGCCGGACACCTGGTGGTGCACGTGCCCGATTCCGGCGTCACCCACGACGCCTCCGTCCTGCGCAGGGTCATCGACGCCCTGCGTGCCATCCCCGACTCCCGAGGGGTACTCCGTGACTCCGACTGAACCGGCCGGCACCATCCCGGCCGCCCCGGTGGCCGCCGTACGACCGCCGCTGCCGGTCAAGATGGTGATCGCGGGCGGTTTCGGCGTGGGCAAGACCACCGCCGTCGGCTCGATCTCCGAGATCGAGCCGCTGACCACCGAGGCCGCCATCACGGAGGTCGCGGCGGGCGTGGACGACCTCTCCCACACCCCGCGCAAGACCACGACCACCGTGGCGATGGACTTCGGCTGCCTCACCATCGACCCGACGCTGAAGCTGTATCTGTTCGGCACGCCCGGCCAGGAGCGGTTCGGGTTCATGTGGGACGACATCGTGGAGGGCGCGGTCGGCGGCCTCGTCATCGTGGACACCCGCCGCCTCGACGACTGCTATGCCGCCGTCGACTACTTCGAGCACCGGCAGATCCCGTTCGCCGTCGCCGTCAACGCCTTCGACGGGAGGGTCGAGCACACCCTGGAGGAGGTCCGCTGGGCGCTCGACGTCGCCGGGCGGGTCCCGGTGATGGTGTTCGACGCCCGGGAGCGCGGCTCGGTGCGGGACGCCCTGCTCGTCGTACTGGAACTGGCGCTGGCCCGTACCGAGGGCTGAGGACGGCATGCGAGCGGGCCCGGGGCGGATGGAGGATCCGCCCCGGGCCCGCGGCCTTGGGAGGGGTCAGCTGCCCCGGCGCACGCCGGGCGAGACCGTGAACCGCGCCACCGCCCAGAAGAAGCCGAGCATCACCAGCGCCAGGACGGCGACCAGAGTCGCACCGCCCACGACCTTCTCGTAGTTGCGCTGGTAGAGGCCGTCGACGATGTACCGGCCGAGACCGCCCAGAGAGACGTACGCGGCGATGGTGGCCGTCGACACGATCTGGATGGCGGCCGACCGCAGGCCGCTGAGGATCAGCGGGAGCGCGACCGGGAGTTCGACCTGGAAGAGGATGCGCGGCTCGGCCATGCCCATGCCCCGTGCCGCGTCCACCGGGGACGGGTCGACGGAGCGCACCGCCTCGTAGGTGGTGACGAGGATCGGGGGGACGGCGAGGACGACCAGCGGGATCATCACCGGCGTCAGGCCGAGCCCGAGCAGCACGAACATCAGCACCAGCAGGCCGAAGCTGGGCAGGGCACGGCCCGCGGTGGCGACGAAGGCCACGGAGTTGCCGCCGCGTCCGGTGTGGCCGGTGAGCAGGCCGACCGGCAGGCCGATGCCGGCGGCGATGGCGAGCGCGGTCAGCGAGTACTGGAGGTGCTCGCGCAGCCGGGTGGGGATGCCGTCGTAGCCGTGCCAGTGGGCGTTGTCGCTGAAGAAGGCGTTGATGAAGTGGAGGACGTTCATCGGACGGCGTCCTCCAGTGCGGCGGCGGCCGGTTCGGGCCTGGCTTCGGGCTCGTCGACGGGGCGTGGCTTGCGGGAGCCGCGCGGCATCCAGGGCGTCACCAGCAGCCGGACCAGGACCAGCAGGGCGTCCGCGAGGATGGCGAGGACGGCCGTGCCGATCACCGAGAGCCAGACCAGGCGCGGCTGGTGGTAGATCATGCCGTCGTTGAGGAGGTTGCCGAGTCCGCCCTGGTTGCCGATCAGCATGCCGACGCTGACCAGGGAGATGCTCGACACCGTCGCGACCCGGAGGCCGGCGATGATCGCGGGCGCGGCGATCGGCAACTGGACCTGGAAGTACCGGCGGACGGGCCCCAGGCCCATCGCGGTGGCGGCGTCGAGCGTCTCCTGCGGCACGGACCGGACGCCGTCCACGATCGCCGGCACGAACACCACCAGGCTGTAGACGCCCAGCGGGATCATCACGGTCAGCTCGGTCTGGCCGGTGTAGTCGATGAGGACGACGAAGAAGGCCAGCGAGGGGACCGCGTACAGGATCGTCGTCACCCACAGCACGGGCGGGTAGAGCCAGCGCAGCAGCACGCAGAACTGGGCGATGGGCAGCGCCACCAGCAGTCCGGCCACCACCGGGATCAGGGCCAGGCGCAGATGCAGGCCGACCAGACCCCAGTACGTGTTCTGCAGGTCGCTCGGGATGTCGAAGATGCCGCTGTTCATCCGGCGACCTTCGCGTCGGTGCGTCCCTCGGCGTGGGCGGTGCGGATCGCCTCGCCGATGGTCTGCTGGGAGACGACGCCGGTGACCCGGCCGTCGGCGCCCACCGCGACGGCCCACCCGGTGGGCGAGAGCACGGCGCCGTCGAGTGCGGCGCGCAGCGACTCCTTGCCGTGCTCGAAGGGCCGGCCGTGGGAGAGCAGCCCCGCGGGGTCGATGGCGCCCGCGGTCAGCGTGCCCGGCTCGCTCCAGCCGAGCGGCTTGCCGTCCACGTCGGTGACCAGCAGGTACGGCACGTCCGTCGCCGCGCGCTCGGCGATCTGCCCGGCGGTGGAGTCGACGGCGACGATCGGGGTGGTCAGCAGGTCGAGTCCGGCGGAGGAGAAGAAGGACAGCCGCCGGATGCCGCGGTCCGCGCCGAGGAAGTCCTCGACGAAGGCGTCCGCGGGGCTGGACAGCAGATCGGCGGGCGGCGCGAACTGGGCCAGGTGACCGCCGGTGCGCATCACGGCGACCATCGTGCCGATCTTCACCGCCTCGTCGATGTCGTGCGTGACGAAGACGATGGTCTTGCCCAACTCCGCCTGTATTCGGAGCAGTTCGTCCTGCAGTCCTTTGCGCACCACGGGGTCGACGGCCGAGAACGGCTCGTCCATCAGCAGCACCGGCGGATCCGCGGCGAGTGCCCGCGCCACACCGACGCGCTGCTGCTGTCCGCCGGAGAGCTGGTACGGGTACCGCTTGGCGAGCGCACCGTCCAGCCCGACCCGCTCCATCAGCTCCCGTGCCCGCGCCCGCGCCTTCTCCTTGCTCCAGCCGAGCAGCCGGGGCACCGTGGCGATGTTGTCGACGATCGTGCGGTGCTGGAAGAGGCCGGCGTTCTGGATGACGTATCCCATGGACCGGCGCAGCGTGTTGACCGGCTGCTGAGTGATGTCCTTGCCGTCGAGGAGGATGGTCCCCTCGCTCGGCTCGATCATCCTGTTGATCATCCTCAGGGTCGTCGTCTTGCCGCAGCCAGACGGACCGACGAAGACGGTGATCGAGCGGTCGGGTATCTCCAGGGAGAGGTTGTCCACCGCGACCGTGCCGTCGGGGTATCGCTTGGTGACTGAATCTATCCGTATCAAAGCGCCGAATACCCTTCGGGTCTGGACTGTTGCAGGCAGATTCTAGACCTCGTTTGTTGCAGGACTCCTTCCGGAACGTGGCCGGATCCGAGCGCCGTACCGAACCGCCGTTCCGGGCCGAATCCTTGGGGTCCGTCATCCCCTGCCTGTGGCCAACCTGTGAGTCCGCTGATTCTCACTCTTCGCTCAGAACCCGCTCAGGGATCCCACAGTCACGGCCCCGATGGTCATGACCATGAACGAAACGAACGCGGGAGGCGTCCGGCGGCGGTCGGTCGAGATCGTGGTGCCGGTGTACAACGAGGCGCACGTCCTCGCCGACAGCATCGGCCGTCTCCACGCATACCTCGAAGAGTCCTTCCCGTTCCCGTTCCGGATCACCGTCGCGGACAACGCGAGCACGGACGGCACCTGGCGGGAGGCGACGGAGCTGACCCGCCGCCTCCCGCACGTGCACGCCGTGCACCTGGCGGCCAAGGGCCGGGGCCGCGCGCTGAAGCAGGTGTGGTCCGACTCCACCGCGGACGTGGTCGCCTACATGGACGTCGACCTCTCCACCGGTCTGGAGGGATTCCTGCCCCTGGTCGCCCCGCTGCTGTCGGGGCACAGCGACCTCGCCATCGGCAGCCGGCTGCACCGGCAGTCGGACGTGGTGCGCGGCCCCAAGCGGGAGTTCGTCTCCCGCTCCTACAACCTGCTCCTCAAACTCGGCCTCGCGGTTCGCTTCACTGACGCGCAGTGCGGCTTCAAGGCCGTCCGCACCGACGTCTTCCGGGCCCTCGCCCCGCACATCGAGGACACCGCCTGGTTCTTCGACACCGAGCTGCTGGTCCTGGCCCAGCGCAACAGGCTGCGCATCCACGAGGTGCCGGTCGACTGGACCGACGACCCCGACAGCCGGGTCGACATCGTCCGCACCGCCCTCGACGACCTGAGGGGCATGCGCCGGATGTTCCGGTCGACCGTGACCGGCCGTACCCGTGTCGCCGTACCCCGGCGGACCGGCGCCCCTCAGGTGCCGGCCGCCCGAAAGTCTCCCGAAACCCTGCCCGCCCGGGCGAACACCTCCCTGGACACCCTGGAGTACGCGTCATGACGACCCTCGCCCCGTCCCCCGCGCCCGCCCAGGAGGGCAGGCACCGGGCCGCCGTCCCGCCCGTCGCGTCCCGCGCCAGAAGGCTGTTCACCGGCGCCCCCGACGACCCCCGCTGGGCCCGCCCCGCCCTGTGGGCGATCCTGGTCCTGGCCACCGCCCTGTACGCCTGGAACCTCTCCTCCGTCACCGGCAACACCTTCTACAACGCCGCCGTCTACTCGGGCACCAAGAGCTGGAAGGCGTTCTTCTTCGGCGCTCTCGACTCGGGCAGCTTCATCACCGTCGACAAACCCCCGTTCGCGCTGTGGGTGATGGGCCTGTCGGCCCGGGTCTTCGGATACGGCACCTGGCAGTTGATGCTGCCGATGGTCGCGGTCGGCACGGGCTCGGTGGCCCTGCTGTACCGGCTGGTCAAGCGGGACTTCGGAGTGATCGCGGGCTCTGTCGCCGCCCTCGCGCTCACCCTCACGCCGATCACCGTCGCCATCAACCGCGACACCAACCCGGACCCGATCCTCGTCTTCCTGATGCTGCTCGGCGCGGCCGCACTGCTGAAGGCCGTGCGCACCGGGCGGCTGATGCCACTGGTGTGGTCGGGCGTCGCGATCGGCTTCGCCTTCAACACGAAGATGATGCAGGCGTACGTCGTCCTGCCCGCGTTCTTCCTGGTCTACCTGTGGGCCGCGAACATCTCGCTCGGGAAGCGGATCCGCAACCTGGCCGTCGGCACGGTGGCGCTGATCGCCTCCAGCGCCTGGTGGATGGTGATCGTCGATCTCATCCCGGCCTCGGACCGGCCGTACATCGGCGGCTCGACGGACAACACCGTCTGGGATCTCGTCATCGGCTACAACGGCTTCGGCCGGATCTTCGGGGCGAGTTCGTCTGTGGGCTCGCAGGGCAACGGCGCGAGCTTCGGCGGCGAGGCGGGCTTCTACCGGCTGTTCAACAGCATCATGGGCGGCCAGATCTCCTGGCTGATCCCCTTCGCGGCGATCGCCCTCGTCGGCGGACTGGTGCTGCGCGGGCGGGCTCCGCGGACGGATCCCCAGCGGGCGGCGCTCATGCTCTGGGGCGGCTGGTTCGTCCTGCACTACCTGACCTTCGCCCTCGCCGAGGGCACCTTCCACCCGTACTACGTCACCGCCATGGCCCCGGGTATCGCGGCACTGGCCGGTGCGGGCGGTGTCATGCTCCACCGCGCCTTCAAGGAGGGCCCGGCGGCGAAGTGGGGCTGGGTGCTGCCGGGTGCGATCGCGGCCGGCGCGGTCTGGGCGATCGTCCTGCTGCAGCGCGTGTCCGGTTCCGGGACGCTCTACACGGTCGCGGAGATCGTGGTCGGCGTCGCGGGTGCGGCGGCGGTGCTCGGTCTGCTGGCCGGGCGGTTCATGCGGCGGCAGCGGCTGGTCGGCTTCGCGGCGCTGGCCGCGATCGTGGCCCTGCTCGCCGGGCCCGCCGCGTACTCCGTCTCCGCGGCGACGACCGCGAGCAGCAACGGCACCAATCCGACGGCCGGTCCGAGCACCGGGGGCGGCATGGGCGGCGGCACGGGCGGCGGTCCCGGCGGCAGCAAGAGCGGCAGCAAGCCGAGCGGGAACGCCCCGGGCGGCTCCGGCAGCGGCACGTCCATGGGTACGCCTCCGTCCGGCGGCAACTCCAACTCCTCGTCGGGCAAGGGCTCTTCGTCCTCCTCTTCCTCTTCTTCCTCCTCCTCTTCCTCCTCCTCTTCCTCCTCGTCGAAGACCGGCGGAGGTCAGATGGGCGGTGGCAGCCAGGTCTCGTCCGCGATGATCACGTATCTGAAGAAGCACCAGGACGGCGCCGCCTGGCTGGTGGCGGTGGCCACCGACCAGACCGCGTCCTCGATCATCCTGGAGTCCGGGCAGCCGGTCATCTCCATGGGCGGCTGGTCCGGGAGCGACAACGCCATGACCCTGGCCAAGCTGAAGAGCCTGGTGAAGTCGGGCAAGCTGCACTACATCGTGGTCAGCAGCGACGGCGGCCAGGGCACCAACTCCGAGATCTCGACCTGGGTGAAGAAGCACGGCACGGCAGTCAGTGCTTACAGCGGCCTCTACCGCCTGGACGCCTCCGACGTCGGCTGACCCTCCTCCCCCACCCCCAGCGGGCGGGCCGCCGGACTCCCCTGCCGGCGGCCCGCCCTTCCGCATGTCGACCCCCGGGTATCAGCCCGCCCGCCGCGCTGAAACCGCCGTGAAGCCGCTCTGATTCCGTCCTCCCGCACGCTCTGCGGCATGAACCCGACGACACCGGCCATCGAAGCCACCGGCCTCCGCAAGGCGTACGGCGAGCAGGTCGTCCTCGACGGCATCGACCTCAGGGTCCCGCGAGGCACGATCTTCTCGCTGCTCGGCCCGAACGGGGCGGGCAAGACCACCACCGTCCAGATCCTCTCCACCCTGATCCGCGCCGCGGGCGGCACCGCCCGCGTCGCCGGGCACGACCTGGCCGCCGCACCGCAGTCCGTACGGGCCGCGATCGGCGTCACCGGCCAGTTCTCCGCCGTGGACAACCTGATCACCGGCGCGGAGAACATGGCCCTGATGGCGGACCTGCACCACCTGGACCGCCGCGAGGGCAGCCGCGTAACCGCCGAGCTCCTCGAGCGCTTCGACCTCATGGCGGCCGCCGACAAACCGGCCTCCGCCTACTCCGGCGGCATGCGGCGGCGCCTCGACATCGCGATGACGCTGGTCGGCTCCCCCGAGGTGATCTTCCTGGACGAGCCGACGACCGGTCTCGACCCACGCTCCCGGCACACCATGTGGCAGATCATCCGCGATCTCGTCGACGGCGGGGTCACCGTCTTCCTCACCACGCAGTACCTGGAGGAGGCCGACCAGCTCGCCGACCGCATCGCGGTCCTGAGCGGCGGCCGGATCGTCGCCGAGGGCACGGCCGACGAGCTCAAGCGTCTGGTCCCGGGCGGCCATGTCCGGCTCCGGTTCCTCGACCCGGCCGAACTCGCCCGCGCCGCCCAGGTGCTGGGCGTAGGACTGCGCGACAACGAGGCGCTGACCCTCCAGGTCCCCGGCGACGGGAGCGTCCACACGCTGCGCGCGCTGCTCGACGTCCTCGACGTCCACTCCGTCGCCGTGGACTCCCTGACCGTCCACACCCCCGACCTCGACGACGTCTTCTTCGCGGTCACCGGCCGCCCCGACCACGAGAAGGTGCAGACCCGATGAGCACGACCACCGTCCAGAGCCTCCATGTGCGCGACTCGCTCACCATGCTGCGGCGCAACCTGCTGCACGCCCGCCGCTACCCCTCGATGACGCTCCAGGTCGCGCTCATCCCCGTCTTCCTGCTGCTCCTGTTCGTGTACGTCTTCGGCTCCGCACTCGGCACCGGGATCGGCCAGGGCGGCGACCGCGCCGCCTACCTCGCCTACCTGGTCCCCGGCATCCTGCTGATGACCGCGGGCACCGGGTCCGTGCCGACGGCGGTCGCCGTGTGCACGGACATGGCCGAGGGCATCGTCGCCCGCTTCCGCACGATGGCCATCTCCCGGGCATCGATCCTGGTCGGCCATGTGGTCGGGTCGGTCCTCCAGACGGTGATCAACCTGATCCTGGTGACCGCCGTCGCCCTCGCCATCGGTTTCCGCCCCGACGCGAGCCCCGTGGAGTGGCTGGCGGCGGCCGGGCTGCTCGTCCTCTTCGTCTCCGCGCTGACCTGGCTCTCGGTCGCCCTCGGGCTGCTGAGCAAGACACCCGAGGGCGCCAGCAACGCCCCGCTGCCGATCGCGTTCCTGCTGCCCTTCGTCAGCAGCACCTTCGTTCCGGTCGCGTCGATGCCGTCCTGGATCCGCTGGTTCGCCGAGTACCAGCCGTTCACCACGGTCATCGAGACCGTGCGGGGACTGCTGACCGGCACGGGGATCGGGCACAACGGCTGGCTGGCCGTGGCGTGGAGCGTGGGGATCGCGGTCCTCGGGTTCGTGTGGTCGCGCCGCCTCTTCGACCGCGACGCCCACTGAACCCACTGAACCCACTGAGCTCCTCACTGAACACCCCGCTGAACACACCTCAGGAGAAAGGCAGTTGCCATGACCGCCGTGCACCTCACCCCCGAGCTCGTCGAGAATCCCGTGGGCGCCTACGCCGGCCTCCGCTCCCGCCCCGGCCTCGGCCATGTCGTCCTGCCCGGCCTGGACACGCCCGTAAGGCTGGTCACCCGCCACGAGGACGTGAAGGCGGCGCTGAGCGAGCCGCGCCTGATCCGGGACCGGTCCTCGGTCACCGGTTCCGACCTGCCGGACCCGCAGGCCGAGTTGCTGGCCCAGGGCGTCGACGGCTTCCCGCCCGAGTACGCCCAGTACCTCTCCGGACACCTGGCCCTGTTCGACGGCGACGAGCACACCCGCCGCCGCAGCCCCCTCACCCGTGCCTTCACCGCCCGCCGGGTGGCCGCACTCCGCCCCTTCGCCGAGAAGACGGCACAGGAGCTGATCGAGGCCCTCGCCGAGCGCGAACAGGCCGATCTCCTGGGCGAGTTCGCCTACCCCCTGAGCACGGCCGTCATCTGCGCACTGGTCGGCGTGGACCCGGCCGACCAGGACAGGGTGTGCGGGTGGATCCGGGACTTCGCGTACGGGGACGGCAGCCGCGTCCTCGAAGGGCTCGGCGGTGTCGTGGCCTACACGAAGGACCTGGTCGCCCGGCGCCGCGCCGAGCCCGCCGACGACCTGGTGTCGGCGCTGCTGGCGGACGGCGGTATGACCGACGAAGAGATCGTCACCGTGTTCTTCCTGCTGATCAACACCGGTATCACCCCGCCCGCCCTGTTCCTCGCCCACGCCGTGCTCGCCCTGCTGGACCGCCCGGACCAGCTGGAGCGGTTGCGCGCCGAACCCGGGCTGCTGGGCCGCGCGGTGCCCGAACTCCTGCGGTACGTCACGCTGGTGCGGATGGGCGCCACGCTGTACGCCACCGAGGACTTCGTGTTCGCCGGCACGCAGCTGCAAAAGGGCGAGGCCGTGACGGTCGCCCTGTTCGCCGCGGACCACGACCCCGCCGCGTACGACGCTCCCGAACGACTCGACGTGACAAGGGAGTTCGGGCGCGGAGACGGGCATCTCGCCTTCGGGCACGGCCCGCACTACTGCATCGGCGCGGCGCTCGGCCGGCTGGTGACGGGCGTGGTGTTCGAGGAGCTTCTGCTGCGACGGTCGCCGGCACCGGAGTTGGCCGTCGACCGCGCCGACGTGCAGTTCGGGCACTGGCCCGGCGACGGCTTCCACCTGCTGGGTCTGCCCGTCAGGCTGTGACCCGCACCAGACGGAGGGCGGCCTCCCGCAGCCCCTCCGTGTCCAGGGCGGCGTACGTGGACACCGCGTCCTCGTAGGCCGCCCTGTCGGCGTTCTCGGCGGCCTCGCGGGCCTGCGTCGAGGACATCGTCGGCTGGAAGTTGCGCAGGGCACGGAAGCGTTCGGCGAGGGCGGTCAGGCGGGCGCCGCGAGCGCCGTCGCCGTCGGCCAGGGCGATCGCGCCGAGAGCGAGCAGCAGCGCGCCGCACACCGGAAAGTCGACCGTCACGTAGTGCGGGGCGGCGGTCGGCCGGGTCAGCAGCGCGGTGAGACGGTCGGGCAGCGTGGCGACGAGCGGCGCGACGAGGTCGGTGCGGCCGTGCCGGGCGTGCGCGGTGAGGGCGACCGACCGCAGCTCCAGCACCCAGCCCTCCATGACGAGTTCGTCGCCGGGAACCGGGCCCGAGGTGCGCTCGAGCCGCTCCAGTGCGCGGCGCCACAGACCGAGCCCCGTCTCGATGTCGCCGCGCGCGAGGGCGATCTCGGCGCGGGCACCCAGGTCGGGGGTGAAGGCGTCGGCGGCGCTGCCCTCCGGCTGGTTGCGCAGGGCCTCCGCCAACCAGTACTCGGCCGCGTCGAGGTCGCCGGTCTGCAGGTTGGCGAGCATGAGACCCCACCGCATGCCGATCGTGTCGCTCCACTCGCCGAGACTCTCCAAGGCCTCCAGCGCGCGCTGCATGGGCACCAGGGCCTCGCCCCCGCGCTCCGTCTGCAGGCACAGTTCGGCGAGGCGGGAGGCCGGCCAGATCCGCAGCAGCGGGATGTCCCCGTCGCCGAGCGCTTCGACCATGCGGCGGGCGGCGGCGAGGGCGAGGTCCGGCCGGTGCTCGCTCTCCCACACGTAGCCGGCGACGTAGTTGGCGACACCCGCGAGCAACGGCTTCTCGCTGTCGCACAGTTCGGCCAGCACGCCATGGTCCGCGAGCACCCGGGGGAAGGCGCACAGCACTGCCGAAATGGCCCGCACCAGCGTGTCCGGCTCGGCGGGCGGCAGTCGGCGCAGGGTGACCAGGGTGCGGACGGCGCCCGGCCCGGCGCCCATGAAGAGGTTGGCGGTCAGCAGGGCTGCCGCGGTGCGGGTCGGCTCGACGTAGTCGGCTCCGGGCCGGTAGTGGGACAGGGGCCGGGCGGTGTCCTCGGTGAGAGCGATCATCCGGGGGTAGTTGGTCTCCGTGGCCCACAGGCCGCCGAGTACGGCGGTCACCGTGGCGACGGTGTCGAGGTCCTCGCGCGCGAGCGCCAGCCGCAGCGCCTGGACGAGGTTGTCCTGCTCGGCGCGGATCAGCTGCCAGGACGCGAAAGGGGCGGTGCCGAAGGGCGCGTCGTGGTGAGCGAGGCCGAACTCCCTAGCCCAGCCAAGGAACCGCTCCGTGACGGCCGCCTCCCGGTGCACGGCGGCGAACTCACGGACCGTCTCCAGCATGCGGAAGCGGACGCCGTAGGTCGTGTCGGCGACCTTCAGCAGGGACTGGTCGACAAGGTCTTCCAGGATCTCCCAGGCGTCGTCGACGAGTTGCTCGGCCGCCGCCGGGGTGAACCCGGCAGGGAAGACGGACAGGGTGCTCAGGGCGGACCGCGCCGGCTCGTCGAGGAGGTTCCAGCTCCAGTCGACCACGGCGTGCAGGGTGCGGTGCCGCTGCGGGGCGTCCCGGGACCCGCCCCGCAGCAGCGCGAAGCGGTCCTCCAGACGCCGGGCGATCTCCGCGACGGACATCACCCGCACCCGGGCCGCGGCGAGTTCGA
>Ga0307512_10001571_pt1 | contig 31999 bp, 27 predicted proteins | sample 14_EM_MG_FD_200267 | JGI IMG/M metagenome (GOLD analysis project Ga0307512, IMG submission 200267) | Populus trichocarpa ectomycorrhiza microbial communities from riparian zone in the Pacific Northwest, United States - 14_EM | ecosystem: Host-associated > Plants > Roots > Unclassified | place... | reverse complement strand
AAGCAGCAGTACGACTTTGAAAGATATTCTGATTCTTGTTCTCTCGATACGCACTTCGAGCTCAGTTCCGCAACATCCATATCACCTGCGCCCGACCCCGCCCGTTACATTACCGGCTCTGATAAAAGCGAGAGCAACGAGGAGCAGGAGCCGCTGTTGGGGCCAGAGCTAAAGGATAATCAGCTGAGGTTCCAAACAGATGAGGATCAGCATAACGAGTAAGAGCACACCAGAGTGATGGATAACAACAATCAGGAGCATGATTATATGCCTAATATCAGCGAGGAGGCAGTGGCTGGTTACCAAGTAAGATCGATTGGATAACAAGGGGAATATACCTGACCACTGGATAGTGAAACAGGTCTCTCAGAAGAGGTGATCTGTATAACATGCCACCAGCAATGGTAGTATCCATCCTCAAAGTCGACAAAGGGTTATTGAGCACCTGTCACCAGTACATTCAAGACATATGGCACAACACCAGGGCACTGCTAATCACCACCACTGCCAAGGGTACAAAAGGGTTCCGCAAAGACATTGTGCTGCCACTCGATCAGTTCTCACAACATAGCAATCGAGGGTGTGCAGTAGCCAGAATCTACACCGAAGCAGCTACTCGGGAAGAGGTCAATGGCATAATCTTGCCTAGGTGTGAAGAGGATCGCAGCTGGTGGGTGCAGGAGACACTGGGTTGGTGGTGACTGGAATAATGCAGCGGCAAATGCTGCGTTGGAACTGCGATCGTTCTGATGATAAAGGTGATAACCACAAGAATGGCAATTCGACGGGCGATAGGGAAGTGCAGGGAGCACATATAGATAATGGAAAGGAACTTGTATGGCACAATTGACATGGCAATGATGACGATCATCCGTTGGAGCACAACCAGACGAGAGCCCTGAAGTGGTTGCCCATATACTTTCATAATGAGTTGTCGATGGCACTTGTAACTCCTCTATTCAGGATGTAGCCAATGTAATGAAACCAACTATCCACGTAGCAACACAGTGCACAGTCCCAACCATGAGAGTCACAGCATGTCGCCTTGTAACCCAGTGCCCATCTGCAGATGTGATTGAATCATGGGATGGTGCCCAGAGGCACAGAAAGGATGCATTTTGAGCACCGGAATGCTGGAATGGTGCGAGGAGAACGCTGAATCTGATATGGTCATCAGGCATCAAGGCATTGACTATTGACGTTGACTTTGGATTAGCCCTAACTGGTGGGATCCATGGTGTCTGAAACTGTAGAGCCAACCAATGAAGTAGCATAGAATTCGATGGTTTATGCATGGAGGATGCTGTCTGGTGGGCACTGATGCACAACATGGAGGAGTGGGCTGAGAAGGGCCAGCAAAAAACAAAGACAACCAACAACACCCTGGGACCAATCCATAAGAAATCAATGACCTCTGGACCTCTTGGAGAACCTGGACCCTCTATACAACTGGAACCCTCTGGACAACCTGGAATAATCTCTTCTCACGTTCCTTCCACCTGAGCACAATATGCATTTCTCTCTGTACTAATTATGCAAATCATTCCAAGTCGCCAGATCTGGATGGCTATTGACAATCCATCGCTCATTCCGTCCATCTCCTATCATACTACTGGTAGCTTTCTGTGCGATCACGTGCACGCAGTCGACAATGTTTCCCACGCTCAAAACTTGCAAAGCTATGACTGCCGGTGCTTTTCTCACTTGAACAAATTTCGAGACCGGATCCAAGTTACCCGAGTATTCTGGTATTGTGGTGAGCGCCAGGGCTGAACAGAACTCAATGAAAGCTCCATCCTCATTTTGCAGTGTGATTTTCAATAGTGATTGCAGTTGCCATGGGAAATGCCCATTCAGTGGGCCATAACAGCTCCTTGGGCGTTGCTCTATGGGCCCCCAGTCGTTCCGTCAGTCCCCTCTGCGCCATCTCCAGTTTGCCTGTGCATCGACTCATCTGAGATATGTGTTCACCTTCTGAACCTCAACTTGAACCTTAATTCCATGGTAAACAGAGAGCTCCATTGCATGCAGTTGTTTGTCTGATATATACGTCTTGTTACAACTTGTATGCTTGATAAACTGCCAGGTGCCATTGTATATTGCCACGCAGAGTGTTCTGTCTTGCCTATTGTTGAGTAATGCACTGAAGTCATTGAGCATGTCATCAGGATGGTTTCCATCAGGGCGGTTTTCGGGTCCCATGAATTCAGGCTTCGCATATAACTAGGAGCTTAGGGGGGTAGCGAGATCAGCACCGTAAGGGAGGACTCTGCAGGCGGCAGCGCTGTGCTCCCCATGCTGAGTGAGGGCTTGGAGATTGAGCTCTCTGATTTCGAAGCAGAGAATGCGACGCTGAAAGGTGATTACTTGCGGCAGGTAGTTGAGATTGTGATTGGAGGCGTTCCAACCATCCCTGAGGTTCGTTTTAGGTGCTTGTACATGTCCCTCAGCAGACTACTGTTGCAAGGCTCTGAATGGATCAATCTGTGTGACCCAATGAGACATCAAGTGGATCTTCAGAAAGTTGACATTGGCATCTACCTTCGTGGAAAGATCTATCTCCTGTCTGATATACTCCCGCCAGGCATTCATTTCGCGCAGCTTCTTGGACTGTGTTCCCGTTTCAGCATTTGTTTTCTTGTCTACCTATCGCTTCATCATGAGTTCCATTCTCGGGGCATTCACTATGGCCATTGCCTTGTTACTGGCTTGCCCGAGTAAGACAACATCTTTCAAGGTGTGTAAACAATGCAAGGCGTCCTGCATATCGCTCAATGTTGTATGATTGTGTGATTGATATCGATCATACATATAGAAGTCTAACAATTTTGGTTAGCACTCGATTGCGTGATGGAATATATGATGCTGAGAGGGGCTTCCACCCTGTTGAGACTGGGTTACCACTCCAAGCAGGTACTGGCTCATATCCTGCATCTCCTTCCCATTCCATTAAGAAACTTCCTCATATGACTTATTTTTTGGTGTGAGGTCATGGTAAGCAGGCACAGATAACCAGATTGGATTGTACTTGTCCAGCCATTCGTGCATCTTCATGAAGTGGAGAATCCACTTCTGGAGGTGGTCAAGCATGCCGATCTGCATTGTGAGGAGGAGGTTGGGCTTTGGGAGTTCGCTCATGATCCAGGGAATATGTCAACACACGTTGAATCCTCGGTGACCATGGCGCGACTACTGTTTGGCATCGGCTGCCTTGGTGTTCGCATTACTGAGCGTTTTATATGGGTTGTGATCCCACCGGAGGTCTCGCTTGTCAGGAGGGACATAATCTCAAAGTTGGTTCTTTGGACACTCGTGCCAGAAACCAACATGCCGCTCGGGATGATGTACTAGGATGCTATACTCTGGGCAAACTGGAAGCCATGCTGCTAAAACCGGTTTGCAATGCCTGAAGTTGACATCTGCACAGAAAACCTTCTCATAGCTGCTCTCAGCGCTGACAATATGGTTCAAGGTGAGATGCTGGAGTACCTGGCAGAGCACTTATGTCAGCACCTCTCCGATTGTTTGCATGCTTCTTATCCAGCAGCTTCTGAGGAATTTTGCTGTTTTTGATGGGAATTGGCAGTAGAGCGACCATTATGACACTGTGCATTGAGGGCATCTGGCGGATCATCGAACATAGATTGCCAATTGTCATATATGCAGCCCACCCTGTCTTGTCGCCAACACAATTCGAGAGATGTGTTCTATCGGACATGAAAATCTAGGGATGCAGTGTATCGCCCACTCTGAGCCTTGAATCAATGTCGATTAGCACGTTATTATCCTGGTGTATCTCCTTTTACCATGGTCACCCACCACCAATCCACAGTTTGCATTTCCATATACAGCCATTTCTGTGGCGTATCGCTGGTAAAGCAACACTGTGGAGGGTAAATGAGATGCTCGGCATAGGCTGGCTGCCGCATCAACCATCTCATGCTTGTTGATGATATCTCAACTGCAGTATTTGAAAGGGGGTTTGTGATTGTCATTCCATCTCATATCCTCGAGAGTGTTTAGTTCCCACTCCCCACAAGCCTGATCATCTGGTATGCCAGCCACAAGCTTCTAGATGCCATCCCTGGTGTTGAAGCTTGGGCAATGCAGAGCAGTCTATTCTTCCTTCAGTACGTTGTCATAGTACGTCTTCAAGCCCGTCTTCTTGATCCCTCACTGGAGTGTTCTGTACTCTTCACATGTCGCCAACATGTAGTAGGGCTAGTTCTGTAGCCTAGTCTCGAGAGAACCCTGAGTGTCATATTCCCATGGCTCAGAAATGTAATTGCTCAGCTGAGCGCCAGCGCTGCGGTATATTTGCGTCCGCAGCAGAGGAGGTGGCGCTGGTTGAGACTCGGTCTGCGATGTTTTCAACATGTTCGAGTGAGGGAAACGTGTTCAAGTCATTGACTGAATCCTTGTTAGTGTTCAATTCACAATGCTGAATGGGTTCAACTCATCGGAGCGTGCTGCAAACAGTCAGATCCTTCTGCCGTGCAACTTGAAGGCATTCAGGATGGTGTAATTTGATAGGTTTAGGTTGCCAGCTGGCTGAAGTAAACTTCGTTCGGCATCAAAGTTTGGGGCAACAGATAGAGGTCTTCTCTGGCATTAGCAATGCCATGCGAGGAGTGGTATTTACACTGTAGACAGGGACGAAAGTTGGTGCTAGGCCTGAGCAGCCTGGTGTGGGTGTAAGCTCACGATACTTTCAGCTAACTTGAGAGATTTATTGAGCGTCAACACCCTCACAAGGAAGTTCCTTACATGCCAGGGGTCACAAAAACACTACATGCATGATGTCCTATATTACTCTGAACAAAATAACACCAATACAAGACCCAGAGATCAATTAACCCTGAACGATTGGAAAACCTCACAACATGTCTAACAGTCAATGCCTGCGATACCCAGATTACAGCAAAGGAAACGAACAAGTCAAGAACCCGACCTTAACCTGAACGCAACAACCATCCCCTCCTCTCCAACGCCAGGACTGGTTAACTCATCACCTACACAGCCATCCGGGCACGCCCTGGGGTGAGGGACATCGGGGATAGGGACATCGGGGAGAACGACAACGGGGAGAATGTCGCCCCCTGCCAATTCGCTGAGCAGCTGCTGATCCACATCCACATCCGAGGTTTCTCTGGCTGCTTCAGATCCTCGCACAGTTGGGATCACTGGGCGAGGTTAATGCGGCATCAGGGGCCACAAACACTGCAGCCCAACAAGGGGATGAGTCTCCGGAGTTCGTGGTCGTGGGCGAGTCTCCGGGGTATGTGGCTGTTGGGTAGCTGCCGGGGCTTGTGGCTGCATAGTATGCTACCACATCTCCTGGCCTCGCTCAGGTAGCACAATTGGGCGATCATCTACCATGGTAGCTACATCGTCTGCCGATGTATTTACCATCTCCCTCGCCAATCGTCCGAGGTCCTTTGCTATCACCCTCAGCCGCATCCTCCTCCTCATCCTCATCTTCCTCCTTCTCCTTATCCTTCTAGTCATCTTCCTCCTCTTCATCTTCCTCCTCTTCATCTTCCTCCTCTTCATCTTCCTCCTCTTCATCATCCTCCTCTTCATCATCATCACTGTCCCTTTCCATATGCACATCGCCGTCTAAATCAATGCCATATGCTGTGTCCACATAATCTTCCATGCACATATCTACCTCAGAATCATGTTCTGAGTCATAGTCGCCATCTGACTTGTCAGTAAAGTCAGTATTATCATCTGAAGACATTGACACAGTGGGCAATGTGTCCAGCTCTAAATATACCCGCCCTAATTAGCCCTCCGTGTCCAAGTCTGCCTCATACATTACCTTCTGCAACTGCAAAGCAATGGCACGAGAGATATCGTCTCCCTTTGATGGTTCTTTCACAATACATTACCTTTTACCGTTTCCCTCCCCCTTTCCGTTCCCTTCTCTGTTGCCTTCCACTCCCCTTTCCCTTTCCCCTTCCCATCCTCAGTCACCTTCCCATCCCCTCTTGAATCTTTTGCTCCATTCCCTTTCCCAGGCCATTTCTCACCACCGGGTGTGTCCTCCATATTCTCGCCCTTGTCATTGACATTGCCCTCGGTATGACGGCTCCTTCCACCGCTTGGCCCTCCGGGATCCACCCAGTTCTCATCATCATCACCATCCTTGTCGATCATCTCATCCCAATCAGTGGTCTAACAGCCAGGATGCCGCCAGGCTTGTACTGCCAGCAGCTTGGCGGCTCAATCTTTGCCCTGAGATCATCACTGCCATACCATGAGAAACGCTCGCAGGTGCGTTTAACATTCCCCTCGCTTGTTGTCTGGTGATTAGAGCGACTGGCTTGGTCCCCAAAGGCACGGGGGTTGTCCCACCTACAATTGTTCATTTGGTTGCGGGTTTTGTCAAACATTTGCCCCATATTTGAGCGGAATGCTGCCCACCACTCCCGAAACGGCGAACTCCTGCTCCTTTGGAGTGGCCATATCTGGTGGAATTGTGAAAAGTGACAAGTTGTGACTGGGTCAAAAAAGAATATATCATGAATGAGGGCCCATGCCCTCTCATCTGTGACAACTCAAACATTGCAGAACCATATGAGTTCAATCATGTGTTCCAAGATGAATCTGTGGATACGGTCTCGATCCAATGACTGTCATCACTTTATAACTGATGTCGGCATTTTTGCCCTAGCTGTTACCTTCCCCTTTCCTTTGTGAATTCGCTTTGGTGCCATCGCTGTGAGTTGAAAATGAATCTCCGTCAGAGGCGTTAGGATAATCATACTGTTGCATGTAGTTGAGGGATGTGGAGAAGGAACATACAAAGTTGTGTAGGTTATCGGGTGTGTGTTGAAATGAGAGGTGCTGCTATGTGCAAGTCATGTGATATCAAGTCAGTTCAGGATGCTGGCGGTGTGTTTGATACCGGAGGAAATGTGTATGGAGATGTAGGCGGGACGAAGGGATATATATACTCGAGTTCTTGCGATTTCTTGGTTTACCTTGTGAGATATCACAATTTTGATTCCTATCCTGCGTTGTGTGGGTTAACAATTCCAAAAATGGCCCGGCCTGCATCTTGCACAACCACCAGGCACCTCAGGAATGAGAATCCTCGAGCCAAGATTTGGGGCTTGCAGTTAGGAGAGTTTACGACGCTGGTCGGTGCTTATGCATCGCACACCACATTTACGGCTCAGACCTCGTGCATCTCGGAGCGGACTGAGTAGTTCTCAGGTTGTCCCAACTGTGCAAGCATTCCACATGGCTACCAAGACGCCTAGCAGTGCAAAAGGCACAACAACTGTTGTCATAGGATAGAGAATATGTCATTGTTCACTTTGCGATGATTTTAACTCTGCCAAAGGGGGATGGCTAACAGCATGATGATGATATACTCAATCGATGGTTCAAAGTATTGTGCCAGGAACGAGTGCCACACTAAGACAACTGTGCCAAGAAGGCATAAACACTCTTCAAGTGGTGCAAATCGACCTTCCGATGTTGCTGTAACATTGGATATCAATGCTGAGTTTAATCTGAGTTCAATCTGATGGCAGGCAACTCCATAATCGAATGCTTGTCAAGGGATCTCATCCCCGAGTATTGTCATGCTTTAGGGTCTTGCATGGTCTGAACTGCGCCTCCCTTTATTGTCTATTCTGTCCCTAGTCGCTCAAATATGACTCTACCTCGCCTGCCATTGCATATGCATGCAGAGGATACTACTCCTACATTCTTAATGTCAAACACCTATATTGGACAATGGCGTCCCAAAGTCATTGCCCTGACACAGCTCCAGTCGTATGAAATGTACGAAGTCGTGCGAATAGTCTGAATCCACAAAAGCATGCGGCTTCAGGGAATTCTCCAATTCCCCCAGCAAAGAGACACATTTCCGTACCAGCTGGCGAGAGGGATTCGTCTGCAGGAGGGAGTTCTGTAGGCTCAACAATCCAAGGTCCCAACTCCGCCCCCTCAACTTTGCTGAACAATTCTAGCATTGCAGAAATCACTCAATGCTTGACTGCCACCCTGTCAGCAACACAGCAACGGTCAATAAATACTCCAACCGCCACAGCAGGTACATGCAGTCATAACACACCAGCACCCAGAGGAACCTCAGAGACAGTCTGAAAGCGTGACATCGTATCCAGCCCTGCGTCCAGCATTGCTAGCACTCCCACGCCTCTCCGCGGTCTTGAAAACCTGCCTTCAGCCATCGCAAATCCAGAAGCCCGCACAATCATTACCAATCCACTGCGAACGCGAGCAACGGACAGGGATCAGAGACAGAGGCATGGGCAATTGCAACCGCAGGCGGTGTGTACACCTGAATCAGTGGTCTACGGCAGTCTCAGCATCCAGCAACGTGGTCACTCAGACATGACGCGTCTTGAATTTGCAATGGGCAGCCTCCTGGAGGTCTACATGTGGAACAGATGGCCTTGTATGAGTGCAAGTGACTGTGAAAAGGTAAGGTATGCAATGTGACGTGTTGCGAAGGCATTAACTGAAGCCCTACACTGGCAGATAATTGCGATGTACTGGAACACCGCTATGCAGCAAAACATTGTTTGGTCCATAGCATTGGAGGCACACACAAAGGATAGCTTGAAAGAGGTATGTTGAAGCAACAGCCCACGTTGGATATTACATGCTCAAACCGGTACCAGGTTCGAGCACAAGTCATTGAGGTTGAATCCCATTGAATTCACTCAGCAAGGGACTATGTATGTCAGCTTTATGATCTCCACCGCTTTCAATCCAACACGGAGCACTTGGAATTCATCGAATCCCTTCTGGCAGACAATAAGTATCTTTTTCCTGAAGCAGGGCATGAGGAAGGTGGTGTACACAGTCCAAATCCAACGCAGAGAGAGTTAAAAGCTGCTAATGAATGGCCAGCGTCCACTTTCCCTTCTGGCGGAAGCAATCATGGGGTTTAGATACATCAAATTTTAACATCGGGCGAATAACCGTGGAAAGTATGCTGAGGGATATCATAATACCATGATTGACGACAAAGACGGTCATATATCCTTGCCACTGATCATGTTTACCTGCACTGTGTTGCGCTATGCTCTCCTGGAGTGGCACAAGAACAATGATGTTCATCTGAAAGCTTCCAAGCAAAAGCTGAAAGCGGACAGACCTGATCGCTAGAACTACTTTAACTACAAGAATGACAGTGGGAAGAACGCATCCTGCTGCGCTGCAACGGTCGCAAGTTGTTAACCTTGCCTGGTGTTGCAGATACATATACAATCTGGATGAATACCAGGAACGCACCACCGGAGAGCTACCAGCTGAGGGTATATAAAAACACTCTTGCTACAGTCAAACATCAGATCCAACAGGCAGACAATTCACTGCCTGCCATGGTCATCAGCGCGGAAGCAGCGCGTGTCAACAATGCCAGTTTCATTGACTAATTGATATCCAAAGTGGAGCTTGAGGAGCCTGAGATCAGAAGCACCGACCCGAAGTTCCCGATAGACAACAATTGCCAAGATGAAAAACTGCATTTTGTGATACCAGGGGGCAGCGGGGATTACGAAGATGAAGGTGACGAAACCGACGAGTGTGATGCCATCCCTTCCGCCTTAGGGCGAGTATGGGCTGAAACTGAAATCTTGAGATTTGAGCTGGGAACGACTGATGTCGACGGGATTGAGGGCGACGATGGCGACGATGCGGATGCGGATGAGGAATAAGAAGCATCGCAAGCCGATGCCGGATCAATGCAGAATGTGGAGTACTGAGGGGATAGTAATAGAGAGTGTGAAGAATGGACAATATATTTCACACCTGTATAATACAATATTGGCGAAGCAAATGCAATGGCAAGCGATGTATCCGAAGCACAGACTGTATTGTAACAAGTGACAACATCTCAAAGCTCAACATATATTGGGAGAGTGCGGCATCCGATATATAGCAATAGTGGAGAGGTAAAATGTGGCACTTGGCCAGTGAAAGGTATAATTATCACCAGGCGTTGTGTAAATGGCTTCAGCATAAATACAGCACCTGCGCAGAGTGTAACACACATGTCGCTCTGATGGCGCATACACATCACCACATTCCGGGTGCAAGGTAAAGGAGATATGTATGCAACACGACCCATTGCCTGGGTGACGGGAAGTGTGGAATTCTTCGTCAGAGGGTACGAGGGTCCGACAGTGCTGTTAGCGCCATCCCGAACAGCCAGGTGTTTCTGATGGAACGTAGGGCTGTTGCTGATGAAGTATTCCCCAGAAGGTGTTAGGTGCTCTCCAAACCTACTGCAAATCTGTGCAGATGTTTCAGCCGCTCTAAATTTTAACTATTCTATGAGTCAAATTTTGTATCATCTTGAATGCACCTCCATCACTGTTCATGCTTTCAAGTGCACTGGAAATGCTCTAGCAGAAACTGAGAGCACTTTGCTGGCCTCCAGGGGGGGTTGGAGCATCAGGAATTACTTAGGAGCACCTGTGAGGTTGACCAGGATGTGTGGGTGGTTTGCATGTGGCTTCCAGAGAGTGTTAAATTTTCCTGATGAGTTTCTCATGATGATTACTCCCATCTCCTTTTAACTCCCTTTTTCCCATTCTCAACTCTACCATCACCTGAGAATGCCAAGTTATGTCATCCCTCTCTGTCTTTCTATGTCATGATCATGACATAATACTGGCTGCAGTATACTTCATGTAAACCATGAACCCAAGATCGACTCTGTCCTGCTCCCAGCTTGTCTCTCATCTCTTATGTTGTGACTCTTGGTTGATCTGGTTATACTCTATTTCCTTCATTCCCACAATTATGCAATAGCAAATCAATAATGTAACAGCTCCCAGTTTGCCGTGCTCCCATTCAACCTCTTCCAGATTGAACATCTCCATGAACTCCTCAAATCTTTCCCCGTGATGGCCTCTGAGGGCTGCTGACAGTTCACACTATCTCGGCCTGCAGGGGTGTCTCACAACATGCACAATCACTGCCTCAATGTTCTCACCATCATAACCTGGAAGTGCATTCTGATACTCCCTCAGTCACAGCGTCCAAGTTTGCATGGTCAGTGCCTCCAAGTGAATCTCAACACTCACGCATTCACTGCCCCAAGGTAGTCATTCAGTTCACATGATCACAGCCTCTACACTAACCGGATCCCAGCCTTCAAGTGTATCTCAAAACACCATTGATCACAGCCTCCACATTTGCACAACCATGACCTCCGTGTGAATTTCTAGACTTGCTCAATTACAGCCTACAAGTTCACTCCATGATGACCTCAATGTGCATCATCATACTTGCTTGATGATGACCTCCAAGTTCACATGATCATGCCCTCCCAGTGTATCCAAAAACTTACTGGATTATAGCCTCAAGAGTGTATCTCTAACCTCGCATGATCATGGCCTCCATGTGCATCCCAGAGTCACTCAATCACAGCCTCCAAGTGTATTATTAACCTCATTCAATCACAGTCACCATCCAAGTGCATCCCCAATCTCACTCCGTCACAGCCTCCAAAGTGCATATCTATGTTCACTCAAACAGCATCTGCAGATGATTCTCCATTGTGCTCGAGAGTTCAGTCTGACCCCAGATTGACCATATGTATATTTATAAATAGACTGAGATTGATAATACATGCCCTCTAGAGAGGTCGCTGATCATCTTCGGATGGTAACACAGATGAATATGATTGACGAAATGGCTTGTTACAATCAGACCATATGATCCACTGCTCTGGGGATACCGTACCAAGTTTAAAGTCTCTGGCACGGCTGCATAGAAGTCTCATCAGGTGCTATTGAAGTCTCCTGCAGAACTGGGCAGATGATCTCAAGCTGCTCCTGAAGTCTGCCGCAGCTCTGCCCAGAGGTCTCAGCCGCTCCGAAATTTCGATATCCGATAAGTCTTATCTTGTAGCATCTTGAATTCCTGTCTATGACTGCAGGTGCTTTCAGAAACACCTGAAGATATACTTGCAACATCTGAGAGCGTTTGCCTAGCATCAGGGGTGACTGGGAGCATCTGCAATACATTGGGATTACTGGTGAGGACAACCAGAGTGTATGGAATGGGATCATGTAGCTTCCAGACCAGTTTACATTTTCCGATGCAGCAAGTCTCTGGAACAAGCAAACAGATGCATTCATATGATCATATAGTCCTGTTAGTTTGGGAGTGTTTTGCATCTTCAGAGTGTACTTGAGAGTGTAGAGCCAAGTGGGCTGGGAATGTGTCATCGAGTGCAATTGGGAGTTCACTTGAGAGCATGCTCAGGACTGTGCTTCAGAGCATGCTTAAGAGCATACGTCCAAGCATACAGTCAAGCAGGCTGGAAGTGTTCCATCGAGTGCCATTGGGACGAATCTTGACTGCATACTCAGGAGTATACTTGTGAACATGCCTGCAGGTGTACTTTGGAGCATTCTGAGGGCTTACATGGGAGTATAAGCCATGCAGGCTGGGAGTGCAGAGTCGAGTGCAAACTTGAGTATCCTTGAGAGCATGCTCCAGAGTGGGCTTCCGAGCATCTTGAGAGCATACATGGAAGCCTACATTCAACCAGGCAGGGAGTGTGCCATTGAGTGGAATTGAGAGAATTCTTGAGAGGATGTTCAGGAGTATACTGGAGAACATACTCAGAGGTAAAAATTGGAGGATACGGTTAAGAACGCTGGCAGTGTGCAATGGAGTTCAAATGGGAGTGAACTTCAGAACATACAAGGAGAATAGTTGGGAATGTCCAGAGGGATTACTTTGGAGTGCAGTTGAGCACACTGGCAGTGTACAATCCTGCCCAATTAGGAGTGTATTTCAGAGCGTATTTGGGAGCATACAATAACTTGGGTGCATGCAAAGAAGTTCATTTGGTGCTTTGGGATTAACTTTTTTCAATGCAGCATGATGTATAGTACGAAGTGTACAGAATTACATGCCTATCATAGCAATCTAGTCAATAAACAGGTCCATTGGACCTCATTGTGGCACATGTCAAATATGCTATGGATTAGAGTTTCAAAAACAGCTTCTGTATGAGGTATGTATTATGGGAGGTTCATTTTCCCAGTGGCAATATCGGGGAGTCAGTTTGAATTCCTGGTGTATATAAACCAAGGATAAATTAGACAAATATATTTACATCACGATTTGATTGTGAAATCTATTCATTAACTTGATACTGTACAGTGTTCAACATATAACTATGTATTATTCTGTCCATAATTTGACCATTATATATTTGCACCCATACAATATAATCCAAACCTAACTTGAATATTTTATACATGAAATGGTGCCATAAATAATTTAATACATACTGCTTTAAAGTCCAAAACAATTCAACTGTTGCTTGATATAATATATTACAGGAAACTAATTTATTTGTCACCAAATATCTAATATATAATAGTCTACATACAGAATAGTTGGATAAATGTAAGCAGTCTCTTGAATTGTCCATGAAATCTACAAAAAAGGCAGAAAGATTTCAATATATTGACATATAGTCATTACACATTATCATTGTAAGGACTATATCAATATGGCTCATGTCAGGAGTAATGCTCAATAAGTATATATACATATTACAATTCATGAAATATAGTGGATATGTTCATAGCAACTAATATCATTGAAGTACAATGTGATATGCCCCACCACCTAGATTGAGATACTTCAGCTACTTCCATTATTTGCTTTTGTATGTGGCAAAAGATATTGTATCGATTTAGACTTCATTGATATGTAATAATGGAGAAAGATATATTAATGTCACATTTACAATGCCTTAAGCTTCGAGAGAAACAACAACCAGACAATTGGTACAATAAGTTAGGATAAGGAATGAGGTGGGTATATACTTCATAGGTCTCCTATAAAGTAACACATCCCATATAGCAAGCAACGGCAAGAAGATGAACACACATTGACATTACTAATCTGATAAGTCCAAATATCAAGAAGAACAGTCAACTTCATGTACCAACTGGGAGGTCATAACAGCAGCTTGAACGATAATATTTACTATTGAATCTGCCTATAGCAGTAGTTTAGCAATTGCTCTGCTAGAATTGGATTCTGGAGGAGATATATTACTTTGTGGCAAAATACATTTGAGTAATACATTGATAAGACTGACATTATAGTGCCTACAGTTGAAGTTTGGTGACACAAGTGACATAATACCTAGCAGAACATAATAAAGAAGACAGTAAAGCTGACTGCACCATAAAGAAGGTACACGCTGCATAGACAGATTGAGCAAAAGCCCAGCAAGCAGCCAAAAACTGCAGAGGCTAACTGGTAGTACTGAAGAAATCAGTACAGATGGTAGTCACAGCCAGTAAATGGAACCTGGCTACTGACATTGATAATTCAACCATTTCTTTCAATATTGAGGTGAAAACCTACCACTCATTGAAGGTGCATGTGATATTTAGAAAGTGGGTAACTTTATTGTGAAACAATACTGATTACTTCAAACCCAGTACTACTACTTTGGAGCACTGAATGTAACAACTGCAAGTGATAGTGAAGATAAAAACAATTATAACTGAAATAATTACCACATTGGTAGTAATACTACATATGAATTGCAATGTGGAATATATCTAACTTAAACTCATTGAGATTGTAGTCAGACTTATAATGTCAGCATACTCAAGTAGTCATCTGTAGATAATATACAATAACGTCTGTTTTGGCTGATTGTTGGATTATACACTCCAATGGACTGTATACAATGATCGGGGGGAGGGGTAACTACTAACCAAACAGTTGAAAGGCAAAGTGGCATTATTCAACTAATTATTTCAATAGATTGTCACTTCAGCTCAGTGTGTATAGACCTATAATTCCCCAGATACACTTCAAACTATATAATGTACAGTTGCAGAAAATGACATTGCCTACTGCTGATTTATCCTGTATCAAAATTTATTTGTATACATAAAATGATGGGCTATATTTCAGAAAGCAATGTTGTTCAGAACTGAATTCAGTCTAGCTACATTAACAAACTAGATACTGAAGCAGGTATAATCCCCACAGTATAATGCCAAAGTGCCAATCAGAACTCTGGTAGTAACCACAGTAATTAATATCTACTGGCAGGTGGGTACTGGGTATTCTGCAACTGTTCAGATAACCCTTGAGCTACCCATTAGCTGGAAATCTTGCAGGGAGAAATTAGTAGTTGCAAAAGCTGCAGTAATTATGAAGGAATAGTATATAACAGATGCAGCAGTTGACCAAATGACTGACTTGCTGTGAACGTTAATCATGGTGTGTGAGAAGTGAATGACAGGGCAGAAAATATCCCAGGGGTGGTAGAGGTCTGGGAGATTGTTTGTAAATCACATGCGTGATACTGCCAGGTGAACAGTATACTGGAAGGCAAGAAATAGAGTCAGAGGAAATATGGAATACCAAGTGAATAGAGATTATGTGGAAGTATCAATATCATGTTCTTTTACTTCAAAAATAATATCTCAAATCTGCTCAACTGTAACCTTGCAGCAACATACCCACCCAGTTAAACAGAGGAAGAACAAAAGAAAAAAGTGCAAGCATGAGTGACATTGGCATATCTTCAGTATATTACAGTATCAGCTAAAGGTTTCTCAGCCCAATACTCTTCAATCAGTTGCCCAATGGTAACTATACATCCTAACCCAATAGTACAATTTCACTGAGCACTGCAAAGCAAGTTGAAACAGTACCAGTGAGACAAGTATACCTGGATCTAAATACCAGTAGACTTGTATACTAGAGGCAGTATATTACATATCTGCTAGCAAAGAACAATATCTCTCTCTGTAATAATCAGTTTGTAGACATTCCACTTCACAGCAAGAAGATGAAGAATCACTGGAGGTTACTTAATGGTGTATATTGTGGCAAGTAAAGGTACAGAATCCATGACATGAGAAAGAATGAGTACAGAATGACTCAATTATGGATAAATCTGCAGGGTCAATAATGATAACATGATTACAATGCACCCAGTAATATATCATAATAGAACGACTTGTCATGGAGTTAAGGGTCGAACTAATAGACTAAGTGGGAGTGAGAGTGATTGCAAAAAAAGTCACAGTCAGATTAGACTAGACAACAGATAAGTTAAGAAAGTCAGCAAATGCTGCGCATTGTGGTTTCTCATGGGTAATGTCTGAATTTCTCATTCCTTGATACAATACAGGACAATTCATCAGCAGGAGGAATTGTAGTCAATTGGATTGTTTGGAAGTGTATCATGTCTAATCACAATCCCAGGATGGTCAAATCTCAGAGTTGACTGATTCAATGCGGTGGTATTCAAATGCACCTGGGAGAGCTGCCGACAAGGTTGGAAGTGGTCTGGACCACATCAAAAAATTGTAAAATGGTCCAGCAGCCACATGCAAACCTCCCAGACATGCTGGTTGACCTCACCAGTGCTCCTGAGTAATTCCAGACGCTCCCAGGCCCCCCAGGAGCTCAGAAAAGTGTGCTTAGATAGTGCAAGAGCTTTTTCAGGTGCGCTGAAAAGCACATGCAGTTATGGAGGTGCATTCAAGATGCTACAATATTTGACTTCTAGGATAGTCTAACTTTGGAGCACCTACGACATGAGCCCAGGTCTGTGTTGGACATCAAGAAGATCTGAGACCATCTGCAGAGGGTGGCGAGAGACTTCGAGAGCAGCTGATGAGACCTCTGCGCGGCTCTGTGGGAGACTTTCTACTTGGTGCAAGTATGAACAGAGGATCCCAAGAATGATTTGACTGTTGTCAAATTTGTTGAAAAATAGTGCACACTGTTCTTTATAACCTGTACCATCAGTTGAACCATAGTAATGTACATTGTGTCTCCTCACACAATGGTTCTGTCATTAATAATTTCAACTTTCCTTTGGCTTGTAACATGGCAGATGTAGTTGATGATGGCACACAGAATATTAATGAATGAATCCGAAACCGGTAGCTCCACTATAGAATAACAGATGTATCCTTATCACTTGGGTTTTTATGGTAAACGTATAGGCTATAACAAATTGTTTTGCTGTCATTCATCCTTCCAAAACATTCACTTTGCTAATTGAAAAACATGAAGTTGCAAATCATTATATTACATCAAAATATTTTCTGTCAACATACAGGTCATACTTCTTCAATAAATATATTCCTGTCGAAATTCTTGGCCAGCCTCACCTGTCACTGTAGTGTTTACTCCCACCATGAGCACCACAATACAATGTTTCTTCTTCATAGGCATGAACTTTATTGTGCGGTGGTGAAATCTGCTATGGCAAGAACACCCTATACATGAGACTTGCAATGCCTTTTCCACAGAAGATCTCTTCTGCCTTCTCGTACTCAAATTCATCAGCACAGGTCCAGTATTTCCAGTATCTAAGTGGGGTGGAGCTACTACCAAAATCTCCCAGGATTAATACAATTGGTGGGATAATGCAAAACCTACCCCCCGTTCAGTTGCAGTGGACTTGTCCATTCACCAACATTTGATCTAGATTTCCCATTCTGGCAGATCACAAACGGTATGGGAAGTCTCTTTTAAAGATCCATAAACCAGGAACAATCTCTCATTTCTTTATATTGATCAATATACAGCCGATTTCAGTGCTTTGATGGGTTCTAATTATAGTCAGTGGCCATAACTTAGAACTCGCAGTTTATTTGTTTAATTTCTGCAGTATTCCTTTGTCTAGTTGCTACTGACTTGGGTCCCCAAAAGCAGTTTCCAGAATTTGTATAAAAGCTGGAATGTACCCCAGGTAAATTGTTCTATCCCCTCCGAGGTGTTGCATGATCTTCCTTAATGGTACCTGCCACAATTGGTTGAATGCATGTCACATCTTCACCTACTTATGGGGAAATCTCTCAGGTGGGTTAGGAGTCATCATTCAGAATTGTGCGCTCTATCATCTTGACTAAGTGTGGTCACAAAATGTAAATTCTCAGGAGTGGGGAATCTTCTGTCCTTTGAAATCAGAATTCTGGCAAACAACTTGAGCTGCTCTGGCTGGGCAGAAGGAAATGCATGGTCTTCAGGTCACTCACCTTCCCCTGTAGTAGGATGATTTTGGACTGGTGGTTTAATGGCCATAACACTGCCACAGGTCTGGAGTACAGTCTGGCTTGGAGAAGGAGTTGATGATTTTCTGCAATCCTCTTTTTAAGCTATTCCAATCCTGCTATATTATTCTGGATCACCAGCAGTCTCTGGATGTTTTCCTGCGCCATGAATAACTGAAGGAATGCTAAAGCTGAGAATTTCTCGGATTGTGACATCACATCAGATCCTGCACATTTGCCAGTACCAACTATACTACTCAATTTTGGATTGTGTCAGAAATGGGGATATATTGATAATGTGTGGAATTTCTACTGATTGTGCTGTTTTTACTGCTGCTGGTGCATACCCAACAGTTGATATTATTCCTGTGCAATTGTGTCCTACCTGATGACAGGTTTGCTCTAGATTACCATTAGGTAACCAAATACAATGTAACCTCAAGTACTTGATCCAGTGTTTTCTGAATATAAGATGGGTTACACTTAGTCCACCGACTTCCTTTGCAATCTCTATTGACTCTTAATACCATGAGGATGAGTCATCTGACTGTTTCAAAAGTTCTTATTCAAGACATACCTTGGGTACTGTAATGATTCCCTCAATACCTTCAAATGAGTTCAGACATAAAGGTGAGCAGATTGATCTTTCAGTTCCAACAAGCTCCAACAAGTGCCTTCATAAATTGCACTAAAAATTGTAAGAAGCCATTCATAACTGCTGGTCTAGGTGGGTACTGATTGATGTCAGAGCTAGGAGATTGTAACAGGTAATCAATACTATCTTCTCAGATATGTATTCAAATTTGTAGCAGTGATTGCCAAATCTACAATTATGACGATCCAGCCTGAGGTGACAACTTACACCCAGACCATGGGTAGCAGAAAATTTCATATCAATTAAATGTTAAGATGACTTATTGCAGTGTAATAGGCAGGGTTGAAGTTAGGGACTATCCATCACAAAATGTAACATGATTTCGAGTAATCCTCCCAGTTAGTATTGGGACTTCAAGCAAGAGGATCAGGATCATTTCTGAAGTCATCTATTGCATTCATTTACCTCACAAGCAGAAAAGAGAGAAGAAATGGACATCACTTAATGGCAACAGCCTTTCATTATATACAGTTCTTCGAGTGGCACTACATTATCATTCATACTACATTTCACTGTCTGGATTCTCATCTATAATCTAACTCGCTACCAACTACATCTCTATCAATATACTCATGCCACATTATCCAATGTCATAATAAATCAAACCACTTCCATATCATAACATAGTATTTTCCAGGTGTCACCAAATTACACCATGTCATTTTTATGTCTTTCAATGTCAACATATAGCTGTAAGTGCTTCTATTGCTTGTTGCCTGTACTTTGCCCATAACTTGTAATCCTGTACTGTGGCAATTAGTCGGTTTAACATTTCATTATCTACTTAAGTCTGTCAGAGTAGGCTGTAGGTAGGAGTTGCTAGTCACCTACTCAATTGCTCAGTACAAACTGCCTATCAAAATGTTCTCTCTGTAAGCTCTTCACACAGGAAATGGAATCAGATAATTCATTTTGAGATACAATATATGGCAGCCAAAACTTATAACTCTGGTTGAATCCAGATAAGTCTGCATTGGATGTATTGTGAACTTAAGCCTCTTGAAGGAAATGTAGTAAATGGGTGAATGGGAGTTCCCAGTCTTCTGCAGAGTGGCTGATTACAAACACAGTATTTAACTTGTCTCTCAGGCTGCAACTCGTTGGACAGAGTCTGTTCTACTGAAGCTATTGGATAATCGGAAAGTATAGTTCCAAACATACAATGTACTTACAATCCAGTCTAGTGAAATTACTGATAGGTCCGGGCTTTTCAATTATGGCTTTTCATGCAGTCTCTACCATCCTCCAAAGAACTGTTGAAAGGAAGCTTGAATGTCAAGGGATTTTAGCAGGGGCCTTCACATATACATCAAGTATGGAGTTGGATTTTAGCTGAGGCCTAGTGGGATGCATTGCCTAAACATAATAGAGTAGTTCCTGAAATAGCACAATGTGTATCCGCTGCCACTACTGATTCCAATGTATTCAGAGTGGAAGAAAATATCATCAGAATGAAGCAAAATGTAATATTCAAGTGCAGTTTGAACTAAATACACTCTCTGTGGGGGCAAATTTGAGACTTCCAGGTGTGCAAGGACTGGAATAATATATCATTAATAAATCAAAGCTGGTTGTAACTGGCTTAATACACAATATCAAGTCTTATACTAAACTGTTATATAGATCTGAGGTGTTCCTGAACTACAATCGGAACCCAGAAAATACCCAACTGTCTTCAATTCAGTATAGTCATGAATATCCAAGTCATGTTTAATCATTTGTCGATGGAATCTAATATATCCAACACTGCCGTTATTTCAAAGTGTGCTTGAAATATGTAGTTCTGGATCTGTTACAACGATAGTCAAGAGGTATGTGAGATTCAACAAGTGTGATTCTTTGGATTTTCAAATTTCTACACAGCCTCAGGTTTCTGGTGCACTACAAATATAGCATTCATACATTATTCCAATTTATATCACTTAATTATCAGTTATAATTCCAGTATCATAAGTTATAGTTACAATGAAAACCCCTAGAACTTCACATTGTAGCTACAGCCCAAGTATATTCTAATGATTCTGCCATTAACATATATATTACACAGTTGTAGCTAAATTGGTCAATTATTGCTTGCAAAACATTGCTCAATGTACTTTCTGCTAATTGCCTAGCATGCCTATGATATCACTGATTTGATTGTCCAATTGGATCTTTGATTTAGTATACAAGATCAGTACCTATCAATTGAGTTCATTTCTTGTTTATCACTAATCATCAGCAATACTACTACAATCCCATCCTTACAAATACCTATCTCAAAAACAACAGATTGTATATAAACACTTTATTCACTTCACAATCTTAGTGTGAAATGACATATATACACCCCATAGTGCCTGACAACCGACACCATATAATTATATCCTTTGGTTGATGAGATTTGGTTAGAGAAATCTTTCCAGAGGCATGCATTGTACTACCCATCGTGATGATCAATTATTCTTGTTGATTGATTCAATTTGACTGCAATGTATCTACCAACTTAGTGATCATCATTGTGTAATCTTGACAAGTCTCCAGAATTTGGTAAATCATTGACCTTATAATTTTTGTTCAACTCATCTGACCCTATAGAACTCCTCTTTGAATAACTCCAGAGTATGGGTGGATATCACTTATAGCATATTCAGAACCACTAGAATCCAGATTCTATTGTGATTTATATCAACCTCTTTTTTTCCCCCTATTAGACAGTCTATGTAAGTGCCTACAGCAACATACACAAGACCGGGAACATCTGAGTTCTTACTGCTTGGAATGTCTCTCTTAGATTGAGGCCTTTCTAGTCCACATTGGGTGCAGGTATGACTCAAGAGATGTTTGTGAAATTTGGAAGAGCTGCATTTCTGTGTGATCATTGTTGTGTAATTCTACATACCTGTAGAAAATATTCATGTGATTTGCAAAAGCTTGGTTATGCACTACTTCAAATCATCAACCTAGCCAGGAAGAGAACAAATATACATTACCTTTATAGAGAAGGTATACTGGAAAAGGCATCTTTATTTCCCTCTAGTTTATAAAGAGGTATATCAAATGATTATTTCACTTGGTTGAGTGTTGGATTATCCGCAAGATTACTATCCAGCAGTGGCTGCATTGGTTCCATCAGCCGTTAGGAAACCAGAGAATCCTGCCAATGATTTTGTGGTCAGTTATTGTACCACTGTCTGGAAAGATCATGGAGATTCTCAATGTCTCCCAATCCTGAGAAGTCATATCCTTGCTGTCAACTATGTACCCTGCATACTTCTCGCATACTGTGCAAAGTGTACCTTTCCAAATGGAACAACTGTTTGTGTGGTTGCTTGCCACTCCACCAGATATTGAGGAGGTGTAAATTCTTCTCCCAACCTGAACTGAAGGTATCTGATTTGCCAGATTCAATTCCAACCACCTCCACCATATCAAATTGAACTTTGCATTTGTTCTCATCTGTTACTCCATATCCAGTTGAGCAGCTGAACTTTCAGTCTGTTTTGTATGCTTAAACTCATCCCAACAGAATACAGTGTCTCTGCACTATACAAATTGTTCAATATATTGTCATCTGGAACTTCAGCAGTAACTCGAACAAGCCAGATTATCAGGTAATGCCAATCTAACAACACATTGGATCCCAACATAGCTGAGACTCAAAGCTTTCATTCAATTCCACGATTCATGTCAATTTGCCAGCTTGTACTGTTTTTGATATTGAATGGTTGATACATTCTGAATCTATCAAATCTCCATGAAGACTGGAAAAGTTGGCAATGGCTTGATTGTGTCGCCCTGATCAGTAAGATATTATATAAAACAAGGTGGATATTCCATTGGTTTTCTGGCTACTTAATAATACTATTCAGATTATCATAAGTAAATTTTGCATTATCCAAATCCAGTGAATTCAAAAACTTCAAAATTAGTAACATACGTCATTGCACTGATGGTATTCTGTAATATTGCTTCTACTCTCATTATGATGACCACCAGTATTGCTTCCTGGGCTCAAATCAGCAATGGATGCCAGAGAGGTGCAGTGGTTGGAATTGCTAAGAGCGAATGGGTTACTGAATTCTTTCTTGGCAATTGGTTAAAATCTCTTTCTTTACTGATTGTTCCACGATAGTCTTTCCCAGCCTCATTCAAGCATCTTTTGTTCATATTCCTGTTCAATATTGAAATTGGCGACTTCAGTATCACATTCCGAAACAGTGATTTCTATAACTTAGGCACTACTACTCAGGTAAATATGCTGCAGAGACTGATTTTATCTATAACCAGATATCTGAATATATCTGAAATCCGATTCCGTCTTCTCACAGCAATCAATATTGAGTAACCCGGTTGCACCGGAAACTATGTTCCCGATAGGCCAGGCATTGAATGCTTCCTTCAAGGTACTCTGTAATCATTCAGTTGGCAAATTATGATGAAATTTAGCAGCATAACCACTTCCTCCAAGCACCCATGTTCATATTCACTGTTGATTGTATTGATACTGTAGCCAATACCAAACTGATAATAAATAAATCATCAATCTGCTCATGATCCAGAAACCTGTAAACCTCCCCTCACAGTAGTCTATTCTCTGTTTATTCTCAATAATCTCCATTAGTTGTCACAAGGCATTTTGGGCAGATTGGCCCAACTTTTGGCACTTCTGAAATTTATTGCAACATTGGGAGTTAGACATAGAAGCATTGGAATGATTTAATATGTGTGGAATATAACAATTCTATTCTTTCATATAGAACTTACATTACTACTACTACTATTCTCGTGCCATCCAACCTTTACATCCTCCACTCTTGCATTCTCCTCAGAATGTGTCAACATCTGTAAACAATAATTAGCAGCGGGGTATATATTGCCCTCACTGGACTAGCAGGGATGATCTCGGCCAGTCAAATTATGTAATCAGCACTCTCCTTCCCTGCAACTGCACTCATATCATATAATGATTAAGTCAAATTGTATTCAAGTCACAACTTGGAAGTGTTTGAAATACACCAGTTGTATCAAATCTGGTCATATATAGATTCACATATGATTTCCTTGGGTGGGTATAATGTTATATACTCCTCATTTAATTCTTCCTACTCTGAGGTGTACTTTATTCTCAGGTGGTGAGGAATAAGCAGCGGTAGGGTAACAAGCAATTGGCAACTTATTTGAAAGAGGCTGTGGGTATAACGAGAATATGTAACTACCCAGAATTGCCAAATAAAACTTTCATGATTATGACTTGCTGTGTGTACAATGACAATGATAACTATATATCTCACAAACAACTCTAAGTCTTGTATACAGATGTGAGGTAGTAGCAGGAAAGTATTGATTTAATTGACAAAATTGAGGCTGGAGAGAGCTATAAAATTTGACAACCTGGCATTCAGTTTCCATCCATTCCATTCCTATTCAAAAAAGACAACTCCTTTGTGCAGAGTCAGACGATTCGAATAGTTGATGGTAGTTGAACGTTACCAACAACATTTGAACTGACATACTCCAGGTAAGCAGAGAATTTTGCAGTGATGTGTGACTATTCTTTCTCTGCATTATACCTCAATTCTTTTCATCTGGAATCGCTACTACCCATACTTCCTTTCGATTATTGAAGGCACATCTGTTGAGCCGACCCATGCTGTTGGTAAATTGCTTCAAGGAGAATTTAGTTTGGTTCAGGCTGATTGGAGCTTTATCTTCAGCACCTCCTAAGTCTAACAAATCATTACTCACATTCTCTTCAGTCTAATTGTGATGGAAAAGCTGTGCAAATTAAAATCAGTCCCCAATTCCTGCAGTATGACATTTCTGGGGTTTCACTGTTGGCAAGTATCATTGTATTGGAATGCAGATAGAGTGTCTTATTATTGTGCAAAAATGAGGTCCTGGTACAGTAGAGCTGAAATATGTCAGCTGGATGACTGGAGTCTGTCCCAGTGGTGCTGAGGGTGCTGCAGATATACCTGAAGATGATGGAGATTGTCCTGAAAGCTGTTAATATGGAAATATTTGAGATTCACCATTACCACCTTGGGGGTGTTCAAAACCATGTCATATTGGCCCATTTATTGGCAAATATTGCTGTAGACCAGTGCTTAGTTGCAGGTGTTCTGTTGAGTTGGATGGAGAAGGGTGGTAAAAGTGGGAAGTATATGGAAATGGTTGCTATAAGGGAGAGTAACCACACCCAGATGAGAAATGAAATTGATTAGTGTGTATCCAAAATGGATTTTCTTGGTAATATGAATTTTGAGTATTATCATCCAATCATCCCAAATTGTCATCTTGAAATCATTGCTTGCCATACAGGCCACCCATTGGAGCTGAAGTGGTAATTGTCCCATGGACTCAGTTTGTCAGCATCATTTGTGATAATGTTTGCAGCATACAAATATTGAAGTACTATGAAATTGAAAACAAAATGGAGCATGCTTAGGTAAATTGAATGTAGCACTAACATTTGGCTAAAAGAAGTACTCTTATATCCCTTAATGTTGTCACAGACAGTGTTATTTCACTAATTCTTCAATCCATACAATCTGATTAAGATAAGATATCTTATTTACACACCACTAGGCTATCTATGTTGTACATTTCAATTGGTAATCAAGGATATTGAATAACCGCAAACCTTTATATGGTTTGTCACTGTAAAGCTCATAGAAAGGATGTGAAATAATGACTCCAGAAATCCAACAAAAATATATTATGTTTTACATTAAGATGGAGTATGGATATTCTACTTAAAATGTATATATATAAGGTGCAACTTCATTTAATAGATGGCCTGTAAGTTAACCAACAATAGTAATTGCTTCCTATTGAGCTTCTTGTGTAGACTTCATGGTTCTTCCAAGGATCCATACACCAGTTACAGATCATTACTAATGCAAAAAAATCCTGTTAGCTAATAATTTTTCAATACTCAATAAGTGAGCTTACAACTACCTAGGAAACTTAACTATTCCTTGTATTGAAATAATATACCTTTACTATTAGTGGCTGGAGGTTGGAGCACAGGCAGAACTCACAATTACACCCCAATGTAGTATACAACATGGACAACAATGCTAAATGCAGCAGCATTTAATGAACAGTATATGAGAGTCAATAACAGTGATAATACAAGAAACCTTCTCTTTTCCAGTAAAGATTTTCAGCAGAAGATATGCAGAATTATTTTGTAGAAAATAATATATATATCCTTGGGTATAAAATAAACTGACTGGAAGATAACTGTGTTTTATTCCATTTCTGCACTTGCTTGGATGCTATGTGGGTGTAAAAGTGGTATGCTAATCCGACTTAGCTTGTTTTCAACTCTACATCTCAATGGCTCTAATTCAGCAACAAACCAACACCCTCTGGAGTATTATCATGTCTTGTCAAAAGAACAACATTGACATGTCATCCAAACTAATCAGCAATTGTGGGAAAGATATTAAATGTATAATATGCAAGCAGAAGGTATATGTTGACAATGAACTTGAGGCACACTGTAAACAATATTACGTAATATCGATGAATATACACTTAGTACTTGATCGAACTTTCCTACCTGGAAACCAGACATACCTGCAACCACTATGGGTGAACTTCATTAGGTATACTTCTATTGCCATTGACCAGCTAGTCAACTAATGGTTCACCTGTGGATAATAGATCTGGTATACAACCACCTGCAACTACTCCTGATGAAGATACTATATACCTCCAGAAGACCAAACTGTCATGTACCTCTAATCCAACAAAGACAAAGGCACCTTGGAAGTTTGTTCAAGTAGACTATATGCGGGTGAAAGTATACCACAAGCCAACAGGATTATATACTAAATGACATGAGTACTCAGAGCTACAAAAGTTCATGCAATCCCTTCCTGCCCACATTCAACTTTGAACAGCCTTGATCATTTAACCAACCCATGAAAAGATTAATAGATCAGCAACTGAATATGGCATGAAACAACTTCACAATTGATTAATTCCATTGAGGAAACTTCCTTCAATAGATGCTCGCTGAAGGAAATTTCCGAGTTGACACTGATACTGGAATGCAAGATGGTTCATATACCATGCAACGTTTATCCTTCAAGGATATTTTCAACATCTGTACAGTTCTTTGTAGTTCATTTCCGGTTTCACGTACACCTCCATCATGAACTGGTATACCTTGCTGACTCACCATGTCATAGTGTATACAACAAGATCAACACAGGGTGTTGGTGATGGGATATGCAGGATCAAGATGCTAGTGGTGCAATGATTATGTGAGTCATATGTGCATCTGACATTGCTCAATGGGCCATTTTTTTTGTGAATTGCAATACCAGACACTATATCTTCAAATGGTAATATTCAATATAATTTTGACCATACAATAGCAACACACCCCTGGGTTGTTATTGGAGTAATTCCATGTTTCCTGAAAGGTACCAAAACAATTCGAAAATCAAAGCCTTACACAGTTGGATCTATGCAGGCCCAGCGTAACAATCTTCACATGACTGGTCCGGGCTTGGAGTGGAATTGAGCTGATTGATTCCTTCATCAGAGTTACCCTCTTTGGCCACTTGGGGTGGGGATTTGGCACAACCAGTCATGGTTGATCAAGTCTCTTATAACTAATATTCAATGTGTAAATTGGCAATAATATGATATTCAACTTTTCAACTAGTTGATAACTCAAGAGATTGGGATTTTCACTCATAGTTACTGGAGGAAACTAATATTGATGCTCCAGATACTTTCAGTTTTCACCCAATCCACAACCAGCATTTGAAATTTTTTTTTTCATTTTAACCGTACTGTATTCACTCTACTTAGAGTATGACAGCCCCATAATCCCCTCTGCCTTCGGGCTGGCTGGCTGGATGGCAGAACTCCACTCCTGCTACCAATTGTCCCTGGCATCCACAACTAGATTCTGTAATACCCTCTCAGCACACTCAATCTACTTACACAACCTGATAGATTGTATCTGCTGTTTCTGTCATTAGTTAAGGGCTTATTGAACCGGCTACTTGAATACCTAAATGCTAGAAACTGAAAACTTTAATATGCCACACAACTGTGATTGGTACCATGATGTCTCGGCCTATGGCACTTCTTTTAACCAGAGTACTTATTCCAATATGTCACCTGCCCGAGAAAAGTGGTTTGGGAATGATCAGGACACTGGATGTGAATTGCGCTTCCAATCTTGTATACTCCAATTATGATGGGCATAAGTATCTGCAGCAGCGTCTGAAGAAATTGGAATTACTGCACAGCAGGTATTATGCGAAAACTCTCTCCCCATTTGCCCACAAAATTATTCTGATCGATCTTACTTATCACTTCATCATAAAATTCAGTGATTTCAGCAAATAAAGGGAATCTTTCAACCAAAGAACATATTGAAGTCTGTGACAGTCAATGTGAATTCATGGTTAGTGATAGAATCCGACTAGATACATCAGCAAAAAACATTTCCGTCCGGGCGGATTGGCTAGGTCAGAGTGGACGCACTCCATCCGAGCCGTTAGAGACACCCCAGTGGCAGATTACTCTCCGCCCGGCTTCAATACCACGCATTGCATTGCATATCGCCCTCCGATCACGGTTTCACCATTTCTTCTCGCTCTGTCGGTCTCCTATTTCAAACGAACACTCTGGCCTTGTGGCCAACTGTAACCATAGATCAGAATTGGTTCATTGGGTACGCGCTTGCATCGGGATTGCAATGCAATGGGTGACGCTGCGAAAATCTCTCCTTGCGTTCCTTCTACCTGCGAGCACAATTCAATTCTCTCTTTACTAATTATACACATCATTCCAAGTCGCCAGATCTATGTGGCTATTGACAAACCATCGCTCATTTCTTCCGTCTCCTGTCTTACAACGAGTAGCTGTCTCTGGAATTACGTGCGCGCAGCCGACGATGTTTCCCAGGCTGAAAACTTGCAAAGCAACAGCCGCCGGTGCGCTTCTCACATCCACAAATTGTGAGACAGGATCCAAGTTACCCGAGTTTTCAGGTATTGTGGTGAGCGCCAGGGCTAACCAGGACTCAACTAAAGCTCCATTGTCGTTTAGGAGCTTGAGTTTCGATAGTCGGTGTAGTTGCCACGAGAGACGCCCATTCAGCACGCCATAACACCTCCCCGGGAATTACTTTAACCACACCCAGTCATTCCGTCGGTCCCCTGCGCGCCAGCTCTGGTTTCATGTGCATTGACACATCTGCAATATGCGTTCACCTTCTACACCCTCAACTTGAACCATAATACCATGCTAAATACAGAGCTCCATTGCAGGCAGTTGTTCATCCGACATATATGTCTTGTTACACCTCTTATGCTTGATAAACTCCCACGTACCGCTATATAATGCCACGCAGTGCATTTCGTCTTGCGTATTGTTGAGTGATGCTCTGAAGTCTTTGATCATAGCATCAGGAGGCTTTCCATCACGGCCGTTTTGGGGTCCCATGAATTCGGGCTTCGCATATGACTGGGTGCTCAGGGGGGCAGCCAGATCAGCACTGGAAGGGAGGACTTTGCAGGTGGCAGTGCTGTTCTCCCGACGCTGAGCGAGGGCTTGGAGATTGAGCTCCCTCATTTCGAAGCCAAGAATGCAACGCTGAAAGGTGATTACGTGTGGCAGGTAGTTGAGATTGTCATTGGAGGAGTTCCAACTGTTCTTGAGGTTCGTGGTATATGCTTGTTCATGTCTCTCGGCAGAATACTGTTGCAAGGCTCCGTATCAACGAATCTGTTCGACTTAATGAGACATCAACTGGATCTTCGGAAAGTTGAAGTCGGTATCTAATTCCTTGGAAACATCTATCTCGTGGCTGATATAATCCTGCCAGGCATTCATTTTGCGCCCTTTCTGGGACGGTGTCCAAGTTTCAGCATTTGTTTCCTCTTGTACCTTTTGCTTCGTCATGAGTTCCGTTCTGAGGGCATTGGCTTTGGCCCTCACCATTAAGCTGGCTCGGCCGAGTAAGAAAACATCTTTGAAGGTGTGAAAACGATGCAAGGCGTCCTCCATGTAGCTCAATGTTGCATCATCGTGAGATTTATATCTAGCATACATAGAGAATTCTAACAATGCCCATGTGCACTCAATTGTGCAATTGAATCTGGGACTCTCAGCGGGGTTTCCGCCTCTCGGTGACTGGATGACAACTCCAAGCAGGTACCGGCTCATTTCCGGTGTCTCCTTCCCATTCCATTGAGAAACTTCGTCATATGACTTATTTTTTGGTGTGAGGTCGTGGTAAAGAGGCACGGATAACCGGATTGCATTGAATATGTCAAGCCATTCGTGCGTCTTCATGAAATGGAAAATCCACTTCTGGAGGTGGTCAATCATGCCGATCTGCACTGTATGGAGGAGGTCGAGCTTTAGGAGGTTGCTCATGATACAAGGATTATTTCAAAACACTTTGAACACTCGGTGAACATGGTGCGACGAGAGTTCGGCATCGGCTGCCTTAGTGTTGACAACACTGAGTGTTCTATATAGGTTGTGATCCCACCGGGGGTGTTGCTTGTCAGGAGGGACATAATCTCCAACTTCGTTCTTTGGACACTCGCACCGGAAACAGACATGCTGCTCGAGATGATGTAGGTCGCTATACTCTGGGCAAGCTGCAAGCCATGCTGTGAAAACCGGTTTGCAACGACTGAAGTTGCCATCTGCACAGGGAACGTTGTAATACCCACTCTCAGCGCTGGGATTTTGTATAAAGGTGAGAGGCAGGAGTACCCGCCGGAGTAATTCCTTCAGCACCTCTCGGTTTGTTTGCCGCTGCTCATCCAGCCACATCTGAGGAATATTGCGGTTCTTCATCGGAATCGGCAGGAGAGCAACCATTACGACGCTGTGCGTTGAGGGCATCTGGCGGATCTTCGATGATAGATTGCCAATCGTCATATATGCAGGTCACTCTTTCTTGTCGCCGGCAAAATTCGAGAGATGTGTTCTGTCGGACATGACGATCAACGGAACCAGTGTATCCGCCACTCTGAGCGTTGACTTAACGTCGATTAGCATGTGATTGTTATTGAGAATTTCTTCTTACTTGGGTCTCCGACCACCAGTCCGCAGGGTACATTTCGGTATAGAGGCTTTTCGGTGGCATATCGCTGTTACAGCAGCACTGAGGGGCGTAATTGAGATGCTCTGGGTAGGCTGGCTGCCACATAAACCATCTCATGCTTTTGATGATTTCTCGACTCCAGTATTTGATAGGGCGTTAGTGATTGTCATTCAATCTCATATCCTCGAGAGTGTGTAGTTCCCACTCCCCAAGAGGCTGATTATCTGGCATGCTAGCCGAGAGCTTCTGGACACGATCGCCATTTTTGAAGCTGGGGAAACGCAGAGCATTGTTATCTTCCTTCAGCATGTTGTCATAGTACGTCTTCATGCCCTTCTTCTTGATCCCACACTGGGTATATTTATCCTCTTCACGCGTTGCCAACGGGTAGTGGGGATTGTTTTGTAGGTTCGTCTCCAGGCAACCCTGAGCGTCGTGTTCCCATGGCTCAGCAATGTAATCGCTCAACGGAGCGCCCGCGCCGGGGTATGTTTCTGTCCGCGGCAGAGGAGGTGGCGGTGGTTGAGTCTCCGAGTCTGCGAAGTTTTGGACGTATTCGAGGTAGGCAAACGCGTCCAAGTCTTCGACTGAATCTTTGATAACGTTCAATTCACGACGCTGAGCGCGTTCAACACGTCGGGGCGCACTGTGAATAATCAGAGTCTTCTGGCTTGCAACTTGAAGGTGTTCAGGATGGTGTAATTTGATATGTTTAAATCACCAGCTGTCTCAGGTGAACTTCCTTCGGCATGAAAATTGTGGGGCAACGGAAAGAGGTCTTGTCTGGCATTGTCGACAACACGCGAGGAGTGGAGTATACACTGTGGAAAGGGATGAATGTTGGTGATGGGCCTGAGCAGCCTGGTGGGTGTAAGCTCACGATACTTTCAGCTAACTTGAGAGATTTATTGAGCCTCAACACCATCACAAGGAGGTTCCTTACACGCGAGGAGTTGCAAAAACACTGCATGCGCGAGGTCCCATAATACTACGAATAAAATGAAACCAATACAAAACCCATGAAGAAAATAGACCCTGAGCGATTCCAAAACCTTGCGACGCGTGTAATAATCTGTTACGGCGTAGGCAGGTACGGTGATACCTGGGAATAATAGAAGAAAGATACGGGTGGTGCGGAAGGAATTGTGTTACGGAAAGACGGAGACGTTGGAAGACGCGGAGGAAGCGGCGAGATGG